>Ga0302122_10001337_pt1 | contig 15666 bp, 9 predicted proteins | sample CB21_SCM_MG_FD_203115 | JGI IMG/M metagenome (GOLD analysis project Ga0302122, IMG submission 203115) | Marine microbial communities from Western Arctic Ocean, Canada - CB21_SCM | ecosystem: Environmental > Aquatic > Marine > Oceanic | place: Canada: Western Arctic Ocean | collected 2017-09-28
TCGGCGACCTCGTCGCGCTCGGGCGGCCGCGGCGCCGGCGGGGATCCGGACGGCGCGCACGTCGTCGCGGGCGCGCGCAGCATGATGGGCCTCGCGCGGGCGCGCTCGGCGCGCTCGTCCAGCGGCGGCGGCGCGCGGCCGCGGACGTCGTCCCGCGGCTAGGCGCGGGCGCCCCTTATCACTACGCCCGCTCGCTCTTTATAGTAACCGCCCTTTGCATTATTCATTCGCGGGCAAGGCTCTAGGAAGCTAGGAAGGCTCTAGGGCAAGGCATATCGATGCATCCAGAAGCTACGTGCGGGTATTGGTGTTAGCCGCGTTGTCGCGTCCGAGGGCAGTTTCGAAGGCCCACGTCCGGCGTAGGGAGCGGGCAGCCTACGGTAAGCGGCAGCCCTTCCCGCATGCTGTCGTCGGGCCGCCGCTAGACGCCGTCGAAGCCATGGTGGCCACGGTCCTGCCGCAGCTCGGCAGCCGGGGCAGCTCCGGGGCCACGCGGCCCCGGGAGCGGCCCGGCAAAGAAGTGCGACAAGCGAGTCCACCGCCGCGCCCCGCGCTCGCGCGCGACACCAGCGTCGAGCTCCAGTTCAGACCCCAGGACGCGCGGGCCCTCGAGACGGCGTTCGACACGTACCTCGAGTATCGACGGCAGCGGGAACCGCTGCTCGAGGACGAGCGCTGGCGCTGCGTGCTCAAGCTCCAGCAACTCCTGAAGAAGCACCCGCACGTTGCGTTAGCAGGGAGAGAAGGCGCTTTATACGAAGAACTCCACCGGAGCTGCCCCCAGCGGCTGTGTCAAAGGACTCGATTTATCGTGGTGATGCGGCGCGTCTTTAACTACGAGACGGCGCCGGTGCGCGGTGTGGCCACGGACGTGAAGGAGCTCGTGGAGACGGTGTTTGACGCCTTCGACGAAGGGAACGACGCCATGCCCTGGCGCAACATCCTGGTCATGCTCCACGTCGTGTGCTACCCGACGCGCGAGCCGGCGGACCACCTGCGGTGGGGCTTCGCCCTGGTCGGGAGCGAGGGGTCGTTCGACATGAGCTGCAAGCCGCCCTTCGACGCCCGCATCCACGACGCGAAGCTGCTCCTGCACGCGGTGGGCCACGCGGAAATGCGACCTAAGCTGTCCAAGTACATCGATGACGCCTGGGCCGGGCTCGTGAAACGGGGCGACCAGGAAGCGGCGGACTTGACGAGGGATGCGGAGACGGCCTCGCTCATGGCCCAGGTGAACGGCAAGAAGGCTTTAGATAGAGAAGGCAACGTCGCGGCGACGCCGCGCGACGCAATTAAGTTAACGAGATCCCTGTTCGAGCGCTTGCTGAGCGCTCCGCCGCTGCAGCGGTTGTTTACTAAATCAATACAGTTCGGCCGGGCGGATCCGCGCACCTGGACCTACGTGATCGAGGACGAGCAGTACCACCCCATGATCGCCGCCGAAATCAAGCGCGCGCGACTGATTCAGCGCCACGACTTCGAGGCCACGCAGTTCGCTATTACGCACCCGTTCCGCCAGAAACGGCGGTTCCGGGGCTGGCGGTGCGTGGCCCAACGGATACGGCGCATTAAGAACTTCACGCTCCGAGGAGTTAAGAAGTGTGTCGCAATGAGATGCGCCGCGAAGTTCCTGACGTGGCGACGCGAGGCGCTGGTGGAGCTGCGGGGGCTGGAGCTGCAGCGCGTGGCCCGCGGGTTCTTAGGGAGATTAGAAGCCCGGTGGGTCCGGCGCATCCACATGCTAGTAACGGGCATCCAGTCGCGGTGCCGCCGGTGGCTGCTGCAGGCGGATTATAGGAGAGAACGGCGATTGAGGCACTGGGCGGCGACGGAGGTCGCGCGGCACGTGCGGGGGCTACGGGCGCGGCGCATCACGCTGTGGCGCCTGGAGGAGAAGCTGGACCGGGAGGTCTGCAAGCTGAAGAAACGGCGCATTCTCTGGGAGAAACGGCAAGAGATCGCTACCGCTAGAATGATCCAGGGCGCCTTCCGCGCGCGCCGAGCGCGGCGGGAAACCCTGCGGAGGATGGAGGAGGCGGCCGCGCGGGCGGCCGCGGCGGAGAGCATGGACCAACTCTATGCGGAGAACCAGCGCAAGAAGCGCATCTACCAGAACCAGATCACGGAGTGGTACGCGCTGCGGAAGGAGGAGTACCTGAAGTCGACGATGGTCGAGGGCTTTGATGCTGCGCAACAAGCCAAGATCATGAGATTCCGGCGGAAGAAGGAGTTCGAGCTCGAGGAGGAGAAGGCCTTGCGGGCCAAGAAGCTGCAGGAGCTCTTGGACGACGAGCGCATCGCGGGCTGGATCCAGAAGTGGGAGCGCGTCAAGATCGAAAGAGTCGCGGCACTCAGGAAGCACCTCGAGTGGTGCCAGCTGAGCCCGGAAACCGTGGAGGAGAAGAAGATCGCCAAGACCCTCAATCGGGAGGTGAAGAAGCGGACGAACATCGTGTTCAGACGCGCGGGGGCGCAGGGCCACGACCTGGAGCTGCCGGAGTGCGAGGCCATGGCTTTGGAGGAGATTTTGTTAAAAAGGTGCAATGATGAAGAATTAGTGGTGGACGCCGAGCGCCGGGCCGCGGCGGACGCCCATTACTTAGCGATCGAGGAGGCCGAGGCGGCCGAAAGAGCGGAAAAAGAAAAGGATAGGGTGCGCATGCAGAACATCTCGGTCTTCAAGATCCAGCGCATTCGATCTTTGCACGAGAGCCGCGTGGAACTAAGACGACGGGCCTACGCGCGCTTCACGAAGGAGTACGACCCGGAGCACACGTGCTACTTCTACCTGGACAAATTGACAAAGGAGATCACGTGGCGCAAGCCCTATGCCTTGGGGGCCTACGACCTCAAGGTCATCGACGAGTGGGTCTTATTGCGGGACGAGACACAGACAGCCTACTACTACAACCCCTGCTCCCAGGAGATGACGTGGCAGCGCCCGCGGGGGTGCGTGTTCTGCGCGGTCTGCGACGACGCCTTCTGCGGCCTGCACTGCAACGACACGAAACGCAAGTTCTGCCGCCCGTGTTATGATGACGAACTGGCGACGGTATTAAAGGAGCACGGCAAGAAGCGCGTGGGCGAGATGACCTTCAAAGTTTTAAGAGGAGGCGATTCTAAATCAGGAGAGGCTGACCTCAAGAAGCTGGAGGACACGGGGTTGCAATTGGAGGCGGAGCGGCGGAAACAGGAGGAGGAGGACCGCGTGGCGCGGCGGGCGTCGGTGCGGCGGTCGTCCATGACCACCAAGCCCTCGTACGTGGCGCGCGAGCTGGAGCGCCTCGCGCGGGGCCGGGCCCTCAAGGGCCCCGACAAGGACCAGTCCCAGGCGCTCGTTACGCTATTAGCGGCGCAGGAGATGACGACCTCCGAAACCTTTTCAAGCACGGAGCTCGTCGACAAGACGCAGCGCGAGACGCAGGTTTTGATGACCGTCATCGAGGAGCGGCGCCAGCGGCGGCGCCAACGCGACGTCGTCGAGGCCATGGAGGACCGCGCGGGCCTGCGGCCGCTCACGGAATACCGGCACCTGACCACGCGCCACTACGCGATCCAGGCCGCGGAGGAGGAGGAGCGGCTGGCCAACATGGACTCCATGACGTACCTGTCCCACACCTCGGGGGGGTCGAACACGGCCTCGTGGTCGATGTCGTCGCGCGGGGACTCGTACTTAAATGAATGATGTGAATTCGTATCTGGTCTGCAAGGGCTCGGGTTCGGGTTAATTACGGCGCGCGCCCCCCTAGGCGCTCCCGCTCCTCCGGGCTGCTCCTCGCTCTTTTTGTTACGGTGCTAGGACTAGTGGGCGGGGCCCGGGGGGGCTACTCGCGCATCACGGGTTTTTTCAGTCGTATCAGCAGTCGTAGCAGAGAACGTGCCGTGCAGACGGGCGGAAGAAACACGTGTGTCGTGTGTGGCGCCTCTCGGACTCGTTAAGTGCGCGCGCTCTGGGCACCGCGAGCCACGTTTACATAACGCAAAGGCAACCCAAGTATTAAGCCCCACTGACCACTGCTCCATAAATGGCCGCGACGCCTACTAAAAAAATGGCCGACAGTAGCTCTAAATACGCCGCGATCCCCTCGCCCTTCCGGGTGGAGCCGTCTTCTCTCGAGGTCACGCTACCCGCCCGCGGCAAGCCCAGTTTCATCGCCGTCGGTTTCATGGTCATGCTCGGCGACGCGGTGCGCGGCATCTTCTTCCCGACGCTCTGGCCGCTCGTGTCTAGCTTGGGCGGCACGCGGTCGTCCATGGGCGTGATCGTCGCGGCGTTCTCCAAGGGGCGTATGGTCATCAGTTCGTACTACGGCGCCTTCTCGACGAAGCACGGCTCCCGGGGCGTCCTGATCTTTGCCCACGGGCTCATCATCCTGGGCGCGCTCCTGTACACCCAGGTCTGGAGCATTTATTCATTGTTTGCCGCGCAAGTGATCCTGGGCCTCGGCTGCGGCACACTGGGCGTGACGCGCTCTTAATTTGCTGAGTTTGTGCCGAAAGAAGATCGGACGGTGTGGCTCGGGCGCGTCACGGCCCTCCAGTACGCGGGCTTGACGGTGACGTCGTTCCTGGGCTCCGCTTTGGCGCACGTGGGCGCCCACCTCCGTGACGCGACGCAGGACGGGCCATGGGCTTTCCTTCGGCTCTCGCCGCTCACGTTCTCGGCATATGCCGTCCTCTTGGGCGCCGTCTTCGCGTTGCTCGTCCTCTCGTCACCGGCGTTCTACGACTTTGTGCCGGCACAGAAGGCGCGGGCACCGGCCGCCGACGAGGCTCCTCGCTCCCCGGGGGCGGAGGACCGCAAGCATTTTCGGTTGGTGGTCGTTGGCCTCGTGCTCAACATCATCACGAAGGGCTGCATTGGGTGCTTCGAGACCTTGGCGTGTCTTACACCGAAACGAACTTGGCGCTCCCGAGGCCGCAGACGGGCATGGTCGTCGCCGGGTGCGGGTTGTTGGGGGTTGTGTTTTTACTGTCGTTCAAGCAGCTCGGGCGCCTTTTCGATGATGTGGAATTGATCCTGTATGGCATCGGCGTCATGGTTTTGGGTTGCCTGCTGATGATTCGGAGGATCTGGACCGGCCTCGTGGCGAACGACCTCGACTTCTACGCCACCTGGCTGACGGCCATGATATCTATGTACGGCGTTGGCTACCCGGTCGGGCACACGGCGGTCATCGGGTGGTTCTCCAAGGCCATGAAGCAGCGGCCCCAGAACTTTTTGCTCGGCATCTTCGGCTCGGCGGGTTCGTTGGTACGGATCGGTGTGGAAATCAACAAGTGCCTCCCCACCGCCACGACATTGAGCAGGCGTCGCGTCGATGGCGTGGAGGTCGACACAATGATTCAGCACGAAGGCCGTGAACATTTGATATCTGCACAGGCCCGGATCGTATTCCCGGTCTGCACGGGCTTCATCGCGACGCACTACTCCGCGGACGCCGTCTTCGCCGTGCTCGCGGGACTCCTCGGCGTCACGCTCACGATCCTTGTCGTGTTCCGGGACGCGTTCCGCGAGGCGATCGCTTAGCCTCGACCGTCGTATTAAGTATAAACCGGGCACGCGCGCATAGACCCGCACTTCCGATTTTGGCCACCTGGCTCGTGCGCGTGCCTACCGTGTTGGGAGCCAGCACGACAATCAGCGTGTAAATAAGTGAGTATCCGGTCCAATTCATACGGGAACGGCTGCTGCTTCAATCGTTAGCCTCGCGCCGCTGCCGCTTCATCTAATTTTCAGCTCTCCCTGCCAATTGGATTTATAGCCCTGATAGCGCTGTACGTTGCTGATAGACCGCGGCCATGCGTCTCCACTACAACCCCAAAAAGTGGCACTACGTCCCCGACGACCCCTCGCTCACGTGGGGCTCCGCCGAGGACTGCGCTCGGCTCCAGCGGTCACCGACGTACGCCCTCCACGTCGACGCTTTGACGGAGACCCCGCCCGAGCCTCTCAACGAAGTGTGGGCGGTAGTGCTAGAGTTTTGTGATCTCCGGAGCACTCTGGTGCTCGCGGCCTCCGTCAAGAGCCTTCGCGCGATGGCGGCGTCCGTCGCAGCCCGCGAGCGCCACGAGGGCTTCGCCTACTGCGCCACGGCCTGCTCCGCCGACGAAGCGGAAGACTACCGCTCGGGAGAACCTGCCGAGTCCGTGGGCGCCGAGCTCGCGCGCCGCGCGTTGGCGCCGCTCTCCGGGCCACCGGACGTTGTGGTTGTTTTGGCCGCGCGGCCGTGGCGGCTTCAACTACCGGAGCTGCGGGCGGCCATCCGACAGCGGCTGCCGCCGACCACCTGCGCGCTCTGCACGATCGCGGGGGCGCTCCGCGTCGACGGCGACGTCGGCCACGGCGTCGCTCTGCTCGCGGTCCGGCTCCCGAGGCCGTGCGCCGATTTCGGAAGGGCGGTCGTCGCCGCGGTATTGAAAAAGACGGAGCCATACCTCGTCCGCGGCGCGGGGCCGTCGCCCGACGCGCTGGATCTCGTGGCGCTCGTCGACGGCTTTGAAGACGTAAAACCGCTCCGTCGGACCTCGTCGCTCACCGAAATGCTCTGCGCACCGCTCCGCTGGCTCGATGATGTCATCGCTGGTGCGAGCGACTCCGACTCCGACGACGAGCTCGACGGCATATAATAATTTTTATGAAATACTAGATTTGCACTCGCGCCCGCCCTACCTCGTCTTCCGTTCTCGGTTGGGTTCTTCAAGTTAGCCTCGATTTACAAGTGACACCCTAAAACTCAAACTCGGCCTCGTCGTCGCTGTCCGGCTTCTGATCCTTGATGGCCTCGAGCGCGCTCGCGTCCCCGATGCCCGACGCGATCGCGGCGCGCCGCTTCGCGCGCGGGACTATGTTGCCCTGGTCCCGCTCAAGTGCGGCGACCTCGTCCTTGCTCATCTCGTGGTTGATGTCGTCCTCGTCGCCGCTGCTGTCGCTGTCGCTGTCGCTGTCGCTCGAGTCGCTGTCGTCGCCGCCGCCATCGCGCTTGCGTTTGCCCTCCGCCCGGTCCAGCTCGTCCTCTTCGGCCTTGCTGCCGTCGTCCGAGTCCTGGACGACGAACTCAAGGTCCTCCTCCTCACTCTCCGACCCGTCGTTGAGTTTCTGCTGCTTGAGTTTCTTATTTTTCTTGAACTCCGCCATTATGAGATCTGCCGCGTATAAGACTGGCGTGGAGAGGATAAAAGACAGTGAGGCGCCTTGGGGAATACTCAATGCGGCGCTCTCGTTGCGTTGTGTGAGTAGCTACAGCGCTGCACAAATGGATTTCACGTCTACTTGCAGACGCTTGTTGCGAGTGAGTCTCGCTTCTCTCTGCTAGCGCTGCGGCGCCGCGCGATTTAAAACGCTGGCCAAAAACGTGTTTGACGCACGGGTTTTCTAACTATTCTGATTCACACATCCTTCTATTTAGAGGGTCAGTACAGCTGTAGTAGTCACAATCTCATCACAATAAGCAGTCACACACACGCCAATAGTACTAGAAGTACACACAAACCACATTAGTACCCCTTTTCCCAGTCCACCTCGTACATCAGCGGCTCCCCGCGGAAATGCCGGTCCAGGTTCGCGGCGAATACCCGTGCGACGTCGTCCGGGCGGCTGAACGCCGCGACGTGGGGCGTGACGAATACGTCGTCCCGGAACCACAGCGGCGAGGCATTGGGAAGCGGCTCCTTCTCGAAGACGTCCAAGGCCGCCTCGCGAATCCAGCCATTATCGAGCGCCTCAATAACGCTCCCCTCAGAGATCAGATCGCCCCTTCCCACATTAATAAGCACCGGCCGCTTCGTGCACACGCCTAATCTGCCGTCGAGCAAACCCCGCGTCGCCGGCGTCGAGGGCAGCGCGGAGAGGATCACGTCGCTTCTGCGCAGAACCTCGTCGACTTTCGTTGCGACCTCGTCAAAATTGGTCCTGGGCGCGCCGTCTCTTGCCAAGCCAAGCGTTGCCATGCCGAAGGCCTTCGCGACGCCGGCCACGTGTTGCCCTATATCTCCGGCGCCGAGGACGCCGAGCTTCTGTCCTTTCAGCGGAGGCCTCGCAATTGAGATGTACTCCGCCTGGGCCCAGGACCGCGCCGACCGCAGAAGTCGGGAACCCTCGTTATTGCCCAAGAGATGGCCAAAAACGTACTCGGTGATGAGGGGGCCGAAGCAACCAGAAAGCCGACTACAGCGGAAGTCCTGGCGACCGCCGGTCATCAGCGCGTTCGTGCCCGCCCAGGTACTCTGAAGCCACTCCAGGCTAGAGGCGTGATCAAGGGGTGCGCCGGCGACGAGGCCCGGGTCGGCAAGGGCGACGCGCGGGTCTGCCCAAACAGCGTCGTCGCCGGTCGACTCCACGAGTTCTACTGGCGGCATCGCGTACGCTTCGAGAGCGCGTTCCACGGCCGGCAACAGCCCGCGAATTTTGGAGACGACGGGCACGCGCAGTGTCTCCTCTGACGACCCGCTCGTCGTGGCGAACAGGGCAGTCCCACTCCGTTTCGCATCGCTGCTGTCCAGCACGCCTCGTACCACTGCCCTGTGTTCGCCGTGAATCGACAGGCTGCGTGCCTGGCGCAGGCTGACCAGAGCAGAGATTGCGTAGCGTCTCATGGCTGCTCACGGCTCGCTTTGTTGCATAATGCACCGCAAGTAGGGGCTCAAATGCATCGATGTGTTGATTTGAACGGTTGATTTGTGCATGTGCGGGTTTCTTTCACGGGTTTTTTCAACTCGGTTCTTTGGCCTAAAGTTAGATCAATAGTTAAAACATCGAGCTCCGGTGCCCTGCGCCCGGCAGCGCAAGTTTGACGGGTTTTGGCCTGCAGCAACAGCAACGCAGCAGCAACGGGCTAGCACAAGCAAAATGACGACTTCAGGCACCGCCACACCAGAGCCAGCCAGGGACCCGGCAACGCTGCGGGCCTATGATGCCGATATCATAAGCTACCTGAACGTAGCCCAATCGGCCTTCCACTGCGTGTCCGAGGTCACAAAGCGCTTGACGGCCGCCGGCTTCGAAGTCATTGACGAGCGTAAGGCGTGGACCGTGAAACCGAACGGCAAGTACATCGTCACGCGGAACGGCTCGTCGCTGTGCGCGTTCGCGGTGGGCGGCCAATTCGACGGCGAGCGGTCGGGCGCCATTTGTCTCGGGGCGCACACGGACTCGCCCTGCCCCAAGCTCAAGCCCGTGTCGCGCCTGGAGAAGGCCGGCGCGACGATGCTCGGGGTCGTGGGGTACGGCGGCGGCCTGTGGCACACGTGGTTCGACCGCGATTTGACGCTAGTCGGCCGGGCCCTGGTGCGGCGGCAGGGCCGCGCGGCGCCGGAGCTGGTGCGGCTGGACCGGGCCGTGTGCCGCATCCCGACGCTGGCCATCCACCTGACGCAGGGCGACGAGCGCTCGACCTTCAAGCCGAACCTGCAGCTGCACCTGCCGCCCTTGTTGGCGACGGGCATCACCACAGCGCTCGCGGGCGACGGCGTCGCGGCGCGCCACGACGACGTCGTGGTGAAGCTGGCGGCCGAGGCGCTGGGTTGTGAGGAGAGCGATGTGCTGGAACTCGAGCTGCAGCTCGCGGACTACCAGCCCGCCGCGTTAATCGGGGCGCGGTCCGAGTTCGTGAGCAGCGGCCGCTTGGATAATCAGGGCTCGTGCTACTGCGGCACGACCGCCATGATCGAGTCGCTCTCGACGTTAAACGACGACGCCTCACTAAGGGTGCTGGCTATGTTCGACCACGAGGAGGTGGGTTCACTAAGTGCTCAGGGCGCACAATCGCCCTTTCTTGGGGATGTGCTAAAGCGCGCCTACACCGGGCTGGGAAAAGGAGATTTCGAGGCGTTCATCGCGCGGAGCTTCCAGATCTCGTCGGATATGGCCCACGGCCAGCACCCGAACTACGCGGATAGGCACGACCCGAAGCACGCCGTGCGGCTCCAGAAGGGTCTGGTGATCAAGCACAACGCCAATCAAAGGTACGCGACGAACGCGGTCGGGTGTGCTTTGATGCGGCGCTTCGCGGACGCGGCGAACTGCCCGCTCCAGGACTTCGCGGTCAAGGCCGACTCGGGCTGTGGCACGACGATCGGGCCCATCACGGCGGCGGGAATCGGTTTGACGACAGTCGACGTCGGACCGCCCCAGCTCAGCATGCACTCGTGCCGGGAGCTCATGGGCGCCGACGACGTGTTCTACGCGGTCAAGACCTTTCGAGCAGCCTTTGAGACGTACGCCGACGTCGTCAAGGCCGTCGACGTCGACGGGCCCGACGTGTTCTGGGCGGAACCGGGGAAGGGCTGGGGGTTCGGGGTATCCGCGTGTGAGTAGTACATACGTTAAATCTAGACCGCGACCTCGGCCTCCGCCTCCTCTACGCCGGGCACCCCAAGCTGCTCAAGTAATGTAGCCTGCTCCTCGGCCACGAGCGTCTCCGAGACGCCGTCGAAGAGGCCCAGGGCGCTCCGCCGGCTCTCCTCAATTAATCCGTCCACGTCCTCCTTCTTGTAGTTTAAAGCTCGCAAGACAGCCCCACCGAAGGGCAAAGAAAGCAACCGCGAGTCCTCGGGCAGCGTCGGCACCATGGCCACGACGCCGAGCATCTTATTTAACCGCCGCTGGTGCTCCGAGTCCCGCGCCCGCGCGATGATTTCCAAATCCGGATACAGGCGCCGCAGCGCCACAACGACCCGGTTCGTGGCGCGCTTGTCGGCGATGGCCACGACCACGAGTCGCGCGGCCCCGACGCCAAAGTACTCGAGGACCTCCGGCCTGCCTAAATCCCCAAAAAACACGGGCTTGCCCTTTTGGCGCGCCTCCGTCGCCTTGTACGGGTCCAGGTCGAAGACCACGTACCGCTGCAGTTTCGCGTCCAGCAACTCGCAGACGACGCGGCCCACGCGCCCGAACCCGACCACAACAACTAAATCGCCCGACGACTGCGCCACGGCCGTCGCGACCGCGGCGTCGTCCCGCGCGCGCCGCGACCGCTTGCGCCACCGGGCCTCTAATCGGTCCAGCGGCTCCGCGAGCCGGTCCCCGAGCTGCGCGAGCGCGGGGGTGAGGCACATGGACAGCGCCGCGGCCGTCGTTAATAAACGCGCCGTCGGCGCGTCGAGCACCCGGAACGCCTTGGCCAGGCCGATGGCCACGAAGCCGAACTCGCCCGCGGGGGCTAACAGCAGCCCCGTCCGCGCGGCCGCCGCCGCCGGCAGCTTGAAGATGAGGCCCAGCGGCACCAGCGCCAACGCTTTGGCCGCTACCAAACCGAGCGTCGCCGCTAGAGCCGCTCGCGGCCGGGCGGCGACGACGCCAAAATCCACGCTGAAGCCGACCGTCGCGAAAAACAACCCGAGCAGCACGCCCCGAAACGGGGCGACGTCCGCCTCGATCTGGTAGCGGTACCGCGTCTGCGAGAGCGACGCGCCGGCCAAGAGTGCGCCGAGCGCCGCCGGCAGGCCGACGCACTCCGTGATCGAGGCGATGCCCAGCACGTTCAACAGCACCACGGCCAGAAAGGCCTCCTGGCTCCGCGAGCGCGCGGCGAAGAAGAACAGCGCGTCGACGACGCGCTTGCCTACTAATTCCACCGTCGCCAGCGCGATGACGCCCTTGGCCGCCGCCGCGGCCACGGCCCGCGTGACCGTCGTCTCCATGGCGGATTTGCCCAAACACGGGATCGCCGCGAGTAGCGGCACCACGGCCAGGTTCTGCGCGAGCAACACGCCTAGCGCCGCGCGGCCGTGCGCCGTGGCCAGGTCGTCCCGGTCTCTTAGGAGGCGCAACGCAAAGGCCGAGGACGAGAGCGCCAGAGCCGACCCGACGACGGCCGCCTGCAGCCCCCCCAACCCCACGACGCCGCCCAGCTTGGCCAATAACACCGAAGTGCACGCGACCTGGGCCGCGCCCAGCCCCAGCTCCCTTCTTAACGCCTTGAGCCGCCCGAAGCTCAGCTCCAACCCCATCTCAAAGAGAAAAAAACAGACGCCCAGGTCTGCGAGCCGCTGCGTGAGGCCCACGTCGCTGATCACCGCCAGGCCGTGGGGGCCCAACAAAGCCCCGGACGCCAGGAAGGCCAGGACCGGGCTCGCGCCGAAGCTCTTGAAGCCCGGGACCGCGACGGCGAACGCGAGTAGCACCGCGAGCGCGTCCCTCCGCGCCCCCGCTCTTAATAAGGTCGCCAGGGCGTCGCCCAGGAAGCTCTTCGACAGAAACGCGCCCAGCGCCCCCTTGCAGCCCCACGCGCAGGCGACGGCGCCCGCCCCGACCGCGGCCGCGCCGCGCCAGCCGGGCTTCGGGACGGCGCGCTTCACCTTCGCCGCGAGCTTGGCCACGAGCGGCGGCGGCGGCAGGGGCGCGTCGAGGACCGGCGCGCTCCGCCGGATCGTGCCGGGGCGGAGGTGCGGGAGCGCGTGGCGCCGCGGCGGCGCCCAGGCGAGGGCGCTCGTGGCCGTGAGCGCGCAGAGCACGAGTGGTCGTCTCATCTTGCTACCGCGCGTTTGGCATTTGCGGTCCTTGTTTTGGATAGCTTCCTTAGCTTCCCGTAGCTTACCGTGCACTGCACCGGTGCAATACGCTTTGTGAAACCCGTGTTGTTTGATTACGCGCAAAACCCGTGCACAAACCCGCATTTTTACGTATTTTTATGAGTCCTCGTAACGACCACTCGAGCTCAACACAACAATTTAGACGCTAGGCCGCGGACGAGTCGTTCAGCGCGCAGCACGTCACCGCGAGCGAGTGGCCGGAGTAGTAGCGGATCGCCGCGCCCGAACTGAGGTCCCAGAGCCGCGCCGAGTGGTCCGAGGAGGCCGTCACGAGATACGCGGAGTCCGCCGAGAAGCACGCGTCCCAGACCCAGCGCTGGTGCTGCGCCAGGGTCTTCTCCAGCGCGAAGCCCTGCGCCGCGTTCCAGATCTTGGCCGTCTTGTCACTGGCCGTCGTCACGAGCAGCCGCGAGTCCGGCGACACGCGGCATGCGAGGATATACGTCCATTCGCCACCAGCGTCGTGCGCCGCCTCAATGATGTGGTCTAGTTCATGCGCATCGCTCTCGTCCGGTCGGTAGACGTACACGTCCGCGTCGCGCGTCGCACAGGCGAGAAAGCTCCCGTCCGTCGCGCACGCGACAGCTCTAATCGGTGCACCGTCGGTCGGCCGCAGCGTCTCCCGGCACCTGTCGGCGGTCACGTCCCAGACCCGAACCGCTCCACTATCGTCGCCGCTGATGATTTCGTCACCGCCTTTCCTTAAGCAGGCCGAGTTCACCGCGACGCTCTCGCCCTTCTCGTTCGTGCAGGCGAAGGTCTTCTTACAGTTCGGCGGCGCCCGCAAATCCCAGACCTTGACCGTGCCGTCCTCGCTACTCGAAAAGAGCCAGCTCCGGTCCCTACAAAACCCGCAGGACGTCGCGTTGCCCGCGTGGCTGAACTCGGCCACGGGCGCGCTGGTCTGGGCGTGGGCGACGTCAAAGACGCGCACGTGCGGGTTGCCGCCCGCGGCCAGGAACAGCTTGTCGTCGCTTATTGCCAAACAGTTCACCTGGGAGTCCGGGTAGCGCACCGTGCGCGTGCAAACGCGGCTCGAGGCCTCCCAGAACCGGATTTTGTGGTCGTAGCCCGCCGTCGCGAGCACGACGGCCGTCATCGTCTAGGCTGTCGAGCAGAGGCTTGCCTGCTGTAGGCCTTGCCTGCTGCGGCGTCTCGCGCAGCGAGGTGCAGCGGTGAGCTGTGTGATGCACTTGTTGATGCCTTGCAGTCAGCAACGACGGTTGTACGACGGCGCGCGCAAAACTTGCGGGTGGCTTGAAAAACCCGTTCGGGCTACGACAAAACGGGTTTCGTAGCCGCAATGTTTCCTCCTCCCCCCCCCTCCCACACACGCGAAATTCATCATCACACAACTATAACCCCGCGCCCCGACTGACTGACTAAAACGCCTTCTGCGAGTGGCGCTCGAGGTCGTCGCACGTCCGCCGGAGCGCGGCGTTGTCGAAGACTAATTGCTGCAACCTCTTGCCGAGCTGGAGGCGCATGCGCGCGTCGTCGGCGTGCATGCGGTCGCGCGCCACGAGCTGGCTGCGAAGGCCCGCCGTCTCCTGCTTGAGTTCGACGATCTTGGCCGATCCGCGGTTCACGTCGTTCTGCAGCTCGAGCATCTGGAGCATCATCTTCTGGTTGTTGGCGCGCTCGAGCAACAATTGCTTCTCGAGCTCGGCCACGGCGTCGGCGATGTCTTCTCGCGGTGTCATCGGCGAGGCCGGCGGCGGGTGCGCGGGGGGCGGCGGCGACGGCGGCGGCGACCGCAATTCGGACGAGTGGTGCTGGAGCGCGTCTAAAGCGTGCCGGAAGCCGGCGAGCGCTTCAATAGCGCCCGCCTCCGCCGGGAACTCGAGCACGACCTCCCGCTGCCCGCCGTGGTCGCCCTCGGCCTGGAGCGCGACCGAGCGTGTCGAAGAGGCGGCCTCGGCGCCGCCGCCCGCGCGCGCGCCGAAGAGGGCCGCCAGCGGGAGCGGCGCCATCTGCTTGCGGCGCCGGAAGAGGGACGTGCTCCGGTCGACGAAGTGGAGCCGCGCCTCGCCGAGGCCGAGCGGCGCACCCGGGGCGCTCGGCGCGCCCGCCCGGAGCTCCAGGTGGACGGGCTCGCTGGCGCCGTCCTCCCAGGCCACCGCCGCGACGCCGCGCCGCAGCGCCTCCAGGAAGCCGGCGCCCAGGTCCGCGGGCGGCCCCGGGTGGCGGGGCGACGCGGGCGGCGACGAGTAGGCGCGCTGCGGTGACGGCGGCAGCGGCGCGGGCGGCGGCGGCGGCGCGCGCGCCGCGGCGAGCGCCGCCTCGGCCGCCTCGCGGCGCGCCGTCTCCGCCGCCAGTTGGTGCGCGAGCCCCGCGTCGGGCGACGCCGCGCGCGCGGCGTCCTTGGCGGCGACGGCGAGGCCGTCGGCGCGCTGCGTGGCCTCCCCCGCGCGGCGCTCGGCCTGGACCACTTGGGCCTCCGCGGCGTCGCGTCTGGCCTCCGCGGCGGCGACCCGCAGCTCGAGCGCGTCGACGGCCGCCGCCCGCAGGTCGACGTCGCCGCGGAGCTTCGTGCCCAGGCGCTCCGCGTGGCGAAGCTTCGCGTCACCAATAGCGCGGACGGCGGCCAGCTCGTCGCGGAGCCGCGCGACCTCGGCGGTCGCGGCGCCGACGGCCGCGTGCTCCCGCTCGCGCGTCTCCTGCTGCGCCTTGGCCCGCAATACTGCGATCTCCTCCTTCATGGCGTCGGCCTCCGTCTGGAGGTTCGCAACGTCGGCGCGCTCAGCGCGCGCGCGGGCCGCCGCCCGCTTCGCGCCGCACCTCCTCAACAACGCCTGCGCCGCGGTGACCGCGCGGACCGTCCGCGCCTTGAACCGGCGCGGCGACCGGGCGCGGGCCGCGCTCTGGATCCGCACCGCCGCGGCGTCGTGCCGCCTTTCGGCCGTCGCCTTGCGCGCGCCGACGCCCCGACCTAGCTTTTGCAGCGCGCGCACGCCGCGCGTCACGGCGCGGAAGCGGCGGCGCTGGCGGCGCGCCCGCGCAGAGGTGGCGAGCCGCGTGGCGGCCCGGGCGCGCCGCAGTGACCGGACGCGCGCCGCGGCCAGGGCGACGCGCGCCCAGCGCGCCAGGGCGCGGCCCGCGCGCAGGCGCCGGCCGATCCGCGCGAGGGCGAGC
>Ga0302122_10001338_pt1 | contig 15658 bp, 14 predicted proteins | sample CB21_SCM_MG_FD_203115 | JGI IMG/M metagenome (GOLD analysis project Ga0302122, IMG submission 203115) | Marine microbial communities from Western Arctic Ocean, Canada - CB21_SCM | ecosystem: Environmental > Aquatic > Marine > Oceanic | place: Canada: Western Arctic Ocean | collected 2017-09-28
ATATTAGCCCAAGATTGTTTTCATCTCCCGGAATTCTTTCAGAAACCGTTTCATTTGTACAAGTTCAGGTTGATGAAAACATCGAAGAGAACCTGCATCCAAAACCGGAAAATGAGCCAGAAGAATTTATAACTGTATTCGTCAAATCTCCAGATGAAATTGCAGAATTTTTCAAGCAAGAAAAGAGGCAGGGAGTCCAATTTGATGTTAAACTTTACACCTATTTCATGGTGCAGGGTCTTTTGTAACATTTAATTCAACAACCTTTCAAATGAATAATCTTTCCGGAACTGAAATTTCAGAAGATATTTCGTCGCCAACAATCACTTTTGGCCATAATGCCAATATAAACAATTCCGTTGTACCGGAAGCATTTTTGACAAACCCTGAAGCAACCAGTCTTTTTGAAAACTGGTACTCAAAGCAGAGCAACCCCGATGCTGCGGCTACACTCTTAAAGAATCTCAAACAACTTTCTTTGAGCCCCGCAACTCTCCAGGCTGCGTTGTTATTTTTGCAATATCAGGCAGCCGATGATTTGCCGAAAGAGTTTGAATACAAAACATCAATTGATTCAAAGGGCTCTTTTTCAGATGCATTGCCGCTTTATCACAGGATGCTCAAAGTGCAGCAGTTTCCTGTACGTCCGAAAAATTCTGAGCAGGCTGAACTTACCCTGCGTATGCTGCTGACAGTTCTGGGTGACGTCCAGTTGTTGACTGTGTTCCTGGTGCTGCAGCTTCATAAATTGGAACAGCTGGATTCCCTGTCTCCAAAAGAGAGAGATGAAACAGCATGGACGGCCCTGCATGTCCATGCTCCCTTAGCAGGACGCTTAGGAATTTTCTGGATCAAGTCAGAGATGGAGGACCTTGCATTTAGGCAACTGGAATATGAAAATTACCAAAACCTGAAGAAAAAAATTGGTCGAAAACGCAGTGATCGTTCAGACAGTGTTGAAATAATTTCAGAAAAAATTCGTCATATTTTGACAGAGGCAGGAATCACTCATGAAGTCCAGGGCCGCTACAAACGTTTTTACTCAATTTTTCAAAAACTTGAGAAAGTCGAAAACAATTTTGACCGAATTCAAGATTTGATTGGATTTAGAATCTTGGTAAATGGTATCGATGAATGCTATGCGGCACTGAGTTTTATTCACGAGAACTGGATACCAATAAAAAATCGTTTCAAAGATTATATCGCAAACCCTAAGTCCAACGGATACCAATCTCTCCACACGACAGTCACAGATTCCCAAAATGGTCCCTTGAGATATTTAAGGCCAATTGAAATTCAAATCAGGACACATAAGATGCACCGGATGGCAGAATATGGGGTTGCGGCACACTGGCTGTATAAGGAAAAACGACAACCGTCAAAAGAAAAAAAAGCTAAACAAATTGAAGTGTCACTGGCAGAACAAAGTAAAGCAGGGAGGCATAACGAAACAATACCCCTTATTGATCTGTTTAGTGACAATATCTATGTAATGACACCTTCAAGAGATATCCGGGAACTACCACAAACTGCCACACCAGTTGATTTTGCCTATGCAATTCATACGGAAGTCGGCAACCGCATGACCGGCGCAAAGACGAATGGTAACATCACGCGCCTCGACAGTTCCCTGCAAAGCGGTGATACAGTGGAAATACTTACATCCCCGCGACAGGAACCCCGGAAAGAGTGGCTGGATTTTGTAATAACACGTCACGCCCGCAATAAAATTAAACATGCTTTACACGAGCGGAGCAGAGAAGGAAGACGAAAAGAAGGTTTGGAAATGTTGGAACGGGAATTCAAGAATCACAGTCTTAATCTGAATCGGATGACTCGGGAAGGGCGGATGGAAAAGGAATCACGTTTACATAAAAATCAAGAATTTGAGCACATACTTTTTTCCATTGGTGACGGTTCTATTCGCAGTGAAGAAGTCCGTAGATGGTTTGCAGATGACCCAAGTTCGGTTACTGCCTCAAATCCGGAATCACCGTCGCAACCTGGAGCTAAAGCCAAGACCAGAAAAAAAAGAATTACGGAATCTCCATCAACAAACAAGATTCTTGTGGATGGAATGGAAAATGTCATGACACGTATAGCGAAGTGCTGTTCTCCAGATAAAAGCCATTCCATTCAGGGCTATCTCACTCTGGAGAGAGTGATCACAATCCATAAGTATGGTTGTGCCTATTTAAATAAATTAACTCCGGAAAGGATGGTCATGGTACGCTGGGGGAACAAAAAGTAGGGCTGTTTTCAATACTTTGAGATACCTGAGAAAATTAAATGCTGAACTTGCTGAAATTGCAACCATTCAGTTTAAATCCTGTTCTGCAAGCAGTGTGGAAAAATAATTGAGGAGTACAGCGGCAGTACATTATTTTTTCCAGAAAGATGGAAAAAGCAGTACAAGAACGGAGAACATTTCCAACCTGCCAACAAGCATCAGCCAGGCAAGAAACCATTTTCCTGCTGCTGAAATATGAGCATAGTTTTCTGAAGGCCCAACGTCACCAAATCCCGGACCAACGTTCATCACTGCGGCAATGACTGAACTCATTCCTGTCTGAAAATCCATAGAATCTAAAAGTACCATAACACAACCTCCACCCAAAACTAGAAATATATTGGCAATGAAATAACAGATGGAGAGATTGACGGCAAACGGATCTATGGTACGCTGATTAAGTAGAATCGGTAGGATTGTCCGGGGCTGAAAAAACATTTTCTTGATCGTTGTTACCATGAATTTCCAGATGATAACAAAATGTACGATTTTAATTCCGCTGGTCGTAGAACCTGCACATGCACCAATAAAGCAGACAATAAAAAGCAGCATCTGTGCTGACTGAGGCCAAAGTTCATAGTCTGCAGTTGTGAAACCGGTAGTGGTCAGCAAAGAAATTATTTGAAAAGAAGCATGGCGAAGTGCATCAAAAAACCGATCATAGGTCCCATTCATCCACAAAATTAGGGTTGATATTCCACAGAAAAAACCAACAATAGTGGCATACCAGCGTAATTCAGTGTTGATTCGAACTAAGTTCCATTCTCCTTTCAGCATGTGGTAAAAAAGCATAAAAGTCATTCCGCCAAGAAACATAAAAATCGTAACAACCCAATCAAAATAAGCATTTCCGTAATAGCCAAGACTGGTATTCTTGGGAGAGAATCCTGCAGTGGCAACAGTTCCAAAGGCATGACACAGTGAGTCAAACAGTGACATTCCACCGCCCCAAAGCATCAGTGTTTGCAACATGTTCAGTCCGAGATAAATAGACCAGAGCCAAATCATGGCGTCACGGTTTCGTGGAAGAAATTTTTCTTTGGTTATAACTTGTCCAGGACTGGACTCAGCACGAAAGATTCGTACTCCAGCCATACCGTGGGGTAAAAAGATCAAGGTCAGAGTCAAAAATCCCATACCCCCAAGCAGATGAGTTTCGCTGCGCCAGAATAACAATCCATGAGGCAGGGATTCAATATCCGTCAGGATAGTTGCTCCTGTTGTGGTGTAACCTGACATCATTTCGAAAAATGCGTCTGTGAATGACGGAATTGAACCGTGAATCACAAACGGCAATGCTGATACAACGGAAATGATTACCCAACCAAATACTGCGATGAGGATTGCGTCTCGGAAGCTTAATTCATAATCTTTCGGTGAAAACCACCATAAAGGCAGGCCCATCACAAAAGCCACCGCTGCAGAAATAAGCAGAGCGTTAAAATCGTTCTCCTGATAAATTAAGGAAGTGATGATGGGAAATAGCAGAGCAATGCTGGTAACCAGCAGCAGTGTCCCCACGACGTATGCTATGGAACGAAAATGCATTTATTTTTTCAAGTTCATTTGGAGTAAAGCACTCCGTGCAGTTGAAACACAAGTCGGCGAATCTTTTGCTTGAATAAAACGGACAAGGTTAACAAACCAGATAGGCATTGTGCTTAGATTCAGGAAGAACTTTGTTTTGGGTTAGACTTTCATTATTGCATTCATCTTCAGAAGATCGTATATGGACTTTCGGATTATGTAATACTTCAAAAATTACCTGCATTATTTTGGAGGTTCTGCTGAATTGTTTAGCAGATGACGTTCATCATAGTATAATATTGTAAAGTGGCTTTCATATTCATTCAACAAAATAAATTTTTTCTCTATGAAAGAAGCAAAATCTTCTTTGAAAAGACGTTTTCAGCGCTGGTTGATTACCAAAACGCTCATGCTGCTGATTCGAATTACTGGAAATACTACACGTATTAAAAGCAATAATCAGCAAATACTGAAAACTGCGCTGCAGGAATACGGCAGCGTAATTGTTGCCACATGGCACCAAAACATATATTTCAGTGTCTGGCTTCTGAGAAATCAAGAACTAACTGCTTTGATCAGCAACAGCGACGATGGTGAAGTTATTTACGATGTATTTGCTCATTTTGGCTACCAAGCAGTACGTGGCTCAACCACTAGAGGAGGAATTCCCGCTCTGAAACAACTTATAAAACTGCTTAAGGGAAAAAAATCAGTTGCTATCACTCCGGATGGTCCTCTGGGTCCTCCGGAAAAAATTCAATCTGGAGTCGTACTGCTTGCAAAATACTCAGGAGTTCCTATCATTCCCTGGCACTATGAGGCAAAACATCTTTGGAGGCTTAAAAGCTGGGACAGACACAAAATCCCCAAACCCTTTACTACAATCGTTGAATCATTTGGAGAACCGTTCCACGTACCTAAAGAACTGTTGCCAGAAGAAGTCCCAGTGATTTGTAGTAAACTGGAGGCAATTTTACAAGAGCTTGCGCTCAAAACAGGAGAAGAAATTTCAACGCAGAAAAACAAACCATAAAATTACTGCAACTTCAATTAAATAGTAAATTGAAGATCAAAGGCATCAAAAAATCGATCAACCTCTTCCGGAACCAAATTGTTGATTCCTGCTGCTGCAGCTCGACCCCCTCCGGAAAATTTAATGCATAGTTTTTCTGCACCTTGTGGTTTTGAAATTGGGGCGCGGACACTAACCAGAAAAGTTCCGTCTTTTCTTTCAACCAATAGTGCATGAGCCAGACCCGGGGCTTCCCGCGCAATCTGATTGCTGTATACTCCGGATACACGACGGCACCATGCTTGATTTTGAAACTGATAAATTCTACCTGCAGAAGTTTGTCTTACAGGAATTTTAGATTCTGCTTTTTGCATGTCATTCCGAAAACCTTCCCGCAACTGATTCAACTCACCGGATGTATGATAAAATTCAAACGGATTAGAAAAAGGCTGCAAAGCTTTAAACAAAACTTCCGGTGAAAAATGCAAATCGTCTATGGTTTCACCATATGCATTGTAATTGATCAGCTCTCCCAGTTCTCGTAATTCTTCAGTTTTTTTTGGATTAAGCTTCAAACTACCGGCCAACTCATGTGCGGATACATGAAGGTTGTCACCAAAAGATGCAACTATGGCCCAAAGGCGATATTTCCCTGACAAAAAACGATCTACCAGTATGCTGCTACAAACATCAGGACTCGTATTAATATGTGGATGAAAAAGTGGGGATTCAAGCATTTCTCCTGCAAAGTGGTGATCAAAATAGTGAACAGTATTACCCTGTTTCAATAGCTGCAGGAGAGAATCCCGGTTGGCATGAGATGAAATATCGAGAACTGTGAGTGTACTGTCACGCGTGGCAATAATACGTTTCAACAGTAGATTATCACGTTTTACTCCTGTGACAAGCGAACTTTTCTGTGGATTGTGAAGACGCAATTGATGGAGGGCACATATACCATCGGCATCCCCGTTGAAGACATCAATGTAAGGCATCGGAGCTAAACTTGCTCTTCAGTTAATGAAAATTATTTGAGCAATCACAAAGGCAATAAAAATGAGTACCCCAAACAAAGCAATAGAACCCGATGAAAGAAATCGAGCTTCCGAGTTTGCCATCAGTGAATTAAGTCGTTTTTCACTTGCAGGACGAATTGTCCTTGATGAAACTTTCATTGGGTTAATTTTGGGAGGCATATTTTGTACTGGTTAAAAGCTTAAAATATTTGTTTTTGGTTCTAATTATGAATTTGCAAATTTAGAACCAACTTTCCAAAAACATATTATAAATTAATTCCTTCCCAAATTCCTTAAAGACGGCTTTGACGGTTGCGTAAATAGTGATCGGTTAAAACCAAATTAATCATGGCTTCTACCATTGGAACGGCCCTTGGTAAAACACATGGATCATGACGCCCTTTGGCTTTCAGTTTAACAGCTTCACCTTCACGAGTAACTGTATCCTGTTCAAAGTTAATCGTGGCGGTTGGTTTAAAAGAAACCCGTAAATCAATCTCTTCCCCATTTGAAATTCCACCCTGAATTCCACCTGAACTGTTTGTGTTGGTCCGTATAGTTCCATCACGCATCACAAACGCATCGTTATGTTCTGAACCTTTCAGCTTCGCTGAATCGAAACCCAAGCCAAACTCAACCCCCCGTGTAGCCGGAAGTGACATTAATGCCTTGGCCAAATCTGCAGTCAGTTTGTCAAATACAGGTTCACCTAAACCTGCCGGAACATTCCGGACAACTGTCCGAATAATTCCACCTACGCTATCTCCGGATTTACGGACTTCATGAATACGGGCAATCATTGCTTCTGACGCTTCCGGATCCGGACAGCGCACAATACTGGCTTCAATCTTTTGTTGGCTGATAGATTCTTTATCCACTGAAGATTTTATCTCATGGATTTGCTCTACCCAGGCAATTGTCTGGATATTATTCCATTGTTGGAGCAGTTTTTTAGCGATTACTCCGGCTGCAACTCTTCCGACGGTTTCGCGTGCACTCGAGCGTCCACCGCCCATCCAATCCCTGAAACCATATTTCTTGTCGAAAGTGAAATCCGCGTGGCTGGGGCGATACAAATCTTTGAGATGCTCATAATTATGTGACTTAGCATCTTCATTTAAGACCATCACAGAAATTGCTGTACCGGTGGTTCGCCCCTCAAAAACTCCTGAAAGAATCCTGGCAGTATCGCTTTCCTTTCGTTGTGTAGTTATTTTGCTTTGCCCGGGCCGCCTTCTATCCAACTCATATTGGAGATCATCTTCACTCAACTGCAGTCCAGAAGGACATCCGTCGATGACAACTCCAACTCCGCCGCCATGAGATTCTCCCCAGGTAGTGATACGGAATAAATGCCCGAAACTGTCACCCATTTTTTAACTCAATTAAGATTGCTTATCTGATTCTGCCAGTGTTTAAGTCCTATCAGAATATCAATATCACCTATAAGGTGCAAGAGGCTTGGTTGCAAAATCTTGCAATTTCAGGCATCGTACACTAAACTTATATAATGTTTTTTGCTTATCCGATCTAAAATATATTTTCCGTAAAATACATTCCCTGTGAAGTGAAAAAACTACACAAATCTGGCCCAAAATGGATAATGTACAGTTCTATGGGTTTGGAACTGGGTTTGTCCGTTGTAGTAGGTTTTCTGATCGGGAGTTGGCTGGATGATTGGCTGGATACAAAACCCTGGCTTTTACTGGTGTTTGGAGTTTCAGGAATAATTGCAGGTTACAGGAGTATTTTTCGTTTGGTCAAAAGAGTTCAAGCTGATTCTGAGCAGGAACATGATTCTCATTCTTCTACCTGAAACTAATCTGGTTACCGGATCAAGTCTCGGATAACAAAAGAAAAACTTTTTCAGTAAGACCTAAGTATGCAGGCAGCAGCTGAAGAAGATTCAAGCTTGAATCCCAATAATGGGGTTCCACAAGATAACAGATATTGTACGGAAAGCATGAACGCTGATAGTAAACAAGATGCAACTGCCTCTGAAGTTCCGGAAAACTTAAATTCAGGGAAAAAATCCAGCCATATCAAACAAGCTGACTTTTTTCGTAATCTACTTTTGGGAATCAGCATAATTTTAGTTGCAGGAACTGCAATTTTTCAACTTGACCTTATGCCTTCTGTCATGTTAGGATGTGCGGTTATTGGTTTTAATTATTACTGGACTGTAAAACTTGTCCAAAAGTTGTTGCTGGAGCGAAAATTGTTAGCATTGGATTTGCTGTTTATACTTACAAAATTCGTGATTTCAGTAATAGTTTTGTTTGGAGCTTTGAATTACCTGAAACTACCACCAATGGGGTTACTAATCGGACTTTCCAATGTTGCACTTGCTGCAATCGTTTACTCTTTTGTTAGAGTGATGAACCCTCATAAATTTGCATAGATCAAAAAATTTAAAGAATGAACAAACGCCTTGCTCTAGTTAGCATTTTATTAGTAACAGCCACCACTGTTTTTGCTGCCGAAGGTGCATTCACGTGGTCTCATTTTTTGATAGGCTGGTTAGAACAACCGCTGGTTGAACTTGGAATTGACCCGGTTCCTATGTTGGACTTGCTAATAGTAGCAATTTTGTTGATAGCTTTTGCTTTTTTTGCAGGAAAACCATTCAGAAAAACAGATTTGCTCGAGCCTTCCGGACGTGCAGATTTTTCAAATTTTGCAGAAGTTATTGTCAGTGGAATACTGAATTTTTTGAGCGGAACAATCCGCCACGGTGTTGGTGCACGTCCCATCCTTCCATTACTGGGAACTTACGGTTTATTTATTTTGCTTCTCAATCTTGCTGGCCTGGTACCTGGTTTCAATCCGCCTACAGATCAGTTTAACGTTACAATTGCCTTTGCAGTCATTATTTTTCTTATGACTCACTTTTTAGGCATTCGTCAGCATGGAGCCAGTTACATAAAACAGTTTCTGGGGCCCATGCCTATACTTGCGCCACTGATGTTTCCTGTCGAGGTCGTCAGTCATTGTGTGCGCCCACTTTCCCTTTCAATCCGTCTATTTGGGAACATGACCGGAGATCATAAAGTTGTCATGATTTTCACGTCAATTTTTGCAGTCGGACTGCCTATTCCGTTTATGGGTCTGGGAATTTTGGTGTCAGTGTTACAAGCATTTGTTTTTGTATTGCTGTCTGCCATTTATTTTGAACTCGCAATGAGTGAAGCTCACTGATTGCGCTGATTTATTTAACATCAAAAAGGATGTCATGAAAAAATTATTATTGTTGACGTTACTACTGTCAGCGAGTTTCCCTCTGTATGCAGCAGAAATGGGAGAAATGGCCACATTTGGAATTGCTCTTGGTGCCGGTTTAGCAATTGGACTTGCAGCTCTTGGTGGAGGAATCGGACAAGGTATCGCAATGAGCGGTGCATTGGAAGGAATTGCCAGAAATCCGAACGCATACGATAAAATATTTACACCAATGATTATTGGTTTGGCACTGATCGAGTCACTCGTAATTTATGCACTTGTGATCGCGTTCATGTTACAGGGTAGAATCTAAAGCTCTCATTTTCTGCGGCTCTAAACGGGCCGCACCCCCCCACCTTTAATTTGTTTCCTTTAAAATTTGATTTGAAAAGTTAGGCAGAAATAATATATCATTCTGCTTAACTCTTTCAGTTATCTAAAATCAATACGCCATCGGACTGCAAAAATTCATTTCCTGAAGCATTGTCTGCATTTCTCAAGAGCAACTGAAATTTAAGACCACCAGAATCAGCGGGTGAACGCAGAGTAACCAGTAAATCGCTTCCTGCATTTTTTATTCTTCCTGACCAGTCTTTGAAACCTTCGACAAACACTGTGCTTTCCAGCACAGGTGGATTTTCCTGTAGTTGATTTGGAGTAAGTTTCAGTAAATAAATATGTGCCTGTACTGCAGCACCATTCAGTTCCTGAAAAAGAATCTGTGACTCCAGAAATGCCTGACTTTGGAAACGCTGCCGAATGCTTTGCTGAAACAAATTCAACATTACTCCTCCAATCAGCAACGTAAGGATCATCACTGTTATCAAAAGGAAGCCACGCATAAAATAAAACAGTTCTAAGGATTTAAGGAGTAGCACAAACTCTAAAACCAAGGGTTGAGCTTTGGCTGGTTTGACCTTTGTAATAACGGTTTGATGAGCGTAAACTGGTTGTCTCAGATGAGTATCCTCCGCCACGTGTTGACCTGGAGCCCCCAGTAGCAGGCCCGGACGGATTAGTTGCTCCTCCGGATATTTCACTATAATAACTCCCGCCGTAATAGTCAGAGGTTAACTCCCAGATATTTCCATGGAAGTCGTAAAGACCCCATGAGTTGGCCAGTTTGGTTTTTACAGCCTTGGGACCCGTGCGACTATTGCTGTCGTACCAGGCGTAGTTTATGAGACAGCTGTCGTTGTCATTGCCGCATGACCATTTTGTAGTACTTCCCGCACGTGCTGCATATTCCCATTCTGCTTCTGTACAAAGCCGGTAAGTTCCAGAGCGGTTACTAGTCAGCCAGGATGTATAATTTGCAGCATCGTTCCAGCTAACATAGTTAATCGGAAAATTTTCTTCTCCGGAAACATCGTAGGTCCGCTTTGAATTTGTTGTACTGCCTGTATAGCTGCAGCTACCTGCATCCACACAAGCTTTATATTCAGCAGCAGTAACTTCATGATCTGAAACATAAAACGGACCCGTCAACGTCACGGTATGAACAGGTAATTCTCTGGAATTACCTGTTCCATCACTTTGAGATTCATTATCTGCTCCCATTTCAAATTGCCCTCCGCTGAGAAGCACCATACCGAAGCTGTCAGCTGAAATGACAACCACATTGCTTAAAGTAGAAAAACTCCACAACTTTGCTGAAGAAAGTGCATTACCTGCAGAGTCCTTAATTCCAGTAGTCAAAGAAACACTGTAATCACGGAAATGTGTCAGATTGTCAGTAGGAGTGAAAGTGACTATTGAACCATTTAAACTATAACTTCCGCTAATTGAGTTGCTGGAATTATCCATCAGCTTGAAGGTGCTGGAACTGAGAGACGCAGAAGAAATACTCTCACTGAAAACTACAATGATTGCAGAGTCAACATTAATACTGCTGGCGTTTTCAGACGGACTGATTGAAACAACACTTGGTTGGGTGGTATCTGAAACTGTATCCCCACCGGAACCTGTATCACCCGAAGAATTGTCACTCGAAACAGAAACTGTGGTAAACTTCCAGGAACTGTCCTGATCCAGGCTGTTGCCTGAAATATCCTGAACTGTACTGGAGACAGATGCAGAATAAAGAGTTGAATTACTTAAAGAAGAGTATGGGAGCAAAACAACGACATTTTTTGAATTAGATAGTTTTGCAGGAACTGCAATTCCGTTAGAACTTAGAGAAAAATTATTCCCACTCACGCTGCTTGAATTTACATCTTTGTTGAAGCCTATCACAACAGATGTAAATGGTGACACCCCGGTTGCATGGTCTTTCGGAATGGTGGAACTGACAAGAAATTTTGTAGATGAAGCCGTAGTACCGTCACCGCTGTACTCTTCATCAGAATCATTGCTGCAAGCCACGGAACTCAGTATAATAATTAACAGTACTAACTGACATTTCAACAGTTTCACCAACATAGAATCTTTCCATGCAACTGAACATTCATTTCATTAAACCCACCAAACGATGATAAATCGCAGAAATACCAAGAAGATGCAAGGAAAAATTATAGATTATATGGTTTTCTTTGGTTGACCTGTATTTTTTTCAGGACAAAACAATATTTTTTTGCTACGGTATGTTTTTTCAGATACTTTCAACAATAATTACCCGACAGGAGAAAGATATGATTGAGCAGCAAATTTTCGAAATTCCTGCATCTACTAAAGCAAAAGCGTGGATCGACAACGACACTTATTTGAAAATGTATCAGGAGTCTGTGGATGACCCAAAAACTTTTTGGGACAAACAAGCCGAGCGTCTGGACTGGTTTAAAAAGTGGGATAACACACTTGATTGGGACTTCAATGACGCACATATCCGCTGGTACGAAGGAGGCAAACTTAATGTTTCTTATAATTGTCTGGACCGGCACCTGGAAACACGGGCAGATCAAGCAGCCCTGATTTGGGAATCTGATGATCCAAATGTTGACAGAACCTTTACTTACAAAGAATTGCATGCAGAGGTGAGCAAATTTGCCAATGTGATGAAGAATCGCGGAATCAAAAAAGGTGACCGGGTAATGATTTATATGCCCATGATTCCGGAACTGGCAATCGCGTGTCTGGCCTGTACTAGAATTGGTGCTGTACATTCAGTAGTTTTCGGTGGATTCAGCGCAGAAGCCCTCAAAAACCGGATTCTTGATTGCGAAGGTAAAATGCTGATTACAGCAAATGCGGGAATCCGTGGAGGAAAAAGTGTTCCGCTTAAACAAAATGCTGATGCGGCCATGGAAGGCACCGGAACCGAAAGCTGCATAGTGGTTAAACACACGGATGACGACTGTAAAATGCAATCTCAAAGAGATTATTATTGGCATGAAGAAATGACCGGCGTCTCTGCAGATTGCCCAGCAGAAGAAATGGATGCGGAAGATCCTCTTTTCATTCTTTACACTTCCGGTTCAACCGGTAAACCCAAGGGTGTTATGCACACCACAGCGGGTTATCTGGTTTACACATCCCTCACTCATCAATATGTCTTTGATTATCATGACGGTGATATTTACTGGTGTACTGCAGACATCGGCTGGGTTACCGGACACAGTTACATTTTGTACGGACCACTTGCCAATGGAGCAACTACATTAATGTTTGAGGGTGTTCCAAATTACCCCGATTTCGGCCGCTTTTGGGACATCTGCGACAAACACAAAGTCAACATTTTCTATACTGCACCTACTGCTATTCGGGCAATTGCCAAGGAAGGTGATGAGTTGGTCAACAAACGAGATTTAAGTTCCCTGCGTTTGCTGGGCACAGTCGGAGAACCGATCAATCCTGAAGCATGGCTCTGGTATAACCGGGTAGTTGGTCACGGGAAATGTCCGATCGTAGATACCTGGTGGCAAACCGAAACAGGCGGGATAATGATTACTCCACTTCCGGGTGCAACCCGTACTAAGCCCGGATCTGCAACCCGCCCGTTTTTTGGAATCCAACCTCTGTTGGTGGATGCAGAAGGCAACGAACTGGAAGGTGCCGCGGAGGGTAATTTGTGTATTAAACACTCCTGGCCCGGACAAATGCGCACCGTGTATGGTGATCATGAGAGGTTTATTCAAACATATTTCAGTACTTACAAAGGACTCTACTTCACCGGTGACGGCTGTCGACGTGACGAGGACGGTTATTACTGGATTACCGGACGAGTCGATGACGTACTGAATGTTTCCGGACACCGTATGGGAACCGCAGAACTTGAGTCTGCAGTAGTACTCCACAAAAATGTTGCTGAAGCTGCAATTGTAGGTTTTCCGCATGAAATTAAGGGACAGGGAATTTACGCCTATGTAACTTTAAATACCGGGGTTGAGCCAACCGATGATTTAAAAAAAGAATTGGTGCAGCAGGTTCGCAAAGAAATTGGCCCAATTGCCACATTTGACGTTATTCAATGGGCTCCCGGTCTTCCTAAAACACGTTCCGGAAAAATAATGCGCCGCATTTTGCGAAAAATTGCTGAAAATGATATGGGCAGTATTGGTGATACATCCACACTTGCTGATCCTTCTGTGGTTGAAGATTTAATCGCCAACAGGCCAAATTGATGAAATTTTACAAAAGTTTCAGCTGTTTAATCTGGAAAGTTCTTAACCGTTTTCTAAAACGAGAATTCCATGAATTATCATGATGAATATCAGCAGTCTATAGAACAACCGGAAGTTTTCTGGAGAAAACAAGCTGAACAGATAAAGTGGTATGAATTTCCGGAAACAATCCTGTCTCAGGACGAACATGGATTTTACCGCTGGTTTGCCGGTGGAAAGCTTAACACATCCTACCTTGCACTCGATGTTCACATTGAGGAGGGACGCGGTGACCAGTTGGCATTGGTTTATGATTCTCCAGTAGCAAATATGCAGCAAAAATTTACTTATGCAGAGTTGCGAGATACCGTTGCTAAATTCGCCGGATGCTTGCGTAATTTGGGTGTGGAAAAGGGAAACCGTGTCATTATTTACATGCCCATGATTGCCGAAGCAGTGATTGCAATGCTTGCTTGTGCCAGACTGGGTGCGGTCCACTCTGTGGTTTTCGGCGGTTTTGCTCCCAATGAGCTTGCGGTAAGGATTGATGATACCAAGCCCAAAGTACTGGTGACAGGAAGTTGTGGAATTGAATTCACCAAAATCATTGAATACAAACCACTGGTGGACAAAGCACTGGAAGTTTCCAAATTCCCTCCTGAAAATATTGTGGTTTTGCAGCGTCCACAGGCTAAAGCAACTATGCAGTTCGGGCGGGATCACGATTGGAATGAACTGATGAGTCAAGCCTCTCCTGCTGATCCGGTTTCTCTGGATGCAACGGATCCGCTATATATTATCTACACTTCCGGAACTACCGGTCTTCCCAAGGGGGTTGTACGTGACAATGGAGGACACGCGGTAGCCTTGAAATACAGTATGAAGGCTGTCTACAATACCGATCCCGGAGATGTTTACTGGGCAGGTTCAGATGTGGGCTGGGTAGTTGGACATTCATATATTGTTTATGCCCCGCTGCTTCATGGCTGCACTACCATAGTATATGAGGGAAAGCCAGTACGTACTCCAGACGCTGGTGCATTCTGGCGAATGATTGCTGAACATAAAATAAATACATTTTTTACTGCTCCTACCGCTTTTCGTGCCGTAAAAAAAGAAGACCCTGAAGCTAAACTATTAAAGCAGTATGACATCAGTTCTCTTCGTACACTTTTCCTTGCAGGTGAAAGGTTGGATCCGCCTACTTATGAATGGTTGACTGAAATTTTGAAGGAAGCTCCACAACCTGGTATTCCAGTGGTTGACCATTGGTGGCAAACCGAAACCGGTTGGGCGATTTGTTCAAATCCAATGGGTATAGAACCACAGCCTGTGAAAAACGGCTCGCCGACTTTTCCGATGCCCGGCTACAATGTGCAGGTGCTGGACGAAGTAGGTGAGATTTGCAAACCCGGAGAAACAGGAAATATTGTAATTAACCTGCCGTTGCCGCCGGGTTGTCTGCCAACATTGTGGAATGATGATGAACGATTTAAACAATCTTACTTGTCTCAGTATCCCGGATATTATCTGACCGGTGACGAAGGAATAAAGGACGAGGAGGGCTACATTTTTGTAATGGGACGCACAGATGATGTAATTAATGTTGCTGGACACCGCCTTTCAACTGGAGAAATGGAGGATTTGATTGCGGGGCATCCGGCCGTTGCTGAATGTGCTGTCACTGGAATTGATGATGAATTACGTGGGCAAGTTCCAGTTGGGTTTGTTGTACTCAAAGATGGAATAGATATATCTCAGGATCAAATGCAGGAAGAACTGATAGCAATCATTCGTAGAGAAATTGGTGCTGTTGCCTACTTTCGACAATCTGGTATCGTCAAGCGCTTGCCTAAAACCCGTTCCGGAAAAATAATGCGCAAAACTATCCAACGACTGGCAATTGAAACTGAGGTTTTAGTCCCTCCGACAATCGATGATCCTAAAATTCTTGATGAAATTCGTGAAGTAATGCAGGAACGTGGAATTGGCCGGTACGCCACATCTTGACCTCAATTTAGCGCCGGTTTAATGCAACCGAAGTTTTTTCCCTTCC
>Ga0302122_10001340_pt1 | contig 15647 bp, 12 predicted proteins | sample CB21_SCM_MG_FD_203115 | JGI IMG/M metagenome (GOLD analysis project Ga0302122, IMG submission 203115) | Marine microbial communities from Western Arctic Ocean, Canada - CB21_SCM | ecosystem: Environmental > Aquatic > Marine > Oceanic | place: Canada: Western Arctic Ocean | collected 2017-09-28
CGGTGATGAAGTCAGTCTCTAACGTCACGAGCCAGCCGTCGCGCGGGTGCGTGATGTGCAAGACTGTCGGGGGCTGTAACAGTAACAGAGTCCACTATTTTTGCGTGTCGCGCGACGCCGCTGACGCCGCCGCGCGACTAGGCGCTCTGCGTATCGCGCGCGGCCGGCCGACATTAATTCTTGCTTGACGCGGACTCGCGCTTTCTTCTTGGTAAGAGATAAAATGTGCCCTGCGCTCAGCACTCAGAGCTCAAGAGTGCGGGGTGTCAGGAACAAATGTCTCGTAGCAGTAATCGGAAAGCCTAGGGCCAAGGCTATGGGCGCCTTCCTTCTAAATGGCAGATCTAACTAACTTCATTACTCAAAACGCGCGGCGGCGGCGGCGGGGCCGCGGCGCCGTCAAAACACCCCCGGCACGAGCGCGTGCGTCGCGGTGAACGCCGCCTCCGTCTTGAATTTGCGCTTGTACCTTCGTAACTTTTGCCGGGACCAGACGGCCATCTGTGCAGCCCCCACGGCGGTGAAGCCCCACGCGGCGGGCGACCGCGTGACCAGCGAGTAGAACACCCAGCTCCCGATCTCGAAGCTGTAGTTCGGCGAGCAGACCCGTCCCACACTCCAGGGCCAGGCCGTCGGGATCTTGGCTTCTCGCGACCCATCGCTCCTCAACGACGCGAGGTGGAGGTGGGTGTAGAGGTTCAGCAGCTCGCAGAGGGCTCAGCCCCCGACGAACGCGCGCTGCGTGCGCGAGAGCTGGGTGAACAGCTTCGCGAGCTGCGCGCCGTATGCCGGCCGGCGGCTCACGTCGTACGCAACCACTGCGGCAGCGCCCCCATAATACGCGCAGTTCTTGAACAAGTTCGAGAGGGGCATGGAACCCTTCGGGAACTTGTGCACGCACAGGGTCTCCCCGAGCCGCTTCGCGAAGTGCAGCGTCCAGAGCGTGGAGGCGAGCGCCGCGAAGGGCGGCGCGTGCGACACGGCCGGGAACACAAGAAGCGGCGCCGTGTACTCGCAGATGAACACGGTGCGCCAAGGAATTTTCGCCGCCATCGTCGTCGTCGTCGCGGGCCGCGGCGGCTGGCGTCGCGGCGTCGACAGCGCGCGGCGCGGCGCCACTAACGCGTGCGCCGTGGCGAGGACCGCGGTCAGAAGGCGGAGAGTCATTGGTGCCGTAGCTTCGCGGCCTCAGAGCGCTGCAGCAGTGCCCACAGTGCTCTGAGTTGATTGTTCCACTTGTGCGCTCAAAAGCACTCGCAGAGTGCAGTAATTCGGTGTGGCGTTGCGCAAGCACACGTTGTTCCGTGCCTGGTGCTGGACTGGCCGCGCCTGAGGCAAGCTCTGAGCAAAAATAAGCAGAAGTGGTAAAACCCGTCAAAAAGCAGCTAGAGCCGACGCGGGCTTAACCAGCGCGAGTCGCCGCAGCGCTGCTCGCACACGCTGCAAGAGTGTGCTCTGATATATAAGTCGGCTGCAGCAGCAGCACTGCTGATCTGCGACGCGTGCAGCATGAGTGCCAGCCTCGAGAGCCAAAGCGCGCCGCGCATCGATGGCACGGTCCTCGTGGCCGGCGCGTCAGCCCATGTGACCGGCCGCCTCGCCTTCAGCGGGACGGGCCTCAGCCTGTGGGGCGGCGTCGATCCGACCAATGGTGAAATAATAGACGCGCGGCACCTGCTGCACGGACGCGTGGTCACCGACTGTATCCTCGCCATTCCGTCGGGCCGCGGGTCTTGCACGGCGTCCCAAATCATGCTCGAACTCATCTTGAATAAGACGGCGCCCAGGGCCATTTTGTTGAGGGACCTGGACGCCGTCATCGCCGTCGGCGCGTTGGTCGCGCGGGAGTTCTTCGGAGAAGCGCCTCCTTTGATAATACTGTGCGCGGACTTCGACGCGTTACGTACGTTGGACGGCGAAGTTGTAAGCGTGGAGGCCGAGGACACAAGACTCCCCCAACCGCTCTTGACAAAAGTGGACCGGGCCGCCTTAAACGGTTCGGAAGGCCCCGCCGTGCAAAAGGCAATGCATATAATTGTGGAAACCGCGGCGGTCCAGGGCGCTTCGGAGCTCATAGACGTGACCCAAGCGCACATCGACGCCTGCACCTACGTGGGCCCCGGGGGCCTCGCCTTCGCGGAGAAGCTCGTGGCGTTACAAGGCAGGGTCAAGGTGCCCACGACGACGAATAGCTGCTCCGTGGACCGCGCTCATTGGCGCTCCTTAGGCGTGCCCGAAGCCCTGGGCGCGCCCGCATCTAGAGTTGCCGACGCCTACGTGGCCCTGGGCTGCGCAAGTTCCTTCACCTGCGCGCCGTACTTGCTGGCGTCCGCGCCCCAGGAGCACGCCCACGTCGCCTGGGGCGAGTCGAACGCCGTGGTGTACGCGAACTCGGTGCTCGGTGCCAAGACGCAAAAGTACGCCGACTACCTCGACGCGTGTTGTGCGCTGATGGGCCGCGCGCCGCTGGCCGGCGCCCACGTGGACCGGGACGCGTCCATTGACATTGTGTGTGCGTTCGAGGCGGGCACAAATGCCTTCTGGCCGCTCCTGGGGTACGTCGTCGGCGCGGTGGCGGGCAACCGCGTCCCTTATATTCGTGGGCTGGAGCATGCTGCTCCTACTAAAGATGATCTCAAGGCTTTTTCCGCGGCCTTTGGCACCACGGCCGGCGCGCCTCTGTTCCACGCGCCCTGGGTGCCGTGCGTTGGGTTAACGAAGCGTACGAGAGCGGAAGCGCCGCTCACGCGTGCCGACTTGACAACGGCGTGGACCGACCTCTGCGACGGCGACGGGGACGTGGACCTGGTCGCGCTAGGAAGCCCGCACCTGTCCGTGGGCGAGGTCGAGGCGTTGGCTTCACATGTTGCGGGTAAGCGAAAGCACGCCAGCGTGCGCGTCATCGCGACGCTCGCGGGCGCCACCAAGCGGGCGGCCTCGGCGGACGCGCTTAAAGCTCTGGACGCCTTCGGCGTGGAGCTCGTGGTCGACACGTGCTGGTGCATGCTCACGGAGCCCGTCGTGCCCGCTCCCTCCAAAGCGTTGAGTCTGACCGACAGCGCGAAGTACGCCCACTACGCGCCCGGCCTCGTGGGCCGCCGGCCGCGCCTGGCGTCCATGGCGGCATGTTGCGCGGCGGCCGTGAGCGGGACCTATGTTGCGCGGCGGCCGGCATGGCTGGCGCCGCGGCGGGCCTTCGCGGCGGCCGCGGCGCGGCGTGTATTGTTGTTTGTTCGTCGTTAAGTTTGTATTGAGAATCTCTGAGATTCTCTGTCACCTCTCCCACGTGTTTGACGCCACCACCGAAAGCACGAAAGCGCGCGGGACAGGAATCGGGTTCGGGTTAATTACGGCGCGCGCCCCCTAGGCGCTCCCGCTCGTCCAGGACCCGTCCGTAGGGAAGGGAAAAGGGAAGGGATCCGGGACAGAGGCTCAAAGTGACGGGTTTTCTCACGAAAAGCAAGTTTTGCAGGGGTACGCAAGCTCACGAGAGTTGTGGCACAAAATACAGCAGAAGCGCGCTGCACACGCCCATCGCTGCGACAAGCAACCAAAACACAAGACGCACCAAGCAGCAAGAGCCTCAGCACTGCAATTACAGGGCAGGTGCCGCACGCCGTCGCCGCACGGCACCAAAGCAGCAAGAACAGCAGCACCAATCACAGCAGGTGTTCGCACGCCGCCGCAGCAGATTCAGGCGAAGATGTCGACCCCCACCTCGCCGAAGGCGAAGACTGAACCCAAGCCCCCGCCGGGCCCGCCCCCGCCAATGGTGCCGCCGCCGCCGCCCGGACCGCCGCCTGCGGCGAACATCATCGACCCGGCAAAACGACCGCGGGAGGAGGACGACCACAAGAGGAAGAAGAAGCGTGTGAAAATAGACCTCGAACGCGACCTGGACAACGGCATCGGGTGGCCGCACCAACGACCGCGGGAACCGAGGCATCGGCACGGGTGGTTTCTGCCGACGCACGAGCGCGTGTTCGAACGGGTTCTTAGTGATGTCAAAGACGTCACCGTCATTTTAGAATTAGGAAGCTGGTACGGGTCCTCGACGGAGTGGTTGGCAGAAAGATGTCCCGACGCCGCGGTCTATGCGGTGGACCTCTGGGACGATTCATTTATATTAGACAAGCAGCGTGATCACTATTCGACCATAGGAGATAGGAAACTTGAACAGCTTTTAGATAGGCACCCGCTGTGGGACACGTTTTTGGCCAATCTGTACTCTTTTAGGGACCAGGTCATCCCTCTAAAAATGGAGACGGTGAGTGGTGTCGAGGTGTTGAAGAAAAAAGGTATAGTACCACAGATCATTTATATCGACGCGGACCACCACTACGCGCCCTGCAAGAAGGACATCCAGGCGTGTTTGAAGGCGTTTCCGGACGCGATCATTGTCGGCGACGACTACGGCCACTACGAGTCCGTGCGGAACGCCGTGACGGAATGTGCCTTAGAGTTCGACAAAAGTGTGCACGTGGATCAGAACCACTGCTGGACCTACCACCCCATGGAGAGCGCCACGGGCCGCACCTTCAAGCCGAAGCCCAGGGCCACGGACTCCTTCGCCTCGCTGCTGGCGGGCTACTTCTAAGTTTTCTAGAGATACTCGTCCCACAGGATGCGCGCCGGCGGGGCGCTCCGGCAGCGACACACCGAACTACACAGGATCCCGTGCAGGGAGGACGAGAGGGTAGTCACGGCTAGTAGTAGTCTGGTAGATCAGAGATTAATTTAGACACACGCGACGGCCACTAGAGCCGCCGCCGCTTCCGCTTGTCCCGCTTGAGCTGGTCCCGGCCCGGCTGCGCGCCGGCCCGGCGCCGCTTCTTGAGGCCGTTGATGTGGGACTTCTTTTTTTGGACCATCAAGTAGTTCTTCGTGCGCCGCTTTTCCGAGTTGGTCTTGCCGCCGGCGTGGCCCCCGACCTGGAACTTGTCCCGGTCCAGGACGATCCTGGCTTTCCGCTCCTCGACGGTCGTTCTTCGTTTCGTGGCCTCCGGCACGATGTCCGCGCCGCTTAACAACCCCCGGTTCGCGGCGCCGCCCTTGAGCTCGTCGGCCCGCGCCCGCAAGAGTTTGATGCGCGCGAAGTCCTCGCCGCTGAGCACTTGCGCGGCCGCGGGTTCCACCTCTTCCTCCTCCATCGGCTCGTCCGAGCCGTCGCCGGAGCCCTCCTCCTCGTCGTCATCCTGCTCCATGTCGACCCAGCCCTCCTCCTTGCTGTCGCCGGCATCCGAGTCCGACGCGACGTCCTCCCACTGGTCCTCGTCGTCTCCGTCCGCGCCGTCCGCGCCGCCGTCGTCGTCGTCCTCCTCCTCGTTCACGTCGACCCACCCGCCCTCTTCCCCATCTAAGTCGTCGCACGCCTGGGCCACGTCCTCGAACTCTTCTGGCAATTGCCCTCGTTCATAGAGCCGTAACAAATCCTCGCCCGGAATCTGAGAAGTCGACGTCTCCGCGCCGAAGGCCGTCGGCACCGCCTTGCTGCGCGCCTTGTCCCGGCCCCGATCCTTCTTCTGTAGGAGTTGGGGGTGGTGCTCCCGCACCACATTGATCCACCCTCGAGCGGCTACCACAACGGACTTGTCCCGGTGTTTGGTATACGCCGCGAGGTCGCGAACCAAACCGAGCATCTCCGGCTCGTCCAGTACGGATGGGCACCGCCCGGCCACCTCCCGCAACGCGTTAATGCCCAGAGCCATGGCCTCGCTCGCGTTCCGATCACTGACAAAGGCGTCCGCCACGTGTCGGATCACGGGCACGAGCTCGTCCGGCGGCACGTGCTCGTGGCACGCCTGGGCGAACAAAGCTAAGAGCCGCGGCGCCTGCTCTTGCGACGGTTTCAGGTACCGGCGCATGTACGAGTAGAACGCGACGAGTTGCAGTCTATGGATGTTCGCGACGCGGCTACACAGGTCTAGTCGCGCGACGCGCTGCTCGAACGCGTCGACCTGGCGCCGGGCCCGCGCTAGCAGCGCATCGCACAAGCGGTGGGGATCATCGAGCAACTGCATGGCCGGGAACTTGGGCTGGGCCTCGTGCCGCTCGTTCTTCTTCTGCGACGCCTTTTTCACGGCCTTCTTGGCCTTCGCGGTCTTCCGGGCTTTCGCCTTCGTTTTCTTGGAGTGGCGGTGCTCGTCCACGTTCCGTAACGCTTCCTTGAGGGAGCGGGCGCCGTCGCCCTCGTTCGCGTCCTCGTCGGACTCCGAGTCGAGGATCGGGGCGCGGTCGACGCCCAGAAAGAAGTAGACCGCGCCCAGGCCCACCCTCGCGCGCTCGTCCGCGGCGCACCGGCCCAAACAGTTCACGGTGGCGGCGTCCGTCCAGCTGCCGCACGCGTACAGCCGCACGAGCACGTCCACGGCGACCCTCGCCGACGCCGCGCTATTCGCCTCGGACGCGTCCTCGGCCGCTTTAAAAACCACGCGCCTCAAGTTCCGGCCCAGCGTGCCCGACGCGGCCTTCTTGCACTCTCGGACCACGTGGTCGGAGAGGAAGGACCGGAGCGGCTTGTCTCTTACTCTCCGAATGAGCTCGAAGCATAGGTCTGCGAGGATTAGGGGGTCGAGCATGGCCTTGGAGCGCGCGAGCGCCGCCGCCTGGGCCAGCCGCAGCCGCAAGTCCGGTTGTAATGTAGAACATCTATCTTTGAGTAGCGCCACGAGGTCCGCCGCGAACCTTTTCGACGCCAGGGGGTAGTGCACGCCGCAGTGGGCCACGAAGGTGGCTAAATCACCTAAGCGCCGTTCATCGTCGCCCCGCGTCTTCTTCTGGGACGCGCCGCCCAGGCGGAAGGCCTCCAAGGCCGCGAGGTACTGGCGCCAAATGGCCTCGAATTCTTCCTTGTAGGCGCTCGGGTCCCGCTTCAGCAGGTTCTGGAGGACCGGGAGGGAGTACTGGCGGACCTTCATGGTGTCGTTTCCCTAGGCTTGGTTTTGTGAGCCGCGCGTCGAGGGCGTCGCCGCGGCGGCGTCAATATCGCCCGATGGGCCCGGAGAGGCTGCGGCGCTCAATGGGCGCACGGGTCACAACGCACGGCTGTGCGCGTGAGATGTGCACCAAACTAAGGCGTGAGCGCGCTCCGAGGCGAGCGGGAGGCGCCGGATGGGGTTGGCTGCTTTAAAGTTTAGTCGCCGTGACGGGTTTTACTGCCGGGTTTCATCCATGTTTCCCTGGCGCCTCTGCATTCGCACTGCAAGCTGAGCGCCGGTAACACGTTGTCTGTGAGCTGTTACAGCTGTGGCAGCGAAATAGCTCAGTTGCGTCCAGTGCTAAGGCACCACACAAGTGCTAAGACAAGTGCTAAGGCAGTGCCAGCGCCACACAAGTGCAGTGTCCTAGCGCCACACAAGTGCAGCAGTGCCAGCGCCGCAAACACAAGCGCTAAGCGCTAAGGCGGCAGCAGTAGTCCCAGCGCCAAAGATGACGAGCCGCAACACGGCAACCGTAACTCTCGCCCTAGTTGCCAGCAGCGCAAGCCAAGGATGCCAGGCGCTGCTAGTTCCGCGGTCAACCTACGGATTTAGGCCAGCTGCAGCCGCAGCCGGAGCCACCGTGGCCGGTGGAACGGCCGACTCCGCCTCGGTGCTCGCCGGCAGCAAGCTCATCTACTTCGGAATCCCTGGTCGAGGCGAGGCGGTCCGGCCTGCCCTCGCCATCGGCGGCGTTGACTTCGAGGACGCGCGCGTTCCCTTTCAAGCCTGGGGTAAGGTCAAGCCCACGACCCCGTGGGGTACCGTCCCGGTGCTGGAGCTCGCCGACGGCTCGCAGCTCGCGCAGGCGCGGAGCATTTTGCGCTTCGTCGGGACGGCCACGGGCCTGTACCCGTCCGAGCCGCATCTCGCGCAGCGGGTGGACGAGCTGCTGGACGCGCTCGAGGACCTCGACGTGGCCATCACCGGCGCGGGATGGGGGCTCCCGAAGGGCGAGCTGGAAGCGGCGCGCCTCGCGGCGGTGTCGGAGGGCGGGGCCGTGTACGTTCTCCTCGCGAAGCTTGACGCGTTCGTCGAAGCCCACGGCCGCGGCGGCTACGCGGTAGGAGCCGAGATGACCATCGCCAGCATCCTCACCTTTGTGACGCTCGGGCGAGCGATCGGGGGCGTCTTCTTCGGCGTCCCGCCTAGCGTGTGCGACCCGTTCCTGAACATCCAGGCCGTGAGGCGGACGGTGGGCCGCGACCCCGCCGTCGTGGCGTGGTACGACGCTCGCGTTGCGCAGCGGACGCTACCGTCACTGTCACCCGCCGAGCAGGTCCTCGTGGGCTGTAGGGACCTGTGACCTTTGAGCGACGTCGTCTACTGGCGCGACGCGGGGGCGAGCTCGACTCTGATCTGGCGGGTGTTGATGAGTTGATAGTCGCTCCTCCGTTACGCGGAGTAATGTATGTTTGTGCGACGGCCTATCCATTTATCGCGATTGGTTCGGGTCTTGGTCTCCGTGTCCCTTGCGGTGCAAGTGTCTGTATCCGAGCAAGCGCCGCGCCTGTGCCCGCGCAGCAAAAACTAAACAACCAAAGTGGTCGTCCCAAGTCACATCCCTCTGCTAAAAGTTTATCTGCATTAATTACAGCGAAATGTCGCTCACAGAGCTGCCTGAAGAGCTGGTCTCGCACATGGCTCTGCGCGTCGCCGCTGCCCGGCAGGCTCGTAGCCCTGCGCGCGGACCGGACGGCCATCTCGCCGGAGCTCATTCTCGAGCTCGTCCGGGCCTGCCCGTTGCTGCGCGAGCTCGCCTTGCCCTCGCTCATGTGTCTCGGCCGCGCCTTCTACGAGGAGCTGCACGCGATTTGTCCAGCGCTCGTCAAGATCTCGTTGCCGCACTGCGGCACCGACGGCAATGAGTGCTTCCGGGTCCTTGGCAGGTTTAGCCTTGTGGAGATGAACATCGCATCGATGGACGCGCTGACGCCGGCCGTCGTCGACATCATGGTTGAAGGTGGGGCGACGCTCGAGGCGGCGAACCTCTCCTGCGTGCCCGCGCTCGGCTCCGCCGAGTGCTGAAACTTGCGAAGGGCTGCCCGGCGTTGCGAACGATCGCGTGGGAGCTCGCGGGCGAGGGAGGCGGCTGGGGGCGCGTCACGGCGGACGACGAGGCGGACCTGAGGAGCCTCATCGTACTCCTGGAGAACCGGGGCGGCGGCCTCGAGTCGTCGGAGTCGGGCGTCGGGCGGCTCCTCCACCCGGAGGACTACGACTCGGACGACTCCAGCTCGGACGGGGAGTCGGACGACGACGCGTCGAGAGACACAGTAACATCACATTGGTTAAACCGGCACCCGTAGGACAAACGCCGGCTCGTACGTAGCAAGGACATTCTCCGGCGCGGTGTCGACGCGCTCCTCGTCGTAGCCTATTCGCGCCACGACCTCGTAGCCGTCGAGGAGGCGGGGCAGGCGATCTCTGCCGTAGACGCGCATCAGGTTCCAAATAATGCGGTCAGGCCCCACCGGAACGGAGATAATAACTGTCGAGCCCGGCGCGAGCGCTGCCAACAGGGCCCTCATTGTCAACACATCGCCGTCAGGCGCTATCGGGTCGCCGTAGCGCCCGAGGCCGTCGTGGTCCAAGGAGGACGCCGACACGACCACATGAAAAGCAAAACTGGTCCCTTCCGCGAGATCGCCCCAGAAGCTCGTGGCGTTGACCTGCTCCATCAAAGGGTGCTCATACGTCCGCAAACCGTAGTCCACGGTCGTGACTCGCGATGCACCCAGCGCGAGGCAAATCGCTTCGTGCCACGGCTCTGCGGAGCCGACGACGAGGACCGACGCGCCTTCTTCCACGTGGCCGACCAGCGCCTCGAGAAAATACATGTCGTTCGGCCGCGGCGGTCGACGCGTCGTTTCATATAGCGCAGCCGCCGCGCCCTTGCGTCGCGCGACGTCTACCACAGTTGCTGCTCTCTTCGCGAGCGCCGCGATGTCGCGTTTAGAATAACCGTAGGCCGTGCCCGCGCCGCCTCCGGAGTCGTCGACGAAGATGTCCGTGTCGTTCGCATACAGACCGCAGCGTGTGAAGGCTTGCTGCGTCGTCTCGTCGTGCTCTGCCCAGCGCGGCGGCGCGGTCCGTCCCGCAGTTTGCCACGAATTCCGCGCCGAGAGGACGGTGGGGCCGAAAGGACGCTGGTAGGGGCAGTGACTTGGGTTCGGCCCTGTCATGATGAGCATAACACACGGGATGCACATAGAGATGAACATGTTCAAATTCATGGCGACATCTGATTGGTCGGACGGACGTTCGCGGCGCCGGACGGCAAACGCTCTTTGTGTGCCGTACTGGGGCCGCCGGCGCCGGTCTTCCTGTCGCGACCGCTCCTGGTCCCGCCGAACCCGTTCCCACCACGCTAACGCAGCGTTTCTTTGCTCGGCGACCCTGCGCGACCACCGGCTGCGCAGGCCACCCATGTCGATGCGTTTGTCCTGCCACTGATAGGCTGCTCCCAAGATGGCACCCAAGCTCAAAGCAGCGGTCGAGCTGACGCTTCTCACGCTGTGGGGTCTTGGTGCGGCGTCTGTTGAGTTGTCTGTGGTGGCGGCAGCCCTGGTGGCGAGGTAAAAGGTGCTCAGGATCGCCGTCGTGCAGCCAAACCCGTCTAATTTTGAGCGCCGCTTTTTGGCAATTTCAGTGACAAAGCCTCTCCATCAGCGCGCATACCTCACTCTTGACACCGCACGACTGTGATCTCGACTAATGAAAGTCCGCTGCTTGGTCGCATCTCTCAGAGCCACCTCCACTGCTGCAGCCTCTAGACTGACCGCGAAGGACGCGGCACTAAACGATGGCGGAGCCCGGTGCGACGCAGGAGAGCCTCCGCCGCGCCGAGGGAAAAATGGAGCGCGCGGAACAAGCGCTGGAGGCCGGCGAGCCGGGCGCCGCCGCGCGCCTCGCGGCGGCGGAGGCCGAGCTCGAGGCGGCGCTGGACGCGATGCTGGACGCGCAGCCGGACGTGGACGACGAGTATTTTGACGACGACGACGGTAAAGACCCGGACGAGGCGTTCGCGTGGCACATGCGCAAGGCCGTCGACGCCAGCGCCCTCGGGGCGGAGGACGACGCCACGCCGCTCGACGCCGCGCTGCCTCTGATACTCCCCTTCGCCTCGCTCCAGTGCAAGGGCCGGGCGCAGGCGACGAGCAAAACGATTGGAGAGGGTGTGGTGGTGGACGATTTAGACGCAAGGCCGCTCTACGCGAAGCTTGGAAATGCGAAGGCGACGGCGCTGCTCCCAAGGTTACTAACGAAGCACCGGTTGGTAGCATTGAACCTCGAGTTCTGCCGCGCCGCGTCCCTTCTGGACGTTATTGCGGAGACGCAGCACGCGTCCTTGAAAAGGCTCAACCTGAACGCTGTGGACGCGGATCCACTAATAGTGACGCGGGTGCTGGGATGCTGCGTGCGGTTGGAAGTTGTCGGCCTGTTCCGCCACGTCCGTCTTGAGGATGACGCGTTGGTGGCTCTAGGTAAAGCGTCGGGAAACAGTTTAAGAGAGCTCTCCGTCTCCGGCTGCTCTTTGTTAACCGACACGGGCATCGCGGCCCTGGTCGCCCACGCGCCGTCCTTATCTTTTCTGGACGCGACGCGCTGTTCGAAACTCACCAACGCCTCGCTGGAGAAGTTGGCACCCTTGCCCCTGACCGGCCTCGTGTGCTACGCGAACGCTGCCTTAAGTGCCTACGGCGCCCTACGGAGCCCATTATTGCGGCGCCTCGACTGCACCGGGAGCCGCGACTTGACGGGTGTTTCAATCGCGAAGCTCGCCCGCACGTGTTCAACGCATCTGGAGGTCCTGAACCTGAGTTGGTGTATTGCAATAAATGACGACGCTCCAAAAGCATTGGGCGCGCACTGCCCCAATTTAAGCTGGCTCTCGCTCCACGGGAACCGCACCGTGACGGATGTCGGTATAAACGCTTTGGCAGCCGGGTGTCTGCAGCTGAGGGCCCTGGACGTGAGCGGCTGCGCGGGCGTCACGGACTACCTTCGAAAAGAGGGCGTGTTTGAAGCCAAGTTCCCCCGGGTGGTCACGTGGACGCTGCACACTTAAATTGTCTGTCAAGTTACGGAGGGGGGAACACATGCCTCATTCCGGCGCCGGGCAGGACAGGGGCCTCTGTAATTTCCCCTTGGGCCGGTTGTAGGGCGACCAGAAGGGGATGCCGTGGCCGTAGTCCCGCTTCTTCTCTTCCGACAGGCCGCCCATCTTGAAGCCGAACTGGTTGAACCAGAAGGCGTCCGCCGGCAATCCGGTCCGCACGAGCGGTCCCTCGGAAGTGGTATGCGAGTAGGGGCTCCAGTTGGGCACGCCGTTGCCGTAGTCCCGCCTCTTCTCCTCCGAGACCGCGCCCTTGAAGCCGTAGGAGGCCCACCACTCGCGGTCTCCCAGTTTTTGGGGTGAGGGCGGCCCCTCCGGCGCCTTCTTCGGCCGGTAGTAGGTGGACCACTTCGGGGCCCCGTAGCCGTTGTCCTTCTTCTTCTTCTCGCTGATTGTGAGAGGGTCGCCGACCGCTTTGAAGCCGTTGTCCTTCCAGTAGGCCCCGTCGACGACGAGGCCCGCGTCTCGCCGTTTCTTGTACTGCTCGATGAGCGCCTTGTCCTCCCAGGTCACGTTCGGTAAATCCCTTACAAAGGGATCCCTAAACGGATCCTTCTTGTCCACGTGGGCGTTCAAATCTGCGGGCGGTTTCGTTTCGCCCGGCATGAGAGGAGCCGGGAACGCCGTCGGTGTTACTTCCTTAATAGGTCGCGGCGGCCGCTTCGGGGCATTTCCATTGATGGAGCACTCGGCCTTCCGCACCTTGAAGCGCTGGCCCGGCCGTATATTTGGAGGGACGGTCGTTTGGCATTTGACGCCGCCGTCCCTAAAAAACAGCGCCTCGCCGCTCACGGTGTTCTCGGGGCACACGAGCACGACTTCGTCGTCCTTCGGGCGCGCCGTCAGGCCGGCGTAGCGCTCGGATTTTAAGGGGCGCGCGGTCTCCAGCGCTCGTCTCCCGGTGGCCGACAGCGGCCGCCGCGGCGTGTTCTGCCGGCTATTGGTGGGCGTCTTCGCCCGCAGGGTGGCGTTCCGGGCCAGGACGGCCATCTGCTCCTTGCTGAGGGGCGCCATCGTTCTTTGCTCGATGCGCTCTGTCAGCGGCTGTCCTTTCCCGGTGGAGCTGCGGAGGCTGAGAAGACCGTGGGCGCGCTGTCGCGATGACACCGATCACAGCGCGGCTCTGCCGCTGTGAAATTATCAACGTCTGCGGGGGGAAATGTTCACTGTCCTTGCTTTCATGCGAACAGTTGTGGGGAGGGAGGTCAGCCGAACCGCCCGGCGACGGATCTGCGACGACGCCTCGGGCGCACGAAACCTACTAGCCCAACGCCGGCGCAATTTGCCGCCGGAGAGCGGGCTCCAGGGCTGCCAAAAAAGCATAGGACTAGGCCGCACCCCGCCATGGGCCCGCCCCTCACCCTGGTCTGCCCGCCCGGCGCCAAGCCCGGGCAGCAGCTTTTGTTCAAGGACGAAGCCGGCCGGCGCTTCTCTACTGAAGTCCCAAAAGGCGTCCGGCCGGGCCAGAAGTTCCTGGCGCACCGCAAGGCCCTGCCGGGCGGCTACGTTGGTTCTGATGGAGCCACCTTCGCCAAGGTCGCGTCGCAGTCGAAGTTAAGGGCGCGGCAGCCGACGCCCATGCCGTCACCTTTACCTACGCAGCGATCAACGCAGCGGTCCGCGGCGCCGCGCACGCAGCGGTCCGCGGCCCCGAGTTCGCAGCAGTCCCGGCAGCCGTCCGCGCGACGAGTCGGCCTGGGCGACCCGAATCGGGCCAAGTGGGACCTCGCCACCGAACGGACCGCGCGCCCCAAGCCGGCGACGCAGCGGGAGTTCCCGCCGAACACGCCCCTGGGCGACCAGGAGTGGTTCTCGAGCTTTGGGTTTAGTGGTGCGGTGTCCGAGGAAAAGGCTCGGGACTACGGCGACGGCGTGCCGCAGTGGTCGCCGTATTTTAGAAACAAAGGAAATTACGTGCCGCAGCCGCCGAGCGGCCTGGCGCCGGACGCGTACTGGTTCGAACAGTACGGCTTCCGCGGCGGCAAGCTCTCCGAGGACCAAATTCGCATCCAGGGGTACGGCGTGCCCAGTTGGTCCCCGTACTACCGGACGACGGGGCCCAAGGCGCCGGCGAAGTAGGGGACCTCTTTTATAATAATCTGAACAAGCGCCGGCCCACCAACTAGTAGATCACGACGCACCGCAGGCACTCGCCGCTCTCGAGGATGTGGATGGCCTCGTTCGTCCTCTCGACCCCTTTCAGAGTGTGGCTGATGAAGTGGTCGATGGGGAGCTTGCCCGCGAGGTGCTGGTCCACCAACCTAGGGACGTCCGTCCGCGTTTTGAAACCGCCGAAGGCGGTGCCGACCCACTTGCGGCCCGTCACGAGCTGGAACGGTCTTGTCGAGATCTCTTTGCCCGACGCCGCGACGCCGATCACACACGACACGCCCCAGCCCCGATGCGCGCACTCCAGCGCCGCGCGCATGACCTCGACGTTCCCCGTGCAATCGAACGTGAAGTCCACGCCCCACGTCGTCATCTCCACGAGCCGCTGCTGGATGGGCACTTTAGAGGACGTCGGGTCGACGCAGTCCGTGGCCCCTAGGGCGCGGGCGGGCTCGAACTTTTTCGGATTCACGTCCACGACGATGATGCGGCCCGCCCCGACGCTCTGCGCCGCCTGGACCACCGCCAGTCCGACCGCTCCCAATCCGAACACGGCCACGGAAGATCCAGGCGTGACTTTCGTCGTGTTCAGGACGGCCCCTAAGCCCGTGGAGACGCCGCAGCCGAAGAGCGACGCCTTGTACAGGGGCATCGCCGGCGAGATCTTGGCGCAGGAGATCTCGGCGAGCACGGTGTACTCGCTGAACGTCGAGCAGCCCATGAAGTGGAAGATCTCCGTCCCATCTTCTAAGGAAAAGCGCGAGGTCCCATCGGGCATCACGCCTTTCCCTTGCGTGCCCCGGATCTGGGGACACAGGTTCGTTTTGGGCGACATGCAGAAGATGCACTTGGTCGAGCTACATTGCGGCGTGTAGCCGGGCACGACGTGGTCGCCGACTTTGACGGACGTGACTCCTTCTCCGACGGACTCCACAATACACCCGGCCTCGTGGCCCAGGATGGCCGGGAACAGGCCCTCCGGGTCCTGGCCGGACCACGTGTAGACGTCCGTGTGGCACAGGGCGTTCGCTACTACTTTCACTCGCACTTCTCCCGCTTTCGGCGGGGCTACTACCACTGTTTCTAGCTTCAAAGGCTTCTTGGCCTTCCAGGCGACCATGGCCTTGCACTTTATGGGGTTGCCGGTCGCGGCGCTCGCCGTGGTCGTGGTGATCGCGGCGGCGGCCGCTTTTTCGGCGAGGTCCAGGGCTTTGGCGCGGAGCCGGTCCGCGTGAAACTTGATGTGGTCGCCAATAAAGCTCGCGACGAAGTGGTACGAGTGGTCGTAGCCCTCCTGCATCCGCAGTCGGAGCGGCTGGCCCTTGGCCGCGCACGCCTCCTTCAGGTGATCCGGCAAGAGCTGCTCGGCTAAGAACTGGTCCGCGCTGCCTTGATCGACGAGGATCTCGCCCAAATTCGGAAACGGACCCTTCGCGTGCATA
>Ga0302122_10001343_pt1 | contig 15627 bp, 7 predicted proteins | sample CB21_SCM_MG_FD_203115 | JGI IMG/M metagenome (GOLD analysis project Ga0302122, IMG submission 203115) | Marine microbial communities from Western Arctic Ocean, Canada - CB21_SCM | ecosystem: Environmental > Aquatic > Marine > Oceanic | place: Canada: Western Arctic Ocean | collected 2017-09-28
GTGAACGGTCAGGACGTTGCCACCGAGGTGTCAACCGACGGGACCACGATCACGATCACAGGTACGGCGACCGGATTGGCCAGTGGAACGGCGACGGCCAATGTTTCATACAATGGGGTTTCAAAGGGTTGGAGCATCAGCGTGCCGGATCGTCCGGTTAACAATGGAGATGGAACAATCACATTTGATAATCATGTCGCATGGGAGTGGTGGGACGGCATCGGTGGCCATCTCCCGGAACACCTTGACAACCTGATCAACGATGCGCGCTACCCCGATTCACCGGATGGGGCGACGTTTGCATCGAGTTGGAACACGCGCACAGCGTTGGCCGGCGGGTTTGATGGTAATGGCCGTGACAACTACGGCGGCCGGATGAGCGGTGTTCTGACGGCGCCTGAGAGTGGTACCTACCGGTTCTACCTTGCCAGTGATGACGCTAGCGTATTGAGGCTCAGCACCGATACGGATCCGGCCAACGCGGTTCAGGTGGCCCATGAGGACGGTTGCTGCAAAAACTTCACGCTGGACGACGGAGGCCTTTCGGGCACGGTGGATCTGGTGAAAGGACAGCAGTACTATATGGAGGCAATCCTGAAGGAAGGCGGCGGAGGCGACTGGATGACAGTTGGCTGGCGCATGCCGAGTGAGGACATAGACAGTGTCCCGGCCGGAAATCAGGAAGGGATCCCTGGCAAGTACTTCGCCGGCAAAGTGACAGTACCGGCTCTGTCGGCTCTGAGCGCATCGGTGAGTGTAGCCGCAGGCAACTCGATGGATCCTAAGGCGACAGTGACGTTGAACGTGACAGATGGAGCCACAACACTGGACGCCGCCTCGGTGGTGATCTCGCTGGGTGGTGCCGCGTTGGAATCAACGGCATCTGAGGGTACATGGAGCAAGCAGTTCTCTGGTGTGACGCAGTCGGGTAAGACTTACTCGATCTCTGCAGGCACTGGAGCGATTGAAGCGGGTACCGAGCACACAGTCAGCGCGACCTTTAAGGATAGCGCAGGCGAGACGACGACGCTTGAGACGACCTTCACGATCCAAATTTGGGAGATATACGCTCTGGGCACCAAGGCGCCGGGATCGGCGGCTGGAAGCATATCGCTCCGGGAGTTTGATCCAGTGGGCGGTGGTTCCATTGCGGAGTTGATCGCTCATCCGAGTTTCCCGGACAGCCCGACTCTTGAGACAAACATCGGTTACTTCGAGTGGCCGCAGAGTGGAGACATCGCAGTGAATCCGGAAGGCAATGTGAAGGACAACTACGGCGCGCAGCTGGTTGGCTTCCTACATCCGCCTGAGACGGGTGATTACCAGTTTGCCCTTGCAGCCGATGACAACGCGCAGTTGTGGTTGAGCACGGACGAGAGTCCGGCCAACCGGCAGTTGATAGCGCAGGAAACAGGTTGGCAGCCGGTTCGCGGTTATCAGGCGGTGGGTGACGAGGCGACCTCGGAGTTCATTACGCTCGAAGGAGGCAAGGCCTACTACATTGAGGCGTTGTTTAACGAGGGCGGCGGTGGAGACAACATCGCGGTTGCCTGGACCACTGGGGACGCGGTCGCCGCTGGAGCACAGCCGATTGCCGGTGAGTTCCTCTCGCCATGGATTGAGGGAGGTGCCGGTGGAGATGCGCCAGCGCTAAGCGTTGTGAACAACGGAGACGGCACGGTGACGATCACATTTGAAGGCACACTACAGTCGGCAGCGACGGTGAATGGTCCTTGGGAGAATGTGGATGCACCAAGCCCGCTGACGATCCCGTCAGACCAGGCGCAGCAGTACGGACGAGCCGTGACAGAGTAATTTGGTTGAATAACCAAAAGAGAACACACACCAGAGGCCGGGCCAAGTGCCCGGCCTCTTTTTTATGTCGAGCGCGATTTGCAGCCCGCAGTCAAAGACAGTAGACAGACTCCTTAGTTCAAAGTGGCTTTGATTAGCGGTTGAGATCAAAAAATCGCAGAAGGCTTGTCTCCGCTGGCGGAAGTTCCTACCGCCGTTGTCGTTGTCAATAACGCTGACGGTCCGCTGACGATTACATTTGACGGCACATTGCAGTCTGCCCCGACTGTTAACGGCCCGTGGAACGATGTAAACGGCGAAAGACCGATGCAAATAACGGCTGACGATGAGGCCTGGTTTGGTCGAGTCAGGAAGTAACCCCCATGAAGCCAAGGTGAAGGCCTGAATCCTTCACCATTTGCAAGGCGCAGGTCGGTATGTAGTTTTTGCGCCAAGGGGTACTGATCGGTTGTTTTTGAAAGTGACTTGATTACACTCACGAGATGTTAGCTCGTTTGCGCTCCATTGAGCTCGTCGTTTTGAGCCTTCTTGTTGCGGGCGAACAAAACCCGTTCGCTCAACTTCAGGAGAGAGCTCTCGAAATGGGTGGTACTGGCCAAAAGCATTCGAAGCTTTTCCGGCCGATTGATGTCTCTGGAGCAGGTATAGACTTTGTTCACCGATGGAATCCGCCTGCGAAACACAGGGATCAGCTTACGAATGCCTTTTCCGGGGCGGGTGTGGCTGCCGGAGACTATGACCAGGACGGCTATCCTGATCTGTTCATTTGCGGTTAAACCAACGGCGGGCAGTTATTCAGGAATCTGGGCAATTTCAAGTTTGCCAATAGATCGACTCTTCTGAAACCGCCAGCGCCCGCGGGTACTTGGGCGACCGGTGCTTCATGGGCGGATGTCGATAATGACGGCTGGCTTGACCTCTATGTGTGCGGTTTTGACTGTCCAAATCGGCTCTATTTGAACCGCCCTGAGGGTGGTGGGCGTGTACTCGTCGAAAGCGCCAATGACCTTGGCGTGGATTTTAGTGGAGCGAGCATTGTGGGCACGTTCGCGGACTATGATCGGGATGGTGACCTGGATCTGTTCCTTGTTACAAACCGGCTTCCTGCCCCCGATTCGCTGCTCAACGAACCGTTTTCCCTGAGCCGCGACTGGTTGAACAGCGATCTCCGTGTAAGGGCACCCTCGAAGGACGGTTGGGATCGTTATTACGACTTCTGGTATGCGCAGAAACCTCTTCTCCAAACCAACCGGGTTTTTCGAAACCAGGCCGGGCTGAAAATGCGGGAGAGTGTTACCGAGTGGAAGTTGGGCAGTAAAAGTGTCAGTTTCGGTTCCGTTTTGTCGGATCTGAACGGGGACGGAAACCTAGATGTGGTGGTGAACAACTTCGACGGCCCTCCATCGATCTTCGAGAACACCGGTGCATCAGGTCATCGGATTGTTGTGCAACTTGTTGGGACGTCAAGCAACCGGTTTGGCATTGGTTCCACCGTGACAGTTCGGTTGGTAAATACGGATCAAAAATTGACCCGCTATCTCACCTCGGCCCGCGGCTTCATGTCCTGCCCGGAGCCGGCCCTGCACTTTGGACTGGGCAACCAAAAGGAAATCCAATCGCTGACAGTAACATGGCCCAGCGGCCGCAATCAGTCCTTTGAGAGCCTGAAGGCGAACAGGCGGTACACAATCACCGAGCCGACTACCGTTCCAGTGGAGGAGAAACCATCCCAGGAAAGGAGTTCCCTGTTCGTGGCAGTTGATCGTTTGAAAGGGGTTCGCCATCGTGAGCGTCCTTTCGACGACTTTTCCCGGCAGCCGCTACTCCCCGGTAAACATTCTCAGCTTGGCCCCGGCATTGCCTTTGCAGATGTTGATGGTGACGGTCTGGAGGATTTCTATCTCGCTCAGGCGGCAGGCACCGCGGGGCGAATCTATTTTCGCAGGTCTAAACCGGGAAAAACCGGAAACCTTTTCGAGTTGCGAGGTTTGGGTCCGTTCAGGCAGCACGCTGAATGCGAGGATGTCACGCCCCTTTTTTTTGATGCTGACAATGACGGTGACTCGGACCTGTACGTCGTCAGCGGGGGCGTCGAGGGCAGCGCGGGCTCACCTGTATTCAAGGATCGTCTCTACTTGAACGACGGGAATGGCAACTTTTCAGCGGCCCCAAATAATGCACTGCCCGGTGTTTCGGCGAGTGGTGGCCCTGCTGCGGTGGCTGATTATGACAAGGATGGGGATCTTGACGTTTTCGTCGTCGGCCGAGTTGTTCCCGGCAAATATCCCGAGACACCGCGCAGTTGCCTGCTCCGCAACGACTCCAGTAACGGCATTGTGCGATTCAGTGATATTGCGCCGGGTTCTGGGCTTGGGGAGTTGGGGATGGTTACATCCGCCGTCTGGGCAGATACCAATGGTGATGCTTGGCCGGAACTGGTCGTGACCACTGAATGGGGTCCGGTCGAGGTCATCCAAAATGTTCAAGGTAGCCTGCGCAGGGTTTCGGCCGGGTCGGGTATGGAAAAAGTTACCGGTTGGTGGAGCAGCCTAGCTGCCGGTGACTTGGATGGCGACGGTGATATTGATCTGGTCGCTGGAAACACCGGTCTCAATACGAAATACAAGGCCACTGTTTCCAAGCCCGAGCTGCTTTTCTACGGTGATTTTGACGGGACGGGCACGCAGCGAATCCTCGAGGCCAAGTTCGAAGGTGAAGTCTGTTTCCCCCATCGTGGTTATAGTTGCTCGAACCATGCCATGCCAGGCTTGAGGGCCAAGTTGCCGACCTACCACTCTTTTGCGATCAAATCACTCGAATCCATTTACTCGCAATCCCGTCTGGACAAGGCGTGCCGTTACGAGGCGAACACGCTGGTGTCCGGCATCTTTATGCACGATGGCGATGGCCGTTTCTCTTTTGTGCAACTACCCCGCATTGCCCAAGCCTTTCCCGTAAGCGGCATCGTCGTTCATGATTTGACCAACGACGACAAACCGGACATCTACATCGTCGGCAACTCAGGTAGCCCGCAGCGAGAAACCGGCAACATGGATGGGGGCGTCAGTCTGCTTCTCAAGGTCGACGGCTTGGGGGGCTTTTATCCTGTCTGGCCCCGTGAGTCCGGCCTTGTCGTGCCCGGGGATGCCCGGAGGATTGCACTGATCGACCTTAACGGGGACTCTAAGCTCGATATTGTCGTGACCGTAAACGATGCGGAGCTGAAAGTGTTTGAGGCGAGGTGAGCAGGGCAGTGGGCCCTCCATCCGCTTGGCCAAGCGGCGCTTTTGCGTTGGCCTTGGCCCCGGTTTGGGGCTTGATGGGGGGCGATGACGCTTCCGGAACCACGCTTGGCCAAACGCGCCCTTGCGGCATTGTGTCTGACCGGTTTTGTCTGCCTGGCGTTGTATCCGCTTGGCCTCCCGGCAGCCGACTTGGCATGGGACAACGGCCCGGGTTATCGAAGCGCCCCGCTAGGTGTTTCGGGAACGCGCGCCGCCGGTTTTGAACTCCTGCCGCCGGCACTCACCGGTTTGAGTTTCACCAACCGATTGTTCGGCGAAATGTTCCTCACCAATGCCGTGGCTCACAACGGCGCGGGGGTGGCCGCCTCCGACGTGGACGGCGACGGTTTGTGTGATCTTTATTTCGCCAATCTGCAGGGAGCAAATCGACTTTACCGGAACCTCGGAGATTGGAAGTTCGTTGATATTACCGATGCGTCCGGGGTCAGTTGCGCCGGGCAACTCTCCACCGGTGCGGTGTTCGCCGATGTCAACGGCGATGGCCATACCGACTTGCTGGTCAACGGGATCACCGCCGGCACGCGGTTGTTCGTGAACGACGGCCGGGGCCGGTTCTCTGAGCCGGCCGACACCGGCTTGGCGAATGGGGGCGCGGCGATGAGCATGGCGCTGAGCGACGTGGACGGCGACGGCGACCTCGACCTGTACGTGGCCAATTACATCGACGTGATATACATCGCTGACTTGACCACTCGGTTCACGCTGGGGCGGCGGGATGGCGGGTGGGTGGTCACTCGCGTCAACGGGCAGTCCACGTTTAAGGCGCGGTTTCGAGATAGGTTCCTCGTGACGCCGGACGGTATGGTCAAGGAGCTGCCGGAGCGTGATTGTTTTTACCTGAACGACGGCACCGGCAAGTTTCAAAAAATGGTGTTCGAGCAGGGTAGCTTCACCGACGAGGATGGCCAGCCGTTTGCCGCCGAACGCGACTGGGGCCTGGCCGTGGCGTTTCGCGATGTCAACGGCGACCTCGCGCCGGACCTGTATGTGTGCAACGACTTCAGCAGTCCCGACCGGTTTTGGATTAACGACGGTCGCGGCCGGTTCAGGGCGGTGCCGAGGCTAGCCGTCCGCCACACGAGCCGCTCCTCGATGGGCATCGACTTCGCTGACATCAACCAAGACGGCCACGACGATTTCCTGCTGCTGGACATGCTCGCCCGACAGCAGGCGCGGCGGCTGGTGCATCTTGACAAGGAAAAACCGATCCCGATCGTGGTCGGCAAATTCGACGGCCGGCCGCGCTACAATCGCAACGCGCTGTTGGTGTCACGAGGAGACGACACCTGGTTGGAAGCCGCCAACTACGCTGGGCTCGAAGCGAGTGACTGGTCGTGGGCCGCGGCGTTCATGGATGTCGATCTCGATGGCCTTGAGGATGTCCTCATCACCAACGGGTTCAGCTTCGATACGATGGACATCGACAGCAAACAGCGGGTCTTGGCGATTCAAAACGCAAGGAAGCTGCCGACCGCCGAGTTGAAGCGGCTGCGTAAACATCGCCCCGCTTGGCCAAGCGCCAACGCCGCCTTCCGCAACGTTGGCGGCTTGAAGTTTGCGCCGGCATCGAGCGACTGGGGGTTCGATCACGTGGGCGTGTCGTATGGGATGGCGCTGGCTGATCTCGACAACGACGGCGATCAGGACGTGGTGATCAACAACCTGAACCAGGCGGCGGGGCTCTACCGCAACGACAGCAGCAAGCCAAGGGTGGCGGTGCGATTGCGCGGGCGAGGCGGCAACCGGTTTGGAATCGGCGCCCGCATTCGCCTGGCCAACGGGGTAAGTGTCTTGTCTCAGGAAATAATGGCCGGCGGTCGGTACTTGAGCAGCGACGATCCGCTGCGCGTTTTTGCGATGGCCCCGGGCGAGCCGCACCGGCTCGAGGTGCTTTGGCGCGCCGGCGGGCGGTCGGTTCTGGAGGACGTGAAGGCCAACCGACTGTACGAGATTCACGAACCAGAGGCCAAGGCCAAGCCAATCGTAACGACCGCTCTCACGCCGATTTTTGAGGATGTCAGTGAGCGACTCAGCCATCGTCATGAGCAATTGCCCGTCAGCGATTTCGTCGATGAGCCGTTGCTGCCGCGCCGCACCAGTCAGGCGGGGCCGGGCGTGGCGTGGCTGGACGTCGACCGTGACGGCTGGGAGGACTTGGCCATCGTGGCGGAAAGTGGGCTCCAACTTTTTGGCAACACAGCTGGCCGGTTCAAAAAGATGGATGGTTCACCGGTCGAGGTTCCGGCTTGGGCCAACCCACTTGAAACGGTGGAGAGGGTGAACGGCTCGGCCGCGGCCGACCTCGATGGCGACGGTGATGCTGACTTGGCCTTGGCCACCGAGTGGGGGCCGGTGCGGGTGTTCCGAAACGACGATGGCCTGTTCACCGAGCGTACTGATGCGCTTGGCTTGGCCGACTATCGCGGTTGGTGGAACGGCGTCGCGATGATCGATGCAAACAACGACGGACGACTCGACATCATCGCCACCAACTGGGGCCGCAACAGTTTTTACGAGACGCTACTACGCGAGGATGGCGGCGAGTCGCGCCTGGCCTTGTTCGTCGGAGACGTGGACGGCAACGGAACGGTCGAGCAACTGGAGGCCGTGCGGGTCGGCGGGAGATGGCTGCCGGTGCGCGACCGTCATGCATTGGAAAAGGGGCTGCCGGATTTGGGGAGCCGTTTTCCGGTGCACGCCGAAATGGTCAGGGCGGGGATAAAGGGTATCGCCGGGCCGGCGTTTGCGCGCCTGAAAAAAATGGAGGTCAACCATTTGGATACCACGCTGTTCATCAACAGGGGCGACCGTTTCGAGCCGGTGCCGCTGCCGATGGCAGTTCAACTCTCACCGGCGTTTGCGGTTTGCGTCAGCGACGTCGATGCCGACGGGAATGACGATTTGTTTTTCAGCCAGAACTTTTTCGCCGTCCGACCGGAGGATCCGAGGAACGACGCGGGCTCCGGGCTGTGGATGCTTGGCCGGGGGGACGGGACGTTTCGGCCGCTTAAGCCAAGCGAGTCGGGCGTGCGAGTTGATGGCGAGCAGCGCGGCGCGGCGTTGGCGGACTTCGACCATGACGGGCGGGTGGATCTGGTTGTCACACAAAACGGGGCGCAGACGCGGTTGTTCCGAAACCAAGCGGAGGCCAGAGGCTTGCGGGTGCGCATCGACGGCGAAACCAACGGGGTGGGGGTATGCCTGCGGCTGTGTTATGCGGACGGAACCAAGGGGCCGGTGCGCGTGGTGCAGGCGGTTGCCGGTTATCGGTCGGCAAACGGCACGACGCAGGTGCTGGGGGAGGCAGGGGAGGCGGTGGCGGTCGAGGCTGCTTGGCCAAGCGGAAAGAAAACAACCGTCCCTCTCAATCCTGGCCAGATGGAAGCGGTGCTGTCCTACCCGTCGGAGCCTTGAGGCGCCGGCTTGGCCTCGTTGTTCTCCGTTGAGTCTTCAAATTCCTTATCTTTTATCAGGTCACCCTTCTGGAACAGTGCCTCTCTGACCTTGCTCCCGTTTTCATCCCAGGCAGTCCATTTGCCGTGTTGCCGGTTGGTTTCGTAGAATCCGTGCTGCTTCAATTGGCCGTTGTCGTGGTACGATTTCATTTCGCCATTGGGATAGCCCTCCTTGTAATGCCACTCGACTGACTTGACCCCGTTGGTGTGCCAAAAAGTTTGAGGTCCATTGGGTTTACCGTTTAGAAATGTTCCCTGCTTGTCCTTTACTCCGTTTGCATACCACGTGACCCACATGCCAGTACGCATGCCGTTTTCGTACCGACCTTGACTCTCCATTTGTCCGTTGGGATGCCAGCGAAGGCGTCGCCCTTGGGCGACGCCGTTAGTCATAGGCAACTGTTGCATGACCAATCCGCTAGGGTGGTGACGAATTTCGATACCAGCGAACAGATTGGTGGTATCTCGCCAGTACCACTTACCGTCTTTCTGGTTTTGCAGTTCGTCGTCGAGAGCCAGGGGGACGCCGTTGGTCATTCGCGGGGCTTGTGGCGCCTTTGTTTCGGAGCAACCGGCGGTGAGTAGGGCCGCGCCGGCAAGAGCCGGCACCAAGAAATGATTTGATAAAAAAATGGTATTCATGCTCAAAAAAAGGTTGTCGTGATTCAAAACGCCCAATAGTGTTGCCTACCCCCTTTTTTAGGGTGAAAGTAACGAAAGCGAATTATCTCCAAAAAAACCCCTTTATTCCAGCATTATGATGACTGAAACGCTTAAAACAAAGACAGCAAGTTTGCGCCTTTTTGCGCTTGCCACACTAATGACCGTCTTTTCGTCGGTGACAGCCCAGACATTATTGGAGGAAGACTTTTCCTCCGGCTTCGAGGATTGGACCGTGGTGAACCCACCGGGATCCTTCAATGGCTCCACCCGTTGGCAGGTTGGTCCTGGGGGCGACACTCTATTTGAGAACAGCAACGTCAAGGCCGCTGACACGGCAGGTATGTTGATCAACGACGCCAAGACCGGGGCGGATTTCAGCTACAAAGCCCTGTTGCTAAGCGGAGATGACGATGGCATCGGACTGGTGTTTGGCTACAAGGATTCGTCGAACTTTTACCGAATCATGTTTGCCTCGCAACCGGAGCGCAACACATTCCCGGGTGAGGGCTGGTTGCTGGAACACGTTGTGAACGGTAAAGGCGTCCGCTTGGCTGGGGACGATTACACTGATGATTGGGATCCGGAGTTCATGTACATGCAGGGTTATCCGTTTGAAGTAACGATTAAGGCTAGTGGAAAGAAATTAACCATTACCGTGGTGGATGACCCCGAGGAGGACGGGACCGAGTATGAACTGGTCAACAACCTTACAATCGCCGAGGAAGCGGTCGGCAACGTAGGTCTGGCCAGTTGGGAGCAGAGCGGAGGAATCCCTTCCGGATCCCACTTCAGCGATATCTCGGTACTCGGGAAGTCAGTCACAATTCCCAACCCGCTGGATGGGTGGGAAGAAGTGATTCCCCTGAATAGCGATGAAAATGATGTGCTGGAGGGAGGGAATGATGGTTACCCGCTGTGGAGCGTTGGCGTGACCAGCGATTCATCGGCAGGGGGCATTTTAAGTGAATCGAGTAATAGCGGCCTGATCGGCCTCGAAATCGAGGTAGCTGATGAAGACTATAACAGCAACATCGACTGGACTTCAGGCATGCTGGTGACAGGGGATGCGAAGTGGAAGGACTACCGCATTTCGACAAAGCTTCATCCCTATCCCCACTGCGCCTTCACAGGATGCTGGGTCAATGGGCATGGGGTGGTTTTTCGGTACAAGGATCCGGAGAATTTTTATCGGCTTTCCTTTTCGAGTCGGAATCCCGGCGACGGCTTGCCGCGTCAGGGCGTGTCCATCCAGAAAGTTGTCAACGGTGAATGGTCCGAAGTGTTCTGGGAAAAAGGAGCCGCGTTTTCAACGAAGAAATTCGTCCCCAGCGGTCAGGCTGACAAGAGCACTTTTGATCTCTCTCTGACAGTCTCGGGGAACCAGGTGGAGTTCACCATCGTAAGCGACCCGAACGGGGCGGCGAAGGTGTTTAACTATGGCCCTATAGAGATCACGGGTGTGGATTCTGGGAAGGTCGGTTTTTTCAGTTTCTCCCAGCGTTTGCTGGACATTCACCACATCAAGGTGGAGGAGATCTCCGGCATTCCGTTCGAGACGTTCAGCGCCTTCGGTAAACCCAGTCCTGCCGCTGGCCTGAGCAACTTTGAACCAGGGTCAAAGGTTGTCGCGACGGTCCAGAGTCCTATCGAGGATATGCCGGGTTATCGGCGGAAGGTGACCGGGTGGAGTGGTACAGGCTCCGCGCCAAAGGGCGGGATTTGGTTTTTACCAGGGAACCCGAGGTTAAACTTTGTCATCAAGCAGGCCTCTTCGCTCACTTGGAATTGGAAAACCGAGGTCAAGGTGAACATCGAAGCGGATGGCGGCGGGAAGTTCAGTGGTGGAAGTACCAAGTGGTACAAGGAGGGCACCAAGCTGGTCGTCAATGCACTGCCCAGTACCGGTCACATGTTTGACGGTTGGTATGGGAGCGTGAGTAGTAAGAATAAAAAACTGACAGTTTACACTAATCAGCCACTAAACCTGACGGCGGTCTTTCGCCCGGACTCGGACCGTGATGGGATGGATGATGACTGGGAGAAGAAATACATCGGTGACCTGGCAGGCAAGGCGGACGATGACAGTGACGGTGATGGTGTGAGCAACATCGACGAATATCGCCGCCGCACCAATCCCGGGTCAGCAGAGGTGCTGTTGTACGCGGTCCCATCCAACTGGGAGAACACGAGTGTATCGAATCCTTTCACCGCTGGCCGAATGAGTTTGGCTGATTTTGGTGATGGATTTAAGGGCATCTGGGAGAACAGCGGCACCTTCGAGGGGGCCTCCGAGGATAATGAATACACCGACTGGGAAGGGCAAAGGATCATCCTGAAGGATTCGGTCTGGCAGGAGGATTGGAAGGACGCCACCTACGAAGCCACGGTTGTGGTCGGGGACTTGAACACAAGCTGTCTTTATTTCCGATATCAGGATGAGGAAAACTGGTACCGTGTTTCACTGTCAGGCAACGACGCCGGCGCTGCCTGGCCGCAGGTCGGGTTGAGCATACAGAAGAGGGTCAATGGGGTGTATACCTTGATCGATGAATATGACGAGTGGAACGAGAACTATTTGATCCCTGACCCGGAGGATGACGTGCTGAAAATAATCAAGCTAAAGGTTACAGCCAAGGGCAACGCGTTCACGGTGGAGGCCACCCCGTTCGACCCAATCGACCTGAAAGGCTTTGACTCTGATTACTCCGAGATTGCGTCGTTCAAGGATGATAGCTTGGCATCGGGACGAGCAGGGGTTGGTTTTGCTCGTCAGGGTGCCACCGCCACTTCAACGGTCACTGACTATATTCCAGTCGGTTCAGGGGCTTTGTTTAGGGACGTAACCGTCACTGTAGGAAACAAGGTTGTGTTTGAGGATGCATGGGACGGTCATGACAACCAGACACTACTCCCTAAGGGATGGACCGATCCCGCCAAGGGAGGTGCATTGGCCGGGGGTTGGGTATCCAGCGCCCATGGTGGTTTCTTCCAGATGAATAACGTGTACACCGCCAGTCCCTCCAACAAGAGCATCCTGAAAGCAGACGCCGACGGGGCTCTTTTCATTGGGCCGGCGATTGAAAGTGAGAACTTCCTGCTCGAGTTTGGCTTCCAGTCATTCAGCGCTAACGACTATCTCACCGCCATCGACGGGATGGGTTTTGTTTATGATTACAAGGACGAGAACAATTTCGCCCGGGTTATTTTCATTAACACCAAGGACATGGCGATTGAAGGGGGCTCCACGTTGCCGCGGGGCATCAATGTCAGTAGGAAAATCGACGGCACATGGAACGACATCATCACGGGTGACCGCTCCTTCTCATATATGCGCGGCAGGCCCTTTGACGTCGCATTCACGGCTGAGAACGGCAACTACCACCTCGTCATCAATGGGCATGAGCCGCTGTACGTCTGGAACCAGTGGCGTAACAGCTATTTCCCCGCAACACCCACCGAGATCAAAAAGGGAGCCCAGTCGGCCGAAATGCATTGGAGCGACCAGGAAGTGTCAGCCGGAAACCGATACGGGGTAACCACTTGGGGCTCGAAGCTTGCGCACATCACGCGGGCTGAAGTTTACTCGCTTGAGGCCAAGGACAATACTCCACCTGAGCCAGCTATTCTTGCCATTTCACAGGCAGGAAACAACGTCAACATCACTTGGGATGGCGACGGCCAACTGGAAACAGCCGCCAACGTGAACGGCCCTTGGGCACCTGTCAGCGGCAGCAGCCCGGCCAAAGTCACTTCGGCTGGAGGTCAGGGATTCTACCGCGTTACACGCTGAAAGTTAACATGATTTTTGCTTGATTTTTTGAATTCAGCAATTTACACAAGCACGTATGAAAGCTAATCTGCATTCAGAAAATTCCTCACTTAAGGCGTTTACACTGATCGAGTTGTTGGTGGTTATCGCAATTATTGCCATCCTGGCTGGCATGCTGTTACCGGCCTTGGCCAAGGCCAAGGAGAAGGCCAAACAGCAGAGCTGCCTTGTCAACACCCGCCAGTTGATGCTGGCGTGGATGATGTACCCGGACGATTATCAAGGGAAGTTAGTCAGTAACCACGGCATCGGTGAGACAATGGCCAAGCGCCAGAACTGGGTAAACAACGTGATGGATCATTTCCTCTCCAAGGACAACACCAACATAATGTTCATCAAGGAGGCACTGCTCTCCCCCTATACAGGCAAGTCATCTGGTATCTACAAGTGCCCTTCCGACAAGTTCCTCACCTCTAAGCAGCGAGCGGCCGGCTGGAAGGCCAGGGTGCGCAGCTACGCCATGAACTGTTTCATCGGTGACGCTGGCGTGTTGAATGCGCCCGGCCCGCAGAACGCTCTTGCGCCGGGCTGGCGCCAGTTCCTGTTGATGGGTGATATCCCCAACCCGAGCGAAACCTACGTGATGCTCGACGAGGAACCACGTACGCTCAACGACGGATGGTTTCACGTCTACCCAGACCACGGTACCGGTGACCAGATTGCCTCCAGCCACAACGGCTTGGCGACCTTCTCTTTTGCCGATGGCCATTCTGAGGCCAAGCAGGTTGTCTTTAGTAAGTTTGGGAATGATCCCAAGACCACCGCCGTCAAGAAGAACTGGCTCGGCCCGCGCGCCACGGTTCCGTACGGCCGGCGATAGCATAAATTATTTTAAGCTGACCAAGCTAGCCCATGAGAGTCCGGTTAAAGCCGGACTTTTTTTGTCGCCCAATCAAGGACGAGAATCCGGCACCCTTCGGCGGCGGATTTCAATTGGGACAACCGCTCCGACATCGTGGTGACACCAATCGTTGGTGTGGATCGGCATAGCGAGGGAACACGGCATACGATCCATCATTACCGATAACGTCTGCTTGGCCAAGCGCTTGCCGGGGCAGGTTTTTGTTCGCGCAGAGCCCCGTTTCCCTCAAAATAGAGTGGCCGGATGGGGGGTGGCAGTTTATTTCTGTGCTCACAAACAAAGATTATTATGTGGTGCCGTAACCAAGACACAGTAAATTTTTATGCCGCAATTTCCAAGGGTGCACTGGTTGTATCCGCTTTTTTCATGGCGGGTTGCGATGGCGGTCAAGCGCCGCCGCCGGCACCGGTTGCATCCAAACCGGTGGTGTTCAACCCTTCGATCAGCATGAGTGAATTCAAGCCGGGCCAGTTCATCCGAGTGACAGATGCTCGTCAACTGGTCAGCATCACGCGGGGATTCTGGATGGGGACCCACGAGGTCACTCAGCTGGAGTTCGAATTGTTTATGGGCAGTAACCCCAGTTTTTTTAAGGGCGAAACCCTGCCGGTGGACAAGGTCAGTTTTGAGCAGGCGGTGGCGTTCTGCAAGGCGCTCACCAAGGGTGACCGCAAGGAGGGGCGCATTGCGACCAATATGACCTATCGGCTTCCGACTGAGGCGGAGTGGGAATACGCCTGCCTGGCCGGGGCCACAACCCCGTTTTCATTTGGCGAATCGGAGACGGACGCTGACGCTCACGCCTGGTCCGCTGAGAATGCCGACGACAAAACCAACCCGGTGGGCCAGAAAAAACCGAATGCCAATGGCTTGTATGACATGCACGGCAATGTATGGGAATGGGTCGTGGATTGGTTCGCCCCGCATCCCAAGGCAGAGCAACTGGTGGATCCCTCAGGGCCACCGGGGGGGAAACACCGGGTGTTCAAGGGCGGAGGTTGGTATCATGAGGCCAAGTTCGCACGGAGCAGTTCGCGATTCATGATGGAGCCGGGCATGAGCATCAACTTCGTGGGGTTTCGTGTGGCCTTGGTAGAGACTCCTTGACCTGTAGGTTCTTGGTTTTCGGTGTGGAGTTGAGATGGGCAGATCAGAAGGCTCTCCTTTTTTCCAAAATTTTTAAATCCATTGGGCCTGATTTAGGCCTCAAGACGGCTTTTACTGCAGTAAAGGGAGCCGCAATGGATACGACCGTTGAAGTTACCGACGGTGGCGTTTTACTCAGCGCAGTCGCCGACTTGGTCATGTGTGTCACTTTAGTTCTATGTCCCGCTTTGGCCAAAAGGGAGTCTCGCAAGCTCAAAACCCTTGGGAATCCTCACCTCGTGCAAATTGAGCTTGGCCAGATTGGGCGTCGGCATGGGGCAAATTCTAAATACCTACTGTGAGGCTGCTCAACATTTGATGGTTTTTAAGGAAAACCACTAAAAACCATGTAAATAAATTTTATTCAAAAAAAATGCTTGCGGGAAATCCTGCTTTTGGATATTTAAATCTCTCACAACGTACTAGAGTTTCTAAACTTAGAGGAAAAATTATATTTTTTTGAAAAGGTTAATATACAGACAACCTGTGATTTTTATTTTTTAGAAGTTAACTTATTAAACCTAAAACAACCCCAAACTATAACCAAACCAT
>Ga0302122_10001344_pt1 | contig 15627 bp, 20 predicted proteins | sample CB21_SCM_MG_FD_203115 | JGI IMG/M metagenome (GOLD analysis project Ga0302122, IMG submission 203115) | Marine microbial communities from Western Arctic Ocean, Canada - CB21_SCM | ecosystem: Environmental > Aquatic > Marine > Oceanic | place: Canada: Western Arctic Ocean | collected 2017-09-28
GTTTTCATAGTCATTGCCCTGGATAGGGATTCTATCTTAAGGTGCTGTTTCTGCCGGCCCTGCCACAGTCATTATTGCGCGCCGTACAGCACAACTGCGATGTTTCTGATGCGCAGCATGCGGGCAGCTATACGCTTTGTATATATCTTATGCATATGCGCGAGTATTTCCGCTGGCACGAGCAGTTGGGGTTAGAGGCCGCGCTGGGCGCTGCCGAGGCGGGCGAGTGGGTCGATGCACGAGAACAGCAGTAGCCGAACCTGCAGGAGGCAGATTATCAAGAGCTGCCAATATTTGGACACCGAGTCGATCCTTTTGATGCAGACACCGTCAATGATGGGCTGGCTCCGCGTGGCTATTGTTACAGCGCAGGGCTTGGCCGCGTGGAAAATGGAGAAGGCTATCGCTTGTTTCAAACGGGGGCTGAACTGGTGCGCGAGTTGATGGCGCCTGCGGCGATGACTCGCGGCGATGTGATCTGGATACGTCGGGAATCTTTGTGTCGAGTGTTGTGGGAAATGATTGATGAATGGCGCTGGAAAAAGCCACGCAATGCCATGTCACGAGTATTAAACTGCTATGACTTCGCCGGTGACGCTGAAACCGCGTTAAAACGCATGACCGATGAGTTCACCGAAACGATTATCCTGCACCAACAGTTCGCCCTGCTGTCAGCGGCGAGAGCCTTTTTCCTCGTGTGCCAGATCGATGACGCGCGCGGCTACCTTTGCGTAAGACTCACGGTAGCCTGAGAGGCTTTGATTATTCTCTGGGAGAAAATAATCTTTCTGCTCGATACCGCCCTGCTGTTCCTGGGCTATGAACTCACGCTGCATTTGTATCATTTTGCGGATCAGTTCTTGTTTTTCACTCATGGGTTGTGTCCTCGAAATGTTGGTAATAAATTCTCTGGGGTCTGGGTCATTCAATCAGGCTAGAGCCTGTCAGTAGCCACCTTTGCGCATGCTTTCTGGGAGTCCTGACAAGCGGCCAGCCTGCTTACTCGGATTGCCGGGGAAAAGGTCAAACAACTCCTTATTATTGACTTTATGTCCCCAGAGTCCACCCATCTCTTTAAGCAGAGTGCGGTTATTCGGCTGATGGCCGTTATTCTCGAAATATTCCTTACGCAGATAATCGATGACATCCCAGTGTTGCGCAGTCAACTCCAGCCCTTCCGCTGCTGCCATAGTCTCGGCGACCGTTTTACTCCACTCATCAGGATCTTCGAGAAAGGCACTTGCGGTTGTGGCAATAATTTTTCCATCCACTTCAATTGGCATGTCGTACTCCGTTTCGTATTTTGTTCAACTCAGTTTTCCCTAATCGTTGATGTTTGGCCGCGCCTCGTATACCGCATCAATACTCTTGTATGGCATGAATAGACCGAAACCCATCAGCCGCCCCTGACCCAGGCCCTGTTGTTGCAATGTCGCAGATTCCCCAGGGGTCAGTTCAGCCAACAGCAGACTTCGGGTAAGGATCGCGCCTTGAGGAGTGTTCAAGCGATGGACGCGACCGCACAGCATTTTGCGTGGGGTAATAGACAGATCGGAAAGCCAGTTTACTGCGTCCTTGAGGAAGGCGCTTTCAGTGTCGCCGGAATCGCTTCCACGGACATGGCGGGCGAGCACCGTTGTGAGCGGCAGCAGCGCTCGCACACGGGCCTGCAACAGGTCGATGGAATAGCCCAAGATGTCCAGTGTTTGCCCGGTCAGAAGTCTGGCGGCATCCACGCTCGCAGAGGGAATGCGCAGTACGAAGCGCGTTCTGGCTGACAGTTCAATAGTGCCGTCGTCTGAAGGCTGTTGCCAGCCATTGCTCGACTGGGCTCCGTGAATCAAGTGAATGCCAGCCTGTTCTTGCTGTTCCAGCCAAGGCAGAACCTGGGTGATAGCCTCGGACAGAGGCCAGGCGTGATCGGCTGGAATCTGCCGGCCACGGATAGCAAACACCAGGTCAACAACAGGATCGATATCGGGCGTCGCAGCTTGGGTTGGGATCTCGTGCCAATAGTTGGAGGTTTCCATGATCGTTGTCATTGTATGGGCAGCGAGGCTTGGATGAGATCGCGATCTATCCACCAGTTATCCTGTACCAGTACGTCCACCACATTGCGTAGGCGCGGTAAGAACTGTGCCGGATCATCAAGTTCCAGGCGCTGAATCCATTGCTCGAAATCTTCTTGTTTTTCTATACCGCTGTGTCGCCGTGCGACGGTGCCCAGCAGTTGGTTGGCAAAGAAAGATAGAGATTCGCGCTTGTCACCCTGCGCTCGAAGATCCACGACGTAGGCGGCAGTGGCTGCTGCCACGGCTGCGCCATCTGAATCATCCGGCGTCTCATCGACGATGTCCTGAAGCAGAGCAACCGACAACTCCGGCTCGACAGGAAAGGTGACTGCGAGCCAAACAGCGTGCCCCAGTGCGATCAGTGCGTCGGGTTCACCGGACTGGAACATCACCCGGGCGGCTTCAGCGGCTTGCGCCCAGACCCCGGCGGTGCAAAACTGTTTGAAACAACGTTGCGCGCTGAGCCAGGCTTGTGCGCCTTCGTTCAGGTTGACCAGCAGTCGGCCCTCCTGCAGTGCCAGTTCACACCATTGTGGCGAGTCGATTGCGACCTCGCTTTCTTTTAGGCGATCGCGCACAGCGCTAAGCTGTGCCTGTAATGCATCGGCGGATACGCCAGCATCTTCACCTGACTCCGCGCCGAGGTCGAAATCCGTCTCTAAGTGTTTCATGGCCGTGTCTTGCCGGTCCCGGCATCGAGTGCCGCAGTGAATGCGCTCTCAACCCGGTCTTCCCAGTTATCCGGCGTGTCGGGGTAGGGCGGTTTGACATCCATACGCAAGAAGCACTCACCACTACGTGCTTTTTCACGTACCAGTGCAATCAGATGCTCGAAAGAGGTAGGCTGGTTCTGCAGCATGAGTTCACTGATCCAGAGCATGGGGCATTTACCTTAGAGCCATTGTAGTTAGTGCCTGGGTGTAGCGCCCGCGGTAGATCAGGCGGGCACACCCAGGCTGTGACGAGTCGGTAAATCCATCACGTCGATGCAGTACGTTGTTACATACCAGCCCTTCGCCCGGTAACAGTCGGCGAAATACAGCCAGATCAGCACACGAATTCAGAATTTCCTCCAGTGCCGCGATGGCTTCACCAACCACGGGATCGCTTTTCCAGATAATGTTGCGCTTGCGTGCGCTATAGCGCATTTGCAGTACATCACCTTCATGAGAAAAAACCGGCCCGCTCACGCTGGCACGCACGTCAGGCCCGGCTGCTTCATTTTCAGGTATGGTCATTGTGTCTGACTGGCTGAGTGCCGCGGTGTATCGAGGATCACAACGGTGTAGCAGACCAAATACGATTTCGTGATCAATGACCTGAAGTGTGCCGCCGCTCATGGCCGGGCGAACGCAATGCAGTGCCATGGCCCGGATGGTGCGTTCTGGCGTATGGTAGTAGCCATCAGTATGCCAGCCCATCGGACGGTTGCTGTAGGGAATATAGCGCTGATGGGTGGAGCTATGATTGACTTCGAGTTCGCTCAGGCCGTCATCGGCAGCGCACAGGTTACTGTCTGGTTTTCCCAGGCCAAGTTGCGATGTCAGTGCCTGCATGGCCGCGCGGCCAACATTTTCTGGTTGGCGACATCGATAGACGGCCATGTTGGTATCGCGAACCCGCACGGCCAGGGCGTGACGTTCGTTAGCACTGAGTTTCAAAGGATCAGCAATCTCGACGCTAAGGTCTTCAATCGCTCGCCGGTACCGTGCAAGACGATCACCCCACCAAGTTGAGAAATTGCCCTCCCTCAGGTGTGCTGGTATCCCAGATTGAGTTCTGGTAGCTCGGGTGATTTGGGATTCGAAAATATGCACAGATGCTGGCTATCCCGCCTGGGTAGCAGAAACGGAGCCAAATTCTAGCCTTTGACGCGATGACGCAAACTCTCCCAAAAGATTGTTTCGCTAAGTCTGGATCGATGGCTTGGTGTCAGTAAACACACTTGCCGGCTTTGTGTGCCTGGCCTTGGTCGACTAAACATTTGAATACATGGTGTTTTTTGAAGAAACCGCACCTGTGGTTCAAAAGAAAATTTGTGCACTGCAAGATAAATCCTATCCCCATGGGGATAAGACGGTTTTTTCTGAGCCATACCCTCCCGGGGAATGGTGCGACCTCGGACAGTGCATACAATGGAACCACATCAGCACCCTCGTGGTACGAGCCTTCGTGTCGTAAACCTTCTGCACGCGGGCAGTACAGACCAAGCCAACGAATCGACCATCGAGACGGCGCTTATCACCGTATGGTGTCACAAACGCAATAAGGAGTAGTCCTGTTATGGCTGATAACAAGCAACATGAAACCCCGATGCTGGACGAACTGGAAAGTGGCCCATGGCCGAGTTTTGTCTCTGGCATTAAGCGTCTGCGTGACGAGCATCCTACTGAACGTATTAACGGGGTGGCAAATGATTTGCTCGGTCAGCTCGAGCACTCCTACGAAACCCGCAAGGGTTACTGGAAAGGAGGCACGGTAAGCGTTTACGGTTACGGTGGTGGAATCATCCCGCGGTTCTCAGAAGTCGGCCAGCAGTTCCCCGAGTCCAGGGAGTTTCACACCCTACGGGTCCAGCCGCCAGCCGGAAATCACTACAGCACCGATATGCTTCGCCAGTTAGCCAACAGCTGGGAGAAATGGGGTTCGGGTCTGGTGACATTCCATGGCCAGACCGGGAACATCATGTTTATTGGTGCGACCACCGATAACACCCAGCACTTCTTTGACGATATCAATGAGTATGGTTTTGACTTGGGTGGTGCCGGCCCCTGCGTGCGCACCGCCATGTCCTGTGTTGGCGGTGCACGTTGTGAACAGTCGTGCGCCAACGAGCACAAGATTCACCGAACCCTGGTTAATAACTTCACTGATGACGTGCATCGCCCAGCTCTGCCGTATAAATTCAAATTCAAGGTGTCAGGTTGTCCCAACGATTGCATGAACTCGATCGAGCGCGCTGACATGGCGGTAATTGGAACCTGGCGCGATGACATGAAAGTCGACCAGGAGGCCTGGAAGGCCTATGTTGCGAAAAAAGGTCGTCAGCACACCATCGACAATATCATTACCCGTTGCCCGACTCGGTGCATGAGCCTTAAAGATGATGACTCAATTGAGATCGACAACCGTAATTGCGTGCGCTGTATGCATTGTCTGAACGTCGTTCCCAAAGCACTGTCGCCCGGAGACGACAAGGGCGTAACGATCCTGATGGGAGGAAAACGTACGCTGAAGATCGGTGACCTGATGGGCACGGTGATCGTGCCGTTTATGAAGCTGGAAACCGAAGAGGACTACGAGAGAATTACCGAGATCGCGGAAAGCACTATCGATTTCTGGGCAGAAAATGGCCTTGAGCACGAACGCTGCGGTGAGATGATCGAACGCATCGGTCTGGTCAATTTCCTTGAAGGAATTGATATTGACGTCGATCCACACATGATTGCCAGCCCACGCCAATCTTCTTATGTGCGCATGGATGGCTGGGATGAAGAGGCGGTTAAATGGTTTGAACGCCAGGCCGAAGATCGCCAGTCAGCAGCCAGTTAAGCCGACCAATCTGATCGCAAAACAACCTCGAACATTTACCGGAGAGAATAATGGCTAAGGAAATGCGCCGGCCGATTGAGTCGGGCTGCCCTGATGGGTTCCAGTATATGCACCCACTGATGATTAAGAACTTTGGACAGTGGCGTTGGCATGACCACCCCCGTCCCGGGGTGCTTCGTCACGTTGCCCAAAGCGGTGATGCGCTGTGGACGGTCAAGGCCGGAACTCAGCGTATTCTGGATGTCTTTACCCTGAGAACATTATGCGACATTGGCGATCAGTATGCTGATGGCCATGTACGGTTCACTATCCGCAGCAACATCGAGTACATGGTGGCGGACGAGATCAAGGTCGAGCCGCTGATTGGCGCGTTGGAAGAAGCCGGCTTCGTGGTCGGCGGTACTGGCAATTCAGTGGCGATGATCGCACACACTCAGGGCTGGCTGCACTGCGACATACCTGGCACCGATGCGTCGGGCGTGGTCAAAGCCATGATGGATGAACTCATTGACGAGTTCAAAAACTGTAACATGCCCAACCGGGTCCATATCACCACTTCGTGCTGCCAGATTAACTGCGGCGGTCAGGGAGATATCGCCATCAACGTGCAACATACCAAGCCACCCAAGATTAATCACGACCTGGTGGCTAACGTTTGCGAAAGACCCTCAGTCGTGGCACGTTGCCCGGTGGCTGCGATTCGCCCAGCACAGGTCAATGGCAAGCCTACGTTAGAGGTCGATGAGAAAAAATGCATCTGCTGCGGGGCCTGCTATCCACCGTGTCCGCCGATGCAGATCAATGATCCAGAGCATAGCAAGTTAGCGATCTGGGTAGGCGGCAATCATTCTAATGCACGCAGCAAGCCAAGTTTTCAAAAGTTAGTCGCCTCCGGCGTGCCTAACAACCCACCGCGCTGGCCTGAAGCCACTGCCATTGTTAAGCGCATTCTGAAGGCTTACAAGGAAGACGCACGGGACTGGGAGCGCATCAATGACTGGATCGACCGTATCGGTTGGCCACGCTTTTTTGAAGCGACCGGGTTGCCGTTTACCAAGTTCCATATCGATAACTGGCGTGGCTCGCGTCCGAGTCTCAACGCGTCTACGCATATTCGCTTCTAAGCACTGGCTATGAAACTTTCAGTCATGGTGAATGAGGGACCCTATACGCATCAGGCCTCAGATACGGCCTATAACTTCATCGTTGCGGCGCTCACTGCTGGGCACGAGATATTTCGTGTGTTTTTTTATCACGATGGAGTCAATAACGGTACGCGTCTGACCACACCGCCACAGGACGATAGGCACATCGTCAATCGTTGGAGTGAGTTGAGCGAGGCACATGATCTGGATCTGGTGGTCTGTGTGGCTGCAGCTCAGCGCCGCGGGATCGTTGATTCGGACGAGGCCAAGCGCAACGGCAAGGACAGTGACAACATCGCGCCGGGTTTTCGTATCTCCGGACTCGGCCAGTTGATTGAGGCTGGGGTCCAGGCCGATCGTTTACTGGTGTTCGGTGACTAGGGAATTGTCATGAGTGAGACAAAGAAATTCATGTACATCAACCGTCGTGCGCCCTACGGTACTGTTTACCCTTTGGAGGGTCTGGAAGTAGTGCTGATTGGCGCAGCATTCGAGCAGGAGGTATGCATGGTCTTCATCAGTGATGGTGTGTTTCAGTTGAAACAGGGCCAGGACACGATCGATTCAGGTATGAAGAATTTCTCACCCACTTACCGTGCGTTGGGCGATTACGAGGTCACCAGGCTTTATGTCGAGCGCGAATCCCTTGAGGAGCGGGGCCTGACAGAAGCGGATCTGATGCCCTTGACCTGGGAGGACGAAGACGATGACTGGGCCGAAAAACCTTCAATCCATATTGTCAGTCGTACACAATTGTCTGACCTGCTTGAAGAGCAGGATGTGGTTTTTAACTTCTAATCCTGCAGGCAAAGACCGTGTTACACACCGTTAACAAATCTCCCTTTGAGTCAACGAGCCTTAAGACCTGCCTGGGCTTGGCGAAGTCTGGGAGCGATATCTTGCTGATCGAGGATGGGGTCTACGGCGCATTGGCTGGAACCATTCATACGATCATGCTGGCTGAAGCGACCGGCACGATAAGCGTTTACGCGCTTGGCCCGGATCTTAAAGCCAGGGGGTTACCAGAAGATCGGTTGATCCCCGGCATCAAGGTAGTCGGCTACGATGGCTTTGTTGAGTTGGCCTGTGCCAACGACAAGGTCCAGAGCTGGCTCTGATTTTATTTGATAAATAGTAACAGGAGGCCGAAATGGCATTTGAACTAAGTGGCAGGACCTACGAGACTGACGAGGAAGGTTACCTCGCTGATCTGGGTGAGTGGAATCGCGAGGTGGCCGGTTATATGGCCACCGAAGATGACTGTGATCTCAGTGAGAGCCACTGGGAAGTGATCAATTTTTTACGCGAGTATTACGAGGAGTATCAGATAGCGCCCGCGGTGCGTGTGCTGACCAAGGCGATTGGCAAGAAGTTAGGCAAGGATAAGGGCAACAGTAAATACCTGTATGAACTGTTTCCTTATGGCCCAGCCAAACAGGCCTGTAAGTACGCCGGCCTGCCCAAGCCCACCGGCTGCGTTTGAGGCCGCATCACCCCCGGGTGACACCTGTATAGCCGGGGCCAGGCGGCCCCGCCAGGTACATACCCTGGATTTTCCGACTCGGCGCAGAAATCATCAGTGTCGAGTCATTTGCTGGGAGGCCTATTTCCTTGGTGCTAGGTTCCGTCTTCGCCATTTTGTTTTACCTGGCGACCATCATATTGGTAACCGGCGTGGCCGCCCGGGTGACTCGGTATGCCCGGACTCCAGCCCCATTGGTGATCCCGACTACGCCGGCGCCACTAACCCGCACCGGTGTCGTGGCACGAATGGCGCGCGAGGTGGTGTTTTTCGAGAGCCTGTTCAAGGGCAGTAAATGGACCTGGCTTTTCGGCTGGCTGTTTCACTTTGGCATGGTAGTCGCACTTGCGCGACACCTGCGTTATTTCACCGAGCCGGTATGGTGGTGGGTGGTCATGATCCAGTGGATCGGCATCTATGCAGGCATGGCGATGTTTGCTGGGCTCACGGGCCTATGGGCACGTCGGGTGCTGGTTGATCGCGTCCGCTACATCAGCGCACCTTCTGATCATCTGATGTTATTGCTGTTACTGGCGATTGCCGGTTCTGGGCTAGTCATGAAATACGTCCAGCATACCGATATCGTGTCACTTAAAGCATTCACTCTGGGGCTGCTGACACTTGATTGGCAGCCGCTACCGGCCGATGGGGCGCTGCTGGTTCATCTATCATTGGTGATCATACTGATGCTGATCTTCCCTTTCAGCAAATTACTTCATGCGCCTGGCATTTTTTTCAGCCCGACCCTTAACATGCGCGATATCCCGCGTGAGCGCCGTCATGTCGCACCGTGGGCGCGGGATCTCCCAGGCGCTGGACCCGATCGCTCCTAGAGCCGCAGCCTGATTATGCTTAAGATCGAATTCGAGACACCGCCCCTGGGTGAACTGCTAATAACGCCCGCAGTTCAACCCGATGCCATGGCCCACAGCCGACCCTTTGTGGCTAAGCCGGCACACCAGAAGGGCCTGGGTTTTCCAGGCGAATTGGTCGATAACTGGCAGGATGTGGCCCTGGAAAAAATGGGTGAGTTATTGGGCAAGTACCGCTCACTGCCAGTCTTTCTTGACTCCTGTGTCAAGTGCGGCGCGTGTACTGATAAGTGCCACTACTATCTTGGAACGGGTGATCCGAAGAATATGCCGGTGGCCCGCCAGGATCTGTTACGCAAAGTCTATCGACGCTATTTCACGCTGGCTGGGAAATGGTTTCCTCGTCTGGTGGGCGCGGTGGAGTTGAGTGAGGACGTGATCAACGATTGGTATAGCTACTACCATCAGTGCTCTGAATGCCGGCGTTGCTCAGTGTATTGCCCGTTTGGCATTGATACCGCCGAGATCACCATGGCCGGGCGAGAGATTCTGGCATCGATCGGTCTAGGCCAGAAATACTCCAATGAAATCATTGGCAAAGTTCATACCATTGGCAACAACCTTGGCCTTCCCGAGCCTGCCCTGGCAAATACCCTGGAAGGTCTGGAAGAGGAAGTTGAAGAAGACATCAATGTGCCAGTCAAATTTCCACTGGATCAGCACGGCGCAGAGGTGTTGTTAGTGACACCGTCGGCGGATTTTTTTGCAGAGCCACACGTAGACGGCCTGATTGGTTATGCCAAGGTGTTTCACCAAGCCGGCATCAGTTGGACCTTGAGCTCATACGCCTCGGAAGCGGCCAATTTCGGTATCTTTATTGGCAATTACGAGAATATGCAAAAAGTCGCGCAGCGTATTCGTCAAGCGGCCATTGATCTGGGCGTAAAGCGTATTGTCGTTGGTGAGTGTGGCCACGCATGGCGGGTGGCCTACAGTTTCTGGAACACTTTGATCGGGCCTTTTGATTTTTTGGATCCTGCGTACCCGGCGCCTCAACATATCTGCGAATTCACATACGACCTGCTACAGCGTGGCGCTTTGAAACTTGATGTGAAGGCCAATGACGATAAAGTGGTTACCTTTCATGACTCGTGTAATGTCTCGCGAGGCTCGCGCTTAGGGAATGTTCCCGGAGGTCAGTTCACTATTCCGCGCGAGTTGATCCGCTCCGCTTGCAGTCATTTTGTGGACATGGCGCCTGACACAATTCACGAGCATACCTTTTGTTGCGGCGGCGGCGGTGGGTTGTTGACTGATGATCTCATTGAGTTGCGCGTGAAAGGAGCGCTACCTCGAGCTCAGGCCCTACAGCAGGTGATCGAGCAACATGGCGTCACTCATATGGCCGCGATCTGCGCGATCTGTAAGAGCCAGTTCAGCAAGGTATTACCTTATTACGGCATGGAAATGGACATGATTATCAGCGTACACCAGTTGATTGGTGACGCACTGGTATTCGATAGCGAACACTGAGTATCCCGCAACGAGTGGGCACGATGAACAATCAGAGGAATTTTGTAATGGCAGCTTCCGAAGAACACACCACGAAACTGACTTTTCGAAAGTATGAAGAGGGAGATTTTGAGTGGCAGGACTTCAAGGAAAACATTTTTGATGCGGATCACTCACACAAGTGTCCCACCTATGTTCATCGCACGCCACCGTGCCAGGGCAGTTGTCCCTCGGGCGAGGATATCCGCGGCTGGCTGCAGATTGTTCGTGGCATGGAACCGCCCCCTGAGGGTATGACATGGCAGGAATATGCGTTTCGCCGGGCTACCGATGCCAACCCCTTTCCCGCCATGATGGGGCGGGTCTGTCCGGCACCTTGCGAAGACGGTTGTAACCGCAACAACGTTGATGATTTTGTCGGCATTAACTCGGTAGAACAATTCATCGGTGATACAGCGTTTGCTGAAGGTTACCAGTTTGAGAGCCCTTTGCCGGTGGGCGACAAGCGCGTCGCCATCGTCGGGGGAGGCCCGGCGGGACTCGCCGGGGCTTACCAGTTGCGCCGCAAGGGTTATAGCGCCACTATTTTTGAATTCCAAGAACAGCTCGGGGGCATGTTCCGTTACGGCATCCCCGGCTACCGCACGCCACGCGAACGACTTGATCGGGAAATTGAACGCATTATCGATTTAGGAGATATCGAAGTGCGCACCGGAGTGCGCATTGGCAAGGATATCTCCATTGCAGAGCTCGAGGCCGATTACGATGCGATCCTGTGGGCGATTGGCTGTCAGGCCGGTCGTGATCTGCCGGTTGAAGGTTGGGCTGATACGCCTAACTGCGTTTCCGGTGTGGCATTTTTGGACGCGTTTAACAAAGGCACCATGCAGGTAACTGCTGAAAAAGTGCTTTGTATTGGTGGTGGTGATACATCCATCGACGTGGTTTCAGTGGCGCGACGCCTGGGCAAGATCGACCAGATTCATGCCAAAGACCGCCCCGAAGAAGTGATCGGCGGTTACGCTGCACATGACTCGGCTATGGCTGCGGCCCGCGAGGGTGCGCAGGTCACGCTCACGGCGTTGTTTGAGCGCCCTAAGATGACCGCGACCGACGAAGAAGTCGACGATGCGCTGACCGAGGGCGTGACTATTCTTAATGGCGTTATGCCGGTCGCTTTGGTCAAGGATAGCTCAGGTCGCGCCAGCGGTTTGCGTCTGGCCAAATGCAGTGTTAACGAAAAGGGGGTGCCGACACCCCTTAAGGGAACAGAGTTTGAGGTGGAGGCGGATCTGATCGTCTCTGCCATCGGCCAATCCGGGGATCTCAACGGCATTGAAGAGATGGGTAACCAGAGGAGCTTCATCGATGCTGATCCGTATTTCCAGGTGCCGGATCGGCCCGGACATTTTGTAGCCGGGGACATTGTTCGCCCGCACTTGTTGACTACGGCCATTGGACAAGCCTCTATTGCGTCTGAGAGTATTGATCATTATTTACAGGCGCGCGATGCGGCCCGGCGACCTAAAGTAGATGTGCACCATTTCAGTTTGCTGTCCAAGCTTAATGAACAATCGTTGGCGCCGACAGCATACGATCACACCCAGGCCTGGGGTACCGCAGAGGCAAATTTCGCAGTGCATAACTACGAAGATCGTTCGGCACACGAAATCATTGCAGCCGATAAACTTTTTCTGGGGCACTTTGAGCAGACTCCGCGCTACCTTCGTGAAGCGACCGTTCCCGGCGCTGAAGAGGTGTTGGGGCATTTCGAAGAACGCCACCATGGCCTGGTTGATGAGGCTGCTCGCGCCGAAGCCGAACGCTGCATGAGTTGTGGTTTATGTTTTGAGTGCAACAACTGTGTGATCTTCTGTCCCCAGGATGCGGTATTTCGGGTCAACAAAGACCAGTCCACCACGGGGCGCTATGTCGATACCGACTACGACAAATGCATAGGTTGCCATATCTGCGCCGATGTCTGCCCGAGCGGGTACATCGACATGGGTATGGGCTAATAAAGCTAACCACTATGATCTGGAGCGGTTTATTTGAGCGCTGGTCCAAGCGGCGAAGTTGTGCCATACGGGCAGGCGTGATCACTGTAGGCCTGTTGGGGGGTATGGCTTTGACCGGAGCCTATGCACAAGTCAGCCAACCGCTGTTTCCCAGCGCGCGCGGCGAACAATGCGTCGAGCCGGTAGATGTCATGCGTCGGGATCACTTCGAATTTCTCAAACACCAGCGCGACAAAACCGTGCACGAGGGTATTCGCACCCCACGGCACAGCCTGGCGGGATGCATTGATTGTCACGCAGACAAGGACGCACAGGGTCGATTCGTGCCGGTGAACGCAAAGGGGCAGTTCTGCCAGAGTTGTCATGTCTATGCGGCAGTGAAGATAGACTGCTTTAGTTGCCACGCGGCCCGGCCGTCCGAGCGCGTCAGCCAGTCACCCTGAACCAATGGTTATGGACATGAAAGATTCCAGCCCTGCCAGTGCACGCCGGACGTTCTTCACCCAGGCAAGTGCTGGTGTTGCCTTATTGGCTTTGGCACCCGGGGTACGTCTGGTGGACTTGGCATTGGCTCGCGTGCAAGACGAGCCGGCCAGTGCCACTCAGCGCTGGGGCCTGCTGGTCGATGTAGATCGTTGTGTTAGCGGTTGTGATGCCTGTGTGTCTGCCTGCAATACCGAACACGGCCTCGATGGCAACGAGCGGCCACAGACCGATGCCCAGTGGATCCGTAAAGTGGATCTCGTAGACAACAATACTGAACACCAGCTGTCACTGCCCGTAATGTGTCAACATTGTGAAGAACCGCCTTGTGTTGATGTTTGCCCCACCGGAGCATCGTTCCGCCGGGCAGATGGCATCGTGTTAGTAGACAAGCATACTTGTATCGGTTGTCGGTACTGCATGATGGCTTGCCCGTACCAGGCGCGCTCTTTCATTCACGAGGATCTTAGCGGACAGAAAACCCACGCTCCACGTGGCAAGGGCACAGTGGAAAGCTGCACGCTCTGCGTTCATCGGGTGGATCGCGACGAGTCGCCTGCCTGTGTTGAGGCCTGTACCGATGCCGGCCACGAGGCCCTGGTTTTTGGCGATATTAATGATCGCAACGATCCCTTGGCCACGCAGCTCGCTGAGACGACAACCCGTGAACTTCGCGCAGACCTGAAACTTAATACCGCGGTGCGCTACCGCGGCCTGTAAGCATAATGAAGATCGCCTATTTTCAGAGCGTTAGCAGTAGCCGCGGTTATTGGCTGATATCAGCGATTGCTGGGGTAATCACGCTAGCCGGGTTGATTGGTGCCGATCACATGGAAAGTGCTGGCCATTGGGTGACCGGCATGAGCAACCAGGTTGTCTGGGGTGTCCCCCATGTTTTTGCGATTTTCCTTATTGTTGCTGCGTCCGGCGCGCTTAATACCGCCTCGATCGCATCGGTATTTGGGCGCGACGATTACAAGCCCCTGGCACGTCTATCTGCACTGTTGGCCATCGCCTTGCTGTTGGGAGGGCTCGCGGTGCTGGTGCTCGACCTGGGTCGACCGGATCGGTTGATTGTGGCTATGACCCACTACAACTTTAAGTCTATTTTTGCCTGGAATATCTTTCTTTATATCGGCTTCATGTTTATTGTTGGGATCTACCTGTGGATGATGTTTGAACCGCGTATGAATCGCTTTAGCGCGCGGGTGGGCACCGTCGCGTTTATCTGGCGGCTCGTGCTCACCACTGGTACAGGCTCTATTTTTGGCTTCCTAGTGGCACGCGAGGCTTTCGACAGCGCGGTCATGGCGCCGCTTTTTATCGTGATGTCACTGTCATTTGGCACGGCGCTGACGCTGCTGATCGGCATGCTGATCTTTTGGATCAACGGCGCGGCCATAGATCCAGCGCTGCTGCGAAAACTGCGCCGATTGCTGGGCTTCTTTGTGCTCGGCGTGGCTTACCTGGTCGCGGTAGATCATTTGACCAGGCTGTACGTGACCGGCCACCACCAGCTGGAGCGGTTCATCTTGCTCGACGGAGGAATCTACACTTTCCTGTTCTGGGGAGTACAGATTCTGCTAGGCACTGTGGTGCCGGCTGTCTTGCTGCTGCTGCCGCGTTTTTACCAGCACGGTTATCTCATTACTGCCGCTTTGCTGGTCGTTGTGGGTGCCCTGGCCCAGATGTACGTATTGATTATTGGTGGCCAGGTTTTCCCCCTGGAACTTTTTCCGGGTTACTCGGTTACCAGTACATTTTACGATGGCGTTATTGCCCACTACACGCCATCGCTGGCCGAACTCGCACTTGGTATGGGCGGAATGGGATTAGCAGTGCTGGTAACTCTGATCGGGGTTCGCATATTACCGTTTGTACCGGTCCAGATGGCTGGCGAAAACCAGGACTAGCCTGCCCGCTGCCCGCTTTTGCAGCGTCCTGCAGGTATTGACTGACTTTGACCCTTGAACCGCCTACTTCTTTCTGCCGCACATAAATCCTCCGGCAAGACCCTGGTGAGTATTGGTCTTTGTGCGGCGTACCGGCGTCGTGGGCTGAGCGTATCGACCTTCAAGAAAGGGCCTGACTATATTGATCCATTGTGGTTGGCTCGGGCGAGCGCACGGCCTTGTTGGAACCTTGATTTTTTCACTATGGGCGAGAACGAGATCCGGTCGTGCTTCCAGGCACACCAGCATGATGCTGACATCGTGCTGGTCGAAGGCAACAAGGGCTTGCACGATGGGTTGGATGTAAAGGGCACTGACAGTAACGCCGCACTGGCCACTTTGCTGGACTTGCCGGTGATACTGATATTGGATGTCACGGGCATCACCCGCGGGGTGGCGCCGTTGTTGACGGGCTATACCCAGTTCGACCCTGATGTACGGATTGGTGGGGTTATCCTCAACCGGGTGGCCGGACCACGCCAGGAACACAAGCTGCGCGCTGCGATCGAGTACTACACTGATCTGCCAGTATTGGGTGCAATCGGTCGCACCCCCCAGT
>Ga0302122_10001345_pt1 | contig 15625 bp, 9 predicted proteins | sample CB21_SCM_MG_FD_203115 | JGI IMG/M metagenome (GOLD analysis project Ga0302122, IMG submission 203115) | Marine microbial communities from Western Arctic Ocean, Canada - CB21_SCM | ecosystem: Environmental > Aquatic > Marine > Oceanic | place: Canada: Western Arctic Ocean | collected 2017-09-28
CGGCGGCAGCCGCGGCGGCGGGCGTCGCGGTGCGGTGACGAAGGCGCTGCTGCTCGCGAGCAGTGCTGCGCCCAGCAGCGCTGCGCGCGGCATCGCTGCGCACGGCATCGCAGCGCGCGGCATCGCTCGTCCTCGTTCTGTCGCCGTCAACTTGACCGCTCCTTGGAGGCAATAGCGAATGCAGGAGCGGTGCGTCACGCAGCTCGTCGTTTGCGCCCGCCAGCAATGGCCTGTACTCCAGGCGCTCTGTTGGTGCTCGCGCTCAGTCTATCAGGTCGCGCCGCTTTCACGAAACCCGTTTTCGCGCATTTAGAAAGGTCAAAACTCCACGGCTGCCCAGAACGACCCCGTACGTCCTCCTGGCCGCGAGAAGCCGGTAAAGCAGCCGTCTCAGCACCTCTCTAGGATTGAACTGAGGTCTCGAAAAGCGACAAAGACCAACGCAAGACGAACGCTTTCGCGGCGACCAGAGACGGCAGCCCGGAACGCGCAGCAGGGATACATTGCCGCGCAGCGGTGCGCGCGCGGAGAACTAGCAGCGGGCGACGCCGTACAAAAGGCAGCACCCACAGGCCGAGGCAGCCCCAGCGCAGTGCGAAAAGGGGAGGAAACAGGGAGTTATCGAGGAGCCATGGAGGAGACCAAGGTCGACGGGGGCCGCCCGCCCGTCTACCCGCCGCCGCCGCCGCGGAGCGCGAGCCCGGGCACGCTGCCGCTGGCCGAGCCGGGCTCGACGCCGCCGCCCGGTCGCAAGAGCCCGCCCACCTTGCCGGAACTGACCTTGAATCCCATGGACAGCGCCCCGGCGGAGCTGGCGGAGGACGCCGAGAAGGAGAAGAACCTGAACATGTTCCGCAAAAAGCACCTCTTCGTGGAGCTGCACGAGTTGCGCGGCGACGAGTGGCACGAGACGAAGCGGTACAACTACGGCCTGGAGGAGGATTTGGAGGATTCGAAGGAGGGCCTGAAGTGGACGCGGGCCCACTTGCCCTCCATATCTATTTTTGGCATGTTGGCGTTCCGGGAGTGCCTCCACGAGGACCTGGTGATATTAGATGTGGCCGGCCAGGACGACGATTCGAGGCGAGCGTTGGAGCCCGTCGCGCGGGAGATCGTGGACCATTTGATTAGGGACGGGGCGCTGAAAAAGGAAGATCGGGTCGGGGCGCTTCGAACTTTGACCAACCACCTCAACCGAAGAAAGTGCGTGGAGCACGACGACGAGCTGAAATTACTCAAGAAGACGGAGGCCACCGCTCGACTCGAAGAGCGGGAACGGGAATTGGCGTCCCTGCCGCGAGGCCCGCTGGAGACGCTCGGCGAGGAGGACGAGAAAAAGGGCCAGAGCTCCTTCCGGCGCTCGCGGTCCAAGAACCGGTCCCTCACGAACTTATTTGCCAGAAGGAAGAGCGGCGAGAGCTTGAAAAGTCTGGACGACGAGCACGACAGTTGTCCAATAGCCTCTAGAGATTTAGATCGAATGCGGAAACAAAAAACGGATCGGTTGAAGCGCGCGCTCGTCCAGGCCGAGGACACGCTCAAGCCCGACGCCGAGGAGGAGGCCGTGCACATTCTGATCGACGACGACTTCGCGTTCATCACGCAGGACGTTGTCGCGCTCGTACGACTGCGGCAGCCCACGAACACCGGCCTAGAAGAGCACGTGGACGTAGACGAACTAGAAGAGGACACGTCACCTCTTAATTCTCCTCTGAACTCGCCCTCGAAGCGGCCGGGGCTGCCCAAGAAGCAGCAGAAGCGCCAGCAGTTGCACGCGCGCTTCATCGTACTCGTCTTAGGGAGACGGGAAGGCATCACCACGACGGCGTCGGCCCTGCTCCACGACCGGCACGTGGAGATGGGCGCCGCGGCCGCGGCCATGCTCCAGGACGACAGCGTGGTCCGCGTGGCCTACGAATGCACGCGGCCCGCGCAGCTATTATCGGGCATCGACCGGCGACTTAAGGCTTTGCGAGTATTACCCCAGACCTCGCGGCCGTCCTCGAACACGATGAACCGGCGGGCCAAAAAGATCTTTGAGCAGCTGGCAAAGCTCAAGGAGGAGGAGGAGAACGAGAAACGGCGCCAGGCGCACGAGCGGGAGTTGATCGAGCAGGGGGTGATCGCCGGAGCGCCGGGCGGGGACATCGTGTCCCGGCGGGGCGGCGTGTTTCTGAGAGTGGAGTATCCGACGCAGAACCAGAAGCTCCTCCAGCGCCAGCGCAACGTCTTTGCCCGCGGCCTATCCCTCATGACCTTTTTGGAGTTCATGCAGAAGTACGCCTTGCCTTTGGTACTAGGCATCGTGACGGCGCTCATCGCGGCGAACACCTCTCCGACCAAGTATGAGCGGTGGGCCGGGACGGGGCACGCGGCGGACCACCGGCGCTTATCGAGTGAAGAGCACCCCACGCTCTTCGGCCTGGCCATCCACCACCACCCGGTGACGCTCCACTTCCTAGTGAACGACATTTTTATGACGCTCTTCTTCGGCCTGGCGGTCAAGGAGATCGCCGAGGCCTTCCAGCCCGGCGGGTCGCTGTACCCGCCCGGGCGGAAGGCCGTGAACCCCTTGTGCGGCACGGTCGGGGGCGTCCTGGGGCCGGTCTTGGCGTACTTCGTGGTCTTGTGGGTCGCCACGGCCTCGGGCGCCGTGAGCGAGGACTTCGGCGTCCTGAGCAAGGGTTGGGGCATCCCCACGGCCACGGACATCTCCGTGGCGTGGGTCGCGGCCGTGTGCGTGTTCGGCGTCGGCCACACCGCCATCAACTACTTGTTACTGTGCGCGGTGATTGATGATGGGATCGGATTAATTATTATAGCGGTGGCTTACCCCGACGCCGACGCCGACCCCCAGTACGGCTATTTGGGCTTGGTGGTCGCGGCCATGGGGGTCGCCTCCTTGTTGCGCGCCTACCGGTGCACGCGCTGGGAGGCCTACGTGGTGGGAGCGGGCCCGCTCGCCTGGTGCGGGCTCCTATGGGCCGGCGTCCACCCTTCTTTGGCGTTGGTCTTTGTAGTGCCGTTCATGCCCATCGAGATTCCGGAGATCGAAGACGACGAGGACGATACATTCCTAGAAGCGGCGTTATCGCCGGGCAACCTGGCCTACCACGAAAATCAGGACAAGGGCCACGCCCAGGTCTCGCCCCTGCACGACTTTGAAGAGTCGGTGAAGGGCTTCGTGGACTTTATGGTCCTTTTTGCGTTTGGAGCTGTCAACGCCGGTGTCGACGTGGGCGAGACGGGCGGCTTCAGCGTGGTGGTGGCCTTGGGGTTATTGGTGGGTAAGACCCTCGGCATGACACTTGGCTCCTTAATAGCTTCATCCTTAGGGTACGAGCGGCCCGAGGGCATGGACTTTAGGCACCTCGTGCTCGCGGGCATCATTTCGAGCGTGGGCCTGACCGTCAGCCTGTTCATCGCGGGCGAGGCCTTCCCGTCCCACGAGAAGTGGGAGGCCCAGGCGAAGATGGGCGCGTTACTAAGTGCGGCGCCGGTCGTCTTCTTGGGCTTATTGGCGTCGTGCTCGCCGTCGTTCCGCCTTTGTATACGAGGCGAGGATCTTAAAAAAACCGACGACCTAGAGTCCGGGGCGCCCTCCATGCTGCGCTCGTCGCACCATTCTGATAGTGAGTCTGAAATGGACAAGTCCCTAGGGACGAACGTCTTAGCGGAGATCGACGAGCAGGACGAGGATTTGGAGGCCGTGGTGGTCTCGAACATCGAGGCGTCCCTCCTGAGGATCCAGCGGCTGGAGTCGAAGATCGAGGAGCGGATCGGGTTAAGTCGGTCCGTGTCTATCGACAAGCTGCACCGGCACGGGGACGAGGTGCGGCGGCGGAGCTTCGGCCACGCGCTGGGGGTCTCGGACCGGGCGGTCTCGGGGCCCGTCGTCGGCGCCCGGGGCGTATCCGAGCCGCGGCGCGTCGGGAAGTAGTCGTTTCTCAGAAACGACTGGTTTCGCTCGCGGTGCTGTATAAACCTATTTTGTCGTACTTTCGTTACAAGCATTCTACGCACACTTACACACACCACAGATATCGCAATTCACACGTGGATGGCCGGCGCCTCCGCGGCCGCCGCCCGGGCCTCCTCCTTTTCGAGCTCGTCCTCGCCCAATTCCTCGAACAGGCGGTTCCGCGTGTCCTCGTCGTCGTAGTCCAACAGACCCCGCAGCTCCGCGTCGTCGCGCCGCCGCCGCCGCTCGCGCTGCCGCGAAATGTGCACCACGATGTAGGCCGCCAGAGGCAGCTTGACCGGGACTAGGAGTTTCGTCAACGCGATGGCCAACACGACCGTGGTCCCCTCCGAGGCGCCCCGCGAAAAGCCGAAGTAGCGCAAGACGGGGCCCGCGTCGACGCCGAAGACGAGCGCCGCGTAGACAAGACAGAAGACGCCCAGGCTGATGCACCCGTAGACGACGACGGCCAGCATGCCATACTTCTCGAGAAACGCCTGGAGGTTGTGCGTGCGGCACGGGTTGGCGTCGGCGCCCGACTCCGGGTCGTCGTCGAGGGCGTCGTCGTCGGCCATCTCTGTCGAGCAGCACAGTTTACGCCGATGGTTTCTTGCTTCGGCGCACGGCTGAATGCGAGACGAAGTGCTGCAACGGTCGCGCAGCGATGTCCTTTGTGCTACCTGCAAAGCTGGGGACCAGTTGGGTGGGCTGAGCGCCACTAGAGGCCGCTTTGCTCAATCTGCCACCGAAACCAGTGCTGAATTGACAATATCTCAATCTCAGAACCACCATAACGGTATCGAGGAGCAAGACAACCGGCGGACGACGACGACGAGACCACCGCCGCCCTAACAAGAGGGTCCCCTTTCTTACTCGGGAAGCGGACCCGGCCACGCACAAATATCAGGGGAACGCCCCGTCCAGGAACCCGAAGCGCAGGTCCAGGATCCAGAACGCCGCCGACGCGTCCAGGCCCGCGTGCAAGGCGACGCAGGCGTCCACGCCCAGGTCCGAGTCCGCCACCCTATTGAGCACGTGCGCCATGACCGCCAGAAAAGGAAATGCCACGCCCAAATTGAACCAGGCCGGCATCAACTGCGAGATGATGACCGAGTGGTAGGCCGAGTACGCCACGGCGGACATAAGGTCCGCGTGGCGACACGCGGACTTGACGCGGCTCACATGGCAGTCCTTCCCGCACACCGTCGCGGCGGCCAGCCGCAGCCGCCACCGCACGACCTGGCGCCAGAACACCTCCTCCAGCCACGGATTTAAAAAGGAGAAGTAGAGCGAGAAGACGAGCATCCGATCCAGGCGGTCCACCCCAAACTCGTCCAGGGTCCGGCGCAGCTCCAGCCGGTCCACGCCTAAGTATTCCCCGGGCGCGCTTAGTAAGCGGCACACGAAGTAGAGGGCGATGCCCACGCTGAACATGATGAAGCTGTAGCGCCGCGCGCGGTGCTGGGCCTTCTCCGGCAGCGCCTCGACGCTGAACGCCGCGGTCGTGAGGCTGCTGGACGAGCCCTCCCGGTGCATGATGCGGTTCTTCGAGCCGGACAGGGACCAGCCGCTCGTCAGGATCGTAAAGAGCATGAAGGCGTGGAAGCACAGATTCGCGGTGATGGCCTGCCGCAGGTACAAACAGGTGAGGCCCATGATCACGCTGGGCCCGATGGTCATGACCGAGCCCAGGACGTCGAGCTCGTCCACGCTGGACGCCCGGGCGTAGCCCTTGATCACGGAGGCCGACATGGCCTACCGCGTGGGTGCTTGCTGTGCCCGCGGGAAGCGATGCGATCTATTTGTGCAGCAGAAGTACCAACACACGCGCGCGTCGCTGGCGCGGTGCGCGGGTGGCGGTCCGCGGGCGTCGTCGACGGCGCGCACGGGTCGCTGCCCTTTGGTGGCACAAAACGCAGTGCTCTGACAAGAGGCTGCTCTCACTCGTTGAAGACGATTTGAGACGACCCAAGCGATGAGTCACACGCTCAGGATACCTGTGATGCCTGGCAATGAGTTTTTTGACGTGTTGTTACGATCTCGACGCGTAATAGCGCTGCAAGAGGTCTCAGAGCCAAATCAACGAGGCAGGAGATGCGTAGCACACACGGCAAAGAGGCATCTTTACGAGGCGAACGAATCCTGGCAACTCAGGACAGCCCGATTCCAAGGGGCGGATGGAAAGTGGCACAAAACGGCCAGGCACCGACGGATCCGTCCAAAAACGCTCCGGCCTCAAAGTCAATGGTCTACGCCCTCCGATTGATCAAAGCCGGTCAATGTCGGTGTATTACAGGCGGCCGGGGACCATGGCTAAAGGGTGGGAAGTAGCGGAGCTGAAGCCGCCGCAGCTCTTGCGTGCGCCGCTGCGGGGTACCGAGGTATCACTCGAACTGCAGTTGCAGCATGCGCGCTTCGCAGCGGACTGGTTGGGCAGAATCGGCCGTTATGGCAACAGCTCGAGCAACTACAAATTCGACCCGAGGAAGCCATACTTTGACGACCTCGTGCGCTGCGCGGGGCGCGCCGAAGACCTGCACGAAGCGCTGCGAGAGTGCGCTCCCTTCGCCGGCCGCGTGCGAAAATTATTGTGCCTGGCCGCGTCGCGCGGCGAAGCCCTCGAGCTCGGGCTAGTGACATGGGCCCGCCTCCAGACAGATGAAATGATGGCCGACTCCCTGGCGATGATGCTCGGCGCGTACCTCGCGTGCTTCAACCACATCGACCTGCTCCACGACGACGTCTCCGCGTTACCTTACTTCGTGCAAATATTAGCCGAGTTTGTGCGCTTCGGCCTCTTCCAGCAGGACAAGGAGACCTTCGAGCTGCGGTACGGCGAGAAGCTCGAACGGTTCACGGCCATGGCTGGACGCGGCAACCCGACCGCCGCCGACCTCTTAGGATTCTTCCAGGGCCTCGCTTTCAGCATGGCGGTGCCGGCGGCGGGCTGCAACAACGCCAAGTGCGGCTTCGGCGTCACGGCGGTCAAGAGCGTTTTAACTAAAATCGCCTGGCCGTGGGTGCGCGTCAAGTACGGCACGGCGACGCCCGCGGAGGCGTTAGATGCGCTGCGGGCGTTCCCCGAGTACCGCATCCCGTACCACATCATGGACATCAACTGGGCGTGGTTTATGAGGGTGCGCGAGATCCTGGCGCGCGTCGTCCACGGCACGCTCGACGGTCTGAAGGTGGAGCTCATTAAGCCCGACGACGGAAAGGCGCTGGAAGACGAGTTCATCTTCTCTGCTGAATATTATGTTAACGACGAGGGCAACGTCTCTCCGGGCGGGACGATCTTTTGCAGCATCGGCGTCCGGTTTTTAGCGCTGGACGGCGAGATTCTGGCCCACGAGGGCGCCGTGCCCGCCGTGAACGTCGCCGTGGCGCGGGACGCGAGACACAATTATGTCGTGGAGGTGATGAGGGACGCAGCGTATGCCGCGAAGCTCCGGGCGGCCGACGCCGCACTCGACGCGGAGATGTGCGCCCCACTACCGCAGACGAAAGAGGAAGCCATCGCCATGGGCGACGGTTATATAGCACTCGTGGCGAGGTGCAGCGCGCGCGGGCTGAAGCAGTGTGGAACCGTGGCGCAGCTCCGGGCGCGACTCGAGGACCCGCAGCCCGAGGACTATCCTCATTGTGCGCCGCGGGCGCCGCACGGGCCGCAGGCGGTGGCCCGTACGGTGGACCTGCAACGCGCAGAAGCGGCGCCTCTCGCGGAAGCTGCCGGTGCGTCCCGAGGCGTGTCGACATTGGTGCCGACGCCTACTTCTTTAGAGTCCATCGCCACGCGGCCGACGCCCGAGCGCGACGCCGTCATCAACTTCGCCCCGCCCAAGCGCATCAAGGGCCCCAAACACTGCCTCATGTGCGGCAAGCAAGGCGTGGAGCCGTTACAGGCCCACGAGACAGCGGCGGACTGCGTCATTATTCCGAAAGACTACAAGGGCGTCTGCAAAGTCTGCGCCAAGGTGTGGTGGGTCTCCAACGGCTGCTACTTCAAGTGGTGCCAGGGCCGCAAGAACTTCCGGGAGATCCACGAGTTCGAAGGGCGGCTCACTGCGAGCAAGTGCAACGCGGCGGCCAAGGAGATCAGGGAAAAACGAAGGAAACGGGACGCCGCCAAGGCGCCCGGGCCGGCGAAGAAGGCGCGGAAGGCGGAGAGAAAAAGGCGCGGGAGGAGTGGTGGCGCGCTGATCCGCAACGCGCCGGCGTCGGCAGGGCTCCGCCCCCGGGCGCGGATTGGTGTGTAAGTTGAATGGCTTAAATGGCTGAGTACACTGGGCTAATAATAATAAGAGCTTTACACTAGCTTGAGCACACCTAGGTGCCCGAAACGCTAGCTCGACAATTCGTTAAAACGGGTATCAACAGCGAAGGAGTCCGCAAGCCTCGAGTGTTGCACAAGCTCATCAAAGACGCAACAGAGCGGCAGCACTTGTGCGCGACATTCCTCTCACGAGAGCTCCAGTTGAGCGGCACATGGGCGACGGTTATATAGCACTCGATCTAGCAGCCTCTGGGCTCGCCTCGCGTCCGTTCGATTCCCGTCCCAAGCATCCTTCTCGAGATGTACCCGGACAGTGCTGGATCGTGATTTGGCCTTGTTGGGGTCCAAAGTCAGCAACACGCGGGGCGCGGCTGCTCAGATCCATGAGTTCGGCAACTCCCAGAGGCTGACTACGGCTCCCCGACGGCACGCCCCCTGCACGCCACCGACGCCGATGCGACGCGCCCTAGCACCGTAACAAAGAACGCCGCGCGGTCTAGACAAAGAATAAACAAAGACCACACCTACACCACGGGCAGGCTCCGCGTTTGGGATGTAGGGGAGGGCGCGAAGACGTCGGAGACGCTCGGCGAGCGCTGCGAGAGGGCCGAGGGCCGCGACGCGCAGACCATCGCGAGCGAGGGGATCGAGGGGTGCGACGGCTTCTCGCGCACCGTCTCGATGAAGCCCTGCAGGATGTCCTCCTTGAGCTTGCCGGCGCTGGACTCGATGGTCGACGCCGGCCGGTCGGACACGGACCGCTCCAATAAACACAGGTCGTCGAAGGAGTGCGAGGAAATGCGCGGCCGTAGCGTCGAGGGGTTCGACCGGCCCACCGTATGGGCGCGGTCCCGCCCGATACCGCGACTCTGGCGCGCGGCCCGGAAGACCGTCATCAATTCGGGGTCGAGCATCTTCTCCTTGTCGTGCCGTCTAGCGGATTCCATCAACCGCGACTCCATGGCCGCCCTCTCAATGCACTCCGGTGTGCCACCGACTTCGGGGTTCACGGCCTTGTACCATTGCACTAATTTCCTAATGCCGTCGGCGAACGGCGTTTTGGGGTCGTAGCCCAACAGCTTCTTCGCTTTACTGATGTCCGCGCAGGTGCGCGGCACGTCCCCGGGCTGCATCGGTAGGATTTCAATGGTCGCTTTCTTATTGGTCTCCTTCTCGACCAGAGCGATAAAGTCCGTGAGTTTTGTGGGAGACCCGTTGCCCAGGTTGTAGACCTGGTAGCCCTGGGGCTTGTCTAACGCGAGCAAAATACCCTGGACCACGTCGTCCACATAGGTATAGTCCCTGGACGACGTGCCGTCGCCGAACCTTTGAATGGGCAGGCCTCTGGAAATCTTGTCCACGAACTTAAGAGGAGCCATGTCCGGCCGCCCCCGCGGCCCGAAGACCGTGAAGAACCGTAAGGCGGCAATATGTAACCCGTACAAGTGGTGGTAGGTGTACGCTAACAACTCGCAGGCTTTTTTTGTCGCCGCGTAGGGCGAGACGGGGTGGTCCACGGCGTCCGCCTCGGAGAAGGTCGTGGCCGTGGACCCGCCATAGACTGACGAGGAACTTGCGAACACGAACGAGTCCGAGCCGTGTTTTGCTGCTATTTCTAGTAAACAGGTCGTGCCGTTCACGTTCGAGTGCACGTACACGTAGGGGTCGTCGATGGAGGGCCGGACGCCCGCGCGCGCGGCCATGTGCACGATGCGCCGCGGTTTATTGTGACTGGCCCAGATCTTCTCTAAGAGAGCCTTGTCGCAGATGTCCCCCCGGTAAAAAACAAAGTTAGAGCCTCCTTGCTTCCGTAACAGAGCGATGTTCTGCTCCTTGGCCTTGACGTCGTAGTAGTCGTTCACCTCGTCCAACCCGATCACTACTTCGCCCCGCTCCAAGAGCCGCTCGGCGCAGTGAGAGCCGATGAAGCCCGCGACGCCCGTGACGAGGATGGGCGTCTTCTTCCCGGCGCCGCCGTCGGCGACGAGGGACGCCATGTGTAGTGAGGGCTTGCCCTGTTATGGCTTGCGATGGTGGGTCCTGACTCGCTTCACCAAGTTGATGTGCCGCTGCTCTTTTGCCCGCTGGAGAGCGGCGCGAACGCTTGTGCTTGAGGTACTGGTAGAGGCGCTTCAGAACCCGTTGCAGACGCAAGCAATTGGCGTAAACTCCAGTGACTGGTGTAAGGCGTGTGCGCTGAGCGTGCTTGTAAACCCGTTTATCGAGAATAGGCGATTCTTTCGGCCTTTCGCCCACTAGCCTAGCATCCTAGCAGTGTCTCTTTACACGACCCCCACGGGGTGCGCATATTAGAGCGGATACCGCTGGCAGGAACTCCGTGGAGACGTAATGCCCACTGCCACTGAGGCTATCTTGCCCCCGCGCCCGGCCGACTTCGGTTTGCGGGCGCCCGGCGAATGGGGGAGGGGCACCACCCCCAGGCGCCCGGACGCACGAGTCGCATTATCATACTGGAGTATTTGAAAACTAGCGCCTCCCCGTGTGGAAGAGGTACAAGACCCCGGCGAAGCACAGCTGGAAGAAGACGGCGAAGCCACACAGGACGGCGAAGTCCGCGCCAACGTTTACGTCCGCCATGTCGTAGAAGCGCAGCACGGCCTCGCCGTCCGCGAAGGGCTGCCCGTCCAGGTGGTGGATCGGGTGGAATTCGTTGTGCATAAAGATCCGAAACGTGTACGAGTGGAAGGCGATCCAGTAGCCCCACTTCAGGTAGTCCGGGATGTCTGGCTTCACGAGAAAAAATCCCTCGCAGAGCATGTGGAAGCCGAAGATGCCCGCGGCTAAAGCGATGCCGATGATGTAGTGCGGGACACATGCGGCGACGAGGGACATGAAGCCCTCCGCCACTAGCAAGCTCACGAATAGGTCTAGGCCGTAGATGACCGGCCCGTTCAGCTTCGCCGGAAATACTACAAGAACCGTGGTGACGATGGCAAGCAATGCCACGCCCGGCACGGCGACGACGAAACGCGCCAAAACGTGCTCAAGCACGCCGTAGTGGCCGTTCATCCGCTCCTTAACAAATACGTCCCTCTGCATCATGACGAAAGGAAGGACAGCTACGCTCATGAACACCATAAATGCGGCTACATAAAACAGCACCGAGACGCGGGCCATGACACTTTCTTGGTCCTTGTTGTCCCCCACGTTCGCGAACATGGCCCCTATCAGCGCTGAGAGCATGGCGTACATCGCGAGGCGCACACCAATGACGCCCGGGTCCCGCAGCAATTCGCGAAAGCCGCGACCACACAACACGCCAAACCGCGTGACGACGTTAGCCCGGCGGCGCGGCGGTACCGCCCGGTCCGCGGCCTCCGCCTTGTCGCCGCGCCTCTCGGTCTCGCGGAACTTCGCCACGATGGCGTCCACGTCGCCGTGGCCGGGAAAATCTTCATTCGTCAGCGAAAGCACGAAGTCGGCGGCGTCGCGATTCGCGGGCAAGGGATGGCCCGCCGTTGTGAGAAACGACTTGAGACCTTCGTCGCCGTCACCGAAGTACACGACGCGACCGCGCGCCATGAACGAGACCCGGTCCAGGGTCTGCCACGCGGCGTAGGACGGTTGGTGGAGCGTGAGGATTACAGCGATCTTCGACTGGTCCGCCACGGCCTTGACCTTCTGGAGCACGGCCAACGCTGAAGCAGAATCAAGGCCGCTCGTCGGCTCGTCCAGGAGCAGCGTCTTGGGCTCCGCGACGAGCTCGACGGCTATGGACAGGCGCCGCTTCTGGCCGCCGCTCAGGCCCTTGAGCAGGATCGTGCCCACTATAACGTCCTGGCAGCTACTGAGTCCGACCTCGTCGAGCAGCGCGTCGGCGCGCCTCTTCGCCTCGGCACCTGTGTTGGAAGTGTGTCGCGTCGATGGCGTGACCTCGCGTTCTCAGGACACACCGCGCGGGACCACCGACGAGGGCCGCGGCCGTGTGCAGCGTTTCTCTCGTAGTAAGCACGCCAACGAACGCTTCCTCCTGAGAGACGTACGCGCAGCGCTCACAGCCCGATATGTCTCCGAGGAGGGTCCGGCCCTTGCGCGCGCCGTCGATGCGGCCCGCCAACGCATCGAGCAGCGTCGTTTTGCCGCTGCCGCTCGGACCTAGCACGCCGCACACTTGCCCACCGAGCACCGCGCCCGAGCAGTCGTCGAGGATGGTCTTCTGGCCGGCGCTCTTGTGCGGCACTTTGAACGTGATGCCGCGCCAGCGCGCTTCCCAAGCCGCGGCGGGCTGCTCGACGTCGACTTTGCTTTGCATGTTATTGTTGTGGCAGTGGCAGCCAGTGCTGTTCAAGACCTGGCCTGTCTGCAGTGTTTGTGCGGCTCTACGGTCCCACAGTTGACTTTTCGCTGCGCAGGAGCTGTATCTGATACCAGGCCACGTATCCGTGGCTCTAGCTCTCTCCTGGCGCTTTGTGTTCTGAGCTGTGCGGCGTTTTACTCGGTGAGAGTGTCAAAACCCGTCATAAGTCGCAAGTTGATTCGTCACTCAGCACTGAGGCCAAGAGCTAAGCGCAGCCGTCCCAGCGCAATACGCCGCGCGTGAATGCCGCCGGCGCACAGAGCAAAGAGACTAGACTCCCATACGAGAAAGTTATTTCATCCGCGGCTCGCTCGCGGTTTGTTTTTGTTGTTTTTGTGTACTTGGGGAGAGGAGAAAGGGAGGTGAGGGGCACCTGGTTGTTCAGAGGTTCTTCGGGGGTGCTCGGCCTGGCCGCGTGTCGCGGGCGCCGGGTCGTTCGTGGGTCAGTGCCGTGGCACAATGGTCGGTCATCAGCGTGTCACTCGCCCTCCTCGCGCTCGTTGAGCGCGGCAAGGTGAATTTGTGTCTCCGGCGCGCGCTTTGTGCGCGCGTCGGGTGTTTTTTATTTTTTTTTGTCGGCGCGTCCTTACGAAAAAGGGGCACCAGGTGGGTCCAACTACTCGGCCGGGTCCTCCGGAAAGGCCCAGAGCGGCGACGTCGAGCCGGCCGCGGGCATGTCGTCCAGCGAGAACTCCGAGCCCGACCGGAGCGCGTCCGGCCGCGGCAGATCTAACGCCGCGGGCGACATGGAGTACCGGTGCTTCTTCGCCGGCCGCGGGTCCGGCGTGCTGGAGCTGGCGCGCGCCACCTCCACGTCGTCGTCGCCGATCTCGACCATCGCGGACCGCAATCTAGCCACGTCGTCCGCGTCCAGGCCGTCCATGGGCGAGTCGTAGGTGCCCAGCGGCGACGTCGCACACGAGACCACCGTGCCCAGCGTGTCCGTGGAGCGCGCCATGGCGATGCGCAGATCGTCGTCCGTCCGCGAGGCCACACGGAAGCGCAATTTGGCCAAGGGCCTCCTCGGCTTCAAAGACCCGTCGTTCGACGACTCGTCCGAGTCGTCCGTCGACGACGGCGACGACACCTCGGTCGCGCCCTCGTTCTGGCGCTTCAACCGTTCGACCTCGCGCCGCATGATTTCCATGTCCGCCCTCAGCTTCTCCACGACGCTGGCGGGCACCATGCCCGCGGGCGGCTCGCGCGGCCTGGCCCGGCCCCGCTTGTCGGCGCGCTTGTCGGCGCGCGTGGCGCCGCGCGTCGTCGCCGGGGCCAGGAACGCGGCCCGCGGGGCGCTCGCGAAGGCGCCGTGCGGCCGCGGCGCCGGCCGGTCCCGCCGCCCGGGCGCGTCGCGCTTCTCGCGCTGGTGGCCCCGCTTGAGCTCCACGTACTTGAGCTCAAAGAACGTGCTCAGCTTCCGGGCTGCGATGTTCACCTGGTGCAGCTCGTTCTTGTTGAAGAGCAGGGCGTTGGCGAACACAAGTCTAACGTCGGCGGCGAAGTCGTCGAGCTCGGCGTACTCGTTGCTGGCCAGCTTCTGCTCGACGGTCGACAGGTCCATGGGCATCTTCACGATCGTCGGGTACAAGGGGATGTTCAGGGCCACATGGTCCACGGGCTTGCCGAAGTAGAAGGCGAGCTTGGGCTTGGCTTTTATCGATTTGAGCACGTCGCGCCAGAGGCCCGCGTCGGGGTTGCGCACTAAATTTTTGATGGTCTTGCCCATGGTGGTGTACCTGCGGGGGGGCGGAGGTGATGGCGTTGTCCTTTCGTCGAGTTCTCTCGGCAGGTGTGTGGGCGCCTCTCGGGGGTCGCCTCGACGGCGTCGGAGGCGCCGCGCTGCTCCGACCGGGTCGCCACAAGGCTGTGGGTGGTTCCGGGGTGGCCGGGGCCTCTCCGCCACCCCGCGCCGCTCTACCACAACGCCACAGGCCAGGACAGCGCTTCAGCGGCGCCCTGGGGCCCCCAAAGAGGCGACCAGGTCGTAGCGCTCTCGAGTGATCTTAAACAGTTCTGAGATCACACGAGGAGCTGGCCGCCTTTGGAGTGCTGCTGTGCCACCGCAGCGGCGTGGGCGAGCGGAAAAACGCGGTCAGGGCTTCCCTCGCTTGCCGCCCGGCGCTCTTTTTTAGTGTTATTGGGTCTTTTTCGCGCGCTTAGCTCGTATGCAACGTAAACGCATTGTTTTTGGCTCAGGTTTTCTACCTGGCCTCCCGGCAGCGCGTGAGCGCCCGGTAGGCGTACCAGACGCGAGCTGCAGCGGGGTTGGGTCTCGATTTAGCAGTCCATTTTGTCCGTCGCTATTTTGCCTACAGGGCATTTCTCTAGTAGTAGGGGGTAAATTTGGGCCAAAACTTTCCCAAGAGCAAACGCATCTGATTGGTCAAAATATTCAAGTTCCCCTCAATGTCCCCGGACGATGCAGCTCCGACCCACAACGGCAGAACCAAGTCGCAAACCCGGCCAAGAAGTACTACGAGTAGCAATACGACGCTATCGGGGAGTACTTAAGCGAATAGACGCCGCCCGAAGGCTGGGGACTAGACCCTTGGGTGTACAGGATGCGTTTGACCGTCTCCGACACGGCAATTTAATTATTATTTTCTAAAGGTGACGGCGCCGCCGCTGCTCCAAATTTGACGATGTCTACACTGGTATGCGACCTGTTGAACAACGACACATATGCTTTTATGCAGAGGTCTACGACAGCTCTAGTAACACAACACTTACGACGCCACACGCACCACGTCTACAACTCGACGCGGCTCACGAAGTCCCCGTTCAAATTCCCGAGGTACAGCGCGGCCCCGTCCTGCGCCACCGCCGACACGGACGAGACGCGCGCGCCGCTCAGGTCGTACAGCGCGTCCGAGGGCTTGCCGGCCGCGTCGACCTTGAACACGAGACCGGCGGGCTTGGACACGACCGGGAGCAGCGGCCCCACGAGGTGCGCTGCCAGTGTCCGCAGCCGCGGCAGCGGCGCCAGTAGCCGCGGGAGCGGCGACAGGCGCACGACGCCGCCGATCCAGAAGCCGCCATCTTCCGAACGAGAAATGCCGTCGGGCATGGCCGG
>Ga0302122_10001346_pt1 | contig 15623 bp, 21 predicted proteins | sample CB21_SCM_MG_FD_203115 | JGI IMG/M metagenome (GOLD analysis project Ga0302122, IMG submission 203115) | Marine microbial communities from Western Arctic Ocean, Canada - CB21_SCM | ecosystem: Environmental > Aquatic > Marine > Oceanic | place: Canada: Western Arctic Ocean | collected 2017-09-28
GACTACAGAACGACAGAAACATTATCAAGCGGAAGCCCTGTAGTTACTACAGTTTTTGGAGAGCGTGCTTTCTATGGTTATGGATATTTTGAAGAAGGAGATAACCCACAATTAGATAATTATGTATTACAATCAAATAGTAGAATACTTAAAAACACTAATGAAACGGTTTCAATAGCTGTTGATAATACAATAGCAACAAATCTAGTTTGGAAATATCAAGGGTCAACAGTTTTATCTGTTGCTATTACAGCAGAATCAAAAATAGAAAATCAAATTTCTTATATAACCAATACAGGTAATTTTAATGTTGATCAAGCTGAGATCAGTACTAGTGCTAAGACTCAAACTATAAATATTAACTCTTATGAAAAATGTAAATACACTCCTTTAAAACTAACTTTTATAAACAAGTTTGGTGCATATCAAGAAATATGGATGTTTTCAAATTCTATATTAAGCATGTCAACAAATGAAGAAAGATACAAGTCTAATATACTTACTAACGGAACGTATAATACATATGATCCACAAATTAAACTACTTACTAAAAATGCAAATCAAACTCTAAAATTAAATAGTGATTACTATCCTGAATCTTACAATGAAGTCTTCAGACAATTATTTTTAAGTGAGAAAGTATGGATAGAATATAAAGGTCAAACTTTAGGAGTCAACATAGAGAGTAAACAAATTACTTATAAAACAAGTCTTACTGATAGTTTAATCAACTACACAATAGATGTGAGTTTTGCTTTTGATACAATAAACAACATAAGATAAATGCAAGTAGTAGAACTATATATAAGCAATACACGAGTTGACTTATTTAAAGATGAGAGTCTTACAATAACAGACACGATAATTAATGCTAAAGATATATCGCAAGTGTTTACAGCATTTAGCCAGCAATTTAGCCTACCCTCAAGTTCCACAAACAATCAGATTTTTAAGCACTATTATAATTATGAAATCAGCGGAGGCTTTGATGCAAGGGTAAGAGTGTCAGCAATACTTAAACTTAACGGAGTTGATTATAAAATAGGTAAAGTCAAGCTTAACTCTGTAGATATGAGAGATAATAAAGCATACTCTTACAAGGTTGTTTTTTATGGTGAAACAATTGCTTTAAACACAATACTAGGAGAAAATAAGTTGGCAGATTTAAATAGTCTCGATCCTGAAAACTTACTTTACAATTCTAGTAATATTAAAGATTTGCTACAGCTTGATCCTGATGTAGCTGGTAATGATATTATAACGCCTTTAATTACACACACAAAAAGACTTTATTATGATAGTGTAGAACATGCAACTAATGGAGATGGAAATTTATATTATCATGGTGGCACAGTAGATTATCATGGTGTTTTATACTCAGATTTAAAATATGCAATTAGAATACATAGACTTATTCAAGCAATTCAAACGCAGTACCCCAGTATTGTTTTTAGTAATGATTTTTTTAATACTACGAATGCTCCTTATCATAGTTTATTTATGTGGTTGCATCGTAAATCTGGCTCAGTAGGTACAGGCGATCAAGTAGATAGCTTTCCTAATTCTGTCACAGGCTGGACTTCAGGAGCTACAGGCGTATGGTCATCAATGACTAGCGCATCTACATTGACTGTTAATACTGAATTTGATTCGTACGATAATGTTAATACTTTATTACAATTGAAATTAATAACGGCTGATACTACTAATTCATATCAAGTAGAAGTATTTAGAAATGGGGTAACTTTATTTCAAGGAACTTTTATAGGCTCTAAAACTTTATCTAGTATTACAGGAGATTTTGGCTTAGCTTACAGTGGAGAATATACAGTAGTAATTACTGTTACAACAGTCGCAATTCTTTTTACTTCTGGCATATGGACTGTTCAAAATCAAGAAACCCCTATTGATCCTATAGAAACAGATGTTTATCAATTATCTTCTTCATTTACAGCAGACACTAATTTTGAATTTATTGTAAAACTGCAAACCCCAGATATTAAAATAATAGACTTCTTAACTGGGCTGTTTAAGATGTTCAATCTAGTTGCTTATGTTAAAGCTGATGGAACTATCTATGTAGATACTTTAGATGCCTTTTACGCTACTTCTACGACATACGACATTACTAAGTATATTGACGTAAAAACAAGCACTGTAGCTGTGGCTTTGCCATATAGAGAAATCAAATTTAAATACGAAGGATTAAAAACTTTTTTAGCTGCTCAGTACGAACAGTTGCAAGTTCAAGAATGGGGGACAGAATATTTTAATAATGATACAGATAATTTAGATGGCGGAATTTATGAAGTCAAACTACCGTTTGAACATATGCTTTTTGAAAGATTAGCGAATGTTTCTGATGCATCAGGAAGTACTTTAACAACTGCTCAATATGGTTATTGCGTAAATGATAATGAACAGTCTTATATTGGTAAACCTATTTTGTTTTATCCTATTTTAAAAAGCGGAGGCGCTACTACTTCAATCTCTTTTTTACCAACACCAACTTCAAGAGTGGAGCTAACTTCTTATATAGTTGCTTCTAACAGTGTTTCGTTAAGTGCTGCTACAAGTACAGCAAATATAAACTTTGGCAATATGATTAATGAATATACTGGTTTAACAAACTTTACAGGAACACTTTACAATAATTATTATAGTACTTATATCATAAACCTATTCTTAGAAAAATCAAGAATATTTAAAGTAACTGCTTACTTGCCTTTAAGCATTGTGCTTAATTATACACTAGCTGACATCTTAATAATTAACGGCAAACAATATAGAATTAATAGCTTAAACATTAACCTGATTAATAACAAAAGTCAAATAGAACTCATAACAATATGATGATATTAAAATTATTAAACATAGATGAATTTTATGGTATTGATGAAACCATAGAAATAGCAAAAGGAAAGAACAAATTACCTGAATCATTAAAAGAAGGGTATAAACAAATAAAACGAAATAGGAGATGGCAAATACAGTAATAATAAATGTCCAGGCGAATACGGCAGCGGCAACAGCAGACATAACCACCACCACTGTTGCTGTAGATAATTTAACAAAGTCTAGTAAAAAATTAGATAATGCAAATAAGGGTACTGCTAGTTCATTTGAGGACGTAACTAAAAATGGTGGAGCTATTGCTATACTAGATCAATTAACTGGAGGTCTTGCTTCTAGGATGAGGGATACTTTTGAAGCTACTAAACTATTTAATTTTAGTCTAAAAGGAATGAGAAAGGCAATTATTGCAACTGGAATAGGTGCGCTAGTTGTAGCTGGTGGGTTACTTGTTGCATATTGGAGTGATATAGTAGATTATGTTAAAGGAACAAGTAGAGCAATAGAAAATCAATCGTTAAAATATAATGTACTAAACGAAAGTGCAAGTGCATATATTGCTGTCTTAAAAGCTCAAAAAAAACTCACAGAAGATGAAGGCAAGTCTACTAAAGAAATTACTAGAGCGTTAAGAAATAAATTAATAGTTCAAAAACTTGCAAATGATGTAAGAAGAAAAGAAATAAAACAAGCCTTAAAATTAAAACTAAGTGATGAATTGCGCAAACAATTATCGAAGGAACTTTATGCTGGGTATTTAGAAAACTTTGCTATTAGTACTGATCTATTAAATCTTGATAAAGAATCTTTACAAGTAGATAAAGATAAAAAAGCATTAAAAGATCAAGCCATAATTGATGCCAAAAAATTAGCCGCTATTAGAAATGCAGAGTTAGAAGAAATAAGAGTCGGACAGATTCAAACTGCAAAAGAAATAAAGGAAGAAGAAATTAGAATTTCAATAGATAAATATAATAAGCTAGCAAAACAAGCAGTAAAATTCTATGGTAATCAATCCGCAGAGCATAAAAAGATTTTAATAGCTGGACGTGCAACACTTAAAAGCTTAAAAGATAAACACGCACAAGACGATTTAGCGGCACAAAAAATAATTGATGATAAAAAAATATTAGCACACAACCAATTACAAACTTTTTTAGCATACAGTTCAGAAGAAGCTTCAAAATTATCAAGAGAAATGGAATTTAAAAACCTTACAGCTCATTTTAGAGAATTAAGGAAAGCCCATAAAGATGATGAAGAAGCGGTTAAGCTTATTGACGAAGCTGCAGTTCAAAGAAAAAAAGCTATAGAAGACAAGCACTATAATGAAGATCTAGAAAAAAGAATTGCAAGAGATCAGCAACTTAGAGATTATACTAAAAGTGAATTAGAGCTGAAGAGACAAATTGAACGTACAGCGTTATTAGAACAAAGCCAAGAGCTTGAGATGTTATATAAAGATGATGAAGATGCTCTTTTAATAATAGAAGAAGAATATCTACAAAAAAAGACTGACTTAAAACAGAAACACGCGGATGAAGATAACCAAATTAAAAATGATGAATTAGAAAACGATAAGCTTATAGCAGAAGCAAAAAAAAGTTTAACTCTTGCTTCAGTTACAAATGCTGGTAAAGCAATAGGTGATTTAGGGCGACTATTTGACGAGGGTACTGCTGCAAGTAAAGCTGCTGCAATAGCTGAAATTATAATTGGAACTGGAATTGGTTATATACAAGGTTTAGATATAGCACAAAAATCAGCTAAAGGCACAGGTCTAGCGGCTGGATTAACATTTCCAGTATTTTATGCAACACAAATTGCTGCCGTAGTAGGTGCAGCAAAACAAGCTAGTAATATTCTTAAAAAAGTAAAAGGAGGAGGAGGAGGAGGAGTAAGTGCAACTCCCCCACCAATACCACCAGCTCAACAACCTCAATTTAATATAGTAGGTCAAGGAGCTGGAAGCCAAATAGCATCTGCACTAGGAGACCAGCAGCAAATCCCTATTCAAACTTATGTAGTTTCACAAGATGTGACTACTGCTCAAAGCTTAGAAAATGGCATTATATCTGGAGCTACTTTAGGAGGTTAATATAACAGAAATCTGTAAAACAGGTTTATATTAAAAGACAATACAAAAAAAATGGAAATAATTGAATTAATTATAGACGAAAATGATGAGTACAGCGGAATAGAAGCTATTAGCGTTGTCTCTGCTCCAGCAATAGAAGAAAACTTCATCGCTCTTAAGAGTGAAGAACAAATAAGGCTTGCTGAAGTATCTAAAGAAAAACGACTGTTAATTGGGGCAGCCTTAATTCCAGACAAACCGATTTATCGTAAGAATGGAGAACAAGAATTTTATATTTTCTTTTCAAAAGAAACGGTTGCTAAAGCCTCTCAGATGTTTTTAAAAGCTGGTAATCAAGCTCAAGCAACTATGGAACATGCAGAAGAAAAACTAGAAGGCATGACAGTCGTTGAGTCTTGGTTAATTGAAGACGAGGTACATGATAAATCTAGAAAATACGGGCTAAATATGCCAATCGGGACATGGATGGTGTCAATGAAAATCGATAATGATAATGTATGGGAGAATTATGTCAAGGAGAACCGAGTGAGCGGTTTCAGCATAGAAGGCTACTTTGCAGATCGCTTAAATAAAAAAGAAAAATACAGTAAAGATGATAAAATACTTAAAGATATAATAGATGTACTCAAAGAATCAAACACCAACGCCTAGCAGAACCTCGCCAGTAGGTGGTAAAAGAGGATGCTTATGCAAAGACAATACTTATAATTCTAAATGCTGTAACGGCGATCTACAGAATCAAGGAATAGGAGCTACAACAGGTCAAAACGGCTGAATTTACAACAAGATTATTAATATATGGTTTATACTATAATTAGAACTAACTAATTAATAACAAATAAAAATTATGCCAACTACAACAAACACATATTATAGAGGCTTACCAATAGGAAGACCTTATTTAACAACAATTTTCACATGGGATAATGCTGGAACTGTTAAGGTTCTTATAGATGAAATTTGGGTAGCACAAGGATACGGAAATCCAATTGCTTCTGTTGTTGCAGCAGGAGCAGGAAACGAGTTAACTCTAAATTGCGCAGCACCTTTTATTCCAAGTAAATGGCTAGATGGATCTACTGTAAATTCTCCTTTACAATCATATTCGGTAGGAACTGCTTCTTGGGCATCATTTGGATTTGCTGGTTCTTTAGATGACGTTTATACACCTTTCTTTTATAGTCAGGACGAGTCAACCAATTCGCAATTAAGACTTTTTAGTCAAGGTGAATACCAAAACGATGGAGTTCCTAGCTCAGCTATAGAATTTAGATTATATCCAGCTTTAATCGTATAATAAATTGAAATTACAACAAGATTATTAACATGAGTTTTATACTATAATTAGAACTAATTAACAAATATAAATATGAAATCAAAAGAAACACTAAACAAAGTGAAAGCTTTACTTGGATTGGATGTAAAGTTAGAAGAGAGAAAGCTAGAAAATGGCACTCGATTTGAAGCTGATGCATTTGAAAAAGGTAAAGAAGTTTTTATCATAACTGATGAAGATGAAAGAATTGCAGTACCAAAAGGCGAATATCTTTTAGACGACGGCATGATGCTAATCGTTATTGAAGACGGAATCATTGATGAGGTAAAAGAAGCTGTAGAGGAGGAAGTAGAAGAAACTGTTGAAGCACCTGTTGTGAAAGAAGTAGAAGCTGCTGAAGAAGCCGACGTTGCCGATTGGCAAGGGTTGGAAAAAAGAATTAAGAACCTCGAGGATGCAATTAGCGATTTAAAAGCAGACAAAGAAAACAAAGTAGAAGCTTCAGAAATAGAAGTTGATTTGTCTTCAGAAACTTCTAAAGCGATTACTCATAATCCTGAAAAAAAGGGAAAGATCAACGCGCATCAATACGGGCAAAACAGACCAATGAATACTCAAGATAGAGTATTCGCAAGATTATTTAACAACAACTAAAATTTAAAAATTAAAATTATGTCAAAAAGAACAGAATTAGCAACGGCTGTCACGATTTCTTCTAGCTATGCGGGGGAATTCTCGGGTAAGTATATATCGGCGGCACTTTTAACCGCTTCAACGCTTGATGCTGGAGCAGTAACAATTATGCCAAATATCAAATTTAAGCAAATTATCCAAAAGGTCGAAACTGGCGATTTAATCGCTGACGGTACTTGTGATTTCACAGCTTCGTCATCAGTAACACTTTCAGAGGTAATACTTCAACCGTTGGAGTTTCAGGTAAATTTGCAATTATGCAAATCCGACTTCCTGAATACTTGGGATGCGATTCAGATGGGATACAGTGCTTTTAATAATAATGGATTACCAACTTCATTTTCTGAATATTTAATTGGTTATGTAGCTGGAAAAGTGGCAGCACAAAACGAAGTTAATCTTTGGACTGGAAATCTTGGAGGAGCTCAGGCTGGCGAGTACAACGGGTTTGAAACTTTAGCGGCGGCAGATGCAACTGTTTTAGACGTAGCTGGAGCAGTTCCTTTAACTGCTGCCAATATAATTGATGAGATGCAAAAAGTGGTGGATTTAATTCCAAACGCACTTTATGGAAAGGAAGATTTAACGCTTTACATCAGCAATAAAGCCCAAAAATTATACGTCCGTGCCCTTGGGGGCTTCGCAGTAGCGGCAACTTCAAACGCTGGTTCAGATAATCGAGGGACACAATGGTACGATAATGGTAGCCTAACTTTTGGAGGCGTGCCTATCTTCGTGGCAAGAGGGATGTCAGACGACACAATGATTGCAGCAGAGCAATCAAATTTATTTTTTGGCACTGGATTGATGTCCGACTATAATGAAGTCCGCACGATTGATGAAACTCCAATTACAGGAAGTCAAAATGTACGTATTTTAATGAGGTTCACAGCAGCCGCGCAACTTGGCGTCGGGGCGAACGTAGTTTACTATGCAGGATAATAAATAAATAATAATCAACTTAAGAGTGTCTTGTATATACTTGACACTCAATAAGTTATAAAATAAAAATAACTATGGCATGTGATATTAATTTAGGCAGGTTAGAACCGTGCAAGGACTCAGTCGGCGGGATTATAGCAATATACATCGGCGGAGCTTATACCTCAGGTTTATTAAACGCTCCAGCAGACGGAGGAATTACAGTAGTTGACGATCAAATTACTGGATTTGCTGCACCACTAACTTTTTACAAGTTTGACCTGAAAGGGGTGAATAGCTTTGATCAAGCAAATGAAAATTCTAGGGAAAACGGAACGAGTTTCTGGACACAAACTGGAACTGTAGCTTTAAAGAAACAGGATAAAGTAACAACAGCTCAATTAAAGCTTTTAAGTTACGGAAGACCACAAGTAATCTTTCAAGATTATAATGGGAATTACTTTTTAGCAGGTACAGAAAACGGCGTTGAGGTTACTGTAAACACAGCAACTGGCGCAGGTATGGGAGATTTAAACGGATATAATTTAACATTAGTTGGTATGGAGAAATCTCCCGCTAACTTCATTTCCTCGTTAATAATCGGAGATAGCACGAATACAGTTATTGTTGTAGGGACATAACTATCTATTTTCTTAATTAAAAAAAGGCATTACTTGAGGTTTTGCCTTTTTTTATATAACAGAAAACGACTTTTTGTGTTTATACTAAAAGACTATTAAATGATCATTTTAACAACTAACGTAAATGCACAAGAATTAAAGTTTATTCCACGTGAATATGCAGCTACTTCTATTGTCATAATAGATCAAGATACAAACACTCCTGTAACTTACGCAGGTTTAACTTTTGTCAAAGAAAGATACTATTTAACAGGAAACGTAACATTTTCTCCAGCACTAATAGAAGGCAGGTTTTACACTCTAAAAGTTTTAAATGGCATTTCTATCGTATATCGAGATATGCTTTTTTGCACAGATCAAGACATTAGCATTTATAGTATTAACAAAGATCAATTTGTTAAGAACGAAACCACAAACAAATACGTTGTAATATGAGCGAATTTTTTATAACCAATTTATCTGCATACACTTCTCCAGAAGTTTTAGAACTTAAAAGCAAAAACTGGATTCAATACGGGCAGCAAAATAATTATTTTAACTATATAATCGATGTAAACAACAACTCAACCACTAATAGAGCGATTTGCATAGGGGTTTCTAACATGATCTATGGAAAAGGACTAGCAGCACACGATGGAGACAGAAGACCTGAGCAGTACGCTCAAATGATGTCATTATTTAAGAAGCAAGATTTAAGAAGGTTTATAAGTGATTATAAGATTCTAGGAATGGCTGCTTTTCAATTAGTTTATAAAGATGGTAAAATAAAAGAGGTGCATCATTTTCCAATGGAAACACTGAGAGCTGAAAAGTGCGAAGAAAAATCAGGCGAAATAGAAGCGTGGTATTATTCTAATCATTGGGAAAATTTAAAGCCAAGTGAAAAACCAGAAAGAATACCAGCATTTGGATATGGAAAAGCTAATGGAGTTGAAATGTATGTTTTAAAACCTTACGAGGCTGGAAAATACTACTATTCTCAACCAGATTGGTCAAGTTCTATGCCATACGCTGTTTTAGAAGACGAAATCGGAGACTACTTAATTAACGATTGCATTAATGGTTTTTCAGGTACGAAGGTCGTTAATTTTAACAACGGCGTTCCTGATCATGATAAAATGCAATCTATTAAAAGTGATGTATTATCTAAATTAACAGGAAGCAGAGGCGAAAAGGTAATTGTTGCATTTAACAACAACGTTGAAGCAAAGACAACCATTGACGATATTCCTCTAAATGACGCCCCAGCTCACTATTCTTATTTAGCTGATGAGTGCTTTAAAAAGCTAATCGTTGGTCATAGGGTAACAAGTCCAATGCTACTCGGTATTAGAGAAGGGAATGACGGAATGGGCAACAATGCCGACGAAATTAAAGTAGCAACGCAATTATTTGATTCAATTGTTATTCAAAATTATCAAGATCAAGTTATAGACTGTATTGATGCTATTTTATCAGTTAATAATATATCGCTAGACCTATACTTTAAGACTTTAAAGCCAATTGAGTTCAGCGATATAGATGTGCTTGAAACTAAAGAAGTAATAGAAGAAGAAACAGGTTATGAAATGACTAAAGTTAATCTTAAAATGATTGACGGAATTGAAGCCTATAAAACTATTGAACAAGCTGAATTAAAAGCCTTAGAACAAGGCTGTAAGGGGCATCATCAACACGAGATGGATGGCGAGGTATGGTACATGCCTTGTGAATCCCATGAAAAAGCAAGTTTGTCAGAAGATGAAGAAAAAAATGTGCTTGGTTCTTTAGCAGAAACTGGTGTTAAAATGTCGGATGACTATGTGTTTGTAGATGAGTTAGATGCAGAGGATGATGTAACTAATGAAGATTGGGCAAACTATTTAATTAAAGAGAAAAAAAGCACATTATCAAAGATTAAAGGATTAATAGGGTTAAAAGATTATGTAACATCTAAGAAAAAAGGAAATGTTTTTAGCGTATTAGATTCTCCTAATGGAGAATATAAAATACGTTATAAATATGCTGTTGGTTCTGTTAAATTAAGTTCATCACAAAGAGCATTTTGTAGAAATATGATGGATATGAGTAGTACAGGTATTGTATGGACTATTGAAGATATAGACAGAGCAACAGAAGAAGGGGTAAATAGGGAATTAGGACATAATAGACAGGCTTACGATTTGTTTAAATTCAAGGGCGGAGTTTACTGCCGCCATATCTGGAAAAGAGTCTTATATCGATTAAGAGCAAATACAGAAGAATCCAACAATTTAAAGGATTATAAAACAACTGGTAAAATTCCAACAAAATATAATAGAAACCCTAGTGGTTCAAAACAAGCTAGAAAAGCACCAATTAATATGCCTAATGATGGTCATTATCCAGGAGTAAAATAAAATTAAGACATGGCAAAAGCATTATTTATAACAACACAAGATATTAAAAGATATTCTATTTTATCAGGGAATGTAGATCCAGATAAGTTTATTTATATCGTCGAAATTGCCCAGGATACAGAAATCCAATCTTATCTCGGGACAAAACTTTTAGAAAAATTGCAGGATTTAATTCTTGCTGGTACTATCGGGCTTCCAGCAAATGCAGCTTATAAAACACTTTTAGAAACTTACGTAAAACCCATGACAATTTATTGGGCTTTAACGTGCTATATGCCATTTGCCGCATATCAAGTCGGTGCAAAAGGCGTGTTTAAAGGGCAGTCAGAGAACGCTTTGACAGTTGATAAAAACGAGGTTGATTATTTAGTAGAATCGTACCGATCCATCGCACAATTTTACACCAATAATTTTACAAGCTATATGATTTACAATCAAAGCAATTTCCCAGAATACAATTCGAACAGTGAGGACGATATTTATCCTGATACTTCTAACGCTGATTTCGGTGGATGGGTATTATAAAATATAAACAGAAACAAGCTAACATTATAAAGTTAGAAAAATATTTGGAAAAGAAAAAAGAAGTTATAAAAGAACAAGAAAAAAATAAATTATGGGTATAACAGCAAATATATCAAATTGGGGAATCGGTTACAGCTACGCATGGTGGGGAAATGCTACGACAACTTCCGAGTGGGGTTCTGTTTATTTAGTTTCCTATTTAATGTCAGATTTAAGAAGAAGGACTAGCACTTATGAGAATAATATAATGACTATTCAATTGTTGAACGATATAAACGACTGTAATGACTAATTTATTATATAAAGCAAGTATTGTAACCACTCCAACAGCTTATGGAGTAGGTGTGTTAAATTCTATAAAACCAGCTATTCCTTTTGGAGAAGAGCTTGTAGTAAATGGTAATTTTAGTGATGGAGCTAATAATTGGGCTTTAGGAACTGGATGGAGTATTGGAGAGGGTAAGGCAGAAAGATTAGTTGCAGCATCTTCAACAGATTTAGTTCAAGCAAGTGTATTTCCTAATTTAACAAGTACATTCCGAATATCTTTTGACGTTGAAGCAACAGCAGGTTCAGTTAGGGCACGACTTGGGCAAACTAACTTAAATTATGTCGTTCAAGGTACGCATACTTTTTATGCAATACCATCAGGAAACGACCAATTAAAATTTCAAGCAGATAACAGTTTCATTGGCTCTATAACAAACATATCCGTAAAAGAAATGATAGATGCTGATTTCGACTTCACAAGAAATTCAAGTGCCACAAGAGTTAATCCAGATTATTTAATAGAAACAGTAGCAACAGACATACCAAGATTAGATTATACTAATGGTACTGCAAGTATCTTACTTGAGCCACAGAGTACTAACTTGCTTACTTATAGTGAGGATTTTAGCAATGCTGCTTGGACTAAAACAGGGGCAAGTGTTGTTTCCGATGCAACTACTTCTCCAGATGGAAGTTTAAATGCTGACAAGTTGATGGAGGATACAAGTACAGGATTACACAAAATACAAGTATTTTACACTTTTACAGCAGTAGATTATTCTAATTCTATACGCATAAAACCTAACGGAACAACAAAAGTATCCTTATGGATTGATGGGGCGAGTAAAGGAACTAAATTTGATTTATCCACAGGAACTATTTATTCTGAAACAAGCAGTCTTGGAAAAATAACAGCATTACCAAATGGATGGTTTGAAATAGCCACTACTGCTGATGGAACAAGTGGAACGTCATATGCGCTATACTTTTATGATGATTCTTGGAATGTAACTTACACAGGCGATGGAACTTCAGGCGTTTACATATGGGGCGCACAAGCAGAAGCCTTATCCTACCCTACATCATACATCCCAACTAATGGAAGCTCACAAACAAGAGCTGCTGAAACTTGCTTTGGTGCTGGAACATCCTCTACGTTTAATTCTGCAGAAGGTGTGTTGTATGCAGAGATAAGTGCTTTAGCTGATGATGGAACTTCGAGAACTATATCAATAAATAACACAGCATCAAATAGAGTTTTTTTACAGTTTAGAGCAACAAGCAATCAAGTTTTAAGTGGCATTGTTAAAGATGGTGTTGTACAAGGAAGCACAATGCCTTTTTCAATATCTCAAACCTCTAATATCAAATTAGCTGTTAAATATAAATTAAATGATTTTGCTTTTTGGGTTAATGGAGTTGAGGTAGGCACATCAACAGGAAATGTGTTTCCAAATGGCACTTTAAATGATTTAAGTTTTGATAGTGGTGATGGAGCAGAAGACTTCTACGGAAAATGCAAAACAGTAGCAGTATATAACGAAGCATTAACAGATGCACAATTACAAACATTAACAACTTTATAATATGAAAATTTCAAAATATGAATTCAATGATGAAGCAAGTGCTTTATCTAAAATAGCTTCTTTACCACACGCAACTGATGAAGATGGTAATGACTACCCTACTCACAAACATACTATCGTAAAGCTTGGCTTTATAGTATTAGAGCAAGCGGAATACAATGAAGAAGGAGAAGAAACTAAAGCGCCAGTATTATCAGACAAATATTCTGTTGATGTACTATGGAAAGATTTAGAAGAAACCGATGAAGAAGGTAATGTAACGATTGACCATCCTTATGGCTGGAAGTCTAAAGCTATTGATTTAGAAGATGAAGGAGTTCATGGATTCTTTGGGGTTTCTTACCAAGATAATAAAATGTAAGATGCCGATACCAAAGCCTAAACCAGCAGAAAAGCAAAGCGATTATATGATTAGATGTGTGCCTATGCTTACGCCTTATCACAAGAAAGATCAAGCTATTGCGATTTGTTATAATAGATTTAGAAAAAAATGATTCAAGACCAAAAGAAGATGAAAGTAGTAAAGAAAAAAAGTAAAAAGAAAGCTGTAAGAGTGGGGAAATACGTTTTCCCTACTCAAGCATTAGCAAAAAAGTTTATTGATAAACAAGCTGATTCTGAAAATTTAATTGCTAGACTAGGGCTTAGAAACTCTGGTTTTTTAGTAGATGTGCTTTGGCATGATGAATCTGAAGATTGGCTAGAATATGAAGTAAAAGTAAAAGGAGAAGGGTGTCATCAATTTAGAGGATATAAGTATGCCAATTCCTAAACCTAAACCAGCAGAGAAGCAGTCAGATTATATGATTAGATGTGTGCCTATGCTTACGCCTTATCATGATAAAGACCAAGCTATTGCAATATGCTATAATAGATTTAAAAAAAAATAAAATGATAGCAGATTACAAAGTTTTATTTATAAACGCTTCAAGCTTTGGTATATCCATGACAGACATTGACATAGGCTTAAAAATTTTTCTTCTACTTATCACGATTTTTTATACACTTCAAAAATGGTGGATAATGAATAAAAAAAAATAATGACAAAAAACTTTAGTAAATCTGAGTTTGATTGTAATGACGAAAGCGAAATGCCGTTAGATGTTTTTTATAATATAGTTAAAGTAGCAAATCAATTACAAACATTAAGAGACTATATAGGTAAGCCAATAAAAATTAATAGTGCTTACAGATCAGAAGCTTACAACGCTAAAATAGGGGGCGCTCATAAAATTGATTTAAAGTCAGGAAAACGTATTGAGACCAGTCAGCATTGCTTTGGCAAAGCGGCTGATATAGTTATAAAAGGCATGACTCCGATGGAGGTTTATATAACACTAGAACTTCTAATTGAAAAGGGAGAAATATTACAAGGAGGGCTTGGAATGTACAATTCTTTTGTTCATTATGATATAAGAGGCACTAAAGCACGGTGGAATAATCAAAAAAAATAAATTATGATAATAGAATTTAGCAATTTAATTCAAAGAGGATTATTATTCGGATGGGAATATTATCCAGCATTAGATAAAGACGATCACAAAGAAATAAAAGTTTATTTAATAGTAGTTTGTTTACATTTTAAATGGGTATATGGCAAAGAAGTTTAAAGATACTAAGGTTGGGAAATTTTTAGCTTCCAATGGCTCCTCTATTGTTGACACTTTAGGAACTGTTTTGCCAGATGCTGGATTGTTAGGCGTGGTTAAAAACCTTATTGAAAAGCAACCAATGCCAATCAAAGATAAAGAGATGGCACTTCGTTTATTGGATCAAGATATAACTGAAATGCAAGAGGTTACAAAACGATGGAGTTCAGACCTTGCTAGTGATAATAAACTTTCAAAGAATGTAAGACCACTTACTTTAATCTTTATGACAGTAAGTTTAATTCTATTTATATTATTAGATTCTACTTTTCAAGATTTTAACTTTGAAGAAGTACATATAGAAACATTAAAACAGCTTTGCTCCGTTGTGTTTATAGCATACTTCGGCGGAAGGAGTTATGAAAAAACCAGAAAATAAGGACACTTTCTCTTATTCCCGTACATATAGTATGGAAGAAGCACGACCAAGATTAAAAGGCAATAAACTTACTGCCTTTAAACACATCACAAAAAAAGAGCGTAGAATATTAATAATCGGAGATTTACATGAGCCGTTTTGTTTAGATGGTTATTTAGATTTTTGCAAAGAAACATATGCTAATTATAATTGTAACCAAATTATTTTTATTGGAGATATTATTGATGCACACGGCTGGAGTTACCATGAACATGATCCAGACGGCATGAGTGCTGGAGATGAACTTTCTTTAGCTATAAAGCGAGTTGCTAAATGGTATCAAGCTTTTCCAAAAGCAGATGTTTGCATTGGTAA
>Ga0302122_10001348_pt1 | contig 15606 bp, 9 predicted proteins | sample CB21_SCM_MG_FD_203115 | JGI IMG/M metagenome (GOLD analysis project Ga0302122, IMG submission 203115) | Marine microbial communities from Western Arctic Ocean, Canada - CB21_SCM | ecosystem: Environmental > Aquatic > Marine > Oceanic | place: Canada: Western Arctic Ocean | collected 2017-09-28
AAGGGTTCGCCGCGTTCAAGGCTGACAGTGAAGCTGGGAGGCAGTCGATCAAATTCCCCACGACCAAATCGACGGGACGCCAAACGCGGGCGAGGGGGCAGCCGCTGGCACCTCGTCGGGCGCTCTCCAAGCCTCGGGGACGCGGCGGACGGCCCGGCAGCGCTGCGCGGCCGAGCGCGGGCAGCCCGCTTTGGCGGCTGCGCGCGGAAGCGCGCGCCGCGCCGCGATGATCACGCGGTGGTTCGCCACGCTGCTAATGGTCGCCTCCGTGGCCGCCCAGTGCGAGTACGACGACGACGACTGCATCGTGGTCGTGGCGTGCGGCGACTCGATCACGCGCGGCGGCCACGGGGTCAAGGGCGACGACTGGCCCGAGCTGGCGCAGGTTGCCCTGGGCAATTCGTACCTGGTGATCAATAGAGGAGTAGGTGGGTCAACCTTGACGGACTTAACGGGCCGCGCCTGGATCCGCACCGACCACGGCGAGGAGGCCCTCGACGATTCGCGGAGGGCCGACGCCTTCATCGTGGCCCTGGGCACGAACGACGCCAAGAGCGGCGAGGACGCCATCTGGCCCAATTTGGCGGTCGGGGAGTTCGTGAGCGAGTACGAGGCCGTGCTCGACCAGTTGCGGGACGCCAGTGACGAAGGGCCGGTCATGTTCGTGGCGACGCCCATCCCGCAGCGGAGCGCGTCGGGGAAGTGGCCCGACCCGGACATCATCAACATGGAACTGCCGCCGCTCGTTGCACAAATATCGGCGGACGAGGACGCCGTTCTGATCGACGGGCACATCCCGCACTTTTACGATGTTGACGGCTTGGTCGACGAGCAGTTCTACGACGACAGCGTGCACCCGAACGACGCGGGCTATAAGTTGATCGCGGCGGCGGTGGTCGACGCGATCCGGGCGGAGTTCAACGGGCCTACGGCGCGGCCGACGCGGCGGCCGACCTACGCGCCCTCGACTGCCGTGCCGTCTACCGCACCGCCGTCCACCGCCTTTCCGTCGTCCGCCCCGACGCCGGCGCCGACGCCGCGCCCGTCGCCGGCCCCGACGCCGGCGCCCACGACGCCGAGCCCCTCCACCGCACCGCCGTCGCCGCGGCCCTCGACGCCCCCGACATCTTCCCCGACTGGCATCTACCGCCCTTCCCACAAGAAGTCCGAGCCGGTCTCGAGCGCGGGCATCGGCGTCGGTATCGTCCTCGGCGCCGCCGGGCTGGCGGCCGCAATTTACGCGCTCCAGGGCCTGAAAAAGCTGAGGCGGGAGAAGCAGATCACGCATCGGGTCGAATCGCCGCCGCCGCCGCCGCCGCCCCCCCAGGACTGGACGAACAAGGGCCTGCTCAGTTCGCCGGAGAACTGGTGGCGCCGCAAGGTCTTCCACTCGCCGGTGGTCCAGGGGTCCAAGCTGGGCATGGTGCAGGAGTATTCGGACAACGACGTGAGCATCACCGTGGACTTTGGGGGCCTGCCCGTCGCGCAGGCGCGGTCGACGTCGCCCTTCAGTGTGGGCAAGTGGTTCCGGCCCCTGTCGCCGCGGCGCTTCTGGAAGAAGTCCTTCGACGAAGCAACGTTCAGCCCGTCGCTCGAGGAGGTCAAGGAGGAGTACGAGGTGCGGCGGCCGACGCCACGGCGCGTCGAGGTCTTCTCGCTCGAGGACTCCGGCCGGGCGTCGCCGGCGCCGACCGATACGAGTGACGACGGCATGGTCCACATCGAAGTAAACTCGGAGGGCTCCGAGTCGCCGCCCCGCTCGCCGGCCACGCCGCCGACGTCGCCCGTGCAACGCCTGTTCAAGGCCGTGTCGAACCGCGTGCTCGGCGACCGGGGCGGCTGGGCGACGACGCTCGCCTCGCCCGTGGCCCAGCGGCGGTGGCGCGCGTGGTCCGGCTCCGGCTCCGACGACGCGAGCTCGCGCGGCACGCCGTCGCCGCCGACGTATGAAATTTCCTCCGGGCCGCCCTCCGCGGCCCCGCCGCCGCCGAGCCGGCTCTTCGGGTCGCCCGCGCGCCCGATGTTCGCCGACGACTCGGACGACCTCTAGTCGTCCTCTCGAAAAGTCTAAATTTATTAGAATGTGAATATCTTGATCTGTTCTGTCTGCCTTCTGCGAGCTTTGCACACCGTGGCGAATTGACCGTGGCCTTCAGGAGCGCCGAGGTCCGGGTCTGGTTGTAAATGGCGCCTCGTGGGCGGCTCCTGAGGCATGCGCGGCCTATTCAATTCAATTATTTGGAGTTCTTTGATTTGCAAATAGGGTGCAGTACGTACCAAAACTGGATTGAGGATAAAACTGGACCGCGCGCAAAAGTGCAATCACGTGAGACGCGGCAGCTTTAAGCACCCATTGCATCGTTAATCACTCCACCAAAAAAATATTGCAGCAGAGACGCGCGCAGCATGAACGATGCAGATCCCCAACAGGGCGATGCAACTGCGGCGCCGGCGCGGGCCCCCGCCGAAGAAACGCCGGGGTTCGCCGGGCGCCGACGGCCCGCGCGCGCCACCACCACACGCTTGCGACCTCTCGCGTTCCTGCTTAGCATGAGATGCTGTAGCGGAGGCTGGGTCGACCCCGACACGCCCAAAAAACATACACAAACGACATCTCTACGGCGGCCCGAGGCGGGCACCTTCGACCTCGTCTATAGCGACGAGTTCGAGGTGGCCGGCCGCACGTTCAACGACGGCCACGACCCGCGCTGGACGGCCGTGGAAAAAAACGACTACACAAACATGGCCCTCCACTTCTACAAGGCCAAGCACGTGACCACGAGCGGCGGTTCCCTTAATATCTCGACCATGTACGAGCCGACGCGGTTTGAATCGGCCGAAGATAAAAAAGGCTTCGTCGAGATGACCACAAGGACCAAGCCCTACGCCTCGGGCATGGTCCAGGGCTGGGGCAAGTTCTGCTTCACGGGCGGCATCATGGAGGTGCGCGCTAGACTCCCCGGGAAAGGCCACGTCGGCGGCCTCTGGCCCGCCATGTGGTTGTTGGGCGCCTTAGCTCGGGCCACCTATGTTGGAAGTACGGACTGGATGTGGCCCTGGTCCTACGATAAATGTGATAGAGCTCAACAACCCAAACAAGAAATCAACGCGTGCGAGCCGAACCCGCACTTTGGGCTGAAGCCCCACACCGGCCGCGGCGCGCCGGAGATCGATTTATTGGAGGCCATGCCCGGCACGGGCACCATGGGCTACAACCTGAAGAAGCCCTACTTCTCCGCGTCGTACCAAGTGGCGCCCGGCAAGGCGACAGATCGGCCCATCGAAGGCAAAAGACCAAGGAAAGGCCAGTGGTACGAGAAAGGTTTGGAATATGGCAACAACGCCTCGGTCAACGCCTTCTTCTACGGCGAGGAGCTGGCCCACAAGACCAAGAGAGATACGTACGTGGCTGACGCCATTTCTGCGAACAAACCGATCCAGGAGACCCACTTCTCCGACTACCACACTTATAGATTGGAGTGGTCCACGACGCCGGACCACCAATATTTATCCTGGTTCCTGGACGGGGAGAAGCTGTTCCACTTACCGCCCGAAGCGCTCAAATTAACAGGAGCGAAGATGCCCGACGAGCCCATGCACATCCTCCTGAACACCGCCGTCTCCTCGACCTGGGGCTTCCCGGCGCCCTGCCCGGCCGGGTGCCCCTGCTCGTGCTACGACTGTTTGGGGAAGCTCGAGGACCCCGCGTGCTCGTGCGGCATGCCCGAGGGCATCTGCGCCAACTTGCCGGCCTTCTACGAGATCGATAGCGTGCGCATCTGGCAGAATAGCGATGATGACTCCCACAAGGTCGGGTGCTCCACGGACACGCGGCCCACGAAGAAGTTCATCGAGGGGCATAGAAAAAGGTACTTCGACCCCTACAACGGCGAGAGCCAGCCGCTGCGGGACCAGCTGCACGGCGGCGGGAAATGCAAAATGGACAAGGAGTGCGGGCGCGCGTCCAAGTGCTCCAAGGACCATACGTGCGTGTGTCGGGGCGAGTGGACAGGGCCGCACTGCCGGGCGCACCGGGGCTTCGACGACTACGTGTGGGAGCACCCGCCCGTCCTCGGCTTCTACGGGCCCGTCGTGCCCTCGTCCTTATTGCGGTTCGGGGCTCTATTGATCGGCGCGCTGGCGTGCGTCTTCGCCGTGCACGTCGCGCAGCGGCAGAAGAAGGACCTGAGGTAAGTATCTATCATCGAGTTGTGTTTCCTTATGACGCGAGTCTCCTCGCGATGGCGTTGTAGTTGGCGCCACTGGTTCACTGACTCGCGCCGCGACAACCCGATTCGAGACGGAGTAATTATTAATACAGCCTGAGAATTAGCCTGAGGCGCCGTTCACGATTTGAACCAGTAACAATCAATTCCGACTTACCACACTCCCCTACGCCGCGGCCGAGGCGTCACCTTCGTCCTCCCCGCCCGCCGCGAGGATGTGCTCCGTGATGTCGAAGCGCTCCACCGAGGGCCTCTCGAGCGCGACGCCCTCGCCGCGAACTATTTTTGCCTCGAGGCGCAGGATGACCTTGGTCTTGTCTAGCGCGCACACCGCGGAGCCGGCCTTCGCGCCGCGCACGCCCACGAAGCCGAACGGCATCCGGTAGCCGATGGGCTCGATCTGGTCCTCGCCCCCCAAGAGCCGCAGCGTGTCGTACACTAATTTCGGCAATGGCCGCGTCTTGGCCATGGCGGTATCTGTGATCGACACTAAAGCGACCCTCCCTTCCGGCATGGCTTCTACGTAAGCGTGGAACGCCTGGGCCTGCGCCTCGACCTTGTTATACAGGTCGAAGCGCTCCAACGCAATACATTTCAAAGCACCGTTCTTCTCCTCCAGATCCAAGAACCAGAGCCCGACCCGGTTCTTGGGTAGCGCTATCGTCACCACACCGTCGTCGTCCACCGTCGGTGGGGCCTCGAGGTTGGTTGACACGGGATTCGTTCGTTTAGGGGCGTCCCAGGTCACGGGTCCGAGCTTCTTCGGGACCTTAGGTTTGAAGAAGGAGGTGATCCTCGCTTTCTTGGCCGCCCGGCCCTGCACGAAGGAGAACCAGCCGGCGCCCTTGCCCGCGGAGTAGCCGTTGCACTCGACGCCCACACAACCCTGGCCCGACGGCGGCGGCCGCGCCTTGGACCGGTTTTCTCGCAGCGCGAAGTAGGCGTCGAGGCCCTCGCCCGTGAGCTCGGACTTGTCGATGCGGAACGCTTCAAAATAGGGCAGCTCGACGCCGTCGCTCGAGCCGGCCGTGAAGCCGAGTTCCCGCATCTCCACCGCGGTCTCCTCGGGCATCTTGTTGTATGACGCATGGCTGAAGGCGACGATGGAGACGCGCAGAGGCGCCGCCTTGCCCTCGCTCGCCCGGAACGGCATGGTGTAGTGCTCGCTGTTGCCATCAAACAACTTCCACGCGCGGTGGCATTTGACCACGGACTCGCCTCCGCCGCCCCGTAATACCGTTCCCTTGTCGGTCTCCTTCTCGACGAACGTGTCCGCGACCCATAGCTCTCCTCCGGCGTGATCTCCCAGCGAGATGATGTGGGACGGCCCTATATTGTTTCCGTCCACGTGCTTATTGGCAGCATAATTGTAGTTGATCTGCAATGAAGAAAAGGGAAAGTCAGGCAGCTCCTTGGCCGTCCAGGCGCACACAAGCTTGATCATGTGCGGAAAGTTCTGGCTCACCGCGGAGAGCTGCATGCCCACGCCTCCCAGGACGTTGACGGCCCCGAAGCACATGCCCGTGACGCCGCCGCCCTTTTTATCCGTGACGTTCGGCCGGGCTTGGGTGGGCCACTCGGTGATTCCCGCCAGCACTCGCTCGACGGCTTCTGTGGTGATGTCGTTCGCTTCAAGCGCCGCGGCGGCGCGCGCCTCGGCCTTGTCCAGTTGCCGCCGCACAGACGACGACCACGTGCCGTTCGCCTTCTTCTGCGCCGTCTTCGTGGGCGGCGGCGCCTCGGCCTTTGTCGTGGCCAGCGCCGGTGCCTTCGCCTTCTCCGACGTCGTCTTGGGCGGCGCGGGCGGCTTGAGACTTGGTGTCGCAGCGACGACGGTTTGCGGTTTCACAGCGGGTGTGGCAGCGGCATTTACGGATGGCTGCATGGGTTTTGTCGTGCGTGGGCTGACGAAAGCGTCCATGGCCACTGCGGCGCAGCTCTGGCAGCCAGTGGTCGCGGGTTGCTCTTGCGGAGCTCTCGTTAGCGCGCACAACGCACAAAATTCAAAAAGCGCGCGAGAGATTGGTACGGGTTTTTGTACGGTCGTCCCGTGGCAGTCACACACACACTGTACGCATGCAGTTACACATGGTCAAAACTTAACAAACTCCGGCGCGTCAGGTTCCTCGTACTCCAGGAAGCGGCTCTTGAACCGCTCCGTCGGCGCCCGGCACGTGTCGCTCGCCCCGAACAGCGCGTAGCGGTGCCGCGCGACGAGCCGGTAGCCCGCGTCCCGCAGCACGGCCGGCAAAGCATAGAAGACGGCGACGTAGCAGAAGGGCGCGTCGAGGAGGGCGATCACGCGCAGCGCCGCGTCCGACTGCAGGTAGAACGCGTCCCCCTGCGTGACGACGAGCGTCGACAGCGCCTCGGCGCCGCCCTCGGCGTAGCGGCCGGCGCCGGCCCGCTGGAGCGCGTCCGTATGCCATTGGATCGCGCCGAACCGGACGCGTCGACGCCTGTCGTGGTCCGCCACGAAGTTCACGAAGCCGTCGCACAGGTTGCAGACGCCGTCGAAGAAGACCACCGTCTGCGCGCCGGGTTCCGGTCGGAGCGCGGCGGGTACCGTGACGGCCGCGTAGAGCGCGGCGGCGGCGGCGAGCGCGGCGGCGGCCCAGCGGGGCTTGGCCATGATTTTCCTTGCGCTGCTGCGCCAACCCCGGCAGCAAGCTTTGGACGAACGGTCGAGTATCCGAGGCCCCGGCACAGTTTTTTACAAGCTGTGCAGGCACCTAGCTCTCCGGAGAGCTCACCACAGCGATGGCTTAAAACGCCTTCGACTCGTGCCCGCGCAGCCAATGATCGATTTCCTAGCTTAGCACAGATGTCTAAAGAGGCGTGGAGCAAGTACAAGTGAAAGTCGTAGGTCTTTAGGTTGCCACGAAAAACCCGTATTTACGAGTTTATCGATGAGTGCGTGAGTGCGCGCATATGCGCTCTACAGTGCGGACTTTTACCACCTACTTACCCCTTCGCCTCCCCCTCGTCGTCGGAAAGCTCAAAGTCCCCGTGCAGCGCCTGGAGCTGCGCGAGGTTCGCCTCGAGCTCGCGCATCTCCGCGTCGGCCGCCTCGCGGAGCGCGTCGCCGGCGCCCTGGGCCCGGAAGACCGGGAGGGCGCGCGGCGTCCCCGGGGCCTTGGGCTCGGCCAGGAGCGCCTCGACGCGGCCGCGCGCGCCCCGCGCGGACGTGAGCGCCTCCTCCGACCGATCGAAGACGTCGCCCCGGTCGACGGCGAGGGCGGGCACTTGTGACGAGGCGTGCTCCGCCGCCAGCTGCGCCTCGAGCGCCTTCCGGTCCGTCTCTCGTCGCGCTTTCCACGCTTCCAGGGAGGCGAGCGCGTCGTCGACTTCCGCCGCCGCCGCGCGGATGTCGGCCTCCTCCGCGTCCAGGGAGACCGCCGCGGCCGCGTGGGCGGCGATGGCCGCCTCGAGGTCGAGCGGCGGCGGCGGCGGGGCGACCGCCGGTGGTTTTGCTGCCGGCGCCGCGTCCTTCAGCGTTGCCTGGAGCTTGGCGAGCGCCTGGGCCACGGCCGCCTCGTCCACCTGATCGTCGTCGCTCTTCAGCGCCCCCGCGAGCCGCGCGGGTGTCCGCCACGCCGGCGTGCCCTCCTGCGGCGGGCTCCGCGGCTCGGCCTCGCCCGTGTCGATGACGCCGTCGAGGTCCACCGCGGCCAGTAGACGCTGCCGCGGCGTCGACAGCTTGGCCCCGTCCATTTCTGGCTTCATGTCATTGAGTGGGAGGTCTTTGAGGGGGAGGGCTGCCATGTTTTCGCGCGTGTTTGGGCTGCCTTTGGCGCAGCGACGACGAATTACTGCCCGAGCCGAGCTGTGCTGGTGCGTGCGTGTTCTTGGGCGCTTTAGGAGCACCGTCGATTGACAAACTGGCCAAAATGCTGCCGGGGATTTTTTTTAGCTGTCCCAGTGCAATCGCAAGGCATCCTCGCACGTTTCTCACGATTTCTTTGTGTTGGCGCTATACAACTGATTTTCACTGTGTTCAAGACCCGCCCTCGGTTAAAAAGTACAAGTTTTTGCGAGGGCTTTGTGGTCTGCTCAGACCGGCACCAGACAGCACATAGCTGCTCATAGTCCTCTCTTGGGCCATACACTCGCCGCTGGAGGCGCTGAGCAAAAGCGCGCAGCTCCGGGCGCAGCGCACCAAATTTATTCGAAGGGTTGCCATTAATCGAAAAATCGGCAGCGTCGGCCGCGGCATCTAGACGATGGCCGTCTCCATGACGCCGGCCATGCAGGCCGAGATCCGCATCCTGCCGGGCAACGACAAGTGCGTGGACTGCGGCCAGACGCACCCCCAGTGGGCCTCGATCACGTTCGGCTCCTTGATGTGCCTCGAGTGCTCGGGCGCGCACCGGGGCATGGGCGTGCACATTTCGTTTGTAAGGAGCGTGACGATGGACTCGTGGTCTGACAAGCAGCTGCAGATGATGACCAAGTCGAGCAACGACGAGGTCATCGCCTTCTGGAAGAAGCACAACGTGGACCCGCGCATGTCCCACAACGCCAAGTACCACGAGCCTGCGTCCCAGCTCTACGCCGATCGCCTCAAGGCGAAGGTGGAAGGGAGGCCGCTGCCCACCAAACTCCCCGCGCGCCAGGCCGCGCCGGCCTCGGCTTATGATGGAAAAAGCGGCGGCATGTCGGCGGGCGGTTTTGGCGGTGGTGATGCCAAGGGTTCGGAAGCGCTATCCGGCGAGTCGACGGACCAGTACATCGCGCGGCAAAAACGGATCCAGGCCGAGGCCCGCGCGCGCATGCGCTCCAAGTTCGGCGGCAACGGCTCGAGCATGGGCGGTGTTGGAAGTAATAGCGACTACAACCCGGCCACGGGCCAGTACGGGTCCGGCGGCGGCGGGCTCAGCGCCTTGGGCCAGGGCGACCTCTCGCTCAACAACGTGCAGGACGCTTTGGGCCAGGGCGTGGGAAAGCTGCGGGGCTGGGGAAGTCAGCTCGTCGAGGACGAGTCCGTGCAGGGCGGGCTGCAAAAGACCACGGAGACCGTATCGGCGGGCTGGGGCGGCCTCAAGCGGTGGGGCTCGGTCCTCTCGGACAAGGTCAAGGACTTGACCGTGGCGGACCCCGAGCCCGGCGCGCTCACGGCCGGCCTGGGCCGGGGCGGCCTGGCCCGCGGGTCGAGCTACGAGGGCTTCGGGGGCGGCGGCTCGTCGACCTCCTTAGCCTCCCAGGGCGGGAGTTCCCAGTTCGAGGGCTTCGGTTCGAGCATGCCCACGATCGAGGGCTCGCGGTCGATCTCGGACTCTGATGCGATACCGCGCACAGCGTCGCACCAGAGCTTCTCGTCGAACGGGTCGGGGGGCTCGCGCGGCCGCGCGTCGCCCGTGCCGCCCGTGCCCTCCATGTCGGCGCGGGCGTCGTCGTCGCCCGTGCCGCCGCCCGCGCCGGGACCTCGACCGACGGGCAGCGAGCCGGGCGCCGAGGCCGCCCTCGCCAAGCTCTGCCGGCTCCCGCAGAACATCAAGTGCGCCGACTGCCAGGTCGTGGCGCCGGGCGGCCACGGCGCGGTGGTGATGAAGTACGGCATCTTCGTGTGCCACACGTGCAAGTCCGCGCACCAGAGCTATTCGCATTTGTGCAAGAGCGTCTCGCAGTCGTTCTGGACCCACAAGGAGGTCGACCAGCTGCGCCGGGGCGGGAACAAGCAGGCGCGTGCGAGCTACCTCGCGTCGATGGACCCCTCGAACGCGATCAACCCCGACTCAAACCTCGTGAGCCGCAAGACGTTCGTCTCCTTGGCGTACAACGAGAACCTCTGGTACCGGGAGGGCGTCGTCGTCGCGCCCGACGCGCCGGCGGCGCCTCGGTCCACAAGCAAGGTCACGAAGCTCGCGGTCGACAAGGACGACTTCTTCGACTCGTTCGGGATGTAGTGGGAGTATCTCCAGCGGCGTTTATAACTATAATTATGATGAACTTATGCACTAGGCACCAAGACCTCGGGCAGCCGCGTCCCGCCCGCCTCGACGGCGACGGTGAGCGCCGCGTCTGCGGCGATCGACAGGACCGCGAGGACCTCCGCCGCGGCGCCGAGCGCCGACGCGTCGACGGCCGCGACGAGCGCGCCGCCGGCGAAGACGGCGACAACTAAAGCCGGGCCGGTCCCCGCCACCTTGAGCAAGGTGTCGCTCCCGAGCGGCAGCGGCGCGCCCGCGGCCGCAACGGCCACCGCCCCCTTCGCCAGCGGGGCGAGCGCGGTCTGCGCCGCCGCGGCGTCCTTGGGAAACGCCGCCAGGCGGCCCACGGCCACCGTCACGTCCGCGTCCAGGGATGGCAGGGCGGTTTGGGCCAAACAGAAGTCGGCGCGGCTCGACCCAAAAGCCTTGGCCAGGCCCTTGCCGCGCTTCTCGGCCGGCAGGTCGAAGGCGGGCTCCGCCCCGAAGGCCAGTAAAGCTGCCTGGCGCGCGGCGCCGACGCAGGCCAGCTCGGAGGCCTCGCCGAAGTCCGCGACCGTCACACTAGAAAGGGCCTCCTCCGCCGCCTTGCGTAATGGAGCGGACTTGGCGGCCTGGCCCGCGAAAATCAACAAAGTGGCCCCGTCCCCGGCGACCGCCTTTACGAGCTCCGCTGCCTTACTTGCGACGTCGGACGTCAAATCCTCGAACCGACTACGCGTCACGCGCGCGCGCGCGTCCTGGCCGTCCACCAAGGCGTCCGCTTCCACATCAGCTTGGGCCAGGCCGCTCCCCAGTAGCTTTGCCGCCCGGACGCACGCGGCCTCGAGCTTCAATTTGGCCCGCGCGCCGCCGCTCTCCACGTCAATTTTTTGGCGCCGCTTCAGGAAGGTGGCCGCGAAGGCGTAGAGGGCGCTCGTGAAGGCGTCGCCTGAGAGGGACGGGTCCGTTTGGGTCTTGCTGCGCGTCAAGAGTCCAGTGGCGTGGTGCGCAAAGGCCGTCGCCGTGGCTTTCGTGCCGCCCACGTCTAACACCACCACGGACTCGGCATGCTGGTCGTCTTGCGCGGCGAAGGACGCCACGCACGCGGCCTCGTCGACGACCTGGAGCACGCGCAGCCCGGCCGTCGCGGCCGCGGCGAGGAGAGCCGCCTTCGCGACGTCGTCGGCGAGGATGTCCGACGGCGCACTGAGGACACAGCAGATCGTTTCTTTAGAATCAGCACCTAAGAAGTCCGCGACGCGGTCGCGCAGCTCGGCGAAGATCTTGGAGACGACGTCGGCTCCGCTCAAAGACGAGGTGACCTCGGTCTCGTCGCCGTCCTCGTTGTAGAGGGTTTTGGTGAGTTCGATCATATCACCAGCGACATTGACCTTAGCGGCGCCGGCCGCGACGAGCCGCGCCCGCAGCGCGTCTTCAGTATCTCCGGAGCGCGGCAGCGCCGAGAGCGCGCGCGGCACTGTGGCTTTGGGGTTCTTGGCGGCCTGCGACAACGCGGCATCGCCCACGACGCACTCGCCCTTGCCGCCTAAAGCCACGGCGCAGGGCGTGCCGCGCGCGCCGGACTCGGACGAGACCAGCGACGGCTGCGCGATGCCGCCCTGCGCTGCGCTGTCCCGTCGTATGACCACGGCTCGGGCTTCGCAAGCACCGATGGCGATGCCGCAGACGTGCTGCAGGGGCGGGCCCATTTTATGCTGTGCTGCTTTAGCTGTGCTGCTTTAAATGTGCTGCTTACCGCTCTCTGAGCGATAGCAGTTACAGGCTGTGCGCGGCGCTGCAGTTGGTTGCAATCGACTATGCTGTTATTGACGAGTCCGAGACGTACAGGACACCACCAATGTTGCCTCACGACGCGCAGGTGATAGCAATTGGCGACAAACAATTTTGTGCAAGTTTTGTTGCGTGCGGGTTGGAATACAATTTGCACGACTCTTCGGGGACGCGTCCTCCGGCCCCCGTGGGGGCCTCGGCGATTGACGCCAGTCAACACGGTTCGCGGTTGCGAATTGAACGGGTTTTCAATTGCACGGGTTTACAACAAGAAAAAAAAGGCCCGAGAGAAAGCCCGGTTGCCGCAAGCGCCTCTAGGGCGTCTCTCTACCTTCCGAAACGGTTCCTTGCCGAAACCATTTGAGGACCACACACCCTCAAAGCAAGACCGCCTGCAGTTGCTGCGGCAAAACTGTCTCAGTCCAGACTCCAGATTCCAGCATCTAGATGAGACATTGACCAAGCATGGGCAAGCGCGATTCTAAAGTTTCGATGGTGGACGACACGACGCCCGCCGAATCAACCCCAGCAAGGCCCACCGACGTCGAGGATGTCGCTCCCGCCGGCGCCGCGCCGCTCGACACTCGATCCCGACGGGGCCTCGACCCCGAGGACGTCAAGTTCCTCCGGAGCCTCCGTTCGGCGTCCTCAGAGGACGCGCTGACGCCGAGGGACCTTGCGCTGCGGCAACAGCTGTCGTCGCTGACCCTCAAGCAACTGTCGTCGCAGCAGAACGAGATCGAGCCGCAGCCGTCGGTCTGGGACAGCGCGCTCTTCCAATTCGCCTCCGTGAGCGGCCGCGGAGCGTCCTGGTTCACGTTACTTTTGCTCATGGTCAACATCATGATGCAGGGGTCGTTTGCGTTCTACTTGATGGACGGGCTCACGGAGAAGCCCATTACGCACAACGACATCGACCAACTGCGGTGGTGGCGCCGGAACGTGACCCACTCGCTCGAGTACTACAACGAGGCGAAGGGCGAAAGCCTCGCGCGGCGCGTGTGCGATAACGACTTCGGCATAGAAGCCTCCGGCGTGCAAGCGGCGCTCCACGGCACGCTCAACGACTACCTGGGCGACTACTTCAAGCCGAGCGAAAAACGGTTCTTCAGCGTCGGGCCGGGCGAGTACGTCGCCGTGATTTCCGTGTGCCTGTGTGTGATTAGCGTGTTCCTGGACGCACGCGGAGCGTTCGACACGATCGCCGCGTTGCAGCACATACCGCGCGGCCGCTGGGAGTCGGACATTCGGTTGAACGCCAACGGTTTGGTCGAAGTCGCGCGCATCTCCAACGGGCGCTTCGCCGCCTGCGTACTTGTGCAATTGACCCGCCTCGCCATCGGCGCGATCCTGCTGTGGTACGGGTCGCTGTATATCGTATCCCGGATCGTCATTAACGAACTGATCCTGTACGCGGTCGTGCTCGCATTCATCCTATCCATAGATGATATCATCTTCGCCTGCTTCGCGCCGACGCGGATGCGGGCCTTGATCCGGAACGCGAAGCCGCTGCGCGTCCGCGGGGTCTGCAAGAAGGGCGGGCTCGACTTTCGGTCCGTGGCGTCGTTTTTGATTTGCTTAGCTTTCGTGCTCGTCATCTACTTCACGGAACTAGAACCTCAAAAGCACCGCCTCGAAAAAGCCCAGCACGCCATGTGCGGCGGCAACTTGGACTTCGTGTATCACGCGCGGGACGCCATGAGCGACGCCTGGTGGGTGCCGACGAAGAGCCAGGGGGGGGGCGGCCTCCCGGGCGGCATGGTGGGCTTCCCGGGAATCGAGTTTCCGGATGTACCCTACGCTCCCGTCCTGAACCATACGGTGCTTTGCACGCTGAAGCGCCTCAGTTGCGACGAAGTTTCCTACACACGCCCATTGTAAATATCACACATAATTTAGTCGTCCCCGAGCGGCGAGCGAACGACGCGTCGAAGCCGGCCCGTTGCCTCGTCAGCGGTGACCTGGCAGACGAGGTCGAGGCGGTACAGCTCCGCGCCGGCCGCGTCGTGCAGCGCGCACCGCAGCACGCCGCAGTTGGGCGCGTCGCCGACGAGTTGCGTGGTGTACGTGACGACGCGTAGCGCGGTGCCGGCGTAGTCCGCGGCTTCCGCTTTGCATAGCTCGGCGACATCGTTGCGGGCGCCAATCAAATCGCGCGCGTAGGAGAAGCGCCACTGCACGTTTTGAAACGGTCGCAGAGCATCGAAACTAATTTCTATCTGCAGTGGCGCCCCCAGATCGCAGTCGTTCGGCTCGGTTTGTACTTGTGTCACGACGACGTACGCGTTTGTGCTCATGGTTGGCTCGCACGGGCAGCACAAACTTGGGCGTGCGCGCGGTGCTCGTTTTCGCAGTTCTCGTCGCAGTAGCGAGTTTCGCAGCTCTCGCAATTCAGGGCCCGGTCGTCGAGCGCCTTGGCGCAGACGAAGCAGGTTGTGAGGGACATTGATCGCTGTGGCTGCGGCTATGTGGCTGTGGCTTACGCTACCGCGGCTGGCGGTTGTGGCGGCTGCGCGGCGGAGTGCTGTGGCAAAATTTAAAGCGCGTTTTTCGCGTGCGGGTATTTCGAGCGGGTTTAACGCCGTTCGGGGTCCGTACTAGTGGGGCTAGTCGCAATAAGTAGTCACACACACAGCCGTCCAGGAGATCATCGATGCATCCAGGGCTAGAAGCCGCGCCCCGGGGCGACACCGTGGTTATGGAGCGCGCACTTGGGTCTGGGGACCCGCCCCGACGCATTTTTCACCCGAGAACTATCCATTTAACGAACGAGGCCGGCTAGAACGTCGACGACGGCCGCGACCGCCGCACGCGGCCGACGCGCGCCGGTGGCGGCGCGTAGGCGTGGTGCACGTCGGCCTTGGGCCGCCCCCAGGAGTCGTCCATCGCGCCGCGGACCATGAGGTCCTCGAAGCCGGCGAGCAGCGTCGCCGGGAAGAGGCCGCCGCCGGCCCGCGCGGGCGCCGGCCGCCGCGGCCGCGCCGGCGCCGACGTCGGCCGCCGGATGGACGAGCGCGGCGCGGAGTACGTGAGCGCGAGCGGGTCCACGTCGGGGTGCTTCTGCCGCCGCTTCTGGCGCCGCAGGCCGGACGCGATGGCGCCGGAAAACACGGGCGCCGGGCCGGCGGGCCCCGGCGGCACGGCCCGCCGGCGGTTCGTCGTGGAGCGGGCCGCGGGCGTGCCGGGCCGGGCCTTCGTGGGCGTCAGCGCCGGGTTTTGCGGCTGCCGGGTCTTCCTTCGGCGCTCCCGCGACGCCGACGTCGGCCGCTTCGGCGGCGGCAGCGCGCGCGGGTCCTCGGCCGGCAGCGTTATACCAAAAGTCGCCCGCTTCGAGTAGGACGGTTTTTGTGGCGGTTGCTTCCGCGCGTGCCGCCGCGGCGGGCTCCCGCTCAGCTCGACGTCTCTGACAATAGCCTTGAGCCGGTCGTCGGGGTCGCCCGTGTAGTGCGGCGAGGCCAGGGGCGAGGCGAAGCCGCGGTCCAGGGTCTGGTAGGGGTCCACGTCGTCGGCGTAGGGGTCCACGACGGCCGGCCGCTGCGCCGGTGGCTTCAGGACGCCCTTGAGGATGCCCCGCCGCGGCGCGGGCGCCCGGAGGTCGGGGCCGCGCCCCGACCCGCTGGGCCCGCTCACGACGCCCCGCATGCCGGCGTCCCGATTGTCGACCCACCGCAGCCGCGTGG
>Ga0302122_10001350_pt1 | contig 15598 bp, 11 predicted proteins | sample CB21_SCM_MG_FD_203115 | JGI IMG/M metagenome (GOLD analysis project Ga0302122, IMG submission 203115) | Marine microbial communities from Western Arctic Ocean, Canada - CB21_SCM | ecosystem: Environmental > Aquatic > Marine > Oceanic | place: Canada: Western Arctic Ocean | collected 2017-09-28
ACGCTGGGGCCGAGAGAAACGTTTTTACGTGGGGCGAAGAGGCGAGCGGCGAAGAACAGCGTTCTGGCGAGCGGCGCAAAACACACTAGGGGCTAGTGGCGCTAAACCTACTAGGGCCTGTGTGCCCCGTACCGTTAACGGTACGGGGCAACGCCGAGGCGCCCCGGAACATCCCCCACATGTTCGTGACCTTGTCGACCTTCCAGTCGCCGATCGGTTGGTTGAACGCCGAGGCGTAATCGAACATCGCGTGCATACTCGTGACCTTGGCGACGTTCCAGTCGCCGAGCGGTTGGTCGAAGTTCGAGGCGCCGCTGAACATCCGGTCCATCCTCGTGACGCTAAAGGTATCCCACGGACTGATGTCGTCGTCGAAGGTCCCGTGGACGTAAGGCCAGAGGTCACACCAACGACCGCTACTTCCTCCATGAGAATTCGCGTAGTTGAGTCGGCGGCAAGTGCCGCCGCCGCGACCGCTGCCGTAAATACCTGCATCGTCACGCCGGCGAGGTTGAACTTTGCGGTATCTGCATCAATGTCGTCAAGCGCGAGCGGCACGAGCGCCGCGAGGAGCAGCCCAGGGCCGTACATTCTTATTTATGACCCGGTGCGTTTTGCGTGATAATGGCGAGCAAATGTGATGCGGGTGGTGTTGAGGCAGATGTCGCGTGCCAAAAATTTGTCCAGCGCCTTAAACAGTCAAGCTAAGAAATTGCGTTCTACGACGGCGCGTGGCGGTTCCAAGTCCTCTTTTCCTGGCTGGCGCTAGCCTAGCCTGTCAGGACCGGGCGCGGGACCTCCTCGAGTTCCCCGCGTGGTTTTCTCCTTAGCAACAGCGTCCTAAAAAACGGATCCAAAATGAAAAAACCCGTGCTCGCGAAGGCTTGGGACTAGAGCCTTGGGTGTGCACGATGCGTCTGACGTCTCCGACACGGCAATTCAATTATTTTCCAAAGTGTGACGGCGCCGCCGCTGCTCCAAATTTGACGCCTCGTACTAGAACGCTGTCTACAGCTCTATCTCCGAACCCCGCGCGGAGACGGAGCCCAGACCTAGGCCGCGGCCAGTCCCCGACGCGTCCGGCTTACTAAACGCCCTGTTAAGACCGAGCCTACTCGAGCTTCGCCGGCGCCAGGTGCGCCGCCTCGAGGGGCTCCCGCGTGCGTAATAAGTACTGCTTCATGCCCTCCGCGGTCATGGCCACGACCGTGACGCCGGCTTTTGTTTTGCGGCACGTCATCTTTTCCGACAAAGCGAAGTTGAGGACGACCTTGCCCACGTCGTTCCGCACGACGACGCACGCCGCTTGGGTGACCTTGTGCCGCGTGACGCGCAGCTGGCCCTTGCCCAGGTCGCGCCATTGGGGCTTTTCTCCTTCCGGCTTGTCGTAGCGGCGCAGGGAGCAGCGGGATTCAAAGGCCGTGGTCTCGTCGGCGTTCTCGACCTTGGAGACGGCGACGCGGTCCTCCTTCGGCATTTCGTCCTCAGCGGCGGCCGGGGCAGCCTTTGGTGCGCCGACGGACGCGCCGAATTTGAAGCCGCCCGCGGGCGCGGGCGCGGGCGCGCCGCCGAAGTTGAAGGCCGCCCCAAAATTGAAGGCCGGCGCCGGCTTCGCGGCCGCCGGCGCGGGCGCCACAAAGGCGAAGGGCTTCGCGACCGGCGCCGGCGCGGCCGGCTCGAGCTTCGCCACGTACGCCAAATAATCCTTGACGCCGGCCGTCCAGGGCGTCGCGGGCTTGTCTCTGGCTTGCCGCCGCACCCACTTCAGGAAGGCCTTGTTGCAGACCTCGAGCTTGTCGCCGCGTTGCGGCGCGACGGGCGTCTCGGCCATGGGCGCCGGCGTCGACGTCGGAGAGGCCAAGAAGCTGCTCCCGCCGCCGAATCCGCTCTGAATGCCGGCGCCAAAGCCCGCGGGGAGGAGCGCCGACGCGCGCTCGCCCCCGGAGGCGCCGGCCGCGGGCGCCGAACTCCCGAAGCCCGGGAAGGCCGTAGCTTTTGGCGCCGGCGCCGAGACGAAGCCGGCGAAGGGGTTCGCCTTGGGAAAGCTCAGGCCCGGGGCGCTCGCGCCGGGCGCCGGCTCCGGCGGCTTCAGGTTCACGTTCGCGAAGATGCCCTGGCCCTTGGCGCCGGCGCCGATGCCCTCCATGGCCACGTACTGCTGGCTGGGCCGCACCGCGACGGTCGCCGTGGGCTGCGCGGCCAGGGCCGGCGGCGCCTGCATCGCCGGCGTGCTGCTCTTGCTCCCGAAGCGGCCCGAGACGCTGATGATGCGGCGTTTCCGCAGCTTGTCCTGCGACGCGCGCTTGAAGGTGCCCGCCTCAACGACCTCGTCGTCCTCGGCCTCGGCCTCCTCCCGCCGCTGCTGGCCGTTCTGGTTCCGGCGCTTGCCCCCACCGCCTTGCGGGCGGTCGTCCGACATGGCTGCTGCTTGCGCCTGGCTGGCGAGCTGTGGGCTGTTTGTGGCAGCTGTGTGTCCTCGTGCGCTGCTCGCTGAGCAACGTGTCACGCGCGGCTGTCGGAAGGCAGCCGTGTGTTCTTGTGCGTTGAGAAGTCGAGCAACGTGTACGCGCGCGGCTGGAGAGGCTGGGGACTGCGGCGCGGAAAAAAGTCATTTCGACTTCAAAACGGGTTTTGACGAGTTGTCGATCTAGTGTTTCGGGCACCCAGGAATGTGCTCAGACTGCGGGTTTGCAACTCCAAGTATACATATCATATTTTTACACATCTTCGGATGCGCCGATCAGGTCCGCGAGCGCTTCGCCTGCCCGCCGCCCCGCGGCGCAGGACGTTCGAGCTGCCCCACGCGCTCGCGGAGCTCGGCGATCGTAGCCTCCAGCGCCTCGATGCGCGCGTCCCGCTCCGAGACCGTGCCCCGGAGCTCGTCGATCTCGGTCATCCTGTTGTTCTCGGACTGGACGAGGTGGCCGGTGAGTTCCTGGGCGTCCTCGAGATCCTCGACTGCGTCGACCTTCTCCTGCTTGACGCGTTTCACAGTAGCGGTATGCTGCTCGTCGTGCGCGTCCCGCAACGCGTTGCGCTTCTTCGCGGGCGGCGGAGCGTCGCCGTCACGCAGATCGACGACGTCTTCCTCGCCGAGCCGGCGCTTGAGCGACGCGTTCTCGGATTGTAACCGCAAGAGATGAGTAGGTAAGCGGAGGCTCAGTAGCAATTGAGTCGAATCACAAGTTTGGCGAAAGGAGCTTGTACACACGAGGTGTTCGAGCGTTTCTAGCGCACCTGCCGCAATAATAGCACTGAGGACTCTGTCATCTTTGAGGCGATACCTGTCTGACGACCAGTCGCAATCTTTGCGGGTCCTCCACATACCGTACAAGTAATGCAGCATGCCTACGACCACCGTTTGGTCCTCGTTGTCGCCATCGCGCAGTAGTGCTACGAGCGGTTCCAGCGGATCGGCATCCACGATCGCGTCACCAAAGTCGTCTACAAGGTTCGACAGCGCCATCACGGCCGCCTTCTTCCCACCGGCCTCGCTGTCGCGCAGCAGCGCGACGAGCGGCTCGATGGCGCCGGACAATGCTACTGCATACTCGTAACTTCTTGAAGACCCACCGAGTTTGAGCAAGGACAGCGCCTGTGCTGCCGCCAACTTTCCGTCAGCGTTAGAGTGCTTCAGCGCCGACACATTTTTATAAATTTCCTCTTTTTCTTCTGGTGAGAGACGCCTCGAGGTCTGCATTGTTTTTGCCATGGTTAGAGCGCACAGTCTCCACCACTTGTTTAACTGGCTGGCCGACAACGCTTGGATGCGAGCTATTGGCGGCTGCCCCCGGGGCTGCGTATTGTGAGGCGCCTCAACAGCTCAAGCTTGCAAGCTCGGTTCTGCAAAAACGCGTTTCTCACGGGTTTTACCCGACGCGTCCGCAATACGCCGTCGCCGCGCCCCCCCAAAAGAACTGAAACTCAACTATACCCGAAGTACCGCCGCTTGGTCACGTCCTTGAGCGGCACGGGCCGCGCCTCGAGCTTCAGGTCCTTGCGCGTGGCGTGCACCGCGTTGGCCTTCGCCAGGTCGAAGCACGAGTCGCCGTGGAAGGCGCGGCAGGCCTCGCTGGGCAGGCGGAACCAGGATGACGCGGGCACGGCCCGGAAGTGGAGGGAGCCCTCCTCGGGGCCCAACGACCCGTCGACGGGGTGTTTGGCACCCGACGAAAAGTGGGACTTCGAGGCGTGGAGCGTGTAGGGCGTGACGTGACTCCCGACGGCGTCCGCGACGGAGCAGCCATAGGCCTTGTCGCGCCGCAGGCCCGCGCCGATGGCGCACGCCGGCGCACACTGCCCGGGCTCGGTTTTGGCCAACGAACCAGTAGACGGCAGCACGGTGCCCCCCGAATAGAAGTGCGACGGCGCCGGGAACTCGGGCAGATGCTTCGTGCGCGGCGCCCGCAGGAGGTCGTCCCGGTACCCATCTATTGTCGCATCTCTAGCGGCCCTATAAGGGGAGGCCGCGTAGCACGCCCCCAGTAAATAAGCGTTGTGTGGGTCGTCGGCTGAGTCGTACGTAGGTAACGGAGCCACGACCTTGGCGTCCAGGGACCAGCCGGGTTTCTTCCACTCGCCCGCTTTCTTCTCCCGCTTTATCTCCCTTTGGCGCCATTTATTAATGGCCTCGGGCATGGTCCGCGGCGCGCACCCTCTGTCTACACTTCGACCGTGCCTGTGGGCCCGGTACTTCGTCCGGAGCGCTCTGATTGTTTTAGAAGTAGTGGCACCGAGATACAGATGCACCGCATTATCTAGTCGAGATTTTGGGTTCGGCACGGCGCGCCTTCGCTCTTGGCGCTGGTGGAGATACGCTTCGACTTTTTCAGAGCCACCTAACCGCGTCCGGTCCCATTGTAGCGACCGCTGGAAGTGGCTGAGTGAATCGGACCAATCAATCACCGGTCCCGGCGCCTGGCCCGTCGCATAATCCGCCTCCGTCTTTTCGTTCCACTCCCCAGGCTTCACGGCCACGGTCGGATCGCAGCCTCGGGCCGCGACGCGGCAGCTCACCAAATTCATGGCCCACAACGTCTTACAGGCCAGGTCGTCCACGGTCTTCGCGACGACGCGCCGCGCCACGGCCGCGGCGAGGGCGTGGTCCGGGTGGGTCCGCAGGAACTCCCGCCGCTCGCGCTGCTCCTTTGCTGCAGCCGCCTCGCGCCGCTTGCTGTCGCGCGACGCCGTGCGCACTCGTTCCCGCGCCTCGGCCGCCTCCGCGTCGAACTCGCCGTAGGCCCGGACGTCGCCCAGGGTCGTCGACATCTTGTGTCGTGCTGCGGGCAGCCCGGTGAGCGCCCGTCCGCCTTTGGCTACAGCGCAGCGCGGAGAGGCGCTTCCTTTTAGCTTTGTTTAGCTAAACACGGCCCGTAAACGTTACTCCCCCCCCGGGCCCCGCCGACTAGCCCTAGCACCGTAACAACAGCACCCGTCGTAGCACCGTCACAACAGCGCCCGTAAAATCACAACGCTATCGAGGAGCAAGACGACCGGCCGCCGCCCGAGGGGCTGTAGAGAGGGGCTGGGGACCGGACCTCTAGTAAAAGTACCAACGAAGCGATTACTCGCACGATGGGCGGCGCGCTCAGCATTCCGGCGGGGCGACGACTTCCTTGATCACGCCGAAGCGGTAGAGCGGCTCCTGGTTCTTATCCCGCAGCACGAGGACCGTGAGCGAGTTGCCGAAGACGGTGTCGGCGCCGTCGACGTTCCGCAGGACCACGTGGACGTCCTCGTTTTTATGAAAGGCCGCGGACAGCTGGGCGTTGCACCGGTCGTTGACGGCGCACCGTGTCGGACCCTGCAGCTTCTTGCAGTTGTGGCCGACCAACGCGCCGCGTTCGTACCTCATATCCCCTACAAACGTGTTGGAGGCGATGAGGATCTTGTGGTCGTGGTCGTCGCACCGCGAGAGGAGCCAGGGCCCACGGAAGCGGCGGATCTGGTTCACTAATTTGACGTCCTCGGCGCAGATCGCGCCAAGGACCTCGCTTAGTGATAGCGCCGACTCGTCGCTCACGTCCTCGAAACGCTCCGGCGTGCCGGGGTAGTGCGCGGGCAGCTCCGCGCCCAAGCGCGACCGCGGCGAGTTTGACCGCAGCGGTTCGCCCATGGCGCTTGTCCACCGCGCTGCTCAGAGCCTCTGCTCGAGCTGAGAGCACTTCAACGAGAGCTATAGCCGATGGCGTCCAGCTCGTAGCTTCCAGCGCAGGAGGATTTGCTCAGAGCCTCTGTGAGCACTTCAACGATATCCAGTAATCAGTGCGCAGGCTGCTTTTGCTCAAAACAGGTCTGCGCACGCGCCACACTGCAAACACGCTCTAGGCTCTCGGAGGCCAGCGTGGTGCTCGCCTGGCTCAGTGCAAAACTGAAGCAAACCCGCACAGAAAACCCGTTCTTAAGAGCTTTTTGAGATCACGTGAACGCCATCGCTGCGCTCCAAAGCACGCCAAGGCAGTGCATGCTGCGCAGGACCGTCTTTCTCGCCGCCGCGACGGTGCGCACCCGAGCCATGACCACGATCACCTTCGTCACGGGCAACGCCAAGAAGCTGGAGGAGGTCACGGCTATATTACAGCAGGGCGCGCCCTTGCCCTTCACCATCGGGAACCGGGCGTTGGACCTGCCCGAGCTGCAGGGCGAGCCCGAGGACATCGCCAGGGAGAAAGGAAAATTAGCGGCCGCGGCCGCGAAAGGGCCGATCATGTGCGAGGACACGCTCCTCTGCTTTAACGCCCTGGGCGGGCTCCCGGGACCTTATATAAAATGGTTCCTGCAGAAGCTGGGCCACGAGGGCCTGAACAACATGCTAGTGGCCTACGAGGACAAGAGCGCCTGCGCGCAGTGTTTGTTCGCGCTCTGCGCGGGCCCGGGCCAGCCCGTGCGGCTGTTTGATGGGCGGACGCCGGGGAAAATCGTCCCGGCGCGCGGGGACACCACGTTCGGCTGGGATCCCGTCTTCGAGCCCGACGAGGGCGGCGGTGGGACGTATGCGCAAATGGAGAAGAGCGCGAAGAACGCCATCTCCCACCGCGGCCGGTCGCTGGCGCAAGTGCGGGAGTGGCTGCTGGCGAACGCGGACGCGTTCGAGGCCGAGTGTCAAGCGGCCGCGAGCTAAGTTTATGACTAGTAATTTTTCAGTAGACAAGCAACACGCCATCGACGCGAGCCGGGTCGAGATCAGTTGAGTACACTTTAGATTAGGCTTCCTTCCCGCTGGAACTCGAGGGGATGGGGTTTCGCGCCGCTGCGGATGTCGCTGAGCGCGAAGAGGGATTTCGGTGACTATGCAGCCACGGACCACGTGCCGCTCTGAGGAGAGAACAGCATCGTGGTGGACGGGGGCGCCGCCTGGGGCGCGCCCTCGTCGTCATCAATTTTGCGGCGCTTGGCCAGCTCCGGAAGGTCCGGTGCGGACACGACGGGGCCCGTCATCAAGGCGCGCGGCGGCGCGGTGGGTGAATTGTCATCACAGCCGATGACGTTCAGCGCGCCCGACGAGCACGACGGCGACACCGACGAACACGCGCGGACGGAGTCGTCCGTGTCGTCGCTGCGCGCGCGCTTGCGCGGCTCCGGCGCGGCGGCGTTTTCAAGGAGCTCGGCCGCGGCCATGAGCAGAGCCAGCTGCGGCCGCGCGTCCACGGGCGGCGCCGCGGCGCGCGCCACACTGGAATCGTCGTCGAGGGTCAGCTTGCGCGCCGGGGGCGCCCCGCGCCGCAGCTTCTTGAAGTACTTCTGGGCGTGCGAGCGGACCTGGATGACCGTGCGCGTGCCGACGTGCTCCGCGATGCGGATCCACTTGCGGCGGCCGTGCTTCTCGAGGCCTTCGACGAAGCGCGTGTGCTCCTGGGCGGACCAGCGGCCTGCGTTGGGGGGGATGGTGAGTTCTGGCGGGCGGGCGATGGTTTGAGGCGGGCGGTGTCGAGTTCGACTCGGGATACGTGCCGCTTTCGAGGGGCGCATCGTCGGCGCCGACGGCGCAGCTCAGCGGGCTCAAGCTTGTTTGTTGTTGATCTGCGGCGGGCGTGCTAGCGCCATCGCAAGCGCCGTCGGATGTCGCCGCAGCAACTTCAGTCGGCAAATCTTGCATATCTCGGCTCCTGGTTGCCGTTTCTCGATCCTGGTTCGCCCGGAGGTAACTCTGACAACACAGATTGTGTTTCGCAGCGCCAGCAGTCCGCACCATAAACACGCGGCGCGCAGAGGGCGCAAGTTCAGCGTGAGATTTGAGCCCAAAAACTAGGGGGTGGGTTTCGTTTCAGATCGATGACCGGTAGCATCAACTTGACAAAAACAGCCACAAACGCCGACGCCTCTGAAGCCGACGTCCGCGGGGTCGCAGGCCGGTCTTCCTTGGGACGCGAGGTACGACGACCGACCCAGCGGGCGCCCGCGGGCGCCCGCGTGCACATTCTGAGCCCCGACGCCGTCGCCGCGTGGAAGACTAGGGGAGACACTTAGAGAAACGCGCCGCCTACCCGATCAGCAGCTGCGAGTCGCCCACGAACTTGTAGGGCGGGATCTCCAGATTCAAAGGCGCGGGGCCCTTCCGGATGCGGCCACTGACGTCGTAGTGGGACCCGTGGCAGGGGCAGAACCACCCGCCGTAGTCGCCTGCATTAGAAATGGGCACGCAGCCCAGGTGCGTGCAGATGCCCATCACGATGAGCCATTCGGCAGTTTCGACGCGCTCCGCGTCCGTCTGCGGATCTCTGAGCTCGTCCAGCGACACGGCGTCCGCCGCGGCGATCTCGTCACCGGTCCGATGTTTGATGAAGACGGGCTTGCCGCGCCACTTGACTGTGATGCACTGGCCGACGTCCACGGCGCCGACGTCGAACTCGGCGCTCGCCAAAGCGAGCACGTCCTTCGTGGCGGACATGGTCGCCACGAACTTTAAAGCTCCGATGCGTACCGCGGACGCATAGATGAACTTGTTTGAGCCCATGAGCAGATACGTAAAGCCGCGGTTGTCGGCCGAGCCGCTCGTGCTTCCCTTCTCGATGCGGTCCTGCGCGAAGCCGTAGTCGAAGGAGCCCATGGTCTCCTTGGACGACTCGGTGAGGGCGGGCGTCGTGGACAGCCCTCGCCGGCTCGGCGCCCAGCGGGGCGCGGCGCCAGGCCTCGCTGCTGCTGCGGCCCAGCGCGGGGCGGAGGCGCGGGCCGGGGCGGCGCGCGCCGTGGCGACGCTGCGGCTGAGGCCTCGCCTGAGGATTACTGCGGCCGCCATCTGTGGGCCGTTCTTCGTTTTGCTTCAATCTGTTTTTGCGCGGATAGAATTTACACGCTAAAACTTCGTAAGACGCTAAGATTGCTAAACTTGAGGCTTGTACACGTGGTGTGGAGCTACCCCAAGCGTCCTCCGTTGGCCCACGCAGGCTTAGAGAACAAACGAATTACGTGCGGGTTTCGAACCCTCAGGTCGCCTCTGCTTAAAAAGCCGCCAACAAAGCGTGCTGGCTGAGCCATCGGAGTCGGTCTATACACGCTCATAGACCACCAAACGCATTCCGCCAGCCGTGCGAGCGCGAACGCATCGCTAGGCCACCGCTGGCCGCACACGAGCCTCTGAGAGCGTGTGCTCTGTTTTGCGCCAAGCGCGACCTGCGGCGCAATAGTCTCATGAAAGGCACCAACCAAAGCTCCCGGGCCATCGTGCGGGGCGGCAGCGGCACGGGCCGCTTCGACCGCGGGACCAATGTGCAGGCCGCGGGCGACATCACGCTCAGCGACCCCGTCAGTTCCGGCCCCATCGAGACCCACGCCCTGTACGGCGCGGCGACCCCGAACGTCGGCTCCGCCTGGGCCCTGCCGCGGGCGCACCCCCTGTGGGCGCCCATGGATTTTGAATGTAAAGAATTAGTGAAAGAGACGCCTGAACAAAAAGAAGAGCGGCTTGCCCGCTTCGAGCCGCCCGCCGTGCCGCGGCGCCAGCTCACGAAGGACGAAATTATGTCGGTGCAATCAAAGTGCAAGGCGTACTTCGAGACCAACAAAGATTTCGGCGGCGGGAGAGTCGACTTCATAGCAGCGGACGCGTTCGCCGGGAAGAAGGCGGGCTACTACTTCGGGCGTTCGTTAAAAGGCCAGAACCTGGGCTACCACATCGACTACGCGCAGATGCGTTCGTTGATGACGCTGTCGCCCGGAGATAGATGCGAGGCGCGCTACCAGAAGGTCCGGCGGTACTTCGACGGGGTCATCTGCGAGGCGCACGTGGGCGCCGGCGTCCGTGTACACGCGGCGATGGCGTGGCGGTGGTGACGCGGTCTTCGCGGCGACGCCGTCGGCGCGGGAGACCGAGAGCGTCGGCGCGGGAGAGCGAGGGAGCCGCGCCGTCCGTGACGCTACGGCGGTGACGCCGTCGGCGCGGCGACGCCGTCAAGAGCGAGGGAGCCGCGCCGTCTAACACCCCCCCCCGCAGGACGACGACTGCTCCTACGACATCCGCTTCAAGCACGGCCACGTCCAGATAAGAGTACTCTGTGAACACACGCGCCGAAAGGACTGGCAAGGTGTTTTAAAAGAGAACGACGGCGTCGCTCGATCGTTGATGGCCGCGAACCCCCTCACGGAACGGAGCGACCCGAGCGTGAAGTGGTACGAGAAGCTGTTACTCTGGGAACAGGGGAAATTGGCCGAGGCGCCCCAGCCGGACTTTCCCGAGGGCGGGAATCCCCTGCTGCTCCTGGAGGCCATGGCGCGAAGTCAAGCTGAAGAAGAAGAAGACGCGCCGACGCTCAGTCTGGACGGCACTGTTTTATCGGTCGAGGCCCTCGCGGTGAGCAGCGCGAAGCCGGAGAGCGCGGCATATCAAAAAGTCTGGGACGCCGACGGCCGGCCCCTGCGCACGGGCCCACCTACGACTGCCTCGTACTACTTGTCATGTGACCAGTCGCCGGAGGAACGGCGCGCGACGCGGGACGAACCGTACTTGCTGAACGGTGACGACAGTGTCCAGAAGTGGATCGAGCGGGAAGGTACGTCACTCAAACCGACGAGCGATTCTCGAGTGACGTGCCACCTCATCAAGCGGCACGTGGACGGGTCGATCTGCGCGACGACCTACGACGGCGAACCTTTATCTCTAAAGCTGTTCTGCGACAAAGACCGGAACGGCGTGCCCGGCGCCGACCGGTACGTGCAGGGCCTGCACGAGGGGCTGAGCTCCATGCGTCTCGGGGAGAAGGCCCACTTTACCGTTTGTCCGGAAAAGGCGTATGGGCTAAAGGGGTTGTATCCCACCATCCCGGGCGCCTCGGCGCAGCACCCGCGCGGCCACGCCCTCTGCTACGAGGTCGAATTACTAACAATAGAGGAGGACGCCACGACCCAACAGGTCGCGGACCCCCAAAGCTTCTTCCTACTGCAGCGGCCGGACGGCTACGACTGGACCGGGCTTACGGCCACTTCCACAGAAAAGGCCTGCGGGTACTGCGGCCGGCCCGAGCGCGCCCTGCACCAGCGCACGTTTAGGAAGTGCGGGCGGTGCAAGTCGGAACTCTATTGTTCGAAAGCGTGCGCCACGAAGGCCTGGCCAGGCCATAAATTAATCTGCGCGGCGCCGGAGGACCACCTGGTCCTGGAGGCCGAGGCCGTCACTGACGCTTTAGTATTGAACAGAGAAGACGCGATCTGTGCATACGTGTCTACGAAGTTAGAGAGACCCCCGAAAATACTGGTGATCGTCGCTTATAGAAATCAGCTCCCGTTACAGGACCGCCAGCCACAACTGTTTAAGTTCGTGCCCTGCATGATCGCGTTTCTGGGCTCCGCGAGACCGCCGTGCGAGTTCAAGATTGTGATTGCCACGCAGACGGACGACGGGCGGAAATTTAATAGGGGCCGGCTGATGAACGCGGCGTTTAGAGACATGAAAGGGGAGGATTTTGATAGTGTTATTTTCCACGACGTCGACTTACTCCCTTCCGAGGAGTTACGGCCCTACTACTGCGTCCCGCCTTGTGGTGGAAGACCGTGCCACCTTGGTGGAAGGTGGCGCTCGAAATATTCTGATGATGCCTTTGTTGGCGGCGCCATCGCCTTCGCGCCGCAAGACTTCATAAAGATCAACGGCTACGCGAACGACAACTGGGGCTGGGGCTTGGACGATGAAGAATTGGGCCTGAGGATGGTCGAGTGCGGTCTGCGGGTCATTAAACCTAGTAATGGGTCCTACTGCGACCTCGACCCGATCAATTTAAGTAACATCGTCCAGAGCGACGAGCGGGGCTACTACAACGAGTGGTGGAACATGGACATGGAGAACGGGAAATGTAGTCCGAAACTAGGCCCCATCGACTGGACGCTGTACAAGCAGTGGTTCCGGGAGCGGGGTCTGTGCGACGTTGGCGGCCACTCGGAGCTCGTGGCGCGGACGCAAGAGTTCGGGGGCCGGGTCGTGCGGCTATTATATGCTCTGGAGAACGACGCGGAGCGGAAGGAGGGCACCGTGGCCTTGGTGTCGGCGCGGCTGTCCATGCGCGCCTGTTTAGATGCTCGTTTAACGGGCCCGGTGGCCGACGCCGCGCTGGCCACGACGCGGTCCCTGGCGGCCATGGGCAACCTGGACCCCCGCCGGGCGCGCGTCATGGACGTGAAGCTGCTGGCGCCGGAGCAGAAGTTGGCGCTGCGGGACGGACCGGCCGAGCGGCCGCGGCGCCGGCTCGCCATGTAGTCTTGTTGCGTTTTTTGTCGTAATGTGACTCGTATATGAGGTGCCGCGGCCGGGCCCGGGCAAGCAACACTCCGGTCGCCGTGTCTTCTAGTAGCAGACTGGTCGGTGGAATTCATGCGTATGCTAAGGGGCCCGACCGTGACTCCGCGTAGGACGCGCCTCACTCGCACACTGTGGCACCCAGATCGACGGGATATGTTATACGCCGCTCCCAGATAGGAGGCCGGTCGACGGGGTATGGTAAGAACCGCCCGAAGACCCCCCGTAGCACCACCCGGCCGGTACGCCGTCGCCGCTTAACTACCTAGGGCGGCACTGGTACTAGTACGAGTAGAAAAAGATAGATGCAGGTCCTCTTAGCATCGTGCCCGGCTCCCCAAGTGGGGGAGGGGGTGCGTCAGAGGGAAGGGGAGCACCCTTTCTAGACGGCAAGCGCGGACTGCTGGGCGCAGTTGTCGTCGGTGTAGCCCGTGAAGCACTCGCAGAGGCCGTCGTCGCCGTTGCAGAGGCCGCGGCCCGAGCACTGCTGGACGAACTCGTAGGACGTCGCCCCGGGCACGAACTTGACGATGGACACCGTGCCGATCTTCTGGGCCGCGGGGCTCGTGAAGCCCGTGTACTGGCCGTCGGTGACGGGCTGCTTCTCCCAGCCCGTGACGCCGTCGGTCTCGCCGAAGTCCGAGCGCGCGACTGTCGCCGAGCCGTCCCAGTTGATCACCTTGTCCACCACCATGTAGTAGCGGTCCTCGGTGGTCTCCGTCGCAGCGCTGAGGGGGGTCGTGCCGACCTTGACGACCTCGTAGAGGTTGCCCGAGTTGCCGCTGGTCGCAGGCTGGCCAATGGTGGCGTCGCGGCCGGCCGAGGGGGCGTCGAAGAGGAAGACCTTGTCGCCCTTCTGGATGCACGCGTTCAGCGTCTGCTCGGTCTTGTCGCAGGAGATGTCCGTGGAAGCATAGACCACGGTGGAGCCCTTGGCGAAGTAGGCCGTGACGGCCGCGCCGCGGGGCTCAAAGTCCCCTTCGCCGTCGCCGCCGCCGCCCGCGCCCTGCGCGCCCTTCGTCGCGTTGCCCAGCACGGTGGCCGTGCCGTCCGTCGTGAAGATGCTGAGGTCCGTGGCCGTGGGGGGCATACCCGAGAAGTAGAACTTGTCCGCGTCCGTGCCGGCGGCGTCCGCCGAGCCGTAGTACACGAGGTAGTACTTGCCGGCGTCGAAGTCGTCCGCGGGCGTCGAGGAGGTGTAGCCGCGCGCGGCTGGGGTCTTGGCGAGCTTGACGACGTGGGGGTGGAAGGTCGTGTTGCCCAGGCCGTAGTCCCAGTTGTAGACCTCCTTGTTGTTGCCCGTGTTGCCGTCGGCGTCGCCTAGGCACGCCTTCAAGAGCTTCTCCTCGGCCGCATCTAAGTTGGAAGCTTCCCCGTAGCCGCCCACGGCGCGCTCGCCGCCCTTGGCCGAGACGACCTGTAAGGTGACGCCGTCGCACTGCTCCGGGAAGTAGTCGACGAACTCGCCGCTGATGCCGTCCGCGTTCGGGAGGACGCTCACCGACACGCCGAACTTGACGCGCTTCTCGGAGTCACTGACCTGGTCGCCGGAGATGGCGTAGACGCTGGAGCGGGTGCCGTCCAAGTTGGCGTTGATCTCGATGGGCTTGAGGTTGCCCAGGTTGCCCTGGAAGACCAGGTCGTAGGCGATCTTGGTCGGGAACTTCCCTTCCCAGGTGTACTCGTAGTCAACCTTGGTGCAGGCCACGTCGCCCACGGCGATGACGTTGTTCGCCAGGCCCTCCAGCGCCGCGACGACCTCGGGGCAGCCGGCGCCGGCCGCGAGCGGGTTCGTCTGGTAGTCCTCGCCGAAGGCGTCGTAGAACTTGATGGCGTAGGTGCCGCTGATGTAGAGCTGGGTTTTGATATCGCCGTCCGCGTCGGCGCCGCCCAGTTCGTCCGGGTGGGTCGAGCCCCGGCCGTTGGTCGCGTTGGAGTAGCTCATCTCGACGCGCGCCATGGGCGCGCGCACGGTCATGTAGTCGTCGTCGATGTACAGTGGATCGAGGCCGAACTTGCACATCTTGGACTCGCAGGTCGGGCCAGAGTAGCCGGGCTCGCACTTGCAGCCCATGCTGACTTCCGCGTCCCACAGGTTGTACACGTTGCCGTGGTCCGCCGTGGCCAGGTCCTGGGCGGACATGCAGACGCCGTGGCCGGAGCACGTGGCGTCGCCGCAGGCCGCCTTCTGGCACCCGGCGCCGGAGTAGCCGGGGAAGCACTCGCACTCGCCCGACTTGCGGTCGCAGATGCCCTTGTTGCCGCACTCGGCGTAGGCGTGGCCCGTGTTGATGAGGACATTGTCGCCCGAGTCGACCATCAAGGGATATTGCTCCGTCGTGCCGCCGGGGTAGACGGTCGAGCCGGAGATGATCGTCGTCGAGGTGCCGGACAGGGCGTCGGCCGAGCCGTCGAGGTCGCCCTTGGGCGTGTCCACGTGCGCGGGCACGAAGGGGCAGGTCCGGCCCGAGCAGTCGGCCTCCTGCCAGTTCGGGTAGCACTGGCACTCGTCGAAGGTCCCGCACGTGCCGTGGCCGGAGCAGGCCTGTGGGGTTTACGGCGTTATAATGGCTCTCTCTCGTGGGGTGTGTGTCTTTGTGCGTGGTGTCCGGTGGCGGGGGCTGCTCTCGCGGGAGGGGCAGCTTTCCTCTCGCTTGCGAAACGCGAGCGCGCGGCCGCGGAGGGCCATGGCGCGTGCGATGGTGCCCTTGACTTGTGTTTGGAGGCAATCTCACGGCGACGGCGCCTGGCGGGGGGCGCCAGCGCCGCGCGCGGCCAGGACGGGCAGCCCCGGAGGCAGCTTGTTTTCCGCTTGACGCTGCTGCGCACGTTAGGGCACTCGGCCATGGCCGTGCCTGCCGCGAGGGCGAGCACGAT
>Ga0302122_10001351_pt1 | contig 15595 bp, 10 predicted proteins | sample CB21_SCM_MG_FD_203115 | JGI IMG/M metagenome (GOLD analysis project Ga0302122, IMG submission 203115) | Marine microbial communities from Western Arctic Ocean, Canada - CB21_SCM | ecosystem: Environmental > Aquatic > Marine > Oceanic | place: Canada: Western Arctic Ocean | collected 2017-09-28
GAGCGGTAGAGAGCAAAGCTTAGCATTGCGACACGCCTCACGGGTTTTTCCGACGGGTTTCGCAGGCTACAAAGCTTGTGCCTTTGCGTCTTTGGTGCATACGACAGCCACACCGCTGGCTGATCTGCGGAATATCTTGTCGCAGCGTCGCAACATCAAGCGGTGCCGCACCGCTGCGTCGCGAAAGACTTTGTGCTCTCGAGCCAGAGGTGCTGCTGCTCGTGCGCTGAGCCGCGCGCGAACCGCTGCGCAGCCGCGCTGTTTGCGCAGGAGACGGCAGCACTCATGCGGACGCTTCTCGCTGTCGCGTTGCTCGCGCGGTGCCGCGCCGCTGTCTCCGAAGGTTGGGAGCGCCTAACTAATCGTATTCAGAACGGCGAGCAATGGGACGCAGACAATGTCGAGCTAATACTCGATGGTCTCGATGCTGAACATTGTGAGAACGGTGAAAACTGCATCGCGCGAGGCTTCCTCTCCACCCTCATGGTGAGCTATGCTGGAACCGTTATGAATGGGAACCCAAACGGACTTGAGCTCGACTACGACCCCCTCTTCACGCAGTTCAGGAAACCCGAGACATTCAAGCACCTCCTCGACCTGCATGCGTCTGATCACGACAGGTGCGTGCGGGCGAACATGCTAGAAGATCAAATGACGTGCCTAACCATCTTGGGCGCCGCGCATGCCGCCGCCAAGACGAAGACGCTCGACACGGAAGACGTCCTTCACAACGTCGCGAAGCATCAGAGCGTGCTCGAGGAAGCGCTCCGAGAGCATCGTGAAGAGATCAAGCGGCTGAGGATTCGCGAGCTTCCCGAGGATCTGTGTTGTCCCATCACTTGCATCATCATGATGGACCCGGTTCTCTGTGTGGAGGACGGGCACACTTACGAGCGAGTGGCAATAGAGCAGTGGTTCGCGACCGGCGCGCGGACTTCGCCGGCGACCTCCGCGCAACTCGAGTCGACCGCGCTCGTGCCGAACCATGTTGTTCGGAAACTCATCACGGCATTAAAGGAGCAGCACGGCGGTGGCGCGGGTCGGCGGGAGGAGTTGTTGTGACTAAGAACTTGTACTTATGAGTGACTCTAGAAATCTGGAGATCTCCTGTCGCTATACGGGTTTTACTGCCGCTCCACTGGGGCCAAACACCGGCGGCAGCGGCTGTGGCTAGATAGACAAACGCAGTGCAGCAGCAATATACGCGTTTTCGCAGCGCGGCGCTTGTCAAGGAATAGGAGTCAGCGCGGTCGCGCTCAGACTAAGTGGACTCTGTCAAGGGACAGAGAGCAGACAACAAGTTGCCGCAGCGCAAGACATGGTGCGCACGCTCATCCTCGCATTGCTGTTCGCGGCGCGCTGCTGCGCCGACGACGACGTCTGGACACATGTGCAGGGTCGCCTGCGCGAGGGCACGAAGCTGACCAGTGGCGACGTCGACCTCGTCCGAAGGCGGTTTGAGATGGTGGACGATGAACGCGGCCAATTAATGGCGCTCCTGGGTACCTACGTGGAGCGGGTGAAAGAGCGCGATGCGAGTGTCGTGCTTAAGGATCCACTCATCTTACGATTGCAGAAGGGGAAGGAATTTTACCAGCTACTCGACCTCGCCGAATCCGAGCACGACAAATGCGTGCGCGAGAAGCAGCTCACGTCGCCCAACTGCGCGGATTTTCGACAGAACGTGCCGACTCTAGTGCTCGTCATCATCACGATGGCCAAGAGCTTTCTCCTCGCGGGGTACACGATCGACGACGCGACGCCGGAGGGGGTGATTCAATCGATGGTGGTGGACGCGCGCCAGAAGGATATCGTAAAACTCATGCGGCGCGCCGTCGAATTCGCGCCGGACGCCGCCGCCGAGGCCAAGGCGGAGCAGACGGAAGGCTACGCGTTACTTTTGCTTGGCGCGGACGACATGAACACAGACCTGGACGAGGCGACGGGGCAACTGCATTCTAAGCGGAAGGACGCCTTCATGGACGACGACGAGGTGGCCTGGAAACAGTTATCGATGCGCTTCTGGGCCGACAGCACGACCCTCAGCGAGGAGGACGTGGAACTTGTGTACAAGAAATTCAGTGAGGTCGTCAACGACCGTGGCGCTGTGCTCTCCGTGATGATGCTCCACATTTCGAAGCTGCAGCACGATGTGAAAGCCTTGTATGCCGACCCCTTCGTGCGCAGTCTCGCGGACCCGAAGTCGTTCGAGATGATCCTAAGCATGGCGAAGCACGAGCACGAGACGTGCGTGCGGAGGGAGAAGACGGCGACGACCAACTGCGAAGCGTTCCGCGAGCACGCCGCGAACCTTGTTGTTATAATTGTCCAGCAGGCGAAAGCCTACATCGCGGCGGGCAAAACGGAACACTTTAGCGCCGGTCTCAAGGCCGTCGAGGCGATGGTCGACAGGAACCGGAAGGAAATTAAGGCCTTGATGGCGCGCGCGGTCAGCTTCGCTTACCGGAAAGACGCAGACGACACGCTGATGGCGAAGTCGAAGATGCCCGGCGCCAAAGCCGGGGCCCGCGACACCGGCCTTGCGAAGGCCGCCCTGACCCAGAACGCAGGCCTTGTCGACACGCTGCTCTTCCGGACGCGCGACTCGACAGTCGAGTACGACGCCGAGCGCAAGGCATACCGTGTGAGCAAGAAATAGCGCAAGAAAATGCGCAAGAAGAAGGGCCCCGGCCAGGATCTCTAGCGCGGCCAATGTTGTAGTGACTAAGAAATTGTACTTTACCCGGGACGTCTCTCAGAACAACCCCCCGTCAAACTGCTCCGAAGCCTTCACGAGCACGTCTTTGTGCGCCTCGACGTCGCCCAGGTAGTCGTGGAGCGAGTGGCCCAGGTACAGTAGTAGTTGCGCCTCCTCGGGCGAGCACGCTTCGTCGTCGTCCTCCTCCTCCTCGTCCGAGTCGCACGCGTACAGGTGCCCCCAGAAGTGGGTCGCCTCGTCCGTCTCCTCGTCCATGACCCGCAGCTCGTCGCGCGCGTCCTCGAGCGCCCGCTCGCGCGCCTCAAGCTGCTCGAGCATGCACGTCTGCGGCCCCTTCGCCGGCTCGGCAAAGGTCTGCGTCGAGGACCCCTCCATGCGGTACATGACTTTTTCGATCTCCATGAAGTCCGCCGCGAGCCGCTGCTGGAGGTCCCCGAAGGGGTCCGCGCTCGGGTCCTTGCAGGCCTGGACCCACTCCAAAATGCGCTCGACCTGCTGGTCGCACTCCTCCTCGGCCGCGGCCTCCTCTGCCTCCGTGCCGAGCTCGAAGTGGTCGTCCAGGGGGTGGGCGCCGGGCGCCATCCGCTCCTGCTCCTCGACGACGGCCGCGGGCTCCTGCTTGACCGCCGTGCTAAATTCGTCGATGCCTGTGTGAGTCGCGGTCGCGGCGACGTAGGGGGGCGCCGCGCGTCGGTGGCGCTTCGGTGGCACCTCGATAACGGAAAGGACGCCGCGCGGCGCCGTCCAGCGGGTGGACCATTTTCTTGGCCTTCTTGGCCTTGTCGCGCTTCTTCTTGCGCTTGCGCTTCTCCTTCTGGGTCTTGCGCGCGGCCTTCCTGACCGTCTTTGACATCTCCTCCTTGCCCTCGGCCAAATTTTTGTAGCGCGACTGGAGCTTGGCCATGCGCTCCAGCAACTCTTCGATGCCGGCCTTCTTGGAGGCGATCTGCATCGTGAGCGAGCCCACGTCCCGCCGCGTCTTCTCGAAGGCCTCGGGCATGCCGCCCGTGAGCATGGCCTCGGGCAGGTCCCACGCGGCCGGCGCGTCGTCGCCGTTAAAATCGTGCTGCGCGTCGGCGTAGATCTGCTGGGCCTCGCCGTACAGCGCGGCCACGTCGGCGTGGAGGCCGCCCGGCGAATCCGGGCCCAGCGGCGAGGCGACGCAGGCCATGATGTGCTTCTGGGTGTGCTGTGCTGCCGCGTCGGCGGCGCCTAGTCGGTGGCTGCGGGTGGGGTTCCCGTGTGGCGCGGCCGGTGGGCTGCGTGGTGCGTTTCTTGCGGTGCTGGCGCTCGTGGGGCAGCCTCTTTTGCGGAGGAGGCGAAGCGGCGGCAAAAAATGAACGGCGCGGCCGGTGCGGGGTCGACCCGCGCCAACTCTACTAAAGGCACCAACGAGGCCTCTGGTAGGCATAATAGGTCCTCCGGGCCAGATGTTCAAGTTTATCTTTGGCACTCTTCACCGCCCGGCGCCGCGGCACACCCCGCCCAGCCGGGGCCTCCGGCAGGGCCCCGTGGAGTAGCCACACGCCGACTGGACAGGTCCGCAAAGGCAGAAAAGGGGAAGGAAACGGGAAGTAGACATAGGGCACTCCTCCTTAGAACCCGAATACGTTCGCACCGCTCTTGAAGGGCGACCGGTCGTTCGCCGCCGCTCGCCTTTTGCGAGCGGCGCGCTTCGGCACGTCGTTCTCTTCGGTCGCGTAGGTGGCGACCTTCGTCCGCGCCCGGCCGCTTCGCCGCGGCGCCGGCGCGTCCTCCGCGAGCTCGTCGTCGTCGAGGCGCCACGCGTGGACGCTCTTCTTCGCGGGCTTGGGCTTGGACCGCCCCGCGTTCCGGAGGCGCACCGCCGCGCCGCACGTGTGCTTGCGCCGGCGGTCACCCGTCGCGCAGGCGAGGCAGTCGGGCTCCGCCGGGCTACTGAGGCTCGGCGGCGGCACGCAGCTCGGCCGGGCGAGCGGCGTCAGCGGCCGGAAGGCATCGGCGCCGGCCGCGTCGGGCGACGGCGCCTCGTCCTCCGCCGGCTCATCGGCTTCGGAATCTTCGTCGACAGCGACCCTCGCAGCGGCGACGGCGGCAGCCCTAGGTTTGCGGCACGACCGCTGCGGGAGGTCGCCGATGGCCGTCACGCCCGCGACCGCGACCTCCACCTCTTGCCGCGTCGACTCCCACTTGATGCGCACGGTCGCCGCGCCGGCCGGACAGTCCGCCACGACAGTAGCCGGGTGCTCTTCCCGCCCGTCCCGCGCGAAGACGGTGTCTTCGGCGCGGAAGAGGACGGGCGCGGCGCTCGCGTTGACCCCGTCATCGAGCAGCTCGACGGGCGCATCGATCTCCTCGTCATCGGACGACGCCGCTTGCGGGACGACGTAGGGCGTCGGTGGCGGCGCGGCCGCCTTGGCGTTGCCCCAGGAGGCGTTGACGTAAGCCTCGTCCTCGGACTCGACGTCGGTCTCGGCCTCGTCGTCGACCGGCGACGACAAGCATGATTGCGGAGTACCAGTCGTTGCGTCGTCCGGCGCGTCATGGGTACTCACGGCTGGACTGGACGTGATGGGCTCCATGCTCGCCCTCAAAATCGCCGAAACGACCGGTGACTCGGATGTCAGGCTGCGCCTGAAGACCTCGACCTCGTCGCAGTCATCGTCGGTCGAGGCGTCGTCGTCAGCCGCGATGGATCCGGGCCTCGCCGCCTTGAAGACCTCGGCCGGCGGCGCCGCGACGGCCGCGACGGGCAACAACGCCGCGACGCCGCGCACCGCCTCCGCCCGCGCGAGCCGCGCGGCCAGGTCCGCCGCGGTCGCCGCGGTCGCCCGGGCGAGCGCCGCCAGCTGCGCGATCTCCGCCTCCTTGCGCGCGCTCGACGACCGCGCGCGCCCGTCGCGCGCCCGCGCCTCGCCCACGACGGCCTCCAGGTTCTTCCGCAGCTCGACGATCGTCGCGTCCGCGCCCTCCGCCAGCGCGGCGGCCTGGGCCCCCTCGGCGACGACGGCCGCGATCTTCTCCCGCAGGCGCTCCGCCTCGCCGACGGCGGCGTCGCGGGCCCGGGCGAGGTCCGCGGACGACACCCCCGCGCTGCGCGCGGCGGCCAGCGCCGCGGCCGCGTCCTGGTCGCGCTGGCTCGCGTCCTCGCGGAGGCGCGCCCGGGCCGCGGCGAGCTCGTTCGTGAGAGTGGCTTCCTCCTGCCGCGCCGCGTCCGCCGTGCGTGCCGCGTCGGCGCGCGCCTGGGACAGGGCCTTGCGCAGCCCCGCCGCGGCGTCGCGCGCGCCGGCGGCCTCGGCGCGCGCGCGCGACACCTCGCCGTGCTTGGCCTCGTCCTCGGCGGAGCGCCGCCGCGACAGCTGGGCCGTCGCCTCGGCGGCCTCGCGCCGGGCCTGGAGCACCTCCGTCCGGCCCGCCCGCGCCGCCCGCGCCAGCTCCGCCTCGTAGTCCCGCGCGTCGTCGCGGGCCTTGGCGGCCGCCTCGTCCATGCGCGCCTGCGCGCCCGCCGCGTCGGCGCGCGCGTCCTCGGCGTCGTTCCGCGCCTGGACCAGGGCGGCCGCCAGCTCCTCGCACCGCTCCTCGCCGTCGCTCTTCAACTGCTCGGCCTCGGCCGCCGCCGCCGCCGCGGCGCGCTTCACTTTCTCCGCCGCGGCCGCGGTCGCCCGCAACGAGTCGCCGTGGACGGCCGCCGCGCCGCGGGAGCGCTCAAGTTCGGCCTCCGCAGCCCGCGCCGCGGCCACGTGCGTTTCGATTTCCGCTTGCGCCGCCGCGGCGTCGGACCGCGCCTCCGCGGCCGCGGACGCGCGGAGGGCCTCGAACTCGGCGAACAAGGTGTTCCGCGAGCGCTCGAGTTCCGCCTCGGCCGCGCGCGCGGCCGCGGCGTGCGTTTCGGTCTCGGTCCGCGCCAGGGTCGCGTCGACCCGCGCCTCCTCGGCCGCGGCCTCGGCCGCCCAGAGGGCCTCGCTCTCCGTTTGTGCGGTGGTCCGCGCGCGCTCGAGGTCCGCCTCGGCGGCCTGCGCCGCGGCCACGTGCGTGTCGATCTCGGCACCGACGCCCTCGAGCAGCCGCCGCGCCCGCGCCGAGTCCTCCTCGGCCGCCGCCGCGGCCTCACGCAGAGCCTCGCTTTCGGCGGACACCGCGTTGCGTGCCCGCTCCAGCTCCGCCTCGGCAGCGTGCGTGTCGATTTCTGCCCTCGCCGCCGCGGCGTCGGCGCGGGCCTCCTCGGCCGCCGCCTCGGCCGCCCGGAGGGCCTCGCCTAGGGCTGTGACGGTCCTTTGAGTGCGCTCTAGCATTTCTTCTGAAGACTGCGCATCGGCGGCGTGATTGTCGACCGCCTCCTCGGCCGCTTCTGCGGCCGCCTGGAAGTTTAAAAGGTGCTGCTCAAACTCCTTCGCTGCCGCCTGGGCTTCGGCCCGCGCCGCCGCGGCGTCCTCTGAAGCCCTCGCGGCCCGGTCGTTGGCCTCCGCAATCGCCTGCGACGCCTCCTCGCGCGCCCGGGCTAAATCGGCCGCGGCCAGCTTGCGCGCGGACTCGAGCGCGGCCAGGTCGGCGGCGGCCTTGGCCCGCGCGGCCTCCAGCGTACACGCCGTCGCCGCGTCGGCGTCGACGAGCGCGCGCGTCTGCGCGGCCTCGTGCGCCGCCCGCTCGGCCGCCAGGGTCGCCTCCGCATCCCGCTCCGTGAGTTCTTGGAGGTTCTGTGCTGTCCTCAATTGCGTCCGGACCTCGGCTATCGACGCGTGCGCGCCGGCCGCGTCGGTCCGCGTCGCCTCGAGCTCGCCTTGTAGGGCGTGGAGCTCCGCCGTCGCGCTCTCCTGGAGCGCGCCCAGCGCGGCCGCGTGCGCCTCCTGCGCGGTCGCGAGCTCGTCCGCGAGCGCGGACCGCACGCCGCGCGCGTGTGCCGCGGCCTCCTTCCGGCGGTCCGACGACTTCTGCTGCGCCCGCGCCGTGTGCGCCCCGAGCAGCGCCCGCTCGGCGGCGAGCGTCGCGCGCGCGCGGTCGAGGTCGGCCTCCGCCGCGTCCGCGAGGGTCACGTGCGCCGCCTCGGCCGCCACGAGCGCCGTCGCGCCCTCGGCTTGTACGCGCTCCAGCGCCGCGGCGTGCTCGCGCTGCTGCAGCCCCAGCGCCTCGGCCTGGGCGCGCTCCCGCGCGGCGGCGTCGGCGCCGCACCGCTGGGCCCAGCCCAGGCCCCGGGCCCGCTCCTCGTGGGCCTCTCCGCGCGCCGTCCGCGCCGTGTCGATCGCTGCGGCGAGGTCCTCCTCCAGCAGTGTGTTCTCCGCCGCGGCCGCGTCCGCCCGTTGCTCCCCGGCGGCCGCGTCCCGGCTCACGCTCGTGAGCTCGCCCGCCAGGTGGCGCGCCGCGTCCCGGGCCTTCTTCACGTCCTTTTGATATCGAAGCGCGTCGGCCGTCGCCTTGGCGAGCGCCGCGTGGCACGCGTCGAGCGCGTGCTTGGCCTCGCCCGCGCCGGCGGAATCGGCCTTCGCCGCGCGGTGCGCGGCGTGCGCGGCGTCGGCCGCGGCCACGAGCCGCGCTTGAAGCGCACAAAAGCACTTGAGGTGCGCGCGGGAGTCGGGCCCGCCCTGCGCCAGGAACGCGTTCTTCCGCTTCGCTTCGTCCAAGGCGCGCTCCAGCGCCGCCAGGTCCTCGGCCGTCGGCGCGCGCGGCGGCGCGACGTGCACGCGGTCCACGCCCGCGACCCGCGAGGCCCGGTCCGCGTAGCGCAGCGTGGACAGCGTCTCCTCGCGCGACGCCAGCGTCGGCGCCACGCACGCGATCAGCACCGTGGCCGCCGTGCCACCCAACGAATCCTGGAGGAGCCGCGTGAGCTTCGAGTCCCGGTACGGCACGTGGTCGCTCTTCTTCTGCTCCGACAGGGCGGAGATGACCTGGCCCAGCGCCAGTAACGACTGGTTGATCGTCCGCGCCTCCCTCCTCCGGGCGTTGCCGCTCTCGTTCGTCCGGCCGGCGCTCTCCGACCCCGCGAGGTCGGCCAGCATGAACCGGCCGCGCCGCGTCGCCGCGTCGCCGCGTCGCCGCGTCTCCACGCGCACTTCGAAGACCGCGTGGCTCCGCGACGAGCGGTCGTTCATGGCCGTGGCCGCGGCCGCGCGCCGCTCGCCGCCCTCCTTCAGGACGCGCTTCGCCTCGAGGACCGACGCGCACTTCCGCTCGCTGAGGCCGACGACGGTCACGCCGCCCTGCAGGGACGTCTGCACGTTCAGGGCCTTGGGCTGGGGCGGCGGGCGGTCCGGGTCCGTCTGCACCGGCGGCTCCACCAGCAAGTCGCGCACCTGCTCGTTGTAGATCTCCAGGTACGACACACTCACCTCGACCGCCTCGAAGTTCCCGTCATGGGTCGCCCGGAAGATGCGGTCGATGATCGTCGGGAGCAGCCCGTCGATCGTGTGCGTCTTGCCGGCCGCCGTCTGGCCGTAGGCGAGGACCGTGGCGTTCCGGCCGTCCACGACGCGCTGCACGAGCTGCTGCGCGTTCGTCGCCTTGACCACGTCGAGTTCGTGCGCCGCGTCCCCCAAGGACGTGGCGTACTCGAAGGTCTCCTCCCGCTGGCCATCCACGATGACCCGGTTCTGCCGCCCGTCGTCGCCGCAGTACGCTCGAACAATGGGCGTGTCGCCGTCCCTTTGCTCGTACGCGTTGAGCGGGCGGACGCGGACGACGACCTTGACGGCGGCCGAGGGGGTCGTCATTATTTGGTGTGGCGGTGGTATACGCGCTGCGGGCTCTATGGCGCTGCGGGCTGTTACGCCGCTGCACGGTTTTTACCGATGCGGGCGTTGCCGTTGGTCGTTTTCGGCCGCGAAAGCTGCAGTGGGCCGCCGACGGTTTACGTAATGCTTCAGCAAGCCGGCGAAACCGTCGTGCTCGACGTCTGCGTGCAAGAGCCGCGTCGCAGACTTGGTCGACAAAAAAACGGCTTGAGGGTTTTGCAGGCTTGAGACCTCCCAAACCCGTCCAGTCGCCTCAGAGTCTTCTTCGGAGCTACTCCACGATTGAGGACGTATCCAGATGCGTCTTTCTTAGATGGTGCGGGTTTTTTAAACAATGTGCAAGCGCTCTTTGGGTTGCATACCATCGCAGCTAGCACGTCCCAGCTTGCTGAGCATTTCTGAGGCCTTATTTATTGTTGCAAGCACAAGCAGTCCAGCCGTGCGCTTGCAAGTGTCCCCAGAGCAGCCCTGCTGCACTGAGGCTGCAGACTTTGCACGCTACAAGCAGCACACACGCAAAGACACGCAGCACTCTCTGCAAGCCAATATCATGACACGACGTATCACTCCAATCGTCGCCCTGGCCTGCGCCGCCGCCGCCTTCACGCCGCCGAACACGCCGCAGCGAGCGCCATCATCGCTCTCAGCTGGCTTCGGCAAGACCACGGCGAGCACGACTAAAGCGGTACAGATCAAAGGCGCGCCAAAGCCGATGGAGAAGCAGTGGGACAACTACTTCACGTTAAAAGATGATGGTGGCGAGATTCGCGAGGTCTTTCGCGGAGTCACCTTACAATGTCACCTCTTGTACCACGCGTCGATGGCGTGCACTCAACTCACCGGCCATTTCACACAGGTCTGGATCACGACCCCCGACGGCGACAAGCCGCTCCCTCTCGGCTTCGTCGCCGCCCGGAAAGATGCGAGCCCCAAGGAGGCCGTGGCGCTGCAGAAGAAGCTGATCCTGTGGTGCGCGGAGGGCCTGCATCCTCGGTTATCGCCGTTCCTGAAGAAGGGGAAGGAGGTGAAGCTCGAGCTCAACTTGTGCCCGGTCCGGGAGATGACCGAGGCCGAGGCGGGCGACCTCTTGGTCGGGGAGCCGGGCGGCCCGCTCGATGCGCTCGGCCCGGTGCGGGCGCCGCCGTCGCTGACGGCCGCGGACGTGGGCTTCATGCCGTTCAAGTCGCCCATCGAAGGCGCCGGGAAGCTGTCGAAGCAGGAACGGAGCAACCTCCGTTCCGACACCGCGGCGCTGCCCTTCGCGTAAGAGCTATCATGCGCATCTAGTTGCATCCAGGGACGTCCCCCGGAGCTACTCTGGGAATTCAAAGGTCCTCCAGCTTCGCACGGGTTTCATTTGTGTTTTTGTTCGCACTTGTTCAACGCCTCGTAGCAGTGCACTGGTTGCCTCTCGCTGCTTCTACAAACACCTATTCACTCGTCGTAACGTCACAGCGCAGAGATCGATTCGTAGGCTTAATAGAGTACAGAAGGACAGCTTGCAGACAGCACTCTTGCAGCAGTTGCTCCAAGCAGCCCAGACCGCCGTGTGCAACCCAATCATGACGCGCATCATCGTCGCCCTGGCCTGCGCCGCCGCCGCCTTCACGCCGCCGAACGCGCCGCAGCGAGCGCCGACGTCGCTCTCGGCGGGCTTCGGCAAGACCACGGCGAGCACGACGAAAGCGGTGCAGATCAAGGGCGCGCCGAAGCCGATGGAGAAGCAGTGGGACAACTACTTCACGCTAAAGCACGACAGCGGCGAGATCCGGGAAGTGTGGATCACGACGCCTGACGGCGACAAGCCGCTCCCTCTCGGCTTCGTCGCCGCCCGCAAGGACGCGTCGCCGAAGGAGGCCGTGGCGCTGCAGAAGAAGCTGATCCTGTGGTGCGCGGAGGGCCTGCATCCTCGCCTCTCGCCGTTCCTGCGGGGGAAGGTGAAGGGCGGGGAGGTGAAGCTCGAGCTCAACCTGTGCCCGGTCCGGGAGGTGACCGAGGAGGAGGCCAAGGCCGAGGCCGAGGCGGGGGACCCCCTGGTCGGGGAGCCGGGCGGCCCGCTCGACGCGCTCGGCCCGGTCCGCGCGCCTCTTTCTTTAACGGCCGCGGACGTGGGCTTCATGCCGTTCAAGTCGCCCATCGACGGCGCGCAAGCCGGGAAGCCGTCGAAGCAAGAGATGAGCAACCTCCGCCGGGACGGCGCGGCGGTCGGATCCGGCCCCGGCGGCGCCGCGCGCTCCGGAAAAGCCGGGTACTTGGGCGTGTGATTAGAGCGTTTGATTTGGGTAACAGTAATAACTTTGAGGAGAGACTCACTGAAGCGCGAGATTAGCAACTTGGGGTACTTTTTGCTACTTCCTAAAATATACCGGGTAACATTATTTACTGCGGCCGCGCGCGCAGCTCCGCCCGCCGCGACGAGATCCGCGCGTGCCCCTCGTCGCACGCCGTACGTAACTCGGCGGCCCAGGCCGAGCGCGGCGTCACGGGTCTCGTTGGGCCATCTTCCTCCTCGTCGTCATCGACTGACGTCAGGAAGGCCTCGCTCCTGACCTTGGCCTTCTTCGCGGCGTCCTCGGCGCGCGTACGCGCCGACCGCACTCGCGCGCGGCACGCCCCGGCGAGGTCATCCAGGCGGCCCTTGACCGACCGCGTGAGACGCCGGTCGAGCTTTCGCTCGAGAGCTAAGGCAGCGTCGTCCTCGTCGTCCTCGTCGTCCTCGTCGAGGAACCCGTCGACTTCGACGCCGGCCCGGCGCGCGGCCTCGTCGTCCAGCGCGCACCCCGCGGCCTTGAGGGCCGCCTTGTCGGGCATCTCCGACGGGAGAGTGCCATCTTCCTTTTCGACGACGGCCCACGCCTCGGCGACGCGCGGTTCCCGCGACGGCTGATCGTCGATCACATCCTGCAGCCACTGCTTGAGGTCGCGCGGCGACGGGACCTCCTCCTCGGACTCGTCGAGTTCCCCCCGCAGCCGCTCGTTTGCTCGTAATACCGCCTCGGCCTCGCGGTCGAGCGTATCCTCGTCTAAGGGCGCGACGGTCGCCACCGTGCCAGTGAGTTGCTCGGTGGCTCGTAAGGCGGCGGTGGCCGCGCGGTCGAGGTCGTCGGGGCCGTCCTCCGCGCGCGCCGGCTCCGGCGTCGCCTCCTCGCCGGACCGCGGCGTCAGGCGCGGCAGCGCCGTCGCACCCTTCTCCCGCCGCGCCGGCTTCCCAAGGGCCGCGTCGAGGCGCGCCGCGAAGTCCTCCTTCGTCCGCGCCGGGGCCGCCGCGCCCGGGTCCTTCCGAGGCCGAGCTCGCTCCGCCGCCCGCTTCTTCGTGCGGGCAGCCTTCTTCTCCGTGTCGAGCTTCTCCTGAGCTTCTACGCGCCCCTTCGCGGCGGCCAGCCATGAAGGTACCGCCTTGACCATGGTTTTTTATGATGAGCGGCTCCTTTTGCAACGACACAACCCGCACGATAAAAACCCGTGCGGTTCGTGCGCATGAGGCGCTGCCGGTTGACTGTATGCCTAAGACGTGCCATCAGAGCGTCTTAACGGTCCTCTGGTATCCCACGGGCAGCAGCAACACGCGGTCGAAGCGTTTCGGGCAGCCCCTGCGTGCGCAGCCATGACTCCTCGATAGGCACTTTCCCACCAGACTGCAGCGCCGCTTCAAAGCTCACCATCCATGCTGCGCCTCGTCGCGGTCGCGGCGCTGGCCGCCGCACGGGACGACCTGCCGTCGAACCTCCTCACCCTGCGCAACGTCTGCGTCGCCGGCACGACGGTCACGCTGCACGCCTCGACGGCCGACGCCAAGGGGCAGCTCTGCGCGCTGACGGCCTGCCACGCGCCACAGGCCCGGGAGCGCTGCCGCGAGACCGACGCCGACGCCTTCGTGGCGGGCGTCTTAAGTGAAGCACTCCCGCGCTTCCAGGTCCGGCGCGCCACGACCGCCTATCCCGTAGAAACGGCGCGCCGCTACGGGCGGGTGGCACTCTTCACCCTGACGGGCAACATCGGCCACGACCTCTACAACGGTTTGTTGGACGTTTTCGCGGCGGCGCTGGCCAGCCGCTTCGACGCGCTATTCGGGAACGTCATGTGGTTCACCGGAAGGAGCAGCTGGGACGCCGCCGTCGCGCGGCCCCACTCGAGCTGGTCCCTGACCGTCGTGGACGCGCTGTTCAACGAGACGGCGACGCCGTTGTACTGGGCGAGCGACGCGCACATGGCGGGCCAAGGCTTCGAGCATTTGGGGCCCGGTTTTTGCGCCGACGAACTGGTGGTCCGGGCGCAGGGGCGTCTGGCGGAGAACGTCGGGTGGGATTCATTGAAAGCGCTGCCAAAACTGCGGGACGCGGTGTTAAAACGGGTCCTTGATAACGACCCGGAGCGCGAAGGGCTTACGTTGTACACGCGCGGCGACGCGAGACGAAGGCGGTTCCGCGGCGACGTGCAAGGCTTCGCGGCGAAGTTGGGGGCCACGAAAGTGTTAAGTAGGATGCCGCGCGGCGACCCGCGCCAGCAGATACGCTTGTACGCGGCGTCGGACGTGGTCGTGGCGCCTTTCGGGTCCAACACGGCCAACAGCGTCTTTATGCGGCCCGGTTCCATTTTTGTGGAGGTCACGCCGCTCTGCGCCAGTCTCTGCTCGGAGGGCTGCCACCCCTACTCGAAGACGGTGGCCGGGAGCATGGCCGACAACTATAACATCTCACGGGCGAACGCGTGCCTGAATTTGATGGCCGACGGGCCGCCCCTGCACCGCTTCTCCGGCGTCCACTACCACATCGTGCCCCTCTGCTCCGGCACGCTGCGCTGCGCCGAGGGCGCGATGGTCGAGCCGTCGGGAAAAGCGGTGGTTCTACGAAAAGCGTGGAAGGCCAACTTCAACGACGACCTGGACGTCGCCGCCGCGCTGCCCCGGGTGCTGGCGATCCTGCGAGGGCGGTCGCCACAAACGCAAGTGGCGCCGTTCGACGTGACTTGTCCTAAATTTCATCAAAATTAATTAGGCCTAAACCGGTCCAGCAGCTCCCGGCTCCGGCGCGCCGGTTCTTTCACCAGCGAGGGGGTCGCGTAGTACTCCTTCATCGCGGCCATGCGGATGTCGGCCTCGTCCAGCGTGCCGCTCCGGCACACGTCCAGCTCGTCGAACCGTTTAAGAATAGCTTCTACGTCGGACTTCTCGACCGTGCCAGCTTCCACCAGCACGCTGGAGAGGTACTCGACGCGCGTGATCTCCTCGCCCGCCCCCTCGATCGTCGACATCTCCAAAATCATCTCCGGGGTCAACTCCCGCGATAGGGCCTTGTCCTTCTTCGCGGCGACGGCGCGCGCGGCGACGTGCGCGATGCAGTCCGTGAGGAGCGTCGTCGAGATCAGCAGGTAGACGACGGAGAAATGCCGACTCCGCGCGTGGTTCAGCGGCAGGTCGCCGTAGCCGACCGTCGTCGCCGTGACCACCGACCAGTACAACGCGTCGACGATCGGGTCTGCGTGAATAAACTGTTGTCATAGAGTGCTCTTCCATCCCATCAGCACGCCATCGCCGCGATCCTCACGCGATTCAAGGACGCCGCGGCGCACGCTCCCAGCCCCCCTTGCCGCCGCAATATCCCTCGGATATCGCCATGAACGCGGCCCCCACCACGATGTTCAGCGCCAGCAGGGCCACGGACGCCAGCTCGCGCCAGGGTCGCACCGTCTTGTCGCCGTCCGCTTCGGCCTCCTCCTTCAGGCGCGCTGCGAGCCGCTCCTCGGCCGCCGAGAGGTTCTTCGCGACCGCGCCGACGAGGATGGAGGCCACCAGCGTGACCCCTATTCCAATGTAGGCGGTGGCGAACAGCTTTCCCGCTCTCGTCTTGGCGCAGTAGTCGCCGTAGCCCACGGTCGTCAACGTGACCACGCCGTAATAAAACGATTCCCCCATCGTCCAGCCCTGCGTCCGGTGCCAGAAGGCCCAGGCGCCCAGGAAGTACGACCCCAGCGCGACGACCTGCCAGGCAATTTTGTCGGTGACCGGTCGGAGGAGCGCGCCGGCCTTGGCGATCTGAGGGCGGATCGACCACCGCGCGCCCACCCTGTTCAAAACGCGTGTGGCCGACCGCGCCGCCCTCGAGCCGCCCGAGCCCTTGACCAGTCGGGTGCCCGCCGTGACGAAGCTTCTACCCTGGACGGTGATGAGTTTCCC
>Ga0302122_10001360_pt1 | contig 15545 bp, 7 predicted proteins | sample CB21_SCM_MG_FD_203115 | JGI IMG/M metagenome (GOLD analysis project Ga0302122, IMG submission 203115) | Marine microbial communities from Western Arctic Ocean, Canada - CB21_SCM | ecosystem: Environmental > Aquatic > Marine > Oceanic | place: Canada: Western Arctic Ocean | collected 2017-09-28
AGTCCGCCGGCGCGCCGCCGCCGCCGCCGCCGCCGCCCGTGGACATTGTCACGGCGAACACGCGCCCCGCCGACCTGAAGAACGTGACGCCGCGCATGGCGGCCGTCGTGAACGCCGCGGTCCAGCCGGCGGCGCCGGCCGCGGCGCCCGGCCGGCCCGGGTTGCCGGCGGCCTCGGAGGTGCAGCGCCAGATGAAGGCGCTGCAGTTGCGGTGGAACACGGCGCTCGGGAAGTTGAGAAGGCTGCGGCGCGCCGGTTCGTACCGCGGGGCGCTCCCGACGACGAACCTGGCGCCACGTTTGAAAGCGCACGTGGACTTCTGCGTGGACGAGGCGCGGTGGGTGGCCCAGGACATGCACGAGGAGCGCAAGTGGAAGGTTTCTGTCGCCAAAGTATTAGCGGCCGAGGCGTGTCACGCGTATGCTTCCGGAGAGTGGAAGGACCCCGCCGGTAAGTTACAACGGCGCGAGGCCGAGGTCCGGGGCTTCTGCGACGCGCTAACCAGCCTCTCAGAAAAGCACAAGGGCCGCGTCGTCTTCGCGCAGCGCTTCGGCCAAAAGGACGTGACGGACGCGCTGGCCGCGGCTTTAGCTAGAGGCGACGGGGCGCGGCGGGTCGTGTGCTTTGGCCACGAGTCGGAGCGGCGGTGGGCCGTGGCCATCCGCGCGCACGGCGCGGATGTTTGTAGTAGCTACGATGGAGTACCGAAGGACAGCCGGCCCCGCGTCATTCTAGCGAGGGGAGATGACGCCCGCGTCCACTACGACAGAGAAGCTTTGCGCCAACGGGCCCGGGACGACGCCGAGGCGAACGAGCGGCCGCCGCCCGTGTTCGGGAGCGACGCGCCCGATCGACGGGTCGTCGCGTCGCGGGCGGCGCGGGAGTGGAGCCTGGACATCGTGGACGTGCGCATCCCTAAGAAGGACACGCGCGGGCTCAGCGAGAGCGTCCCCACGTCCTATTTGAAGGCGTACAAGTCCACCGCTACTTCATCCGTTGTGGTGGCCGACGCGCCGTCCGGCGCGAACGAAGTGAGATCCTGGGCGAGATTGGAAGCTTTTTTGAAGAAGAAGGACCTGGAGGCCATTTTGAAGGACCTGGACGCGGAGCCGTCCCTGGCCCGGTCCAAGTTGGAAGCCTCGGTCCAGAAGTGCACGTTGGCAAAAACGCCCGTCACGGTCGTCAGGGCGCACCCCCAGACCTGGATCGCGTGCGCCGCCGGCGATAAGCAACGGCGGCTGTACGCGCGGGCCATGGGCCGGCCCGACGTCCGACGGGCTTTAGCGCGCAAGGCCACGCGCTCGGACGAGGCTAAGGCTGTTGCCGCGGCTTTAAGAGTTTTAAGACTCGCGACGAACGGCGACGTGCAATCCTGCGAGGCCGCGCTGGATGGGACCGAAGATCGGTTTGACGCGCTCCCCCAGCGGGAGTTGGGGACCTTGCTCGAGACCTCCACGAAGCTGGAGGCGTTGCGTTCTTTAATCAAGTCGGCGACCAAAGCGAAGAAGAAGTGCTGCGTTTTGGCTGCGCAACCGGAAGCATTAGATTTGTGCGAAGAAGCGTTGCGGGACCTCACCACGTACAGCGGCAAGACGCCCGAGGACCACGATCGCACGGTAGCGGCGTTCAACGGCGACGCCAAGGCCACGGTCTGCGTCCTCAGCGCGCGCGCGTACGCGGCCTACGAACCCCGGAAGCCCCCCAAGGCCGACGTCCTGATCGTCTTCGACGACGACTGGATGCGCTCGGCCAAGCGCTGCCCCGTGGACTGGCTGGCAAGGTTGCAGCAGGTCGCGTCCGAGCTTACGACCTCAAAGAAGCGTAAGGCGCCGAGTGCTGTGGAGGCGTACCGTCTGGTCTTGGTCGATTCGCTCGAGGCGGCGACCTTTCGCTTGTGCGAGCACGCTCCACAAGCGTCGGCTGCATTAGATGACGTGCGGGCCGCTTTACCGGACGGTAAATTGCGGGCGATCGCGGTGTGCGACGAACGAACAAGTATCCCGGACGGGTTGACGTTGTTGGCCGGGTCGGCGGTGGCGCCCGAGGAGGCGGACCTGAGGGTGTTCGGCGGTCCGTTATATGATGCGCCGGCGCGCCGTAGAGCCGCCTCCAAGCTCGACAAGGCGACGCGGCGCGCGGAGCTAGACCGGCTCATGAGACGAAGGGGCCACCGCGCCCCGTCCGACGTCCTGTACAAGGCGGACCAGGACATGACCTCATCAGATCCGCTCTTCTACGAGTGTGTAGAGGGCTGCGGCACGAGCGGCGGCGTCTTCGCGGCGCCGTCCCTGACTGGGGACGAGCCGCCGGACGCCTACGACCTTGGAATTGCAAGATTACCATTGAGAGATAGCGGGAGCGTGCTCCACCGGCCGGACTGGCTGCGGGCGTCGCGCGTGGAGACGCTGAACCGGCGCGTGCGCTTCGCGGCCTCGGGCGGCGCGGCCATGGGCCGGCGGCACCAGCGCAAATATAGGAGGCAGGACCCGCCGCCCTGGCGCAGTTCCAGAGATGCCACGAAGCCTAGACATTGGCAGCACGCCCCGCAACTCGGGGCAAGAGGGTTGGGCGGCAACCCGAAGGCCAAACCGCCGCCCATCAAAGTACCCCCTTTGCCGCCGCCGCCGCCGCCGCCCGCGCCCCCGAAGCCCGAACCACAGGTGGCGCCCAAGCCGGAGACCGCGTCGCGCCGAGCCCACGCCGACTCCTTAGCGGGTCTCCCGCCGCCGAAGAAGGAGCAAAATGACCCCTTCGAGAATCTCCGGAAACTAAGGCCGGAGGACGTGCGCGCGCATTTGGATTATTCAAGGTGCCTGCAGCGGGTCTGGCCGAGAGCGGAGCAGTGGGCGTCGCGCCTACCGGAGGTCAACGCCGGCAAACAAAAGGACTCGCGGCCCCAGGACGCCAAGAGCTACCTCAGTTATCTGGGCCAGTTCAGCGGCCAGGTCCCAGAGAACGTGGCTAGAAGTCCGGGGGCCTACATGCATGTCGAGGACGGGTCGCTAGGCGCCAGTCAAAGTGAGGAGACGCTCGAGCACCGGCCGGACCGCCGGGTGCAGCTCGCGCGCTTCGTGCAGGTGGTGCGGGCCCACGAGGAGGTCGAGACGAAGAAGCGGGCCGCGGTCGAGGAGGCGTGGGCTAGTGCGCCTGCTCCTACTGAAGCCGAGCCGCCGTTCAAGGACGACCAGGACCTCGACGCGTTCTTCGCGTCCAGGAAGGTCCAGACGCCATTGCAGCGCTTCGACGCCTTAAGGGCCGACCAGGCTGCGAAGGCCGCGAAGAAGGTTTTGGACGACGCGGAGCACGCGCGGCTTACTCAAATTGATCGGGCGGCCGCGGACGCCGCGGTTGAAAGTGCGAGGAGAGGTATCTTAGACCGGCTGGACGCCCAAGAGGCGGCGTTCGCGGCCATGGCGCAGCTGCGGTCTCAGGGCATCGCGCTGGTCGGCGCCGACGTCGTCATGGCCGACGCGCCACCGGTGGCGGCCGCGCCGCCGCCGCCGCAGCCGGTGCAGCCGCTAGCATAACAAATTGCATTTATACTAGTAGCAACGGACGCGCCTTGTTGTGCATCGTATGTCCACCTTTCGGGTTGGAGCCGGGCCTGGGCTAAAACTTACTATATACTTGCTGTCGGACACTTACTGCGCCTTCGTCATTTTAGACTTCTGGCATCAGCTCGACATCGTCAAAACCTGTTTTAGCAGATAAAAACCCGTACTCTGTCAGCAAAGCAAAAAGGTCAGCCAAAAATCGGCGCAGCTTCGCCTAACGCTGCAGCAACTACCGTTCGTGCAAACGCTGCAGCAGTTACCATTCGCGCAGACGCTGTGCAAACCGTGCGCGGCCACCGATGCGCGCAACCGCTGCTCTGCTCATGCTGCATGCAGCGAGGGCGCTGCGCTGCGCACCGCGCGCGGCGACGCGGCGGACGCTCGCGCGGCGGGTAGCGACGTCCGACGAGGCGATGGAGCCGGGCATCGAGTCCTACGACGCGTTGAAGAAGCTGGCCAACGAGTTCATGCAGCGGCGGAACGCGGGCGACCTCGCGGGCATCGTCAAGGACCTGGCGCCCAAGGCCGAGGTTTATGGATTGACGGGCGCCAAGATCCAGCCGGGCCTCGAGGCCTTATTTGCGGAGAAGCCGGGCCTGCAGCACGAGATGCTGGAGGAGCCGTGGCAGCTCGGGAGCGACAGCATCGAGTACCGCTTCGCCAAGAGCTGGGACGGCGGCGTGTGGAAGAGCTTCGATCCCGAAGAAGACCGGGACAAGGTCGAGCGGCTCGTGTTCGTTTCCGGGAAGCTGGTGCGCGCGAGCGTGGAGGAGGTCGGCCGGGGCGGAACTTCCGTTTTCGCCGAGGACTTGGCGACGGAACTGCTGCGCAAGCTGGGGGACGACCCCGACGACCCCGTCATTGAAACGAAGCCCAAAAAGCCTAAGAAGAAGTAGCTAGTTAGTAAAGGCGAGCGACGCGGCCACATCCGTGGGAACCTCCGTGAAGCCCACGTCCCGGGCGAACTCCCGCACCTTCTCCACGTATAGCTCTTTCTCGGCCTTCTTCAAAGGTACCAAAAATTGGCCCGTCTCGGCGTAGACGCGCCCGCCTTGCTTCACTTTGCCTGTCAACAGGGCGATCTTGTCCACGCTCATGACGGAGCAGTCCACGACATCGAGCGGGGGCAGCTTCTTCAGCCAGGGCTCGAAGTCGCCGCATAAAGGAACGATGCGAATGCCCTCCAGGGACTCCACAATGTTCTCGGCCTGTTCTAAAGCATCTCTATCTTTCCGTAAGTAGGAGCCTAACCCGGAGAAGACGTCGTTGGCCCGACCCAAAGCGTACCGCTCGCCCTTCTCCGTGGCGTACAAGTCGGCCAGCAAGTTGTACATGGCGAGCTCCGTCGCGTTGTGGCGCCGCCGCTCCGTCGCGTGGCCCGCGTCGATGACCTCAAAGAGGCCCGCCGCGTGCGGTTGGGTCCGGTCGCTCGTATCGATGCCCAGGCCGCAGTAGGGCCCGACGCTCATGTCGCCCCAGAAGCCCTTGATTTCCCGCTTCTGCCCGCGGTCCTTCCCTTGCTTGAGTAACCCTTCCACGTACGATCCCAGCGTCCGGTTGGGCGCATCGTACGTGCAGTCGCCGAACTCGAACGCCACGCCCGTTTCTCGCCATTGTTTGTATTGTTTCAAGTGGACCAGATCCGCATCGCCCCCGGCGTCCTTAAACCCAAAGCGGTAGTCCCAGTCGAACGCGCCGGCGCGCGCGTCGTACCGGCCATCCAACAAATGCCTTAACCTACGCTCCCACAGGTCCTGGATGTTGAACGGCTGGCTGGGCTTCCAGGAGAAGAAGGCCGCCTGCATCAGATCCCGTTCGCGGTATTTCAGTTTACTTAGATCAACAACATCCGCTAACGGTGATTCGTCGTCCCCACTTAAAAAGTCCACTAACTCATCAGCTAGGCGCCCGACATACGCTTCCGTGCGGTTCTGCACCAAAGCATTGCCGTAGACCTCCAGCCAGGCCGCGCACCGCTGTCGCAGGGGCAGCTCCCAGTCGAACGCGACCCTTAGCAGTAAGAGATGCCTTGCGAGTTGTTCGGGCGTTCTTTCGTATAGATACAGAGTGATCTTGCCCATCTTCTTGGCGTCACCGAAGCGCCTCCCACCAATAGTCCTTAAAACACTTCGCAGGTCGGACGGACAGGCCAACAAAATATTGATGTCGTCGCCCTCGCAGGCCGGCAGCGGGTCCAGCAAATCGCGCGCGGGCGACCAGCCCCACAGCTGGTTCGAGCCCAAAGCGTCGGTGCGCGCCGCCGCGCCCCACACGACGCGCTCCGTAGAGCGCTGCATGTTCGTTTGTGCTGCCATCGTGCTGCCCTTGGGTCGCGGTTACGGATGAGGCACGCGCTGGTGTGCTCGCCCAGCGGCGGCAGCGTACGGCTGTATTCGAAAGCGCTGCACCGATCGATTCAGTAATCGAAATCGGCAGCCCCGAGGGGCCGAGGCCAAGCCAGTTTGGGGCCTGGCCAGCCGGGACAAGTCGGATTGCGGGAGAGACTCGTGGCGGGCGCGTCGAGCGTGCGTGGGCGTGGCCATACGAAATCGTCAAAACGGGTTTTCTGGCACCGGTTTTGACAAGCAAGCCGCGCCGCGCACGCATACGCAGCGCACTTCGCAGCAGGACGCACACGTCGCATACGCATCGCACGCGTCGCAGCAGGGCTGCCACCGTTGCAAACTCGAGCAGTAGACAGGGAGACACCATGAACGGATTACCGGATGGCATGACTGGCGCCTCCGTGGCCGATTTGGGCGGCCTAAAGGGCTTCACGGCCGACCCCAACGAGCAGGCCCAGGCGCAGCAGCAGACACAGCAGAAGGCGGGCATCCTCAAACAGATCCTGCACCCGGACGCGTTACAACGGCTCGGCCGCGTCAAGCTGGTGAAGCAAGCAAAAGTGGAAGCACTAGAAATGAAGCTCATCCAGATGGCCATGCGGGGCGAGATCCAGCGCCAGCTCACGGACGAGGTGATCGTGAACATGCTCGAGGAGGCGGGCGCCGAGCAAAAGGCCAAGAAGGTGGTGCTCGCGCGCAAGGCCCTCGACTCGGACTCGGACAACGACGACGACCTCTGGTAGGGCGGGGATAAGGGCTGTTTTTTGTATCCGACTCCTAGATCCGACTCCAGGCCTTCGCCTCGCGAGCTCGGGTACGCGGGACCGCCACGGGTTTTTTGCCCAGCTGCCGATTGCTGTTTTAGGGCGCGACCACCACTTTGCACTTGCATGTATCCGTTCGCGCTGCTTCAGGCCATAAGAGGCGCATGGGATAAAGTCGACAAGCTGCTCGCAGAGGGCCGCGGCGGCGACATGAACGCGATTGATAGCAAAAGTAGGTATACGGTGCTAGACTATGCAGCAGAGGCCGGACGAACGAGCACCGTGCTTGCGCTGGTTGCGGCGGGCGCGTCACTCGAACCTCCGCGTAGTGATGCTGAGCGCTGTTGGACTCCTCATGTTGGCGTGCCGCGGCGGGCACCATGAGTGCGTAGAGGCCCTTGTGGAAGCAGGGGCGCCCGTCAATACCATCCTGCAAACATGTAGCGGGACGGCTCTGACTTGTGCGGCGGAAGAGGGATGTTTGCGAAGCGTGCAAACTTTGCTCGCTGCAGGCGCTATCGCCACTGCCCCGAATGAAGCGTGGCCGCCGCTGCACGCAGCGATCTGCGGCAAGAGCGCAGAATGTGTCAAAGCAGTGTTTAGGGCTTCTGCACATGCTAATATAAATGCGACGCACTTTAGCGCCCGATCTCCGCTGGGTCTCGCTATGAGTGTTGAAATGAGTTGTCGGTCTGGGTCTTACACCGGCGGTAAATCAAATCCTCGCTTGGTTACTATCCTACTACGCGCCGGCGCGCAGCTGCCGGCAGCCGATGATCGAGGTTTGTTGGAAGTGAGGGTGAACGCGATAAATGAAGGGAATTTAGAGGAGTTGGAGAAGCTCCTTGCCTACCTCGACGCCGTGCGCAGCGCCGGTGGTATCGTGCGATACGAAAACTTGCGCCGCGCGCCGTTCGTCGCCGCGCTGGCGCGCTGCGGCGGCTTCCCCATCCCCGGCGACACGATCCCCCTCGTCGCCGCGTTCTGGGTCCGGCGCGCCCTCGATTACTAGAATATGTTGTTAAAGTGAGTCATGTGCCTACTTGTACTTGCCCGCGGCCCACCAGTCCGTGAGCCGGTCCATGGCCGCCGCGACGGCGGCCGGCGCGCCGCAGTAGGAGATGCGCACGCGCCGCCTCCCGATCGATTCGTCGAACTCGAAATCGACGCCCGGTGTGATGGCGACGCCCGTGTCGTTCAGCAGCCGGAAGCAGAGGTCAGGCGCGTCCGTGACGCCAAAGGCCATGAGGTCCACGTAGACGTAGAAGGCGCCCTTCGCCGGGGCGATGTGGTCGGGATCCACGCCCATCTTTTCTAAAGCATCCAGGACGACCTGCCTGTTCCGTTCGTAGACCGCGACGTGCCCCTCCAGCACGTCGTCCACGTCGTCGAACGACGCGGCCGCCGCGATCTGGCTGATGTGCGGCGCGTTGATAAACAGGTTTTGCTGTAACTTTTCAATCGCACTTGATAGCGAGGGGTCGTCCTTCGGTAAAACCAACCACCCGATGCGCCAGCCCGTCATGCTGAAGTACTTGGAGAAGGAGTTGATCACCAGGGCGCCCTCCAGGTCCACCGCGCTCGCCGACGTCTCGTCGCCGTAGACGATGTGGTGGTAGATCTCGTCCGAGATAAATTTCACGCCGTTGGACTTACAGTGCGCGGCGAGCGTCGCGAGCTCGTCCGCCGAGAGCGTCGCGCCCGTCGGGTTCGACGGACTCGAGAGGATCAAGCCCTTTAAATCCGCCGTCACGTCCGCGGGCGTCGGGAAGCCGAAGCCGCTCCTAGGGTTAGCCGCGTCGCCCGCCAAGGCGACCGGCGTAACACCTAAAACTTTCAACACGTTCCGGTAGCAGGGGTAGGCCGTCGAGGGCACGCCGACGAGATCGCTCGCGTCAAATAGGGCCAAGAAACTCAGGATGAACCCCGCGGACGACCCCGTCGTCACCACGATTCTAGCAGGATCTACCGTGGACCCGTGCCGGTCCAGGTACCACTTGGCGATCTTCTCCTTCACGGCGGGCAGGCCGTTGGCCGACGTGTACCCCAGGGCCTCGTCGCGAGCCAAGGACGCTTCGGCCGTCCGCCGCGCCGTCGGCGGCGCCGGCGTCGAGGGCTGGCCGACCTCCATATGTAATACGTCCGCGCCGCCCGCCTCGAGCACGTTCGCCGCGTTCAGCACCTCCATGACCTTGAAGCCGGCGACGCCCTCGCCCCGCGTCGACGAGACGCCGCGACGCGTCAACGAGACGGCAGCGGCGCGAAGGGGGCGGAGGAGGAGCATGGTTGCAACTTGCACTTGCTGTGGGCTCAAAGCGATCGAGTGACGTCCAATTGAGCTGCAGGTTGCAATTTGGCACTGCTACGACGAGTTCAAGTGGCAAGTGCAGCGCCGCTAAAAGTGCTAAAAACAACTCGTACTAAACGGGTTTCTCAAACAGGCTGCTCACTTCGTCTCCAGATATTGTAGTATACAGCCACTGTCGAGTTTCTTGTGCCACACACGTGCTCGCACAGAACGCCTGCTACGTCTGCCACCCGCAGCTTAAGCGCCGACGCGCCACAGAGGGAGATTTGCCCCCCGAAAGCAAAGTTCTCCGCGGCAGCGTTGGGCGCGGAACGAGAGCCAACTGCGGTCGAAGCGTGTAAAAGAGATCGCGGCAGCGTTGGACGCCACGAGCGCCAACAGCCGTCGAAGCAATGAACCCCATCCAGGACGCCACGACGTCCATGGAGATGTCCGCCCAGCAGTCCGCGAGCGCCGGCGACGACATGGGCGGCCTGCGCTACCCGCCGGGCCGGCGGCCCTCGACGCAGCGGCGGCGCCTGCCGCCGCGGACGTGCTGCCTCGCGGTGGCGCTGACCACCGTCGGGACGGCGCTCTTCTGCGCCGCGTGCGTCGCCTCCTTCGGGCCCAACGAACATAGCGCGGCCGTCGAGCTCTTCGTCCTCGCGGCGCTCACGCTCCTGCCGGGCGTCTATGCGAGCTACCACCTCATCGGCATCAAACTGCGGTGGCCGGGCTTCGACAACGTCGCCATGTTCCACGAGGACGTGCAGTTCGTCTAGACAATGACATCCCCCCTGTGTGTGTTGCCGCCAGACGGAACCAGTCGTTGCTAAGAACTTGAATACCTAATACATGCAGCCTCGGTGGCAACCATTAACTATGGTATGAATATTTAACCCTCCGGCTCCGCGTCGTCGCCGGCCTCGGACGCCTCCCGCTCCGCGTACGTCACGTCGGTCCCGTCGAGAATGGCCCCGGCCGCCCCGATCTGGGGGTGCGCGGCGGGATTGGCGGCGATGGGGTCCGTCCACGGCACGTAGTCGTTCAGGGGCATCTCCCGCACGGCCGGCAACGGCGCCCACGCCGCCACCAAGGCCATGACCTCCTCCACGTCCACGACGCCGGTCTGGTCTGGGTCGAGCGGCCCCTGGGGGGCCAGGAAGGCGTCCTCGAAGAAGTAGCGCGTCTTCTGCCGCCAGTCGCCGGGCAGCTTGTCCGTGTGCAGGGCCGCGTTCGCCAATACATGAACTAAAGCGTCGCGCGTGACCCACTTCCGGACGCCGGGGTCGGCTTCCGGTGTGCCTAGTGTAGCCGCCCGGAACTCGGCCCAGCTCAGCGTGCCGTCGCCGTCCGTGTCCAGGGCGCGCATGGCCTCCAAGACATTGTCGCTCGAGTCGGCGCCCAATATGTCCGTTAACTCCTCGTCTTCATTCAATGCCCGCACTGCCTCCGCGATCGTGATCTCGCCCGTTTGATCAGCGTCGACGCGGTCGAAGACGGCACGCAAGTAGTCCTCCAGGGCTTGCAGATTCGCGTCGGCCGGCGCCGGCGCCGGCGCCGGCGGTTCCGCTTCAAGGGCGTCGAAGGCCCACCGCAGCGTCACCTCCTTCGGTACTGGCGGTTCCGGCTCCTCGGCCGCCGGCTCCGGCTCCGGCTCGGGCTCCGGCTCGGGCTCCTTCTTCCCCTTTTTCGTTGGTTTCTTCGGCGACTTCGCCGGCGCCGGCTCGGGCTCGGGCTCCGCTATGACAGGCTCCGCGATGTTTTCGAACGGCAGCGTCGCCGCGCCGCCCACAAAGGCCAATTGGTGCACAATCGTGCTCAGGACGGGCGCGGCGCCTTCCGCCGGCGCCTCGCCGTCCTCGGCCGGAGGCAAGACGGGCTTCTCGCCCAGCAACTCGAGCCGGACCGAGATGAGGTCGGCCGCCGCGGTCTGGACCTTGTAGGTCGCGAGCATGGGCTTCGAGGCGCACGGGATGTCGTACGGCGCGTAGTAGTAGCGGTCGTCCTCGTGAGGGGCTTCGCCGTCGCGCAGGACCGTCACGCGCACGTGCGCCGCACCATCACACGAGTCGATCCATAGTTTTAAAACCGGACCGGGCGGTAACAACGGCAGGCCGTCAAAGCCGTAGCCCGGGGGCGGCGGGATGGCCTGGCCGGACAGGACGGCCCAGGACTCCTCTAACTTGGCTCGCAGGTCCTTCTGTTGCGCGCTGCTGAACCGGTCGTCCGGGAGGTCCGGCGGGACCGGTAGCGGCGGCGGTTCGGGCAGGTTCGCGCCGTACTCGGGGTGCTGCACGAGCTGGGCCGCCTGAGGGTGCGTCCGCCAGTACAGCGTGTCCTGCAGGGGGATGATCTTCTTCTCCTCGTCGATGCACAAAACGATGCCGAGCATTTCCCACGAATCCTCGATGGGCCGCTCCTCCTCGATGTGCTTTCGAATTAAATCGACGACGCCCTCGTTGACGCTGAGCTCGCTCCGAATGCGCTCCGTGATCCAGGTCTTCATCTCTTCTAAAATTTGGTCCCGCCGCTTGGCCACCGCGCTGCGGTCCCGCGCGCATGCGTCCTCCAACCGCGCGCACCGCGCGAGCAACAGCTCGGCCTGCTGCCACACGGCTTCTCTTAACCCGGGCGCGGCGCCCTTGTCCGCCGCTATAGAATCCGGCGCCGCAAAACTTAGAGCCCACGTCCGCGCGCACGCCAACGCGGCTACTAAGCAGTCCGGCGCGGGGTCTAAATCATTCTCCATGTCCTCCTCCGTCAGAGCCGGTGTTTCTTCCGCTTCCGGGGCTTCTTCTGGTTCCGCTTGTGCCGCGAAGGGGTCTCCAAAGAGCGCTTCGAGGACGTTGGGCGGCAGGGCGTCCTCGGACGCCTCCACCGTGTCGTCCACGAGTTCCGCAGTTCTCTTGGAGAGGGCGCCGCAGCCGTCGCTCGCTTTTTGTCGTTCCGTTAACTCTTCAGCCGCCTCATCGTAGTCGCCGACCGGGTAGCTCGCGGCATAAAAGTCCTTGAGCAAACACAACGACGCGTGGGTCCGATCCACTTCGCTCTGGGTCAAGCACGCGTAAGCTTTTGAAACGGAAGCCTGCCGGGCTTGGAGCGACCCGTCCAGGCGGATTTGAGCCCACAGGCCCTTGGCCTCCTTTTCTCGCGCTTCGGTAGCCTCCCAGAGCTTCGTGTTCAACTCCTCCGCTCTTAAGTGCAACTCGGCCTTGCACTCGTCCTGCACGCGCATGTCCATCGGAACGGACGTGTTGAAGTCCTCGGTGAAGGACGTGAGGAGGTCCTGGCGGTCATCCGTTCTTGCGAGGTATTGGACGAAGTCCCTTCTTAAAACGAAGTGGCCGCGGCGCCCCTGCGACCGCAGTTCCCGCAGCGCGCGGAAGGCCTTCTTGCACCCATCATAGAATTGCTCCTCGGCCAGGTCCCAGGTCCCCGCTAAAATTTCGCCCACGCCCCTTGATAAAGGTGTGAACGCCAGGGGGTCCACGGTCTCCTCCACGGCCTCCACCGGCGCTTCGGAGTAGGGCCCCTGCTCCACAAGTTCCGCTAACGCCTGCGTCAGCTCTTGGGTCATGCTTTCAGCTGATGAAGCACTCGCTTCCACCAGTGCCTTGCCCGCCAAGCCCTGGACGGCTTCTGTCACGCGGTCCTGGTCCCGGTCCTCGTCAAAGGAAAGGACCGGTCGCTCCACCGGTTCTTCCTCCTCCGCCGCCGCGTCCTCGACGTAGTCCTGGACCAGCGCCCGGGCGCAGGCCGCCTGCGCCGCCCATCCATCAAGGTCGCGCCGCAGCGGATCGATTATTGCTGCGTAGGCCTCGAGCTTCGCGTCCCGTTCCGCCTTGACTTTTTGAGCCGCCGCCGAGCGCACAGCGAGCATGGCGTCCACGAGGGGCACGACCGCGCCGAACGCGCCCTCGGGGCTCAGATGCGCCGTGTCGACGTCCTGCAGGGTCCCGAAGCGCTCCAGGAATTCCTTGAGGGCCGGCCACGCCGCGTCGTGCGCTTGCAGTTGGAACGGCAGGCACGCGGTGGCGTTGCAGGGGTCCTCGACCTTGCGTAACCTCGCCTTGGCGTCGGAGCCGTAGTCGGGCCGGTTCGAGTCCAGGTGGTACTCACCGGCGGCGGCCCGCGCGTCGACCACGGCCGCGCCCTCGAACTCGTCCACCGTGCCCACCGTCTCGTCGTTCGCCGCCTGCTGGTCGACACGCCTTCCCAAACACCGGCGGTAGGCCGAGTCCGTCGCCACCGGCAAGTGAAAGATGAGGTCGATGCCGGACGGAATGGTGTCCGGTTGCGCTGTGGGTGGGAGGCCGGAGTACTTGGGCACGGGGGCGGGCGCGATCGACGCCAAGGAAGAGGGGTGGTCCCACCGCGAGTGCACGTGCCTCGCGGCGTCGTAGCCAGTCAGCGCCTTTTCCAACGCGGCGGCCTGGCTCCTCGTTTCGGGGAAGTCCTCCAATATCCAGCCGTTGTAGACCTCATCGAGGGTACGGTTCTCCGCGGCGATCTCTTTAGCTGCCGCCGCGACCATGGAGGCGTAGAGCTCGTCCCCGGCCGCGCGGCCCTCCTTCAAGTCCCCCTTGGCCCGGCGCCCGCATGACACGAGGTCGGCGAGCGCCGAGTCCGCGGGGGGCGCGGGGACCTTGCCCAGCGTCACCTCGTCACTGAGTGCTACGGCCCGGTCGAGCAGATCCCCCACGTTGAGGACCTTGAGGCGGAAGCGGTCGGCGAGGCGAGCGGCCTGCTCCGACTTCCCGGCGAAGGTCCGCCCCGCCAAACAGATGCGCAGGGGGAACTCGGGAGGGTACGTTTCTTCGACCGGCGCCTCCTCTTCGTGAGAAGCGGCGAAGCGGCAGTCAAGGATCGCCTCGCCTAAGGAATGCTCCGCGGTCCACGTTTCGCCGATCAACGCCAACGCGTCGCTTTTCCTTTGGAGCGCGGCGGCGGCGGCGGCGACAAGACTTTGCTGGCGCCGCCGCAGCGCCCCGTAGCCACCATCCTCCTCCTCGGGTTCGTCCGCGGCGGCGCTCCACCGTTTGGACGCCCCCTTCAGGTCCTCCGCATGTCCAAGCCCCCGCACTTCCGCCTCAGTAATCTTGGCCGAGAAGTGAAACGGGCCTTCGTTCGCGACGTAGTCCTGGGCGTCCCACGCGTTCAACTGCTGAGCGACGTCCGCGGGCGACTCGCGCTCCTCCAATGGCGCGTCCAACCCCCACCGCGGCGGTTTCGATGGCGGATCGGCCGTCTCGCGGCTCGCCAAGTACTGCGTGCTCTCGTCGGCGAAGGCCCGGTCCAGACAGTCCCGGCCGTCGTCCTCCACATGCTCGAACCCGAGCAAAGCGCCGTCCAGCCGCCCCACGACGCGGCTGTGGTCCCTCAGCGTGAACGGGTCGCAGGGGTCGCCGTCGTTTTCGAGTAAGGAGTGCGACGCGACGAACCGCTGGCCCTGGGCCTCCGGAAGAGACGCCCGCTCCTCGTCCCGTAGCGACGCGAGCTCCGCCGCGCCCCGACAGATGCGCGTCACCAAGAACCGGCACAATTCTAGAGTTGACCGCTCCGCGCTCGCGGCTTCCGCGTCCGCGCACGCCGTGGCCGCGTTGGCGGCCGCGCCTAAATCGTCTTCGTAAAACACGGCGTCCTGCTCGAGGCGCTCCTGGTCCCGCCGTAACACGTCCTCCGTGTCGAGCATTTGCCGCGTCTTGTACTGGGCCTCGCGGAACGCTCGACTTTCGGCCATGCGCGCCTTGTGCTTGGCAACCAACGCGAGGGCGCCAGCGCTCTCTACCTCCGCGGCGCACTCCGCGGTGAGCTGCGCCTGCAACTGCCGCGCCCGGTGCGCGTGGTACTCCTCGACCTGCTGCACTTCTCTCTCGGCCACGAAGCAGGACCGGCGGGCGCTCCGTTTATTCTCGTTCTTCGTACGCTCCTCTAGGGCTGTTCTTCGTTCTTTGTCCTGGGCGTCCCGTTCCGCTCGGAGCGCCCGGGCGTCCAGGACCACATCCCGGGACATGGTATCGGACCCGACACCCACGCCAATGTCCACGACAGCACACGTCGCTCGAGCGCTCTCCGCCAGGGGGTCCCGGCGGTCCACGACGTCTTGAAGGGCTTTCGGCGCGACCGAAGCCGCGAGCGCTTTCTGCTCCACCAGGCGCCTTTCGAATCTATCGATCTCGCTCCTGGCGTTCGTCGCCGCCCGGTCGAGCCGGCGGTCGACGCGCGCCTCGCCCTTGCGCGCCGCCATGTCCTCGAAGATCACGTCCCGCCGGACGTTGTGCTTTCGTTCTCGCCGATTGGCCGCCCAGTTCTCTAAGCCCCGAGCTTCCCACGAGGCTAAAAACGCCGCCTCCTGCTGCCTTTCATAGAGCCTTTTAGAACGAGACACCTCCCGGTGCTGGTCGAGCAGCGCGAAGGACCGCTCCTGTTCTTTCATTCTCTTCGCGGCGTCCTTCTCCGCCACCTCCTCGAACCGAGCTAAGACACGCCGCTCCATGGTGATGTTCGGGTTCTCGGCCCGGCACCGAATCTGGGCCTCGAACAATTGAGCCCGGGCGGCGTCGTATTGGACCTTCTTCAGCTTTTTCGGCAT
>Ga0302122_10001367_pt1 | contig 15510 bp, 13 predicted proteins | sample CB21_SCM_MG_FD_203115 | JGI IMG/M metagenome (GOLD analysis project Ga0302122, IMG submission 203115) | Marine microbial communities from Western Arctic Ocean, Canada - CB21_SCM | ecosystem: Environmental > Aquatic > Marine > Oceanic | place: Canada: Western Arctic Ocean | collected 2017-09-28
TGGTAGTCATACCCATAAAAGTTTTTGCGATTCTTCAGAGGTGCATAGGTCGGGAGTTCATGTTCTTTAAGCCGCTGCTCTCGCATGAGGTCTTTGTTCACTGGATCTTTGAAACTTGTGAACATCGTAAACCAATAACAATTCTCATCATCAATAGGAACGTGCCACTGGGTAATCGTCATCTCACGAGACATCGGAATGCAGATCGCTTCAGGAAATATTTGGTTAGTAACGCGTACATGGGTATCTCCATGGTCCATGTGGCGAAGTGCCGTAATTTTTAATCCATAGTCAGTCTCTTCCACGTCTATCTCCGGACGTGGGTATTCGCGAAGAACCTGTGTAATCGGCATGCTAGTTTGCGCCACTTTGTCCCGAAACTGTTTGCCATAGTTATTATCTTGATCGTCGTCCTTGAGAAATCGATGCAGGAATGAAGCATGTGCTGGATCGATACCGATTTCCAAGGCCTGAAGCCAATTACACTCCCATAGACCCTTAAACGCAAAAACATGGGTGTCATCCGCGCGAAAGCAGTCAAAGTTTGGAAATTCTGGCGGGTTGCCAGAACCTAGATAGGCAAAGGCAATACCCTTTTTGAGTATGACGGGATATGTTGGACCTGTGGCATCAGTTTTTATTTCAGATGCCGCAGGGTAGAAGACTGCGGGTTCATTTATAGAAGACACACGTGTCACTAATTGAAAATCTCCTGTACCGTCTTTGACCAAAGCCAAACGCTCACCCAATAAGTTCACTGGTACAGGCAACTGAGTATTCAGCTCCTCGATCAAAACCGCAGGATGCCAATAACACCTAAGAACAGCGCCTGCCTCAGTCTTTGGGCCAATTCTGGTAATCGTATCATTTAGTTTTTGACTAATCATGGCGCCTCTCTATCGTTCAGAAAGGCCCATATCGCGCCATCACGTTCCTCAACCGGGGTCATTGGTGCCTTAATGGCTTTATACATCTGGGAATCCTCAGGTTCAGCGGGTTGTTCTATGCATTGTCCAGTCCGATCAAAGTGCCAACCATGAAAAGGGCAACGCAAGCCATTGTTCTCCAGTCTACCGTAACATAAATCAGCACCCCTATGGGGGCAATGTCGTCCAATCAAACCAAGCTCACCCTCGTCATCCCGAAACAATACCAGCCGTTCTCCGTTCAGTATAATAGGGATCAGTGGTCTTGTAATATCTAAAGCCTGACGGTCCATTATCCGCACCCAGCCGGCAGGGCCGTCTATGGATTTCTCTGCTGGGATGGGGCTGTGCTGGGTCATTAGATGCCTCTAAGCTGAGCGTTAAGTTGCAAAAATTTAAATATTACTCCCATGAGATGAGTTTAACCGGATCAAATAAAAATATGCAATGTATGAAACCAGCCTAATTATATGTTGCAACCATATATAAACAGAAACTTACTTGTACTGTTTGCAGGACTGAAATCAGGGATTTTAAAAAAGAAAAACCCTGCGTTAACAGGGCTTTAATTTTACTTGGTTGCGGGAGTAGGATTTGAACCTACGACCTTCAGGTTATGAGCCTGACGAGCTACCGGACTGCTCCATCCCGCGCCAAGTTCGGTCTTGCTAGTCCTTCATCCCAGAAACCACAAGAGTTAAAATAAAAATACTATACCATTTCTAGTTTATTATTGGGCCTCGTATCGCCTTGGTCGATCTACCTAATCAACTTTTGTCTTGACCAACTTTTAAGGTTACCACCCTTCAGATTACAAATACTTTAATTTTGTTCGTCGACATTTATCAAGCTTTGGCACACCATTACTGTTGTAGGTCTTATTGTGGAAAAAATAATGTCAGAGCACGGCTACGCCGGTGGGCGATTAAATTTACCATTTGTTGGAATTTCAACCTTTGGAAAGCGTCCTTATATTGAAGATTGGAACACAATAGATGCAGATGTTGCAGTCATGGGAGCCCCATATGATTTTGGGACCCAGTGGCGCTCCGGCGCAAGATTTGGCCCACGAGCCGTTCGGGAAGCCTCGACACTTTTTTCATTTGGGCATGCTGGCGCTTATGATCATGAGGACGATGCAACATACCTCGCAGGAAATGTACGGATTGTAGATATTGGTGATGCAGATATCATTCATACCAAAACAGAAGAAAGCCATGCAAATATTGAATTTGGGGTACGTAAAATCTTGGCCGCAGGTGCATTACCTGTAGTTATAGGTGGTGACCACTCAATCAATATTCCTTGTGTCAATGCCTTCTCTGAACAAGCCCCAATTCACATCGTCCAGATTGATGCACATTTAGATTTTGTAGACGAGCGACACGGAGTAACTCTGGGTCATGGAAACCCCATGCGACGTGCAATTGAAAAGCCTTGGGTCAGTGGGATGACACAGTTAGGCATAAGAAACGTCAGTTCTACAGCTAAGGAAGGCTACGATGACGCCCGCAAACGCGGGTCTGATATTTTGTCAGTTCGCCAAGTCCGACAATTAGGAGTTAATGCAGTCCTTGAACGCATACCGAAAGGCGCCCGATATTATGTTACCATAGATATTGATGCCTTCTGTCCTTCCATTGCACCCGGTACTGGCACGCCCAGCCATGGTGGATTTCTTTATTACGATGTGATCGAAATTTTGCAGGGCTTGGCGCAACGCGGACAAGTAGCTGGTATTGATTTGGTAGAAGTCGCACCGGCCTATGATCCGACCGATAGTACCCAAATTCTTGCAGCTCAAGTATTATTAAATTTTATAGGATTTATTTTCCATTTCAATAAATGACCCTACACTAGCGTCAGAGCGAAATCAGGCCTACACTAATAAGCATAGTTTCAATTATCTCCGCCAAGGTCGTCCCAAATGCTTTGGACCCAAGATCGGATCTGGAGTGCCTCCTCCCAGCGGTTTGACATTTCTTTACCGTCTGGACCAGTCATTGCGTACTCAGGTGGGCCAAGCTCACATAAAAAAATACAATCTCCAGAACTTCTTTTTCTCCAATCTTGCAGACCTTCACGCCACCAACCTTTAAATAATTCCACCCATTTTTGATGTTGAGGAAAATCAAGTTGAAGTTGAATTTGTTGTCGGCTGGCTACACGCCCCTGGAAGCTGTCAGAACGTTGCAACACTCGGCTCATCAACCCCAGGTCACGCTCAGACATTGGAAACCAAAATTCTCGATCTACTACATAGTGACTTAAATCAGCACACATACGCATCTCAGGAATAGCATCAAGAAGGCATAGCGTGGAATATAAGTCGTTAGTGATGCAGTTTCGGTGACTCTCAAATTGTACTGGGACCCCAATTTGATCTGCCATTTCGATCCATTGGCGTACAACGGGGATCATACCATCCACTGAAATCGGCATCACTTGTCCAATTACATCAACAAATGGGCTACCAAAATCTTTTGCCATTACCAATGTTTCGCGGAGACCTTCAACGGTCTTGGGAAATGCGACAATTAGTGGCGTCAGGCCATGACGCTCCATATGTGGACGCACCTCATGTGCCTGCGCCACATCACCCGCGCCAAGGTCAATTGCCATACCATCATAACCCGCACCAGATACCATACGACAAACTTCGTCATAAGGTAACTTAACGCCCGTTTGGTCATGTGGCTGCATCGCCCAAAGGCTAGTATAGGTTTTGAGGCTCTGAGACATACAATAATCCTTCGGCAGATATACTAAAAAAGCTAGTTCACGAAGCCTGTCGTCAAGTTCTAAAAAATCTGACAAAACTTAAAAGACTGATGCCCACAATAACTTAATCTGCATGTACCCGCCGGCATCCACTAGCAGTCGGAACCACCCAAACCTCATTCTGTGGCCATTTGCTTTCATCTTTCTGAGCAAGGCACTTTATTACCTCTACCTGAAACTCAATCCAGCCCATTCGATGTACGGGCCCGGTCTGTGCTTCAATTTTTGCGTTCAATTTGTGAAGTTTCCAAAACGGAACCGAGGGAAACACATGATGGGCCGTGTGGTATGGCATCTGCCAGCAAAGCCAGCGCATAAGTGCATTCGTTTTTGTGGAGCGGGTGTTGTCTAAAATATCATCATTATGACTGAGGCCAAGGTGCTCAATAGTATTTTGTAATTGGTGTATAGGTTTTGTGGTAATCATAGGTAAAATCCAAAAACTCAGCGCTACCCAGCTCTGCATCGCCACTGAAGCTAGTACAATCAAAAGGTAAAGAGCTAGATGAATTCGACTTTCACGAATGATCTTAGCTTCTTCTTCCTTTCGAATATATGGCTCAATGATTATGCCTCTTGCACGCCGGATCACCCCAAAAAATCTATTTCGCCAATAAGTAATCCCAGACATCCACAAAAGATATGTGGCTAATGTGTAAGGCTCACGCACCAACTCACCGTCCTTTTCCCAACTCTGAGTGTAGGTGTGGTGAGCAAAATGCATTACTTGATCGTAGTCCCTTGGAAAAATCATCAAAATGCCAATTAGACGTCCAAATATTTCGTTGGTTTTACGCGTTGCAAATACTGTTGCGTGGCTAAGTTCGTGCTGCCCCGCATACAAAAAATTCAATAAAACTCCAAGAAAAAATCCAGTTGGCAACACCCAGGCTGTTCCCATCGCTAGGCTATGGAAATAACTAATTGTTAGGATTGCGAGTAGATGACTAGCCAATTGCCCAGTCCCCCAGAGGTCAGAGCGCGCATTCAGAGCTTTCAACTCCACAGGTGTAGCCAGCTTTCTACGAGAAAACGCAGCTTCCATCAGCACTCCCAATCTAACTTTACCCAAGTTTCAAAACCTGAAATAAGCAAACTATTCATTAAATACGTAAGTTGTTTAACACAGGCTTTTAGTGAAATTTATAAACGGTCAAGCAATTCTATCCCAAGGCCTAGTGAAGCTACCGAGCACTTCCGTTATAGCTGAATCATTTGCGTCGCCAGACACTTGAGCCACTAACCCGCGTTGCTTGTCGTCAATTACTGATTGGACTTGGGCGTCAACGCCTGCGCTCTCAAGAGATTCATTGTAAATTCTAGTAATAGCAGATTTTCGCAAAGCTGGTTTAAACACTTTACCTACTGCTGTTTTTGGCAACTCCGGTACAATCTCAATATACGTTGCTCGCGCGGCTCGCTCACTCACTCGCGCATTAACAAATTCAATTAACTCTTCCGGGGTAGCAGAACCACCACTAACTAACTCTACGTACGCACATGGTATTTCACCCGCATGCGCATCAGGTTGACCAATTGCGCCAGCAAACCCAACTGCTTCATGCCCAGCTAAAGCCTCCTCTATCTCAGCCGGATCAATATTGTGGCCACCACGAATTATGAGGTCCTTGGCACGACCTGTAATCCACAGGTAACCATCCTTGTCCATTCTTCCCAAATCACCCGTACGCAGATAAGTTTCATAGTGATAAAGATTATCATTTTTAGCTAGCTCAGTATACGTGTTGCCAGCATATACCCCTGGGTTCTCGATGCAGATCTCACCGATCTCGTCACGGTTACATTCCTTTGGACCGTCAGCCGTATCTAATAAGATTTTTACATTTGTATGCGGCAGGGGTAGGCCTACAGAGCCAACTTTTTTTAGACCTTGGTCTGGGTTACAAGATACAAGGCAAGTTGCCTCTGTGAGGCCATAGCCCTCAACGATTTCAACACCAGTGGCCTTTTCAAACTTTTTGAACAACTCTACTGGTAATGGCGCCGAACCTGAGAAGGCAGTTCTGAGCGATGACACATCTGCATCAATTGGCCTCTGCATTAGAGCTGATATTGCTGTGGGAACAGTAATCATAAACGATACATTCCAGCGCTCTATCAGTTTCCAAAAATTATCAAATACCCCATCACCACGATATCCCTGCGGGGTAGGAAATACCACATGAGCGCCAGAGCTAATCATAGCCATTAAAATCACGTGACACGCAAACACATGAAATAAAGGCAGGGGACAAATTATCGTATCCTCCGGTTTAAACAGCATCCGATCTCCCAGCCATCCGTTATAGACCATGCCAGAATATTTATGCTGCGCTACCTTAGGCATACCAGTGGTCCCGCCAGTATGGAAATATGCAGCGACCCGGTCATCGGTGGCATCATCAAAATCAAGGCCGAGGTTTTGCTTATCAATTTCTAAATTAAAATCCAAAAATTTAGCCGAATGAGCCACATTAACCTTTGGACGGATTAATGGGACTATCCATGACTTTGGAGGCGAAAGGTATCTATTGAGGTCAACCTCTAAAACAGTTTTGACATTTGGCGCCTCAGCGACAGCATCCGCAGCAAGTTGAGCCAAATCTGTTTTTGGAAAGCCTCTCAGTGTAACTAAAACCTTCGCATTACTTTCACGTAAAATCGCAGCAATCTGCTCTGGTTCGAGAAGTGGATTAATCGGATTGGCGATACCTGCAATGCTACCACCAATTAATGTCAGAGCGGCCTCATTACAGATTGGCAAAAGATACGCAACGACATCATTTTCACCAATTCCCAGATTTCGAAACAGGTTCGCAGTTTGAACAGATTTATCCCGAAACTCTTGCCAACTGAGAGTTTCCGCTTTGTCTTTTGGACCAGAGGTTAGTTGGAAACTGATGCCAGGGCGTTTCCCATGCCGCTCAGCCACAGAGTTAACAAATTCATACATCGTCTTGGAAACAGCACGCTCCACCCATGGCATTTCATTTCCAACTGCATCCACATCTGCCTTTGTCGCAAAGCTCATCTTATTCTCCCATCACCAAACCAAATTCCACTTTCAGTGGCGTTTTTAATACGATGGGCAGTTTTGACGAGTTTCGCAAGCTTTATGCTCAAACGTTTGTCTTGAATTGTTTCTCAGAATTGAAGCCATCAGAAAATTGAAGTTGAGCCAACCGAGAATAGAGGCCCCCCTGGGACACCAACTCTGAGTGTGTGCCCTGTGCTACTATTTGGCCCTGCTCCATTACCAAGATACGGTCAGCTTTCTTCACGGTCGCCAGACGATGCGCCACTACTAGCGTTGTTCGATCCTTGGAAAGGCGTTCGAAAGCTTGCTGCACCAAAGCCTCACTCTCACTGTCGAGTGCCGATGTGGCTTCATCGAGCAAAAGGACAGGAGCATCTCGTAAGATTGCGCGGGCGATAGCAATGCGTTGTTTTTGCCCTCCAGACAACATGACCCCTCGCTCACCAACGAAGCTGTCATATCCATCTGGTAGTTCCGATATGAAAACATGTGCAGCCGCAGATTTTGCAGCTTGAAAGACCTCATTGCGCTCCGCTTCTGGTCGACCAAACAAAATATTATCATATGCAGAGCTGGCAAATATAACAGGGTCTTGTGGTACTATGGACATAAATTTTCGAAATGCACTTCGATCCATTTCTGACAAATCCACCCCACCAAAACTAATCTTACCAAATTGTGGATCAAAAAATCTCTGCAGCATTTGAATAATAGTTGATTTACCAGCCCCCGATGGGCCTACTAAAGCAACTGTCTCTCCTGGGTTAATAATAAAACTAACCTGATTAAGAGCTGAAAATTCCGGACGACTTGGAAAAGAGAAACTCACATTCTCAAACTTGATAGAGCCAACTACGGGCGCTTTGGGTGCCACAGGATCCACGACTGTATCTTTTGCATTCAGTAACTCAACCAAACGCTCTGTTGCGCCGGCAGCGCGTTGAAGTTCTGCCCATAACTCTGAAAGTGCCGCTGTAGAACTTGCAACAATTGTTGCATAAATTACAAATTGGACTAACTCACCCGCTGAGGTGGTCCCACTGCGTACGTCGATAGCACCCACCCACAACACAGCCATTACGCCAGAAAATACAACAAAAATTATAATCATCGTGATTAATGCACGAACTTTGATCCTTGCCTTTGCACTATCAAAAGCTTTTTCGGTAACCTCAGAAAATTCGAACGCCGTGCGAGCTTCATGAGTAAATGCCTGAACGGTTTGGACCGATAAAAGGCCCTCAGATGCTTTGCCTGAAGAAGCCGCAATCCAGTCTTGGTTTTCGCGCGAAAGGCCACGCAAGCGTCGGCCCAATATTAAAATAGGCCCAAGAATTAATGGAACAATTAGAAGCACAAGGCCCGTGAGCTTTGGTGAAGTCCAGAGCATCATTGCCAGACCACCGGACATCATTAGCATATTTCGCAACAGCCAACTCGCGGACGATCCTATCACAGACAAGATTAAAGTGGTATCGGTGGTGATCCTACTCAACACTTCACCAGTCATTAATTTCTCATAATAAGCTGGCGACATGCCTATCATACGACTAAAAATCGCTTTTCGAAGATCTGCAACCACACGCTCACCCAGTCGTGTCACGATGTAATAACGAAACCCCGTGCCCAACGCAAAAATCGCCGCCATCCCCACAGCAGCTAAAAAATATTGATTTAGCAAGGCAGAGTTACCCGCGCTAAACCCATCGATGACCCTACGTGCGGCTACAGGTAAGGCAAGGGAAATGGCTGCAGTAGTAACAAGTGCTAAGAGAGCAAGAATGACTAAAAGCTTGTAGGGCACGAAATAGGGCGCCAATGCTTTTAAAACACCTACTTTTTTTGATGACGCTCGATCTTCTGAAATATCTACCATTAGATTTGGTGTGGCTCCCATGCCCGCGCATTCCTAGCAAATAAGCTTTACAGCGGTGCCACTTCGTCAACAAGAGGACAAAGCTATTATTGTGACTGATTAACCCAGCGCGCTAATTTGACACATCTTGGTATTAAAGACACAGCATCTACAAGAAGCAGAAAGTTTTCAAATTTTGAAGACTACACACCTATAAATAAAGTTTACCATCAAGGGAGTTTTCTCCCAAAGCGAGGATAGATTAGGAGTAAAAGATTAAAATGAAACTTGAATTTCACCATATAAATTTTGTGTCTGAGGATGTTGACCGGCTTCACGACTTCTATATTAACACCCTAGGGCTATCCGATATCCCAATCACATCCTTTCCGAGACCAGACGAGACCAAAGAAACTGGCTACAGTGGAAAGATAAGGTTTGCTACTGATGGTAAAATGCAGATGCATCTCGCTAAAAAGAACTTGGATGTCGCCTTCAAGCACGGTGAAATAATTAATCCTGTAGAGCGTGGCCACATAGCTTTCAGGACCGACGACATAGCAGCCTTTATGGCAATGTTAGATGGTAAGGGTATACACTATTCAAACTACGGCACTGCCTTTGCTAAAGAGTGGCATCAGGTATTCTTTCATGATCCTGAGGGAAACATTGTAGAAGTGCATCAAGAGGTGACATCTAAACAAACGATTAATGAGACTACCACACAAGAAATAGAGGATAGTAAAATAATAACGGACCGAAGTGTTTGGAGTGGTTTGTTTGGAGAAAGCTGAATAATGTGTGACTAAGATTTATTGGAGCGGGTAGCGGGAATCGAACCCGCGCCTTAAGCTTGGAAGGCTCTTATGATACCATTTCACCATACCCGCACCGTGCTCGTTGGGTATGGCAGCCAAAAATTAAGGTCAAGGCCGGAAGCACAAAATACAAAAAATTATATGGCTACGTTGTATACAAACTACAACATATAGTAGACGCTACTTGATATTGCCTTAATTCAGTTATATAAAGTAAGAAAAATCTCCCCAACTGGCTGCTATTTATAGTGGCTTTTTCTTTTTGATAGGTCATTTTTTAAATAAATGAACCAAGCTAGCCCTACTAACCCATTGATAAAATTTTATAATTGTAAATTTAGTTAACATTAATTCACACATACCTTCCATCAAAATAAAACCGTCCCCAAAGGGGACGGTTAGTAACCAGTACTCAGTAAACTAAGCATAAGTTGTTACTTACAAGTTATTTTTGGGCAATGCGGCCATCAAGGTAAGGCACATAAGACCCTTGTGACGCCATATAGTCAGCCAACACAACTTCTAGACCCGGTCCATAGTCATAGGCATTTTGAGCTGATCTGAACATCTTATAACCATCCCCACCAGTGCGAACATAATTGTTAGACACAACCATATAATTGGCGGCAGGATCAATAGGCACAAATCCGTTACCCTTGGCTACTAATACCTCGACAATGCGGCCCTCATTGGGAGCAATAGACGGGTCCCAAATAAACCGGAGCCCAGCAACTTGTGGGAACCGACCTTTAACGTCCTCAACCTGGCTTACACCATTTTCAAGGGCATCGATAACCACTTGGCCAGAAATCTCAAATGTTGCTAAAGTATTCGAGAAGGGTAACACTGTTAGTACTTCTCCCATTGTAACCTCTCCAGCGTCAATGCTTGCACGCAATCCACCAGAGTTTGCGATGGCAATCGTGACACCTTGATCCGCCACATTATCAAGCATAGCGTCTGCAACTAGATTACCCATCTCACATTCCTGAATACGACACACGTCACGTTCACCCTGAATAATAGCTGATGAATTTGCTACCACTTTGGCCCGAATATTTCCCAGAGGAATAGCCGCTTCGGCAATTCGGGATTTTGTAGCAGCATCTTCGTTGACAGTATTATCCATAACCAGTGGCTCACCCACTGCCTGCATGATGTTACCATCGTCATCGAATGTAACGTTGAGCTCACCTAAGAATTTTCCATAGGCATAAGCCTGAACAATTGCCGTATTCTTAACCATTGTTGGATAAGGTCCCTCAGCACGTTCGTTTGTATTCGAAAGCAATGTGTTGGAATGCCCCCCTACAATCACATCAACCCCTGTTGTCTTCGCAGCAATAGCTTGATCAACCTGATAGGTTGAGTGTGAAAGTACTATAATCTTATTTACGCCCATAGCAGTTAATTTATCAACCTCACCTTGCACCGCAGCAATGGGATCTGAAAATAAAACGTTTGGGCCTGGGCTGGCCAATTCATCTGTATCTGTGGGCGTTAGGCCAATCAGGCCAATTCTTTCGCCATTCTGCTCAATTACCACTGACTTTTTTATTATATTTTTCAACAAATTTTCACGGGTTAAATCTGCGTTTGACATCAGGACAGGGAAGTTTACCGCATCAGCAAAACCTTTTAATACCTCTGGCCCATCATCAAATTCATGGTTACCAACGGTCATTGCCGTGTAACCCATTTTATTCATCATTTCAGCTGCAAGTTTACCTTTATAGTAGGTATAAAACAGGCTCCCCTGAAACTGGTCCCCACCGTCTACCAAGATTGAATTTCCGGACCTAGCTCGGGCATCATTAATCGCCGTGGCTAATCTTGCGGAACCACCAAAACATTTGCCTTCAGCGTTATCTTCCTCACCACAAGAACTGTCATACTTTGAGATAGGCTCAAATCGGGCGTGGAAATCATTTGTGTGTAAAATTGTCAGGTTATAATCAGCGACGGCAGCGGTAGTGCTGATTGCTAATATGGCTGCACTGGTCAAAAGGCGCGTAAACATCTGGTTCCTCCCAAGGTTTAAGATACCACATCGACCCATATCTTCTGAGTCGAGTCAATTCAGTTACTGAATTCAGTTGGTCAAAACATTTTCAAACAATTCGACAGTTGACGATTTTGCCTGAGCAATGCACATCATAGACATGCTTATTTATAAAATTTTTCGCTCCGAAGAATGGGAGCTGCTTCAAACCGCAGGCAGGACCGCAGGCGCACCAATTGATCTAGCTGATGGATACATCCACTTCTCCACAGCATCTCAGGCACAGGAAACTGCTGACAAACACTTTACTGGTGTGGAAGGTCTTCACGTTGCTGCAATTGAGACAGAGGGATTGGGAACGAATTTGAAATGGGAAGTGTCCAGGGGAGGAGCAAAATTTCCACATCTTTATGATCAGTTAAAAGTCGACGATGTCAAATGGTGCCTCCCACTGCCACTCACCCAAGGACGCCATAAGTTTCCAGATCCAATGAAATGAGTTTGATTGAACGACTTGGGCTTAGACTGCTTCACAATCTGGACCCAGAGCGCGCACATGCCGTATCTATTCAGGCGCTCAAACTGGGATTAGCGCCCCTTCATGGGCGACCAATGACTAGCCCCCAACTAACAACAGAAATTGGTGGAATACCCTTACTTAATCCTATAGGGTTAGCAGCTGGCTATGATAAAAATGCCGAGGCTTTGAGCCCTCTGTCTAGGGCAGGCTTTGGTTTCTTAGAAGTTGGAGCCGCCACGCCACGCCCACAAGAAGGTAGCGGAAAGCCCCGTCTCTACCGCCTCCCAGAGGATAATGCTGTCATAAACAGATTTGGGTTTAACAACCAGGGGATTGACGCAATTACAAAGCGTCTATGTCGTACTACCACCAACATTCCAAGGGGCCTAAATTTAGGTGCGAATAAAGATAGTCAACAGCGGGCTGATGATTTTGGCCACGTCCTAACAACAGCCTCAGCGCATATTGATTTTGCGACAGTTAATGTATCATCCCCAAACACAAAAAGCCTGCGAGATTTACAGAGTAAGGATGCATTAGAAGACTTACTTGGCAGGGTAAATTCAGCCAATGAGACACTAAATAAAAAGGTCCCAATTTTTTTAAAAATTTCACCTGACCTTAACGAAACAGAAATTCAGGATATTGCTGATATTGCCTTGGACGTGGGCCTGTCCGCCATCATTTGTACAAACACAACTGTAGACCGAGACAACCTCTCATCCCCTCATCGAAATCAATCTGGGGGCTTGTCTGGTTGCCCCTTGTTTGAAAAGTCGACAAGGATTTTAGCCCAGATGCAGAGCGCCACCAAAGGCCAAATTGATTTGATAGGCGTTGGTGGCGTAAGTTCTGGCGCGGATGCATATGAAAAAATTCGAGCAGGGGCCAGCGCGGTGCAACTCTATTCTGCACTTATCTATGGAGGTCTGTCGCTCATACCTAAAATAACGAATGACTTACACCAAATTCTAGTCGCAGATGGCTTTGCAAAGCTCAATGAAGCTGTGGGTGTCAGCGCTGAGAAGTGGTTATAACTTTAAGTATGTATTTGTTACTGAACGCTCCAATGCTGGATACCTAAAAGCCAAGGTCAGGCCACGCAAAATAAAAAATCCATTCATTGCCATCCAGAGCCCGTTGTTACCAAATAGAGGCAATAGCAGCAGTATAAAAATGCAGTAACCTACAAATGATATAATCATCATGTTACGCATATCTGCTGTTCGAGTAGCGCCTATAAACACCCCATCTAGAATCCAGGCCATTGCGCCCAAGATTGGTACCAATGCAACGTGCGAAATATAAAGTCTTGCGGCAGCCTGCACATTTTCATCTTTAGCCATTAGGTCGATAAAAAATGGTCCAAAAAACCAAACCGCCAATGCAATTATGACACCTGCACTAAATGTCCACACAGCCGTAATTGATGCTGCCCGTCGAAGATCTGCCAAAGCTCTTGCTCCCACTGCCTGACCAACCAGTGCCTCAGCCGCAAAAACAAACCCATCCATTCCGTGAGACGCCATATATACAAATTGGAGTAGAACTTGGTTTGCTGCAAGAGTTACGTCACCCAAATCTGCACCAAAAAATAAAAAACTTAGAAACCCAATTTGCAATAAAACTGAACGGATTAAAATATCTGCGTTGACCTGCGTCATCCGGACGAGACGACTTTGATCTATAATTTGTGGCCACAGTGTCCAAGCAAAGCCAATAAAAACTGAGCGGCATAGATATAACCCCAGCGCGAGCCCAAACCATTCTGCAATTAAAGTGGCTATGGCTACACCTTCGACACCAAGACCAAGACCGAGCACAAACCAAACATCTAAAATTATATTGCCTAAATTCATTAATAATTGAATGGCTAATACGGCGCCAGTGCGTTCCTGCGCTATTAGCCAGCCACTAAGTCCATAAATAGCAATTGCAGCTGGTGCTGACCAAACACGGATGCTCATGTATTCACGCGCAAGTGTTTCAACTTCACCAGATGCTGGAGAAACCCAAAAGGCAGCAGCAAAAAGTGGCCACTGAAGCACAATAAAACCAACACCAGCTATCAATCCAATACCAGTCACACGAAAAAATAGAGCTGCCACTTCGCTGTGATCTTTGGCACCTAGAGCCTGGCTAGTAAGGCCCACAGTTCCCATCCGCAAAAATCCAAAAATCCAATACAGTGCTCCGAGAATAATAGCTCCAATGCCAACTGCACCGATTGGAGCGGCCAGTCCCAGCTGACCAATAACGCCAGTATCCACGGCACCTAGAATAGGCACAGACGCATTAGATATTACAATTGGGAATGCAATAGTCAGAACCCTGCGGTGTGTTATCACATGGGTTTGCTCAGCCATCACGTTGTGGCATCAGAAAATGGCCAGACGCCTGTGCAAATAGCCGGTCTCGATTGTCCTGCCAGCCCTCCACATGGACCGAGGCATACCGCCGCCCTGAACGATTAACTCTGGCGCGAGCGTACGCATCACGTGGAAGACCTGACCGAAGGTAATCCACTGTAAAGTCAATAGTTTTAGGTAGAGCTAATTCACCAGTCTGTACTGATGCAACATTTAAGTGCTCCGTTTCGGTTTCATCCCAAAGTGATGCCCATGCCAATCCAACAATTGCGGTAATTTCTAAGAAGGCTGCTGTTGCTCCACCATGCAGTGCAGGCAGTTCAGGATTTCCAATTAAGTTTTCATGGAACCTCATAGTTGCAGTTAGCTCATCGCCATGCCTGTCAAAGGTTACACCAAGAAAATCGATGTATGGGACTTGATTGACGATGACACTCAGAGCCAGGTCTCGTCTACGTTTTACCTGAGTAACTGGTTCAGGCTTTTTCATTTTGTCGCCTTGGGAACAGTAAAAGTTCCAGTGGCAGTCGCAACTGGACGCTCCGTATCTGCATCACAGGCGGTGGCACGCACAAACGCGACTGTCCGGGTAACATGATAGCATTCAGCTGTAGCAGTTATTGCCTGCCCAGGAGTGGCTGGACGCATATAGTCAATTCTAAGGCCAAGGGTGGCTGTGCCCACCCCTGCTGAGGGATGCGAAACAACAGAGGCACCACTTGCGGTATCCATAAGCGCAGACACAGCGCCGCCGTGGAGAACCTTTGTGACAGGATCACCTATTAAGACGGGATCGTAGGGCATTTCAATAACCGCTGTACCATCGCCAATTTCCACAATTCGCATACCCATCCTACGCGAGTGCGGGATTGCCTCAATAAATTGGCGGGCTTGGCTCAAAACTTGTTCATTCATAGTCTTGGTTATTGGGCCTATGCTTTAGGATTCCAAGTGATTTATTTTTCTTACAAACTATTCTTAATTGTCGAAGCGATCTGGAGTTAAAAAGGAACCACCATCCTCAGTCTAAATTGTCCTAAATATGCGGCGCCATTACAGTAGCTTGTATCAATCTGACGATTTCCATACCCACTGCTGGGTATCAGATTGACTATATTATACCAAAATTCCCGCAGTAGAGACCTTGACCCTCACGCTAAGAGTAATACTCTTTTAACTGGGGGATACATGGATAAAGAACA
>Ga0302122_10001368_pt1 | contig 15505 bp, 8 predicted proteins | sample CB21_SCM_MG_FD_203115 | JGI IMG/M metagenome (GOLD analysis project Ga0302122, IMG submission 203115) | Marine microbial communities from Western Arctic Ocean, Canada - CB21_SCM | ecosystem: Environmental > Aquatic > Marine > Oceanic | place: Canada: Western Arctic Ocean | collected 2017-09-28
CGGCGGCCGCCTTTCTGCTGCGCGCCGTCTTCGCGCCGACCGCGGACACCCGCGCGGACGCCGGGCCCGGCATCGTGCTGGGCGCGGCCCTGGGCCGGGCCGAGGCGGTCGGGTTGGAGATTCCCAGGCTGCACCAGGGGGCGATTGACTGACTCCGTGCGTGTAATTTGTGTGTGTTCTTGTTTGGGTTTATTTTAAATTACACATGGGTCTTGTTTGTGCGACGGGGGCGAGGGTTGGGACTTAGCACGTGCACGGGTCCCGCATCGAGTAGTTCATGAGACCCATCACCAACAAGGCGAGCATCACGATGCCGAGGTTCGCGTCTGCGAGGGGCGCGCGTTGAGAACCGGCCAAATACGGCGCGCGCGCGGCACGGCGGAACGGGACTCTGGGACAGGCCGCCGATGACACCAACCTCCTCCGTGGGTGGCTGCTCGTCGTCCGCGAGGTTGACCGGGCCGTCCGGGGTGCAGTCGGGGGCGTCGTCCGCCATGGCGTTTTGGGTTTTGTGGCCACTGCTTTATAAGCTCTTCAAGCACCGAACAGAGAGTTCGTGCACGACCAGTTACTTCTAAACGCTGTCAGGAATCTCAGCGAAGCTGGGGACTTCTGAATTATCCTCAGGGGCCGCGTATAGAGGCGTACCGACGCGTGTTTATGCGAGCTCACACTCTTGCCTGACCCGCACGCAAAGGAGCACGGCCAAAAAATGACTCCATCATGTTCTTTGGCGTTGCGCCCACGTCCCTGCGAGTTCCTCTTGCCCGGCGCCGCGCCCTAGTACCTTCGGTTTGTAAAGATGGCAATGGGATGGGGCCTCTGCCTGTGTAATGTCGGCGTGACCAGTCGGCAAACGCGAACAGACAGCGAGACAGCAGCCGCGAGCATCGCTGCGAGCCGCCGCTGCGCACTCTGCACAATCTCGGCTGCCCACATAAGTGCCCTGGGCCTTACATGCTCCTCTGCCTCCTCGCAACAGTAATGGCCACCTTCGCGTCTCAGCCAACATCACAACGGCGCACCATCGCCCTGCTCCACGGCACGGCGGGCAGCGAGAAAACGCTGCGCGTCCAACTCGGCCCGCTCGTGCCGAAGCTCGAAGAGCAGGGCTGGGACGTGACCTTCGTCGAGGGACCCAGGGTCTGCGCCGAGGACAACCCGCACGTGAAAATGATGCGGCCAGTCGTCGGTCCTGCGCGAGTACGCCGAGGCGGCGACGGACGAGCGCGGGTGGCGGACCTACAAAGGTGTTCATGACGCGGTCGAGGCACTCGAAGGCAGGGTCGAGGCCGACTGCCTCCTTGGTTTCTCGCAGGGTGCCAACTTCGCTCTCATGCTCGCCGCGCGAGCGGAACGCCGCGACGCGCCGTTCCGCGCCGTGGTGCTGCTCTGCGGGGCGCAGCCGGGCTGGGCGCGGCAGCTGCCCGCCGCGTTCGAGAGGCCGCTGGGCACGCCGGCATTCGTGGGAGCCGGGGAGAAGGACGCGGTTGTGGGGACCGGCGACGACCTCGCGGCGCTCTTCGAACATCCGGAGCGCCTGACGCATACGGAGGGCCACCGGCCGCTGCCCGCGTCGGACGCGGCCTCCTGCGCCGACGCCGTCGTCGCGTTCCTCAAAAGCATTGGCTTGCGGCCGAATAGGAGCCGTGGTTGTGTGATGTATACTAGAAATGTGTTTTAGCACGTCGCCGTCCCACCCAAGTTCGGTTCGCGCGTCCCGCCGGAGCGCGTCGCCATTTTTTTTTTGCACCCGCCGGATTTTTTTTCTACGCGAAGAGCGAGAAGTCGCTCGAGAACGGGATCATGACGTTGCCGTCGTAGTGGGGGAAGCCCTCAATACCGTGTAAGAACGGGACCGAGCCCGGGACCTTGGCCTCGGACATGAAGCCCATGATGCCAATCATGGCCGCGCGGCCGTTCAGGATCTCCGACTTGAGGCCGCGCGCCTTGGACTCGGCGTTCTGCTCGGGGAACCAGTTGAAGGGGTCGTACAGGTTGAACTGGATCTGGCCGCCCACGCGGCCCTTGATGGGCGGGTAGTAGCCCGGCTTGCCGCCCTTGGTGTAGTGCACGTAGCCGTCCGGGGAGCCCGCGCCCTCGCCGTAGGACTCGAGCATGCCGATGGCGATGAAGATCTGCGCCTTGGCGAGCAGGGGCATGTTGTCCCACTGCTCGAAGGGCGTGCCGCCGGCCACGTAGCCGCGGTAGGGCGCCACGGCGTGCGCGCCGCTGACCAGGGGCGAGCAGCCCGCGATGAAGCCGAGGAAGCCGGCCATGGCGACGCGGCCGTGCTTGATCTCCGCGTGCCGGAACCAGCCGATGTTCGCCTCGACGGTGTCGACGCCGTACTGGGCAAGGATGGTGGAGCCCGCCAGGTCGAGGGGGTCCCAGAAGCCGGGCGGGCCGGGCATGCCGTTCTGCAGGGCCTCGAGGTCCGCCTTGGACTCGGCCAGCTGCGTCCGCACCGCGGCCGGCGCGACGGGGGCCACGAGGGCCGCGGCGGGCGCCAGAGCGAGGGCGAGGATGAGCTTCATCGTCTGCGAGAGGGGAGGGTGAGTTAGGACGTGTTTTCCGATAGGGCGAAGCCTCTCGACGCGTCGGCTAAGTGAGATTTGCTGTTTTGGGCATCTTCACTCGAGTCGGATGACGGGGCGCTCTCGATCCACAGAGAGGGCTTCTGCAGAGCTTATCTCGTTCGTGCGTGTGTATGCGCACGCCGTGGCGCAGCCGCAGCGCACCGCCCGTTTGTGAGCGTCGCGCGCAGCCGCAGCCACCAGGGATTTGCAGCGACAGCGTTCATGCGTCACGCAGCGTAACCGCGGCGCAAATTTTTGCACACGCGTCATCTCTCGTACTCATTAGGCTTCAGTCAGATCGAAGAAGTGGCCTCGGCGGCACCGTAACGCGCTTTTTATTGCTGGATCTCTATGCAAGTCTGCGTGATCGTGCGGGTTCTTGCCGAAAGCATTGGCTAGGTGCAAGGCTGGAGCCGTGGGCGATCAGACGCAAGACTCTCCTCTCTCTTTTTGTTGTCGCGAAGCAAAATTCACTTCCAAACAAGCCAATAGATCCTAATACGCTAAGAGTGGCGGTGCAGCGTGTTAAGGGACGAGTGCGCGACGCCTCCGAGGCGGTAGGCTCATATTACCGAAGCGTGGACCAAAAGAAATCGAATTAAAGTGAGTATACCGCCCGCGGGCCCGCGCGTCGAGCTAGAGAAGCCCTAGAGAGAAGCCCCTCTAGAAGGCTGGGAGCCCCAGGCTGAGAACAGCAGCACACAAAAATTCTTACTCATTTCTTCTTCGACGACCGCCGCCGCCGCTTCTTCGGCGTCCGGTCGTCGAAGTGCCGCGACACCGTCGGCGAGAAGTGCTCCGACGTGATCGGTTCGAGCGCCGAGTCGCAGCCCGCACGTCCTTTGTTGTGCGCGAACGGGCCGTTGGCGACGCGCTTGGGCACGCCGAAGGTCCGGTCCCAGCCCGTGATCGGCGCGCACGCGACCCACGCGCGGTGCAGCGCGCCCAACGTTTCCGCGGACGGCGGCGACAGGTCCAGGGGGATCTCATTTTCTATCGTTGTCGCCTCCGTGGTGTGCGTCGCCCGCAGCCCGCGGAACACGACGCCGGCCCGCTGCGCCTCCCTCGCCGCGGCGCAGAACCCCGGGTCGTGGTAGTCCGAGGGCCGGATGCCTGCCGTCGCGTCCGCCCGGGACGCGATGATGATCACGGTGCACTTCGTGTTCGGCCTCTTCGCCAGAACAGCGAGCTCGCGGCAGTGGCGCGCGGCCCGCTCGGACACGGAGTCGGGGAAGTAGCCCCAACCACGGAGGAGTGCTTTGTCCGGGTAGGTCGCGTGGCAGTTCTTCACCTCTATCCAATGGTCAGTGCCATCAGCCTCTTTCACGAAGAAATCACATCGCGACTTCGTCCCGGGGCCCTCGTGCGGCAGCACCTTCTCGGCCTTGACGGAGAGGTAGTCCGTGAAGCCCGAGAGCGCCTTCTCGCGTAGCACGGCGGCGATCAACGCGTTGGGCCGCTGCGTGTTCGTGCTACACAACACGCCGTCCTGCTCGATGAGCTCCCAGGTCCAGTCGGTCTTGCGCTTCGGGCCGTCCTCCGGAGCCCTCCGCGCCCAGATTGTGGCGCCCGCGTCGACGAACGCCTCCATGCGCCCGGGGTTGACACAGTGCGCTTGGATTTCGCCGCTTTCGCCGTCGTTTACCTCGATGCCGTCCAGCATGAGGTGTGCGGTGAACCGGTTTGTTCGCCTTACGAATGTGCCCTTCGTCAGCGAGCCCTCGAAGGGTACCACCACCGGCTTCAGGAGCGTCATGGCGGCGACCCGCGCGAGGGCGGCGAAGCAGCGGAGCGCGTGCCGCGCCAGTCTGCACGCCGAGGTTCGCGTCGATGGCGTGTTTGTGCCGCACAGGCTGCAGCCGAAACACTGTGTAGCGCTTGTACGTTCTCGGGATGCTTCCAATTTTTTTGTGGGCCCGGCTGTAGTACTATGTAAGGCCTCCAACGAGCGCTGTCGCCTCCAAAATATCGGACGGCTGAGTAGCGGGCGCATATAAATCCGAGAGCGAAAAACCCGCGCACAATACCCGCGCGCACAATCTCGAGCTGAAATTACCGACGTCGGCCGCGGGAACGGCAACACCTGGGCTGAACGGCATCGAACGCGTCGTACCCACCGCTGCCACCCCCAGAACGCATCAGTACGCCGTCGACGCGCACAGTACGCATAGCAAAGCACACTACTCACCATGCTCCTCTCGGCCCTCCGCCGCAGCGCCATACGAGCCACATGCGTCGTCGCCGGCGGCGCAGTTTTAATAGAGGAGTACCCGGTCTTCACGCGCGACGAGATCACCAAGAGAGACGGCAAGAAGGGCGACACGTGGGTCACGTACGAGGACCGCGTCTACGACATCACGGACTTCGTCAACGCGCACCCCGGCGGCGCGCAAAAGATCAAACTGGCCGCGGGCGCGTCCGTCGAGCCCTTCTGGCGCATCTACAAGCAGCACCTGGACCCGGCCGTTCATATTGAGGACGTGTTGGGACCGATGCGCGTGGGGACGTTGCATGCCAAGGACTTCGCCGCCGAGACCTCGGCCACCAAAGCTAGAAAGGAGGACGACCCCTACAAGGACGAGCCGGAGCGGCACCCCGCTCTAAAAGTGCACACGGCGGAGCCCTGCAACGCGGAGGCGCCCGCGGCCATGCTAGGGGACCCCTACATCACGCCCGCGGAGCTGTGGTACGTGCGGAACCACCACCCCGTGCCGCTGAATGCGGGCGACGCGCATCTTGTGTCCTTGAACACGGACGGGGGTTCCAAGGTCTCGCTAACTGTCGCGGACCTTAAGAGGAAGTACGCGAAGACATCGGTCACGGCGACGATGCAGTGCTCCGGGAACCGGCGGGGCCACATGAACGCTTATGGGGCTACCAGTGGGACGGCCTGGGGCTCGGGCGCGGCGTCGACGGCCGTCTGGGGGGGCGTTCCGCTTAGAAATGTCGTGGCCGACGTGTTGTTCAAGGAGAAGGCGTCGCCTCTACAAAGTGCTAAGGCTTTAGGAGCATTGCATGTCATCTTCGAGGCCAAGGACGACATGCAGGCCTCTATTCCCATTGAGAAAGCGCTGTCAGAATTAGGAGACTGCCTCCTAGCGTACGAGATGAACGGGGAAGCGATCCCGCGGGACCACGGCGGGCCGCTCCGAGCCATCGTGCCGGGCTACGCGGGCGTGCGCAACGTCAAGTGGGTGCGGAAGGTCAAGGTGTCCAGCGAGGAAGCCGAGGGCGCCTGGCAGCGGGGCATGAATTATAAAGCCATGCCCGCGCACTGGCGGACCAAGTCCGATTTAAAAGGAGTGGACTTCTCGAAACTACCCTCGATCCACGAGCTGCCGACGCAGTGCGCGTTCTCGTCGCCCGCGCCGGGCGATTCATTATCAAATGACGAGGACTCCGTCGAGGCCCGGGGCTGGGCCCTTGGGAGTGCCGGGCGCCAGGTCCACCGCGTCGAGGTCAGCGCGGACGGCGGCGCGACCTGGATCGACGCCGACCTGGACGAGGGCGCAGACCAGCCGTACGGGCGGGCCTGGGCCTGGACGACGTGGTCCGCGGACGTGCCCGTGGGCGAGGGGCCGGTGGAGCTCGTCGCTAGAGCGCACGACCTGGGGGGCGGCGCCATGCCGCGGACGCCACAGGACGTGTGGAACCTCCGTGGGCTGAACAACAACAGCTGGCCCCATGCGCGGCTGGAGCGGTCGCCCTAGTATTTTATAACGATAGTGTGAGTTTAGCGGTCGCGCCGGCGGCGGCGGCGTCGAGTCGAGAGGTGACTCTATACGGGTTTCTCCACCACCGCATATACTTGCTCTCAGCAGTCTGGCACGCTGTACAGTCGCGTGGCCATCTCTGAGTCAAGCAGCTAACGGACAGACGCCGGACAGTCGTAAGGGTGCAGCACTTTAGCAATTTCGCAGGCTGTAGCAGACGCCACACTGCACTCGTAAGCACTACCCATGAAACCGCGGTGTCTGGTCGCAGTGATCGTAGCCGCAGCAGCATGCGCCTCGCACGCCGCACTGGTCGGCGAGCGCATATCATACCTCGCATATGGATCTAACATGCACCCGGCCGTGTTCGAGAGACGACGCGGCATTAAACCATCCAGGATGTCACCGGCCGTCGCACCGGGCTGGCGTCTAGCGTTTGATTTGAGAGGGGGGCCCACAGAACCGTCATTCGCATCCGCTCGCCCGGACGCGAGAAGGGAGCTCTACGGGACGCTGTACGACGTTACGCCCGCCGATTGGGCGCGCGTGTGCGCGTCAGAGGGAGTCCCGTTCGGCTACTTGGCGGTCCCCGTCCGTTGCAAACGTTTGGATGACGGCGAAATCGAATGGGCGTATACCCTCGCCGCCACGCCGGGCCCGCTGCGTGTGGCCGTTGAGAAGGATGAGCCGGTGCCGAGCGAGCGGTACCTCGGCTATCTACGCGAAGGCGCGCGCCTCTCAGGCCTCCCGGAGTCGTGGTGCTGCTACCTCGACGGGATGTCGCGCGATCCAAGTGCGCCGCTACCCATACCGGCGGACGACTCGGCCTGGGCGAAGAGTCGTGGTGCGTAACTTGTACTTGTTGTGTATCTTCCAATAAATGCCCCGGTCGGAGGCGCGAGGCGAAGACCGAAAAGCGGTGGCATGTGGACCTTCGCGTCCCCCGTCCCCTTGATTTGTTACTTCATTCATGTATTATGCCGAGCGCGGAGTGGCCGCGTCGGAGATCAAGTCTCGAGGACACAGGGGGAGGACATGGAGGTGGGGTAATTACCACGGGAAGCGGTACCGCGACTCCGGGTTCGCCCGGTTCGCGGGACTCGGCGGCGCGGCCGCCGCGTCCGGCATCACACCGGCCCAGGCCGACGCGCCCGACTGCCCGTCGGCCTTTACCGATGTCGGCGTTAAGTGGGCCGGGAGCGCTCGATAGGAGGTGTCCACCGACCGCGCGATCGATCCATGGCGGTTGAGGCCGCGCGGCCGGCCCGCTAAGGGCCGCTGGTCCTCCACGTCGAGGGCGTGCGCGCCGTCGCTCGCCCCGAGTGCGTCGACGACGGCCGTCTTCGAGGCCATGTCCTTCTGCAGCGACGTCAGCTCGGGCAGGCCGTCGCCCAGCGGCGGCGTCGGCGTCGATTTTTTTTTCCATTTTCAGGCTGTCGCCCGCGGCGCGACCAGGCCACCGATCGCCTAGGCTCACCAAGGGCCCAGAGACTTTCCGTAAAGTGGGTTTGAGCGCGTATGGTCGCGTCAGCGCCTCCTAAGCGGCCAGGTCAACGCTGGCCAGCTGCGATTATCTTTTGGTTCGGGTTCGGGCGAGCCCCCGCGCGCGTCGGTCGATGACGCTGGACAAGCAAGGCTACAGGCTCACGCTACCGATAGAAACACAAAGAGAGACCAATCCTCGTTACACAAAAAAGTACCCTCAAGCGTAGTGCGACGCGTACAGTTCCCTCCTTGGCGCGGGACAAGACGGCACGCCGTCTGGGCAGCAGTCCTCGCAGTCCGCTTGCCCCGCGCGAAGCGTCTCACCGCCGCCCGCGACGCCTACCATGCCGTCGTCCGGCGTTCGAGGCGCGCCAGAGCCAGCGGGGCAGAAGTGGCCCTCCCCGCACTCGCGTTGGCGGCCGTGGGTCGACCCAGCAGGGCAATAGAAGCCCTCCTCACACTGGGAAGGGCTGCATTCACCAGTCGCGTCCGGGAAGCAAGAATTCGAGCAAGATTTAGTGGTCAAACCAGTTTCATTGCCAAACCGTCCCGGTGGGCAAAGCGTAGGTAAAATAGAACCTTCTGGACAGAAGTGGCCGCGAAAGCACGGTCCCGAGCAGGCGGCGGAACCCAGGCCAGTCTCATTTCCAATAACGTTGCCGTACGTTCCGGCGGGGCAGGGCTGCGCGGCGCCCGTCGCAGGGGGACAGTAGTGTCCGGGGGGACCTGTGTCGAATAAAACCAGTGACGCGGCAGTAGATCTTTTGTGTTCTGCACTGGGGAGGACAAGGCGCGCACTGCGCCGCGTCGACCTGGGTTGATTCCACTCCTGGCGAAGGTTCATGCGTGCCCACTGAGCAGGCGTACCGCGTTCCAAGATGGCAGCGGTATCCGGGTTCGCAGGGCGCCTCCCGCGACCGCGTGCCTTGGGCACCGCCGGTGGCGTAGTATCCGGGCCGCGTTGTTTGCGGAAATCCAACGCCAGCGGGACAGAACAAGCCGTCGGGTGTGGCACTCAACGCGCCGCATTCAATGCCGGACGTGCTGTTCGCAGGGCAATAGTAACCCTCGGGACACAGTGCCGTACAGGTCGCGTCTTTGAGGCGCCCTGGGAATGCGCCATACGTGCCCGGAGGACAGGGCGTAGGTAGAATAGAGCCGGCGGGGCAGTAGCTGCCTCTAGGGCATGGCCCGCTGCAGCGCGTGTCGCCTAAGCGCGCTGTCCGCCCAATCGTGCCGGGTGGACACGGGCTCGCGGGCGCGGCGCCGCCGGTGCAGAACGAACCGGGCGGGCATTTCATGGGTGTTTGGCTCCCCTCGGGGCAGTACTCGCCGGCCCCGCCGCACGCCGCCGAGCAGCCGGCGGTGGATAAGGCAGTCACATTGCCGTACGTCCCCGCTGGACACGGCCGCCGCGTCCCGGCCACGCAGTAGCTGCCCCGCGGGCATGCGACCTCGTTTACGGGGAGTACGCCAGCGAACAGAGCGTAGAAACCCGCCGCGACGGGCCGCGGCCGGTCCGCGCCGGGCGGACAAAACATGCTGCCGGTCCGCGGGCAGGGCGCGTCCCGCGCCGACCGCGCGCCCGGGGCGCAAAAGAACCCGGCCTTACATATACCGCCACATCCACCGTCGATCGTCGCCGAGAACTTGCCCGCTTGGCACGATTGACACCCAAAGTCGTCCGGCGACCGCGCGACCATCTCGCGGCCCAGGCCACACGCCGGCTTTCGGTCAGCACACGTCCCGGCGGCGCTGCAATACGCCGAGGCACACGTCCGGTCCGGCCCGGCTCGGCTACACCCGCCCGGCCGCGCGCAGGAGCCGCAGCTCGCCCCCGCGGGCCGGCCCTGCCAATGCAACGAGGAGGCCACATCAACGACAAGGCCGCTCCCGGCGTATGCCGCGGGCGGCACGCCGGGCTCGTTCGCGACGCGGTAAGAAGTGATGACCTCGTACCGCCCCGTCATGGGGTCCTCGCCGTCCACCGCCCCCTCCAGCACCATGTGCCGCGGGCAGTCGAAGGAGCCCACCCGTCGGGACGCGTGCCGCGCCTTTGCGCCGCACTTGATCCGCAGTTTCGTCGGCGCGAGCTGGGACCCGCCCCCCACGTCCAGCGTCAGGACCTGGGTCTGCGCCAGGGCGCCCGCCCAGCCCCCGACGTCCGCGGAGCGCCAGGGCGTGTTTTCCGCCTTGTCGAAGGCCTTGAAGCAGTCCTCGCTGTTCGTGGTCGCCCAGCAGCGGAACGGTCGCGGGACCTCGCGGCCCCGCAGGGCCACGGGCGGGACCCGGTCCTCGTGGGACGCGACGCCCCCAAAAATCTCGATGTCGTCGACCTCCACGATGCGCCCCGCGCGCTGGCGGAACGTCTCGTTGATCAGGAGGCGGAGGTAGCGGTACCTTCGTACATGCGTATCGTCGTGGCGTCGCCACACGCCGCCCGAGCTCCACCGGATCACGTCCGCCGCCGGCGTGGGCCCCTTGAAGAGCTCGCCCGTGGTCCCGTCGGCCCGGAACGTCGCCTCCGTCAGCGTGTAGGCGGTCGCATGGAGCGCCCCGAGCGCGCCCCATTTCCTAGGCGACGGAGACTCCGACGCCATAAGCCGCACCCCGTTGCTGACAACTCTAACCAGCCCCACGTCGTCGGACCAGACGCCGTCAAAGTCCTTGCCGGACGCGGGCGCCGCCCGTAATACGATGTCCAGGGCCAGCGTCGCGTTCTGCGAGTCGAAGGCGTCGCGGGCCACGCCCGTGAACAATGAGGGTGCCGCCGAGGGCACGACCGTCGTCGGCATTAATGAGGGCTTAGACGTCGTCGGCGCGCGCGTGTCGGAGGCGGCCGTGGGCGCCGCCGTGTCGAAGGTCGGCGAAACTGTGTCGTAGGTGGGCGCGGCCGTCGGGCCCTCGGTCGTCGGTGCGGCCGTCGGCTTCGGGCGAAACGCGGGGACCACGACCCGCCGGTCGCGCAGGAGGGCCGCCACTTTGTCCGACGCCAAGGTCCTAAGGTGCGGGTCGTCCCCGAAGTAAACTTTTGTGTAGAGTGGCGCGAAGCCGTCCGCATGGCTCACGTACAGCTCCAGGTGCTGCGGCGGACCGTAGGCGCCCGGGGTTGTGGTGTACACGGAAAAACGTCCCTCTTCGTCCGTCTTCACGAGCACGCGGCAGCCCCCCCCCTCCAGCGAGTAGCGGTCGATTGCCGGTAACGTGCCCCGCTCTGCATGCGCAGCGGCCAGGGGCGTGGGCCCGGTCACATGCCGCCCGTACGGGTCTGCGTGCCACAACTCCACGAGGGCGTCCTTGGCCGGCGCGCCGTCGGTGCCGCGCACTTGGCCCTGAAGCAGCACAGTCCCGTCGACGTGGTACCATTCGCCCGTGACGGGGTTCTCGACCTTGTCGCGCGGGCCGTTCGTACCTCGGCACGCGACGCCCATGGAACCGAGCACGGGCGGGACGGGCGCCTTCCGGTAGTACGGACTGGGCAGGTCCCGGGACCACGGCGTCCTTCCGGTGGTGCACAGCGCGTCCGGGCAGGGCCCGCCGCTACTGATGTCGACGTCCCCGACGCAGACCGGGTGGATGGAAACGTCGAGGTCGTCTAAAGCCCCGTCGCCGTCGTAGTCGCCATTATCTCGGTGCCGCGTCAGCTTGAGCTCGTCCGTCGTGTGGACGGCGTCAGCGGGCGTGGCGCCCTCGCGCATCGTCGTTTGCACGGTGGAGCCCGGCGCGGTCGCGCCTTCGCGCTGGAACGCGCATTCCGAGCGCGCGAGCCACTTGGCGTGCGTCGCGACCCAGCCGCTCTGCGAGGTCTGGGACCTACGTAACGCGTGGTCCAGGGCGAGCGTTTCCATGTCGAAGTTGATGGCCCCGTCGAGGTCCGCGAGCCAGGTCGCGGCTTGGCGCTGCGCGTGGGGCGTCGCATCCAGGCCGAGCTCCGTGCGCCATTCGTCGGCCACCGCGGGCAGGAGCAGGAGCAGGAGGCTGCCTCGGCGCCGCATCGTTGTGTTACGGCTGCCTTTCGGTCCAGCGTTCGTCAGACAGGCTGCGTGTTGTCCATATTGTCACGCGGGCGGCGCTCGGTCCTTGCTGGGCGTCAGGCGCCCTCAGCATCTCTCAGCGCCTGCCGCCGGCTCTCTCGGCTTCTGGTGGACCACCGCTCTTGCTGCAGGGAGGGTGTCTTGGAGCCATACAACTCATCAATCACCGAGTGGGCCGAAGATGCACGTTTCGTGCGGGTTTTATTGACATTTTTGCATGGGTTGTCCTTTGGCGTCTCGTGTGCGGTCTCCGATACGCACAGCTCGGTGTGATTGAGCACAGTGCTCCAGCACTGCTGGAATTTTTGCGGCGCGCCGCGCTGCACCGGTTGCTGCAGCCGTGCGCCGTGGCGGGTAGTGGCCTTTTGAACTTGTTGCTACGCACTCATAACGTGCGTGCATCAACCATGCCTCCGACCATGCCGCCGCCGCTTTCGCTGGGCCGCCGCACCAGTTCCCCCGACGAGGACACGGCGGACGTGCTGGCCCACCTCGAGGAATCGTCGCCCGGCCGCAAAAGTAGGACCTTCTTCCCCTCGCCGCGCCGGCACCGGTCGACGTCTGATTTAGAACCGCCCGACGACGCCGCGGAGGCCATCATCGAGGGGGCCGAGGAGGGCCGCCTGCCGCGGCTCCTGCCCGAGGGCGACCGGGCCGCACTCATCGAAAAACTGCGCACGGACCTCTTCGAGGTGCAGCGCGACTCGGAGCTGACGTCCGTGCGACGGCCCTCGCTCCTGCCCTCGCCCCGGAGCCAGGATCCCGAAGCGGTGAGCGACCAGAAGCTCGGGACCTTCAAGGGCGTCTTCCTGCCCTGTTTGCAGAACATCCTGGGCATCATTTTGTACTTGCGACTGACGTGGATCACGGGCCAGGCCGGCACCTTCGGGACGACGGGCATCGTGTTGATTTGTGTGTGCTCGACCTTTTTGACCGCGCTCTCGCTCAGCGCGATCGCCACGAACGGGCGCGTGGAGGCGGGTGGGCCCTACTTCGTGATCTCGCGGAACCTGGGGCCCGAGGTGGGCGTGGCCGTGGGCATCTTGTTCTATCTGGGCACGACCATCGCGGCGTCCATGTACGTCCTGGGCGCGGTCGAGATGCTGTACGAGGGCTTCGCGGTGATCAAGAACAATATTTCCTTGCCGGGGACCTGGGACTACGCCATTTTTGCCCTTGTTCTCATGGCTCTATTAGCCATGATCGTGCGCGGCGGGGTGCAGAAAGTGAACGCGGCGGCCCCCGTCTTCTTATCGGTGACCATGCTCTCGATCGTGTTGCTCCTCCTGGGCATCTTCCTCTTCGCGGGCGGCGCCTACAAGGGCGCCCTCTCCTACGACGACCGGGACTTCTTCGACAACGTGGCACCGGACTTCGAACGGACGGACGACCCCAAGTTGAAGAAGCCCGACTTCCAGTCGCTGATCGCGTTGTTTTATCCGTCGGTGACGGGCATCATGGCCGGCTGCAACCGGAGCGGGGTCTTGGCGAACCCGTCTCGCTCGATCCCGATCGGCACGTTAGCGGCCATCGGGGCTACTACTACCCTGTATTTGGTCGTAGTGTGGGCCTTCGGCTCCGTCATCAGCCACTCAACTCTATTGGACAACCCCTACGTCTGCGCCGACGTGGCCTGGCCCCATCCGATCATCGTCAAAGTGGGGATTGTGATGTCGTCTTTAGGTGCGGCGCTCCAGTCCTTGACGGGCGCGCCGCGCCTCCTAAGCGCCATCGCCGGCGACGGGTTGGTGCCCTTCCTCGAACCCTTTGCGCCCTTGAAAGAGGAGGACGCGCCGGCGCCGCCGCAGGACTCCCCGCGGCGCGTGGCGTCCCGCAATCGGTTGTCGGGGGACGTTGAGGGCGGCGCGCCGCCGTCGCCCGAACAGCCGGCCAGTCCCACCAAGTCCTTCCTCGAGTTGTCGAGGATCAACACGCTGCAAGTCGGGCGGTCGTCAGTCACGAAGGGCAGCGCGGAACTGCGGCAGTCCGCGTTGCTCTTGACGTGGTTCGTGGCGTCCGTCCCTTGTTTAGCGGGCAACCTGGACGCCATCACGCCGATCATCACCATGTTCTTTCTCCTGATGTACGCGACGATCAACTGCTCGTGCTTTGCGGTGGCGTTCCTAGGGACCCCCGGGTTTAGACCAACCTGGCGCTGCTTCCACTGGTCCTCGGCCTTGCTCGGCTGTGTGTTATGTCTCGCGTTAATGTTCGCGATCAATTGGATTTACGCCTTGGTGGCCATCTTTATAGGATTGAGTGTCGGGTTCTACGTGAGGAGTAGGCGCGTCAGCACGGACTGGGGCGACGCCGGGGCCGGGTTCCGGTTCCAAGTGGCCAGGGACCAATTACTAGCGCTGACGGAACGAAGTACCTTCCACCACGCCAAGAACTGGCGGCCCCAGATCTTGGTTTTATGTAGATGCGACGGCCGCTTCAACCCCGTGAAGCCCGAACTCTTAGCGTTGGCCGGTTTATTAAAAAAGGGGCGCGGGCTGCTGATGGCCCATAGTCTGATCGACGCCCAGGACCAGCCGCGCGCGTTGGTGGCCGAGGCGGCGACTGAAGTACTGCGATTGCACCTCAACGTGCAGAGCATCCAGGGCTTCCCGCGGGCCGTTGTTCATCGGAGTGGTTCTAGAGATGTAACCGAGTCGTTATTGGCCACGGCGCAAGCATGCGGCGTCGGGGCCCTGCGGCCCAACAGCGTCTTACTGGGCTGGCCGTCCGCGTCTCCGGATTCCGATAAAAGGAGGCGGCGCTTCGTGCAGTTCATGCGCGATTTGAGTGCGCTGCGGAAGGCTTTGATTGTCTTGAAGGAAGGGCATTCTTTACAGAGCGGGCGGCCCTTCGGCGAGGGCCGGACGCTGGACGTGTGGTGGGTCGTACAGGACGGCGGCCTGTTACTACTTTTACCGTTTCTTTTAAAGAGATCAAAGGTCTTCGCCGGGTGCCAATTGCGCCTGTTCGCGGTGATGACGGGGCTCTTCGCCCACCACTGGAACGCGGACCACGGCGGCGCCAGTGCCATCCCCCACTCGGCGCCCGGGCCTGTTAATGAAAGAGCCTTAGAGCAGGAGCAGACCCTGTTAGAAAGGTGGCGGCGCTTTATTGAAAGAATGCTCGTGGACTTGAGGATCGACGCCGAGGTGCACCCCATCGCCGGTTTAGATTTCGTGTGGGCCGCGGCGCACGTGTACCGCGACACGCTGGGGTTACGAGGCCGGACGACGTACGCGCAGCAATTAGAAAGGAGGCGGACGCCGACGGGCCGGCCGCCGGCCTCGCCGGGGGGGCACCGGCAGGCGTCGCCCTTAATTCCGGACGACAACCGGTTGACACCCCTGCGCGGCTTCGCCCAGGCGCTCAACGCCAAGATGCGCCGGCACTCGAGCGGCGCGGCATTAGTGGTGACGAACCTGCCCTACATGACGCACCTGCCGCCGGCCTTCTTCGTGGACTACGTCGACGCGATGACTGATGGGCTCGGAGCAGTACTCCTCGTGCGGGGCTCGGGCCAGGAGGTCGTCACGAAGTACGGCTGAGCGCTGTGCCGACGAAGGGTGCCGGGGCGGTAAGTTGTGTGTGTGTCGACCCGGGGCCTAGATGCCGCTGTAACTCTCGAGACACGATTAGAGACGTTAGCAGGGGGTTTCATTTCCCAATCTGGTGCTTTGAATCAGATTGTCCTCGG
>Ga0302122_10001370_pt1 | contig 15491 bp, 10 predicted proteins | sample CB21_SCM_MG_FD_203115 | JGI IMG/M metagenome (GOLD analysis project Ga0302122, IMG submission 203115) | Marine microbial communities from Western Arctic Ocean, Canada - CB21_SCM | ecosystem: Environmental > Aquatic > Marine > Oceanic | place: Canada: Western Arctic Ocean | collected 2017-09-28
GCGAAGAGGCGAGCGGCGAAGAACAGCGTTCTGGCGAGCGGCGCAAAACACACTAGGGGCTAGTGGCGCAAAACCTACTAGAACCTGTGTGCCCCGTACCGTTAACGGTACGGGGCATACTATCCGCAACAACCGCATTACGTCGCTCCAAACCACTACGGCGCGCCGCCTTACGGCGCGCCGTACTATAACGCCCCGGTTCCGCAGCAGTACGGCTACTACGACGGGTACGGCGCGCCCGTAGTACTGCAACCCCTTGCACCTCCAGGCAGGCGCCCGCAGCGGTCTCGGTACCTCCAGCTCAACCCCTCGCGCCTGGTCCCAGAGAACGTGGAACGCGTGGCCATGTGTTTCAAGCGAACCGCCGCGTCTCAGCCGCACGCCATCGACGCGACACTCACTCGTCGTCCCCACAGGTGCGGCTGGCGCAACTGCCGTCGGAGCCACCCGCGGCGCTGCTCCCGGGGGCCGTGCGCCATCTGCGGGGAGGGGAGCCACGCGACGCGCTTCCACACGGACTTCGAGGCGTACATCGCCGCGCAACGGCCCCGCCCGCCGATGGAGCCCGAGGGCGAAGACGTGGAGGCCATGATGCGCGGCCTCGGCATGCGGGGGGACGCCGCCGGCGCGGACGCGGGCGCTGCCGCCGGATGCGTCCCAAGAACCGCCCGTCGTCTATCACGACCCTGCATCATCTAATGTTAAGCCCCCTCCCCCCTCCTGTCCTCTAATTTGGCTCTAATCTTAATCAACCCACCCGCACGCCACCGCCGCGGGCGCCCCGAGGACCCCTAGGAAATACTACTAGGCAAACCTTAGAAGGACGGCCGCCCCTTCTTCTTCCGCTTGGACGACGCCGCGCTGACGTCGCCCCCCTGGGACCGCTGGTACATCTTGGTCAGGGTTTTGGCCTTGATCTCGTCCCTTGTCAGCGGCCGCGCGTCGTCGTCGTCGTCCTCCTCCTCGCTCGAGTAGTCCTCGAGCTTGGGCGGGTTCACGTGGATCAAGTCCTGGCCCATGGGCGTCGTCGGGCCCATGCCCAGCACGCTGGGCATCGGGCCCGTGTCCTCGGGCACGTCGTCCGACACCTGCTCCCGCTGGCGCTGCTTGACCTCCGCATAATCCGAGATGATGGCGTTGGCCCGCTCCTCGATGGCCGCCAGATAATCGAGCATGTTGTTTTCCGTGACCGCGTCGGCGAACGCCGCGGTCCGGGGGCACTCCGTCTTCGTGAAGGTCGACGCCACGGCCCGCTTGAGCGAGTCGACGATCTTCTGGTACTCCTCGCACTTGGCCTCGTACTTTTCGGCGCTGGACTCCGTCTCCGCGACGCGCCTCTCGAGGTCCACCACGATCAACTCGTGCCGTTCCACGTCCTCCCCGCCCGCCGTGGCGTACTTGGCCTCCTCCTCCTGCAACGTGGAGATGGCCGCATGCAATTTTTCGATCTCATTCGTCTGTTCCGTGACGTAGTTGAACAACGAGAAGTTCTGGTCCTCGTTCTTGACAAACAATCGGACTAATTCGTCGATTTCTTCAATGCCAGTGGCGGCCTTGATGCGGTTAAACGCCTCCTCGAAGTTCTGGACCCGTTCTTCCCCTCGTGCGATTTCCTCCCGTTCTCTTTCCAACTCCTCGGCGCTACTCCGCCTCTTCCTCCCCGGACTGCCGGCGGTCCGCGCCCGCTCCGGCGCCGGGGGCGGCTTCAGCTCCGTCTCCAAAATACGCCCGAGCTCCACCATTTGGGATTCGAACTCGTCTTGCTCTCTTCTATTGGCCTGCTCGATGGCCGCGATTTCTAATTGGTAGTTGTCCCGGTGCTCGTAGGCGTTGTTGGAGATCTCGATCACGTTGGCCATCTGCTTCTTTTTGTCCCCTAACTCCTTCTCTAGTTTGCGGTAGATGGAGTCGAAGACAACCCGTTCCCGCCGCAAGTCATCAATATCCTCCCGCAAGTGCTTGTTCTGCGCCAAGGATTGGTTGAACTTCACTAAAGCTTGATCTAGTCTATTCTCCAGGATCTTGACCTGCTTGGCCACCATGAAGTTGTTCTCCCGCGCGGCGTTCACGCCGCCCATCTCCCTTCTCAATTTGTTCATGGAGTCGCGCGTCGAACCGACGGTGACGTCGAGCTGCTCCAGCTTTCTAGTTTCGTCGTCCACGTTCCTTTCGTACTTCTCGAGGTCCTCCATGAGCCGCGCGGTCCTTCTAGCTTCGTCCATTCCATTGGCGCCCGTCGTGGAGGTCCGCGTCTCCGCGCCGAGCTCCGCTTTGAGCCGCTCGTTGTCCTTCTTCAGCTTAGAGATCGTGGCCTGCTGCTTCCGCAGGACGCCGTACGACTCGTCGGCGTACGACTTGCGGTTCAGTTCCATGTGCCGGTACTCGCGCTGGAGCTGCGCGAACTCGGCCTGGGACGCGTCCATGCCGCCCGTGGCGAGCGCCATAGTGCGGCGCGCGTCGGGGCCGTCGAGGGCTGCCCGGGAGGAGCCTGCGCTTTCAAAGGGCTGCCTGCGGGACAGGCGTCAGCACTGTCTCCGGCGGCTGCCTCGCGTCGACAGCGTCCGAGGGCTGCCTTTGACGCTACCACGCGGCAGGGCTACCTAGCGTTGGTGCGCGTTTTACTTTGCCGGGGCCGCTAAGTGAAAACGCTAGTAAGAAAACGCTAGTAAGAAACGCCAGTAAGAAACGCCAGTAAGAAACAGTCTCACGACGGATAGCCAGGGCCTTTCGAGCAGTGGGCGACCCCCCGTTGAAACTTCGTCGAAAACCCGCGACGGTCTCAAAAATGGGCAGCCTCCGATGCCTTATAGAGGAGACCATCAGCATCGCTGGCTAGAGGAGACGCCCGCATCGCTGGTGCCTGTAGCGTCGCCGCCAGCTCATTATCGACGCATACGCCATGGAGCACCACGTCGAGGTAAGCGTCGACGGCTGCACGCTGCGGATCGCCCCCGACACGCCGTGCTGGCAGCTGGCCGCGCGGTACGGCCGCTTCCACGCGCGCGCGCGGGGGCTTGATGATGACGCGGCACCGGCACTGGTCCTCGCACGCGGCGGCCGAGTCGTGCCCCGCGCGACGCTCGCTGCATCGCTGGTCGGGGCCGAACTGCATGCGCTCGGCGCGGACGGCAAAGCTTTGCCTCCCCCGCTCCCGCCGCCGCCGCCGCCGCGCGGCGAAGCGGACTGGCGCGACGCGACGTCCAGCGACGACGACGACGACGCCGCATCCGCGGCGCCACCGCCGAGACCGCCGCCGGCGACGCCAGACGGCGACCGACAGAGCGCGGTGCTGGGTCCCGTCGACGACGGCGAGGCGCGGTGGCGCCAGGCCGCGAGCGACGACCCCGCCGGCTGCTGGGGCCGGTTGCAGGCATTGGAAACAGCGGCGGGCGACGACCGCGATCCGATCTGCGACGAGCTTGTCCAAGCATTAAAACCGCTGGACGTCAAAACCGTCTGGGACGACGGCGAGTGGCTCGGCGGGACCGGGACGCTTAGGGAAGCGACAAAAACGTGCGCCACGGCCCCCGCGGTCCGACTCTGCGTCGACGGCTACGACGCCGCGACGCACGCGCCGCGCGAGGCGGGCCTCCAGCCCGACTTTGAGGCCTGGCCGGCGAACCGGGACGACACCGGCATGTTCGCCGTTTTTGGGTACCCCCACGTCTCGGCCTGCGTCATGGGGTCTCTATTAGCGGCGGCCCGGCCTGCCATAGCGTGGCGCGTCGTGGCCGGGCCGTCTTACGCGTGCGTGGTCGGGCGAGGGTTTATTATAGACGCCTGCGCGGCCTCGTACAAATACGATGCCGCGCGGACGCTCGCCGAGGACGTGCGCAACGGCGTCTTCGAGGTCGTCCCGGCTCTGAAGGACGGATCGCATTCATTAAGAGTGGGGCGGCGGGTCGCCTTCAAGCGCCGCCCAATGCCGGCCTGGGCCGGGCGCGCGCCAGGGGACGAGGCGCGCGATACCTTAACGCTTCCCGCGCGGCTCGAAACGCTGCCCAACCGGGACACGAGTACGCGGCTCCGCTATCTGCGGGACGACGCGGGCGGCGGGCCCTTAGGAGACAACCACCGCACAGCCGTACCGCTGGTCGCGGCGACCCGGTGGCTCGAGCACCGACAAGCAGGCAACGACGCGTTCCGCGATCGCGACTTCGAAGGCGCGCTTCAAGCGTACGACGCGGCCCTGGACGCGCTACGGCGCTGTACCAACGTCGAAGGCGACCTGGCGCCGCTCTCGCCCCTAAACCGACGCCGAAGCGCCGTCGCCACGGTGCTCGGCAACCGCGCGGCGTGCCACGTCGAACTCGACCGCCCGTCCGAGGCTTTGGCCGACTGCCGCGCGGCCAAGGCGTGGTGGCGTTTACTCGGGAATGAGGCACTCGCCAAGCTCGGTGAAACAGGGCAAGCAAGGCGGGCCAAGTTGGAAGCGCGGCGGCGGCGCCTGGCCAAGGCAAAAAAATCAGCGACGGTCGTTGTGGTGACGGAGCCCCGGCGCCGGCCGCACGCCGAGCGCATTGTAAGATGCTTCCTTTCTCAAGAATACTCGGAGCCGCTGGAACTGCTTGTAATCGACGACGACGACGGGTCGGCGGGCGAGGCGCCGCCGTTCTGGACGGAGCTGCTGAAGCGAGACCGGCGCATCCGCTACGTCAAGCTGCCCCCCGGAACGTCACTGGGCGAAAAGCGCCGCGTCGCCTGTACGGAAGCGCAGTTCTCGACGCTGGTGCACTTTTCATGTGACGCCGTCTACGCCCCAGACTACGTGCAATGGCTCACGGAGGCCGCGGCCGACGTCGTGTGCCTCGGCGCGTGGCACGCCTGGGACACCCAAAGCGGCCGCGGCGGCTACGCGCGGTTCGAGGATAGCGTCCTGCGGGCGACGGTCGCGGACCGCGCGCAGCTCCTCAAGCAGGGCGCGATCCACGGCGGCTTTGGCCTGTGCTACGCAAGGAAAGTGGCCGAGCGGCTCTATCCCTTTGAACGAGGTCCCGATGCGGACGCGGCGTTTTTGAAGGCGTGCCTGGATGCCGAGGACGTGACAGTGTGCTCCATTCGAGACGCGGGCGCACTCGCGCTGCAGGTGCTCCCGTCCGCCGTGAGGACCGTCGCGCTCACCTCGTGCGCGGCCGACTACTTGGCGGCGTCCCCTGTCGGGAAGCTGGTCGAGCTAGCGTCCGCGGACGCGCCGGCGAAGCGAGGGCTGTTCGTCTGGGACGCCGAGGTCCTGGCCGCGGGTGGCGACGAGGTGGCCGCGGGCCTGGCGCTGGACGCGTGGAACCGGAGCGACGCGGGGTTCTGTTGTGTGTAAGATGTGATTCTCTAATCGTGCCAGTGTAATTTATGAACTAACCGACGGCGTTTCGCGGGCGCCGAGTTTTGCTTGCGAGAGTCGCAGAGATACCCCAATTGCCAGCGACATTGGATGCGTGCCTCCGAGCACGCGCCGCGCCACGGGCATCGTTGTGCGCAACAGTGCCTTGGTTTCTTCGAAGCGATTACATTCACTAAGCCCCGCAGCGTAGTTGCAGGCTGCTCGGACAGTGTCTATACTTTCGTCGCCCTTCAGCTTCAAGCATCCGAGGTATACGTCTCGCCTCATCTGCAGAGCCTCCTTAGACCGTCCGATCGCCTGGTACGTGTTTGCAATGTTGCTCTGCAAGGCGAGCATTGACACTCCTGATGAGCCAAGGCGTCGCTGCATAGATAACTCGGCCTCTTGCACGAACATCGCGTCCTCGTGGTGTCCTGCGCCGGTTAAACCGTTCCCGAGTTGGCTCATCGCCATGCGCCGAGCAATGTCCATCTCCGGCCGGTCCACGTACGTCTTCCCGCCCACCCGAGAGCGCATCGTACGACGCCGTGGTAGTCCTGCTTGCACAGACCGCACGTGTACCACCGGTACCACCTCTCATTCAACGCCTTGGCGCCCAAATTGTTCTCCTCGAACTCCGCGAACAAAATCTTCGCTTGCTCCGCCAAGCACGACACGTGCGCGAAGCCCGCCGTCCCGCGGCAAGCACACCCACGCACGAGGCCCTCCTTCGTTTTCCAGTGGACGGCCTCCGTGCAGATGTAGCACGCCTGGCCCTTCGTGTCGGCCGCGCATTTCTCGGCCGCGACCGCGACGGCCTCCTTACATTTTTTGTCGGCGTAGTCTTGTTCCGCGTTGCCGCCGCGGTGAATTTTCTTGCAGATTTGCTTGTGCCCGCGGCGCCAGTGGTCGTGTTGGCAAGTGGCGTTGCAGTATCTGGTCTTGCACCGCACAAATCGCGGGGCGTCGTGGGCCAGTGGAGTGGCGCAGGCGGCGCAGTTTGTGATGATCATGACCTTGCTTTGTCGCGTGAGTGAATGGCGCAGTAACCTGTTCTTGACTCGCGAAAACCCGGCGAAACCCGATTTGCGGCGAGATTTGAATGTCAGACAACGTCCTGCCGCACACGCCGCGGCCGCGCAGCGTAGCAGAGATCACATTTGAACCATGCCCTTGATCAGTGATCCAGCCGCCGAGGAAAATTTAGCCGTGCTGCGGGCGTACGTCGAGAAATGCGGCGGCGAGGGCTCGGCCATCACCGGCTGGACCACGGAGCTCTATAGCCGGAGCATCGGCAACTCGGCCGGCACGACGGACCGCTACTTCTTCGACACGACGGGCAAGAAGTTTCGGAGCCGGGCGGAAATCGTGCGAGCATTAGGACTCAGTGGCGCGCCGGCTATCCGGGTCAAGGGCGACGGCAGCACGTCGACGGGCGTGCTGCGCCCGGGCGAGCAGCCGGCCACTTTCAAATTCGAGTGGGGCGAGCAGGCGCCGCCCCCCGTGCCGGCCCAGTCGCCAGCCGAAATGTTCGACGGGCGGCCGCACGGGCAAGGCCCGCTGGAGCGGACCTTCGAGAACGCGGCCCGGGTCTTCAAGATCGCGGGCGACTTCCGCGAGTTCGACGGGAAGGACGCCATGGGCGCCGAGGTCTCGCAGATGTACCGGAGGCAGCCGAAGCGGTGGCGCGACGTCACTGAGAACGCCTACGTCTGGCCCGCGAAGCGCGACCCACAGCCGCCGTCCTGCGAGTGGTCCAAATGCAATTGTACGTACGCGAATGGCGGCTGCGGCGCGGACTGTGTGAACCGCGAGCTGTACGTGGAGTGTCCCTTAGACTGCTGCGGCGGCGGGGCGCCGGACCCGGCCTGCGCAAGCAAGGAGGTCGCGGCCGCGCCCGAGAAGCCGGCCGGCACCGACGCGCCCTTGGCCGTGGGCGCGTTCATCAACGTCAAGGCGGACACATCGCCCGGAAACAACCGCGAGGGCGGCGCGGGGACCATCATGGCCCTTAATGAAGACGGCACCTTCGACATCAAAGCGGCGATCGGCCGCAAGTTATGGCAGAACGTAAAGCGCGAGGATGTATCTAGAGAACAAACCTCGCGGCGGTCGCGGCGGTCCGACCAGCCCAAGGAGGCGTCGTCGCGAAGGAACGGCGGTGGCGGCCGCCTCCCCTGCTCCAACACGGTGATCCAGCGGCGAGCCTACCCGCCCGTCGAGGTTTTTGACACGGGCACCATGGGCTTTGGGCTGCGAGGCCGGGTGGCCATCGCCCGCGGCCAGAAGATCGGCGAGTACCGGGGCGAGGTCGTGGACCAGAACGAACTTTTAGAAAGGCGGTGCAACCGCAAGGCCGAGGACCCCTTCTACATCGCGGCTTTGGGGGACGGTTTGTCCATCGACGCGGGCCACCGCGGGGCGTACGCGCGCTTCGCGAACCACTCGTGCGGCCCGAACTGCAAGTTGGAGAAGTGGCGCGTCGGCGAGGAGCCTCGATTAGTCCTCATCGCGTTAAGGGACGTCCCGCCCGGGGAGGAGCTGACCTACGACTACAACGCGGGCGGCACGGAGGCCGACACGACGGTCGGCCAGGAGTGCATGTGCGGAGCGCCGAACTGCCTCGGGGCGATAGGTTCTAAAAAGAACGTCGTCAAGGGCCGGGGCTACGCGTCGGATTCTGAGGACGAGGAAGTGAAGGGGCGGGCGGCGCGCGCCCAGAAGCGCGGGGGCGAGCCCAAGGCGCCCAAAGAGGAGAAGCCCGCCAAGGGGCGCGCCGAGCCGGTCTGGACCCTGGAAGACGTCATGGCCCTCGAGGAGAGCGTTGAAGTCTTCGGGAGGGGGGACTGGGACCTGGTGCTGGAGAAGACCTTCCCCGGAAGTCGCCGGACGCCCGCGCAGCTCGAGAAAAAACATAAGGAGCTCCACGCGCACAAAAAGCAACCTAAGGCGAAAGACAAGCGGCCCAAGAAGAAGCAGAAACTGCAAACGGACGGCCCCGAGAGCACCGCCTGGGCCACGCAGACGCATTTGACCTTACTCGGATCGGAGGGCGGCGCGCCGGAACTCGCGGAAGCGTTGTACAGTGCCGCGACGCGGAACGAGGAGCGCCAGGCGGGCGGTGAGCTCCACTGCTACTGCCGATTACCGGAGTTTACCGAGGCGCCCTGCGTGTCGACGGACGGCGACCAAGCGGAGCTACTCTTCTGCGACGCGTGCGCCGGCTGGGTGCACCCGCGCTGCATCCGCCTGGAATCAATGCCGGGCGACGACGAGGACTACGCGTGCCCGTTATGTGCTTATAGTCGGGGCGACGGCGCGCCCCTCGCGACCGTGGCTAAGTCCGACGGCAAGACCCTGTGGACGCGGGCCCTTTGCGATTCTGCTTCATTGAAGACGTGCGAGGAGTGTTTGAAACTGTGGGACGACCTCGAAATCGACGACGGGCTCGTGTACGCGGGCCTCGCGAAGGGCTTCCTGGAAACGCTCGTTTCTGAAGCGAAGGACTTTGACGCCCGCGCGGCGCCGTTCCTTGCGACCACGGCCACCCTAACGCCGGGCGAGCTGTGCGGCCTGGCCGAGCTCGTCTGCGAGGGCCAGACGCTCGAGCTGGTGGACGCGGCGACGCTGGACGCGCTGCGCGACGCGCTGCGGAGCGCGGCGCTCGCGGCGGGGGAGGTGAGTCCGGAGAACGCCTAAATATCGCCATCTTTCTTCGAAATTGGCATTTATTGCGGCTTCACGGGCCTTGGCGTTCGCGACTCGCACGATTAATAGAACACGTTTTGCAATCTCTCAGAAATCCCGCGCAGGTCTTTCGCCACGTAGCGGTCAACTAACGTCGATTCGGCGTCACACCGCGACGCGAGAAGGCCTCCAGGTCTCCGCCTTGCTAGGGCCGTGACGAAAAGCGATTGAAAGCACGCCTGCGCCGCAAATTCAATTAAATTCGGCTCACTCTGAAATACGAAATATCACAGCGGCGCTACGGTCTTAGACACTCACGATGTCGATGCAGTCCTCTGAAAACCTGGCCGACCTCAAGCTTCTCTCGCTCGTCGCGAAAATGACCCGCCCCAGTTTGGAGGCCGTCGTGCTGGACCTCTGCCCGCGGTGTCCCATTTTTAAACTCGCGCGGCGCACGACCGCTCCCGCGCGCAGATGGTCGCGACCGGCCACCCGATCAACGAGGGCGAGCTCAAGGTGGCGGCCGCTGAGGACGAAGCGTGCTTAGGCGCCTGCGCCGTAGCGCCAGCGCCGCAGGTTCCGCGGGGCCTCGAGTGCGAGGCGGGCATTCTGGCGCAGCTCGACCGCGACATCGTGGAGCAGTTAGTATTAAGAGGCGTCGCGGGCGGCGACCCGCCGACGAAATCGGACATCGCGGCCTGCGAGAAGCGGCGCATCGCGCGGAGAAACATCGACTCGTCGGACGACGAGTCCTGATGCCCGCCGTCGCTCCGGTCGCGGTGCTGCTGCTGAATTGAAGAACTAGGCCCCTTCCCACGTTGTATAAGAAACAAGAAGTACATATACACAGCCTAAAAAAATATTAAAACATTTTCAAAAAACCCGAGCCAGCCGAAATTGAGTTCGAAGAACGAAATGAGTGTGGCGAGGAAAAATAAAAAACACATTTGGGGCGTCAGTTTGAATTTTTTGAGCCGGAGGCGATGAAAATGAGAAATGACCCCCAGATGTGTTTTTATATTTTTTGGCGTATACGCTTCCTCCCCTACGGCGAGTCGGACGCCTGGACATGACAAAAAGGCCGCCAAGCAAGCGAGCGTGCGGCACGCCTTGTCCCCCCCCCAATAGCACGCTGACGCGCCGGCGCCATCCATGGGCGCCGGCCGTCTAGCACTAGGACGCCGCAGCTCCCCCCGCCGTGGATTAATAGTGTGAAAAAAATCTACGGTGTCTATAGGCCACCCCGGGTCGATATTTAGAGGCGAAGGGGCGCATCGACTGGCGTATTAGCAGCCGCCCGTTTGTAACTCCACGATCACCAGTGGATACTAGAGTGGGGGCATTAAATAAATAACTAAATACCTCCGAGCTAACCCTCGGGGCGGCGCCGTATGCCGGCGGAGGGCGGGCCGGGCGTACGGTCACCGCACCGGCGGGTGGCTAGGTCGCCTAGCTCTAAGCAAAGGCAAATAAATAAATTAGGAATCGACTCGGCCGGGAGGCCGGGACGGAGGACACTAAGGGTCCACATCACAGCGCTAGTGTGAAACCACATAGGCCCGCGCGCGGCGTCCTCCTTGGGGCTCTGGTGACACGAAGGGACCGGACGAAGCACACTGTTTACACGGGAGCCACAGCGCCCACCGACGGCGAGGGGTGCCGCCGCGCCTCGAGCGCCTTGCGCCGCCGCTTGGCCTCGACGAAGACCCCGGTGCCGGCGAGGAAGACGAGCGCGCCCCGGACCTGCGCGCCGCCGACGGCCCGGCCCTCGATGACGACGAGCGAGAAGGCCAGGACCACGCCCTTGCGCGCCGTCTTCGCGACCTCGGCGTTCGTGGCGCCGTAGGTCGCGATGAGGCGCACGACCATGGAGATGGAGGCGTAGCCGAAGACCTCGGAGCACAACATCTTGGCGAGGAGGGAGGGCTCCCGCGAGAACAATTCGTAGGCGTGGCGCGGCTCGTCCGAGGCCAGGAACAACACCGCGGACTGCAGCGCGGCCATGGCGTACGTGTAGAGGATGAGCTCCGCGGGCGGCGGCCGCGTCTCCCGGCTGAAGATGGTGCACTGCTCGAAACAGGAGACGAAGGAGTCGGCGAGGATCGCGAGGCCCGCCAGCGCCGAGCCGAGCGCGAGCCGGAGGCTGGCGGCCCCCCCGGCCAGGTCCTGGCCGTCGAGCGTCGCCGTCGCGAGGCCCAGGCCCAGAATGACCACGCCGCCGTACTCCCAGAAGGAGTAGGCCGCGCGGTCCCGCCCCAATAACGCGCGCGAGAGCGCCATCGTCGGCAGGGGCTTCAGACACTTCACGAGGACGCGCGTCGAGTAGGCGATGTAGCCCAAACTGGCGTTCCCCAGGAAGACGCTCAGGAAGCACAAGACGGCCACGACGGCGTAGTCGCGCAGGGGCGTCGTGCGCTTACTAGGCGACCAGCCGTCCCGCAATAGCTCCAGGCCGGCGAAGCCGCAGTAGCTCGCCGAGTGGCAGAGCGTCAAAAAACCGCGGTGGAGCGGCTTGAAGCCCAGCGTGGAGATGATAAGCTCCTGCGAGGCCGTGAAGCCGCAGCTCGCAGCGAAGAAGACGACGAAGAAGAGCGCCGCCTTCAGCAGCTCGGCGGCGCGCACCCGTCGCGCCATGGCGTCCTTTGACCCGACGCTCGCCGCGTGCACAACCATGGACCTCGCCTCCGGTCGCCGTGCCAACAGCTTGCAAGCCAGCTGCGTTTCGCCTCTGGTCGCGGTGCCGACAGCCAAATAGATGAGATCCCGAACTCTCAAGTGCTCAAGTGCTGCAAGGAGCAGGTGTGGGGCAGCGGCACGCGACCGCTTTTGGCTGAGCATGCACTTTTGCCCGAAGGTAGGGGGACATCCTCCACAACTGGTGCCGTGCCGAAGGGGGACATATCATCAAACACCACTACCTTATTACCCCCGCGCCGTCAGCACGGCGTAGCGCAGGCAGAAGAAGAACACGACGACGGCGCCCGCGACGCAGAGCCCGAAGCGCGCGCCGCCCTGCGCGCTCATGCGCTCGAGGGCCGCCATCGTCGAGTCCAGCGCCGAGCCCGCGTTGCCGAGGCCGCCGCCCATGGTGTCCAGGAACCGGTTCTGGCCGGCGACCTCGCCCTCGATCTCCTGGGTCAGCCCCTTGAGCAGGGCCACCTTGTCGGAGAGCGCGTCGAGGTGGGCCGAGTTCTCCCGCAGCCCGAGCTCGACGTCCGAGGCGTTCGCCTTCTCGCGCGCCGTCGGCCCGCCGCGGTACGACATGCCCGCGCCGCGGCCCCGCTGCATCCACGGTGCGCGCCGCTGTTGTTATGGGCCGCTGAGCTCACGCCTCCGTGTAACCGTACTCTAGTGACCTCCGGCAGCGACGAGCAGGACTTCGGTCGCAGTGCTTACAGCCGTGCGAAGTATGCTGCGTATTAAACCGCCGCTTGGTCTTTGCAAAGGCACGAGTTTTGTGCTTGAAACCCGATTTGTTTGGCCATCCTCGCATCCGTCGCATCCGTCGGGGAATGGCATGGCTACGGCGGAATCAACATGCCTAGCCACGCGTGAAAAATCAACACGGGTTTTTTTTACATCAGGCGAGCTCGAGAGTGTTTTTGAGCCTGACGAGCACACTGAGCAAGAACTAAGAGAAGTTATAGGCACCGCAGCCCGGAGCCCTGCGCCCGGTAGCTCCTAGTTCGACGCCATAGAAACAGCTGCAACGCAACCATGCGGGGGCTATGGCTGCTCCTCGCGGCGCGCGCGCACGCATTCGTAGCGCCAGCAAGCCGTAGGACACGCGTGCCGCACATGGGCGTCGAAGAGGTGTTTTCTGCGGAGACAGTCGACGAGGCCGTCTCTGCGGAGCCCGTCGACGCCGCGGACGACGTCGACGCCGCCGCCGAGGCCGCGGAGGAGGAGCGGTACCAGGACCGGCTGCGCCGACAGACGGCCCGGGCCGCCGCCGCGACGTGTTGGGAGGGGCTGCCGAAAGAAGCCCTCGCGAACCTCGCGGCGCGCGGCGTGACCGAGCCGCTCCCGGCGCAGGAAAAGGCCTGGGGCCCGCTCCTCAACGGCCTCGACGCGATCCTGAGCTCGCCGACGGCCACGGGCAAGACGCTCGCGTACCTCGCGCCCCTCGCGCGGCGGTTACTTGAGGACCCGCGCGCGCCGCCACCGGCGCGCGCGCCCGCGGCGCCGCGCGTCGTGGTCATGGCGCCGTCGCGGGAGCTCAGCGCGCAGATCGCCAAGGAGTGGGACGCGCTCGTCAAGGGCACGGGCGCCCGGCCCTGCGCCCTCGCCATCGGCGGCGTGCCGCTGCACCGGTGCGTGTCCGCTTTAAGGAGAGGCGGCGGCGCGGACGTGGTGGTGGCGACGCCGGGGCGGCTCGCGGAGCTCATTAGGCAGGGCCGCGGCCGCGACTACAATTCTGAAATCGTGCTTAGTCTGGACCAGCTGGAGACGTTCGTATTGGACGAGGCCGACGCGTTGCTGGACGAGCAGGACGTGCCCGAGGTGACGCGGTTCCTGGAGGACATGAAACAAGACTACCAGCTCGCCCTCGTCAGCGCGACCATCACGAAGAAGGTCCGCAAATTTGCCAAGGGGGCCATGGAGATCGTGGGCCTGAACGACGTGGACGTCGCCCAGGCTCGACGGGAGGTCCTCCACGAGAGCGTGGCGGCGCCCGAGGCCGAGTGGCCCGCCATCGCCGCGGAGCTGCTCCAGGCGTGCGCCACGAACGCCGTCGTCTTCTGCCGGTCCATCCAGACGTGCAAGGCCACGGCGGACTTGTTACGGCGGTCGCTCCCGGCGCAGACGGCCGTGGTCCTGGAGCTGCACGGCGATTTAGATGCGAGCGCTAGACGCCGCGTCTTCCGGGAGGCCCGGGGCGCGGATGAGCGGTCCTTGGTGCTGGTGGCGACGGACGTCGCGGCGCGGGGCTTGGACATCCAGGACGTGAGGCTCTGCCTCCAGCTCGGGGCGCCGCTGCGGGCCGGCAAGCGGGGCATCTTAGACCCGGACCTCTACGCGCACCGCTTCGGCCGGGCGGCGCGCCGGGGCGAGGCCGGGGCGGCCAGCGTCGTCGCGTTCGACGCGACCGCGGGCGAGGCGCCCTTGATCGAGGCGCTGGCCGAGGCCTACCCGGGCCTGTGGCCCTCGCGGCCGCCCCCGGCGCCGGCCCGGGTCCTCGAGGCCGCCGTGGGCCGGGCCCTGGCGGCGTGCGCGACGGTCGACGCCTCGGCCGTGGACGCCGTGGCCATGGATTCGAGATTAGCGGCGCTGGACGCCACGGAGACGACGCGCCTGCTCGCGGCGGCCCTCGCGGCCCTCGCGAACGTCAAGAGCCGGGGGCGCCGCTCGCGCGAGACGGGCAAGAGCTCGGATCGGACGCTCGTCGTGACGTCCACCGCCGACACGCTGGCGCCGGGCGCCGTCGTCAAGGCCCTGAAGGCGCTCGGCTCGGGCAAGCTCGGGCGCGTGCGCGTCGGCGACGGCGGCCTGACGGCGTTCGTCGAGGTGCCGGCCAAGCGGGCCGCCAAGGTGCTCGCCGCTGCGGCGGTGGGCGGGGCGCTGCCGGAGGGGTGGGGGCTGGCCGAGGATCTGGGGGAGTAAGCTGTGTGTCTGTGGTTATCTGTGGTTACTGCCCCGGTGTATGCAAGTCGTAACATATCCCGCCGGCGGGGTATGTTATACGCCAGTCGACGGGATATGTTGGTCGCCATATCCGCATTGCCCTCTTGATCCGTATGCTCCGCGTGGCTCCGCCACTCCGCGACCCCACGATCTCGTTCATTCGGGCACAAGACCTGGACCTGGGACTACCAGGGCCGGTACCATTACCATGGACCTTGGCGCGACCGTTTGTTTTATCATCGACCGACTTACGCGAGGTCCAGATCAATAATATTCAGACCCGAGCCGGGCAGCCCAAAGCACCCTTCTCGTAGTGTAGATGGCCTATACTTGATTTCCACTATAGGTGGGGTAGTATGGGGCCCAACGAGACCGCTAGTACAATTACTGGAGGCCCTCTAAAAATTGTCATATTTGACGTTCAGCAGCGCGCGAAAGCCCAAATAAAACACTTTTTTGGGATGCTGATCGGCTCCCGGACTCCCTCTGGGTTAAATCCATTGTTGGTTAGACGCCTACACCGCATACGCTACTGCGCGGGGCATGCCATAGCTCTCAAAGTGCTCACCAGTCCAACCAGCCTTATAGAATTCTTCTCCCGCCCTCCGAGCGCGGGCTATCGGCTCCAGTTCCGTCGGATATGTATGAAAACTGGGCCGGAGTACTTATAATGTACTAACCGAATAGCAGATGGCGGTGTGAATCGCTGGTGTACTTTGGCAAGCCGCAAGACTCACCAGCGAATGTAGACATATTTCCGGGAGCTGCGAGCATATGTGCTTAGGCCGCTGCACGTGAAATTCTGGTCTCGATGACCGAGTATGGTGCTAACTTAATTTGGAAGCGCGTTTATTTCACACCA
>Ga0302122_10001371_pt1 | contig 15491 bp, 17 predicted proteins | sample CB21_SCM_MG_FD_203115 | JGI IMG/M metagenome (GOLD analysis project Ga0302122, IMG submission 203115) | Marine microbial communities from Western Arctic Ocean, Canada - CB21_SCM | ecosystem: Environmental > Aquatic > Marine > Oceanic | place: Canada: Western Arctic Ocean | collected 2017-09-28
GTCCTAAAATTCATGACCTACTATGGTCACGAGCGGGCCTGGAATTTCGTTAGGTAATCTTAAGGAATTAAGGAATTAAGGAATTAAGGAAGCTTAGTTATCGATAAACCTATTTATCGCACGCCAAAACAAGCCTTAGATCCAGCCAATTTACCCTAATAGTTCGTTTTGTAAAAACACTTATTATTCTATCGGTTTTAGACCACGCACATTACCTAAACCTATAGACTGCTTAAGTATTTAAGGGATTAATATAAAAGAACGTAATGAGGTGCCCAGGTAATTTCAGCTGTACAAGAAAGAAATGACATGAAAAGACTGTTTAATTGTCGAAGACGGTTTCATTAGATACATGTAATCGCTAATAAAGAACGTAGAACACGGTGATTTCTTCACCCTTCTTGACTGCCTTCTCAATGGTCAAAGCTCTTACGCCGTCTGTGACTAAGTTGATTTTGGCGTTGGGCTGTTCGGAGTGATTAATAAAACCGCCTAAGGGTGTCCTCAACCAATCTTGATTCTCATCAATTTTAACGTGAGTCTCGCCGGCATAGGTTCCGGCGGCGATATCCTCACTGGCAAAAAGGCCTAAGCCGTCAATGCCGCTATCTTTGATCGTAAGATACCGAGACAATGGGCGATAGATATTGCTTTCAAAGGTTTTAAGCGCGATTTTAGGGTCGAGTGCCATGAATTTTTAACCGTTATACTCGTCAATTTTCCGGCATTATAAAGACAAAATGGTAATAAACATAGCTAGGGGTTATAAGCCTTGCTTTGGCCATCAATTAACCTGACGTTTTCACTCGCACACCTCATAATGCTTTATGTAACATACAGCTAAGGATCTCAATATTATGAACTCCCCTAAAGGCGGACCAACGACAGATCAAGGCAAAGCAGTCGCATCTCGCAACGCCACACAAATCACAGCTCTCTAAACTGGCTTCGTTTTGTTACTTTTATAATCTAGTCCTGCCGAACCGCCCTCGATAACCGAGCGATACCATTGCGCTGGTAGCGTATTAGTTTGTGGGTGTCCGTGGTGCGACGAGATACTGGCCCACCTTTACGCCGCTCTTGTCTTTGCATACCGGCAAAAAAGGCTGCCATGTCACGCACATCATCAGGCTCACTGCCCGACTCGCTGAGCATCTCTCTAAAGATGGGCATCGAACCCTTCACGCTCATATCTCGCATAAACTCATTGACCGGCTCGGGGTTGGTATAGGTATCGTAATAGGCATCCATCACCCGCCGATAATTAAGAAGTCCCGCGGCAATATCGGCACAAACAAAGGCAGAAAGCCCCTCCTCCGCGATTAGATCGACAAGCTTCTGATACTCAATCGATGATTCAAAGTCGGGGGCACTGTTTAAGCCATGCTTACGAGAATTTTGGCTGCTAGCACTCTTTCCAGAGACCGATCTGGGGCCGGTTGATTTAAGAGCATTGCAGCGATTTGCAAGGCTCCTACGATGGCTTATCGCCAAGCGACAGAACCCCCTTCACAGACTGCTTTGACTCAAGTGCCGCCAGTTCAAGGTCCATACGCTTAATCAGGCGTGACTTATAGTCTATGGAATCGATGCTGCGCTGAAGATGCCTCATCGTTTGGTGCTGACGGTGAATCAAATCATCCACCATCTTGATGTGCCTGGCCGCATCCTTAAAGGCCCTAACCCGGAGATCGGATAGGGTCAGCTTCGACTCGGCGAGAATTTCATCAATCCATTCCGCTTCATCCTTGTCCGCCCGGCCATCCAAATAACGCTCAAGGGCCTCTGAGACTTTCCGGTTGTCATAAGTCTCACTGTAGCTGCCCGCCTTAGACAAAAGCCTCGCCATCGCCTCATGGAGGAGTAGCTCCTTGTCCACGGTGTGCCTCCTAATCCACCAGAGGCTCTCATTAAGCTGACTGACCAGGGCAACTGCCAAGGGTGAGGGATTGTCTAGTTCAGATAAAAGACTTTGCAAACCTGATTGGAACTCAGCCTCAGATTCATTGGGCAAAAGCTTGGGGCTTGATAGGAAGGGCAAAAGAGACTTGGATTTATCTTCAACAGGCATAGCAACATCCACGTAAGCACAGAAGTGAATATTATAAAGCATAAGCTAAAAGATAAAACAGTTAGAATTTAGTCGTCGCGCTTGATACGTAGGGTCACGCCTGGGTTAACCAATGGATCGCCGGTGAATTCAATACCTGCCTCTTCAAATGTATTTCTTATCACCATCAAATTTTTGGTATTAGCAATAGGTATACCCGGCTGCACCTCATAGCGCTTAATAGAAGCGCTACCAACCCCACTTCGGTTTGCGAGCTCAATCGCGCTCCAACCTAACATAGCGCGCGCTGCTTTTATTTGAGAAGAAGATACCATTGACTATACTTTATGATTCTATTAGAATCATTCTTATTATTTACCTACGAGTAGAATACCATGATTGATGATATCTTAGCCAAGTTTGATGGCGCCTTTGCCAAAAATACCATAAGAGCCTATAGGTCGGACTTTATTCAATACCAGACCTGGTGCTCACACAATAATATTGATTCAGTACCAGCGACTGCCGACGCCATGGCGCAGTACGTTGACTACCTTGCCACCATTAGGAAAAGTGCCACCATCCGCCGAAGAATCAATAGCTTGGGGACGGTCCTAAAACTCTCCAAACACTACAACCCCACCAACCAGCCAGAGGTCATACTCGCCATCAAGCGAATGCACAGAAAGATTGGACGGGCACAGCAACAGGCCACACCTCTAACCAAGCCACTACTCAACCAGCTACTTAGCAACTGTGATAACAGTATCAGGGGTTTAAGGAATAAAGTCCTATTAAGACTCGGATACGAAACCATGCGCCGCCGGTCAGAGCTCTGCACCTTTAAGTTTGAGGACATCTGCAAGGGGGCCAACGGAAAACCGGCTATCCGGCTTAACTTCTCAAAGACAGATCAATTTGGGACGGGAAAGATACTACCCATCAGCCAAGAACTGTTCGACTTATTGGAAAAATGGAGGACTATTATCAGCGATGAAGGCTATATTCTACGGTCAATTAGCAGGCACGGGCATATTGGGAACAACCTACACCCAGCAAGTATTAGCACCATATTAAAAGCACTGCAAAAGGACTTGAAAGTGGACTCCGATGAACAACCGCTAAGCGGTCATTCATTTAGAGTGGGTGCAGCACTAGATCTATTAGAACAGGGTGAGCCGCTTGAAAGGATAATGCTCAGAGGGGGTTGGCAGACGGATTCGTCTGCGATGAAATACCTAAGGAACTGGAGTCATTAATCTGATTGTTCGGCCTTAAAGCTTCTTACTTAAGTTAGCTTCTAAAAAATCATCACGCAGTGCCAGTGCCAGTGCCAAATGTTCAGCAAAACTGACTCGGGGCACAAACCAAGCGTCACGCACATGAGTGCATAATTGAGTAGTTCACATGGATTTCTTAAGCCTAATACTGCTGATAGGTAATGATTCACTGAGTAATCTAGCAGCTATATTTGTAGCTGGCAGAATCGATTAAACATCCGTAAAATACCCATCTTGAACTCTACCCTTGGCGCCTCGAAACTTATGCACTCGACACTCATACTAACTGTCGTTTTACTTTTGACTGGTTGTTTAACAGAGCCATCTTCAATCGACTATGGCGATTTTTCAACCTACTCTGCGGATGGGCATTTGCAAATGATTGTCGAAATACCCGCGGGGACCAATAAGAAAATTGAATACGACTACGAAACAAACACTTTCCCAGCCGACGTCAAAAATGGGGCAGAGAGAGTCATAGATTTTTTACCTTACCCTGGTAATTATGGTTTTATTTCGTCAACTATGATGGACTCAGACAGAGGTGGTGACGGCGATGCCTTGGATATTTTGCTCCTTTCTGAACATCTTGCCACTGGAACTATAATCGAGGTATTACCAATTGGCGTTCTAGTATTAGAAGACGATGGTCAAAACGATAGTAAAATCATAGCAGTGCCAGTCGATAAAAGTTTACGAGTTATAAACATCACTTCTTACCAGCAGCTTCATTCAGAGTTCCCCCAAGCAAAATATCTTATTCAGTTATGGTTTTTAGGTTACAAAGGCGGAACCATTATGAAATTTAAAGGCTGGGAAGACGAGTTGGTCGCTAAGGCGAAAATTGAAAAGTGGTCTATTAAGAAATAGTATTTCGAATGTTGTGACGCTGCTACAACACGCCTTTTTAACGCTTAATAACGTTTTAAAAAACTTCTTTTTACTATCTACTACTCTTTCCAAACGTAGCGCCATATAACAAATCACCTACTTCCGCGCGTTTACTAATTACGTCTTTACCATTTAATGTTAAGCTTGAATTGAGATCTACTAAGTGGTCAAGATCAACGTTTACCATCGCCAAATCCGTAATTATGGCGCTAGCCGCGCCATACTCTTCTTTTTTCTGAAATATCGCGAACCCTAGCCTTGTATCGCTAATAGTTACTTCACTAAGGTTGACTTCAGACAGATCTTTACTCGTTATACCTATTTCAGCATTCACGATGCTTAGATGCGAGCCTGAAATATGACTTCTTTCTCCCGAACTTAGGGCTTTATCTCCAACTCTGTCAACCCTGATTCCAGACAGCTCCGATATACTTCCAGAAAAATCCATAGCATCATTTCCGACATCAGTGAATATACTATTTGTAATTGTCCCCTTTGAATAGTCGCTATCAATAGCATCACTTTTCACATAACTAAAGCGTGAATCAATAACCTCATATTTAGAATGTATTAGATTTAAGAAATCCTCAGCTTCATTTTTCTCAAAAATACACCGCTCAAAGGTAACGTGAGTATCGTAAACACTTATACTTGCGCTTAGTCCAGAACTTCCCATATTTGGAGACGTTAGATGCTCAAAAATCGTGTCGGCGAACACGCTATCTCCTTTTGGACTAATAATAACTAGGCCACCTCCTTTCCGATCCAAAGACGTAATTTTTATGGGATTATTGATTGAGCCCTTAAAATTGAACGCAGATTTGGAATAAATAGAAGCCCCATTTAATAGGTTGATGGTTAAACCCGGATGCCCTTGAACAATAAAATTCTCAGGAATAAACAGGTCTTTCTTTACATCTACAATCTTCTTACTAAAAGAAATTGTCATTTTCGTGTGATCTACAATTACATCTCTATTAGCAAAAAAATAATGACTAGAAGTATTCCATAACTTAGATAAAGACACGCCCGTACTAAATGACTGTGGCACTACGATTGCCTCGCGCACCGCGTTCTGGATACCATCTATTTTATAACTAAAGTTAAGATCACTAAGTGCCACCTTAGGTGCTAACTCAATCGAAAGAAATATTTGCTTTCCTGGAGGGACTACATTATTTGTTAATGATTCAAATTTTTGATCAGCCGAATAGATTTTAATCAAATTAACAGGAAATGGAGAATCGTTTCTAACTTTAATGTTGTAAAAACCAAGAGTGTCTTCATCAACATTGGCTACTATATCTAAATCCTTATTAAGCCAGCCTACAATTTGCTGCTGCCTTTCATACAGATATTCTTTAGGAAATTTGTAAAACGGATAGTCTCTATATAATATATTTTTCTGCACACTCAAATCTTCATCTATTTCTTCAAAAAAATCATCTAGGTATTTTTGATCTGATAATTTAATTAGCTGGAACAAATACTGTGCTATAAACTCTTTATTTTGAAATAGTTTTTTAATAAAGAAGAACGAATCCCCTTGCTCAAGGTACAGATCAGCCGCAAAAATAGTCGCATTAGGCCGGCCTTCAGAATAGCGTAAAGAATTATATTCTCGAGTAATCGGTTCCACTAAATTTGTAACAGGATTAAAATAATAGAAAGCATTGATACCAACAGCATGATAACTATTCATTAAATCGATGATTGCAAAATGTGCTGCATATTTTTTTAAATCAAAAAGCCTATCTATTTCTATTTCACTATTCTTTACACTTTGTAATGCAGACCTCAAAAGTCTAATTTGATTTCGTTTATTATTGTCCTTACTGATTTTTTTCTCGTTAAATATTTTTATTCTATTTTCTTTTTCTGTAAATATAATTCCTTCCCTAGCTTTTCTGTTTTCTAATAATTCCTTGTTAAAGTGTTCCTCTAGAGCATACACGCCTAAATTATTTCCGTTTAAAGTAGCCTCAACAAAAAAATATCTCAGCGCAATCAACCCTTCTTTACGTTCTAACGCGTGACCTACCCACTCAACAATGTAATGCCTTGAAGCTGGTGGAAGTAATTTAAACTCGGCCATGCCATATATTTTCTTCCCACCCAAAACCTTAACTTTGTATGCTCTTTTATCAATACTACCAATCATATCTAGATTCATGCCTGTTGGAGAAAGCTTAACTTTGTATTCCTCAGAACCAACAGATAATTTTGCCTTAACAGATACCTCTTGCTCTTTATCAGTAATTATTCCTTTTGCAAGAGCTGTATCTCTTGCAAAGTTAAGTAATTGTACCCCTTCGAAATCAATATCAATATAAAGCCTATCTGGGGATGACAAAACCCCAGAGAAATAATTACTAAATACTGAAAATTTAGTTTCTGCTGCATGAAATACTATTTGTTGAATTGATGCCATAGTTTGATTTTTTTGCAAAACTGCGCCATAGAAAATCAACATCACACTTAGGGCTGAGCCCACAAGGGCTGTCGCGCAAAACATCAAAAAAGGTCTTGCCCTCCAGCCTCGCCTAATACTTTCCATATTTAATGGATTGCTCTGTATATTCTTTTGAGATTTGATTTTCACAATTAAAAAATCTTAGTGTTATCGAGGAATGTTACTTCTATCTCATCATCGAAGTTAAAGAGGCCATCTCTCAGCTGAAGCAGTTGGGCTTTATCTTTAAATACAGTGATAAAAGATACTTCGTTAGTCGATGGACTCTCATCTAACCTTTTCAAGTCCACTTCAAAAGAATTTCGTTCTAGTATTTCAAGTATTTTTTCGAGGTCTAATCTTGTCTTTGACTTTTTACTAATCGTCAGATACATCACGTTAGTTTTCTCAACCTTGAATGCCGATTTTCGAACTATAGCGACCGCTATAACGATCATCAAAACACCTATGATGGTTATATTTATCTGATTAGCACCAAAACCAAGGCCAATCGCAATACATATAAAGAGATAAATTAATTCTTCAGGCTCTTTAATGGCCGCTCTAAATCGGACGATAGAGAGCGCACCTACAAGACCTAAAGATAAGGCAAGTGACGATTTAACGATTGTTATGATAACCATCGTTGTCATTGCAAGAGGAATAAATATATTGCCAAAATTACTCCTATTCGACAATGCTTGACCAAATCTCACATAGACCCTCTTAATGACATAGGCGGTTATTGCTGTTAAAGCGAGGCTTACAAAAAACTCAACCGAAGAAATCGGAGCCTGTGCCTGCGTTAAATAGTTTTCCCAATCAAAAGTAATACTGTCCATTAAGTTCTCCGTTTAGTTAATAATTTTTTGCAAGATCATTGTATTTTTTGGAGTCAGTACAAGTGGCCGTAACCGCCATTTATTCGAAAATCCAGAAATATGAATAACATTGTCATCGATTGGCAGCATAATCGAATAAAGTGATGTGGTTGTTTCAAGAATATTAGTCATAATAAACGTATAAGGTCTTTTACTATCATCAAGACTACAGTCACCATTAAAAATTTCTGAGTCATTTGACAGGATATCTCGAAACTCTAGCGAGCATGTATTATTTTCTTTGACCTCCAACATAATATTACTATTTTTATAAAGACCTATCCATTGACCAATTAAACTGTCTATGCCATTGATTCTCTGCGGGCTATTTGAAGACATAATAACGATAGTCAGCAAGCAGATTATAGCTGCACCAAGAAGTAAATTAGACTTCATTATTTCCAATTTTTTATCCTTTCTACTCCAATCACATATTTTGAATTTTTCGTAACACGAAAGGGGAAATGTTTTGTGATATCTTTGGCTCCATCGGCATGGTGCTGATCGTATTTCAATTCCACAACCCTTTTTTCTTCATCAGAAAATGTTTTAAAATAATCCTTAATAGGGTTAATAGAATAAAATTCCATTTGATTATCTAAAGTAACTCTATATTTTTTATCGGAAGATAAATAGTAGGTTCTTTCGTACCTATTAAGAAGTGTCGGCGTAAGAAACTGTAAGTCTAATTTAAGTAAATCAAAACTCTTAGATTCAATTAAGCAGTCAAAAATTTTCTTAAACTCAAAGTTCTCATCTATATTTAAATTGAAGTCTTTTAATTTATGCTTCTCTTTCCAGCCTAACAGGCCTGTCTTATATTTTATCTCTAAGGTTGGGTTTTTAGCCTTGCCAAATAAATCACCATACCATCTTATTCTCACTTTTTTTCTATCCCGTTCACCTTCAACATTATCTATATAACTAGTGAGATCAGAGGTGTCAAAGTATATGTTATTCACATTTCTTTTGAAATATATTTCATGGAACATGGCTGGATGAGATTTAATAACATGCTCTATTTCATGCCAATTAAGATGTAACACACTAAACTTGGTTTCGTATCTGCGGTCGATTTCTAATGCCACTGGTTTTCCCTTTATCCGTGTAAATAATTCCACTCTGTCATATTCAACAAGTTCGATAGTCGGCTCTAATAGATACCATCATCGCAGCTACAAACTAATTCCAATTAATCTCTATAGATAAGAGTTAGCATGAATTCTCCAGGAGTTGTAAGCAGTCCGCTGACAATCATACATGCTCCTTTTATCTTTGGGGATCAAATAATATCTATCAGGGTGTGACCTGCCTGATTTCTTCGGACCACTCGCATCTAGAGTATGGTCTGTTGTGATGCCGTTTTCGGCAAAGTGCTAATGTACTCATTCGGTGTCTGGTAGTTCAAACTCGAATGAGGTCTGATTTGATTGTACTCCTTTCTCCATGTTTCGATAACAACGCGCGCCTCTGCGCGTGTTCTAAACCATTCCATGTTCAAACATTCGTCTCTGAACTTGCCGTTGAAGCTTTCATCAAGACCGTTCTGCCAAGGTTTACCCGGGTCGCTGAACGCTGTATCGATGCGATGCTCCCTGAGCCATTTCAAAACAGCGTGAGAAATAAACTCAGTACCATTGTCTGAGCGTAAATGTCGCGGCGCGCCATGTAAGCTAATCAGCCTTGCTAGCTGCTCGATAACATCAGAAGAACGGATACGACCAGATACGGTGATGGCCAAACACTCCCGGGTGTACTCATCAACGATCGAACACGAAGTCATAAGCCCAAATATGATGTCGTTGTTCTGGTGGTAAGGGCCTCGGTCTAGACACTGTTGCTCGCCGACGCTTCCTCTTTTTGGGTACTTGAAGCGCTTCGCTTTGCAACAGTCGCCAGGCTCGATCAAAGCTCATTGAATACCCTTCACGTCTTAAGAAGATCGTAATGCGACGATAGCCAAAGCGTGGATACAACCTCGATAGGCGCCGCATTGCCGCCAAAACCGGTGCGTGGTACGTTGTGAAAGCCCGCGCTTAACTGCGTAAGCGACTTGCTGTCGCCGCGCAGGCGCGGCTACCACTTTTTTCGGCTGACCTCTTTCATCACCTCGATCTCAAGGTCTCGCTCGGCCAACAACTTCTTTAGCCGGCCGTTCTCCTGTTCTAACTGTTTAAGATGGCGTACATCGTTCACCTCCATCTCACCAAACCTCTTACGCCAGGTGTAGATCGTTGCTTCGCTCACACCGTTCTTCTTTGCCACCTGCGTGACTGGCATCTGATCAGCCTCTCTGAGGATCCTGACAATCTGCTCGTCGCTGTATCTGCTCTTCTTCATGGTAACTCCCTCCTAGGAGCACCATACTCTCAAGTATCAACTGGTCCTAAAAATGGCAGGCAGGTCATTGACTTCAGACAGATCTTTACTCGTTATACCTATCTCAGCATTCATGATGCTAAGATGCGCGCTTGAAATATGACTTCTTTCTCCCGAACTTAGGGCCTTATCTCCAACTCTGTCAACCCTGATTCCAGACAGCTCCGATATACTTCCAGAAAAATCCATAGCATCATTTCCGACATCAGTGAATATACTATTTATAATTGTCCCCTTTGAATAGTCGCTATCAATAGCATCACTTTTCACATAACTAAAGCGTGAATCAATAACCTCATATTTAGAATGTATTAGATTTAAGAAATCCTCAGCTTCATTTTTCTCAAAAATACACCGCTCAAAGGTAACGTGAGTATCGAAAACACTTATACTTGCGCTTAGTCCAGAACTTCCCATATTTGGAGACGTTAGATGTTTAAAAATCGTGTCGGCGAACACACTATCTCCTTGTTATACAAGGAGTTTGATAAGAGTGAGTTTGATGATTGGTTAGCAGACAGAAACATCACTGCAGTTGGTAAAGGGAAATTTGGTTTGGGTGTTTACAAGTAATTGTAAACTTTTAAGTAAAAATAAATCTGATTTAAGGTTAAAATTCACACATGAAATATAGAGCAGAAATAGATGGTTTAAGAGCATTGGCAGTATTGCCCGTTATTTTATTCCATGCTGGTTTTGAGTGGTTTAGTGGGGGATTTGTAGGTGTTGATGTCTTCTTTGTGATTAGTGGATACCTAATTACCACCATAATTATTTCTGAGATGACTGAGGGAAAATTTTCCATTATCAATTTTTATGAGCGTCGCGCTCGACGAATTTTACCAGCATTGTTTTTTGTGATGGCTGCGTGCTTACCGTTTTCTTGGCTGTTGCTAACACCAACCGACCTATTAGACTTTGGGCAAAGCCTTGTTGCTGTATCAACATTTTCTTCCAACATTCTCTTTTGGTGGGAGAGCGACTACTTTGATACTTCTGCTGAACTCAAACCTCTGCTCCATACATGGAGCTTAGCAGTTGAAGAGCAGTACTACATATTATTTCCAGTATTTTTGATGCTCACTTGGCGATTAGGTATTAAAAAAATATTAATCTTATTATCGATAGTTTTTTTAATCAGTTTAGGTGCAGCGGTATGGGGAACTCAATATTCGACTCATTCAAAAATAATATCAGGCGCATTTTTTCTTTTACATACAAGAGGTTGGGAATTGCTTATTGGTGTATTTGCTGCCTTTTATCTCAAGTACAACACTCACTTAAAATCTCATGCCGTAAATCAAATATTAAGTTTGCTTGGGTTTGGAATGATCGCTTATTCAATTATCGCTTTTGATAAAACAACTCCTTTTCCAAGTTTATATGCTTTGATTCCCACAATTGGTACAGGGTTATTGATTTTATGCGCTGTTCCAAAAACTTTTATTCATAAGCTGCTAAGCCTAAAATTTATTGTCGGAATAGGACTGATTTCCTACAGTGCATATTTATGGCATCAACCCTTATTAGCATTTGCCAGACATAAAGTTGTAGGTGATGTTGCTGAGTTACATTTAATAATTTTGTGTATTAGTTCTTTGTTAATGGCATGGCTTAGTTGGCGTTTTGTTGAAAAGCCATTTCGAAATAGAACTCAAACTTCTTGCAAGTTCATTTTTACTTTTGCTGTTACAGGAATGATTATTTTTACTTCTATTGGTATCTATATTCACCAGAAAAATGGATTATTTGATTACTTTGTTGAGCAAAATTCAGACATTATCTATGGTGATATTGGACAAATTGAGTTTCATATGTATACAAACGAAAACTATATTCCATGCTCAGATAAGAAAATATATGAAAAAGCAGAAAATTGGCATGGTCTAATTAGGTGTCAACAATCTTCAAATAATAATCCTACTGTTGCCGTATTTGGAGATAGTCATGCTGAACATCTTTTTTTAGGGCTTGATGCTCATTCTGATTCTGAATATATATCTCTCATAAAAGGCGGTGACGCTTTCTCAGAAGAAGAAAGCCATCAGTATTTGATCGATTACATAATAAATAATAAATATATCAAAACGGTAATATACTCAATCTACTGGCATAAAAAATATGCGCGTTTTGGAGAACCTGCCTTAAAAGATAAATTATTAAATACTATAAATCTATTTACTAACGCGAATAAAAATCTAATACTTGTTGCCGATGTACCTTATTTCCCTTTTGATGCGAAGTCTTGCTATTTTGTAGCAAAATTCAACAAAGAAAAAACAAAATGTGAAATCTCTTCCTCAGAGTTTCAAGCGCAGAGAAAATACCTACCATTATTAAAAAAAATAGCATCAGACTTTAACTTAGAACTAATAGACCCATCAATACTCTTTTGCGATGACCAAAAATGTAGCATGTTAAGAGATCAAACAATTTTATATAGAGATAATAGTCACTTAAATATACCAGCAAGCCGCTTTGTTGGAGAATTTATAGTTCTTAACTCTTCAATATTAGATAAAAATTAGAGCTGTAAACTTTACAACAGCAGAAATGCTAAACTGCTGATATTACAAGGATTTTAAGACAGTGAGACACACAGAAATAAACTACAAATGTTGTAAAGATGCTGTAAAGATGCTGTAAAGATGCTGTAAAGACAGATTTGCCCCTCTGCATCCCTTTGTTTATAAGGGTTTCAAATCGTGCACCTATTGAGTGGGAGCAAGAAAAGCCACAACAGTTAGTCAGTATAATTAAGTGCTTGCTTCAACTCAGTCGGCGGCTCGGGCAAATCCTTAAAAACCCTCCACGCTATTTTTGTGCTTGGAATAAGAACCGCCCAAGCTGTAACAAAAATCGCCACAAAATAAATATACAGGCTCTTATTCGATACAAACCACTCCTCAAGAGCTCCCTTATATGGAGCTATAACATTCGCGTAGAAGTCCACGGACGCGGTTGCGCCGTGCATTATCTCTTCCTCACCACGAAACATAATCGAACCTACCCCTGAGAGGCCTGGCCGAACTTGCTGTATAAGACTCTGAGTGTTCTCCGAATAAGCCCCAAATGTTTGGGTAGTTAGCGGCCTTGGGCCGATAACACTCATATCACCAAAAAAGATATTCAATAGCTGCGGCAGCTCATTTATTTTGGTTTTACGCAAAAATGTACCTACTGGAAGCACTCTAGGATCACCCCTCATGGTAACCGTACCAGTACCAATATTTGGGCTATTTTTCAGCATAGTAGCAAACTTAAACAGCTTGAATTTTTCCCCGCTCTTACCGATACGTTCCTGTAAGAAGAATACCTCACCCTCGCCAGTGAGCCTCAGTGTTATTACTATAGGCACCAATAAAGGACAAAGGAACAATAACGCTATCCCAGAAAATAAAATGTCAAAAAAACGGTCCATTCTTACATCCTCTGATCTAGATATTTACCCGTCTCTTTATGAGCAAACTCAGGCAGGAGTCCAAAATACAATGTAACAATATCATCTTTGGTCCAAGTACCTTTTTCCCTAAGAGCTTCAATGCCGCCCATAAAATCATCTAACTTAGCCTCATCAAAATCCGGTTGATTTTTGATAACCCCAACCGTCTCAAAACGCTCCATATCTAAATCTTCGTTATCAGTAAAAAATTCCTCGAAATCCTTTTCACCTGTTGTATCACTTTTAAAGAAGTAGCATGGCCACTGCTTGTTAGCGATTAGTTCTTCTGCTCTATCACGAGCTTCACCCTCAGATTCACATTCATAAGGTTCATAGCCTCGTTCTCTTAAATAGCGAACAGCGATTTCAGAAAAAGTAATCAGATGTAATTTCTCACTGAGCTTAGGAAAGAAGATATCTCGATTCTCCCCCAATAAACCAGACAACAGACAAAGCTCGCCCGATTCCTGTGGAGTTACGAAGTAACGTCGAACATCATTCGGGGCTGAGAACGGCTGTTTTTTTGCAAACCGCTGGTTAAATCCATGAAGTAGGGAACCATCAGAAAACGCTACATTGGCAAAACGTGCCATAGAAATCGCTTGAGTCAAACTCTCACGCATCAAGAACATTTCCATAATACGCTTACTGGCCCCCATCATATTGACTGGGTTAGCCGCCTTGTCCGTCGACACACAAAAATATTTTTTAGCACCCATTTCCTTAGCGAATCTGAGAGTTTTAATAGTGTTGAAGACATTGACCATTATCATACGCATAAGCGTATACGGATCTTTTTCGCTCCTGACATGTTTTAAAGCGGAGAGATTAAAAATGTAGTCATATGGACCTTCATTAGACATTAAAGCTTCAAACTCAAGGCCACCACAGTCAATCGCGAACGTCTTGAAATCGCCTGAACCGTAACCCTCTGCGCTCCGAATGTCTCTGACCAATTCGACCATATTGTTTTCGGAAATATCTACTACGTGCAGTAATTTTGGATCGCGTTTAAAAATCTCTTTGGTTACTGCCTGACCTATAGTCCCCGCACCTCCAATTACTAAAAAGCTCGACGATGAAACCATACGTGAAAGTTGAATTTCCCGGGCCGCTATATCAGATGAAAATAATTCTTTATCACGACCAATGATATCTAAATAATTCATAATAAAACCTATAAAAATAATCTCGACTAGCACTAGAGATAATACTGAAAATTAGTGAGCCTATATTAGCCTTCAACGGGAGAATAAATTCAGTCAGACTCAAAGAGCCGAATCCACCCCATATTCTGCAATTTCATTCTTAATAATTTTGCCAAGTTTATCTGCGCCCGACGAAGTAAGATGACTAGAATCCCACACCAAGGGCTCAAGACCAGATTTTCCTTTAACTAATGCGAGGCATCGGTCCTCTATACAAATTTTGTCGAGAATCGAAATGAAATTTACACTCGCTTGCAGCCCTATATCCTTGATGTTTTCATCGACAGTCAAAATTTCATTAGCATTAGATATTTTGAGCCATTGCTCAACGCTTGAAGTATCCATATTGCTTTTTAAAATTGACCGAGGCAAATCTGGCTTCCATTGCGGAGATCCACCCAAAATAGTTATTTGACTAGCGGGCGAAAGTTTTTTTAGAGTTATAAGCGTGTCGAAGAGCTCTGCTTTAGTAAAGTCATAGGAAGACCAATTTGCATGAAGAATTAATATCGCCGGTTGCTGTTTTTTAATAACCGATAATATTTCATCATTAAATGTTTTACAGTTAGGCCGCTTTACAAACAACTTATTTGCAATAGGAGGGCAGCCACTGGAATTCATTTGTGATAGGTTAGGCCATTGTCGTCTCAAACCTGACGATAAAGCAGCTGCGTGGGAGTCGCCCCACAAAAAAACTTTTTCCCCGTCAGTAAGGATACAAGATTCAGCCCATTCAGCTGGATCTTGGTCGGCTCTCATAAAACATTTCCCCTCGTTATAAGAGCTCGAGTATGAATACGATAAATAGCTAATTATACGTTTCTCTTCAGAATTATATCTAAAATCAAAGCCATTACTCATATGACCCAATATGGCAAACAAAAATAAACCTGAACCAATTGGGAGTA
>Ga0302122_10001372_pt1 | contig 15484 bp, 13 predicted proteins | sample CB21_SCM_MG_FD_203115 | JGI IMG/M metagenome (GOLD analysis project Ga0302122, IMG submission 203115) | Marine microbial communities from Western Arctic Ocean, Canada - CB21_SCM | ecosystem: Environmental > Aquatic > Marine > Oceanic | place: Canada: Western Arctic Ocean | collected 2017-09-28
CTTCTTGCCTCGCTGCTCCAGCGTGTGGCGCCGGAGACGGATGGTGGCAGCTATTTGCCTCGTCCCAATTATTGCTGCAAGTTGCCTGCTGCAAGGTGTCTCGCTGCTGCCTGGCTGTGTCTGCGGCTGCGTCCTTCGCTCCGCGTGCTAGGACAGGTGGCTAGCTAGCTGGCCCGACGGAAATTTTGGAAAATGTCTGCGGCTGCGTCCTTCGCTCCGCGTGCTAGGCCGTGCAAAACTATGCTACAGTAGGCTGCTGGCCCGACGAAATTTTTAGAAAACCCGCACGCGCGTCCGGGCCTAGGTCTGACCTGCAGTTGCAGGGTACGTCTGAGGCCTCCAACCTCGGCACGTTTCGACGCGGCCAACTTCATGGGGCTCGATTTTGACGGGTTTTGAGCTGTCTGAGAAATAGTGAAGAGTGCTGTAGACATTGATGCAATGAAACAATGCCACGCATTCTAATTGCCGTGTATGCTGCTTTTGCGCAAGCGTTGGCGCCATCCACGACGCAGCAGCCCAGGCCACAACCGCCTGCAGCGGGGCGACGCGCCGCCCTGCGGACGCTGAGCCTCGCACCACTCGCCACCACCGTTGCGGCCAACGCGGCATCACCGACGGCTACAATACAACCACCGACGGTCTCGCGCGAGGTCCTCTCCGGCCTGGCGGGCGGCGCCGCCCAGCGCCTCACGAAGGACGTCGTCCTGTACCCCATCGACACGGTTAAAGTAAGAGTGCAAGGCAACCGCCGCCAGCTCACGAGACGAGTCTTTGCGGACCCCTACGCGGGCGTTTTGGCACCCCTCGTCGCGGGCGTGCCGGCGGCGGCCCTGTTCTTCGGCGTCAAGGACGGCCTGGGCGAGCTCGCGGCCGAATATGGGTGGAAGGACCCCCTGCTCGTGGAGGCGGCCACCGTCTCTTTGGCCAACGCGCCCTACTGGCTCTGCCGGGCGCCGGTCGAGCTCATAAAAACCCGGCAGCAGCTCAATATGACAGGTGGCCCCGTCGCCGTGGCGCGGTCCATCGTGGAGGAGGACGGCGTAAGTGGACTCTGGACGGGCTTCAAGGAGTCCTACTGGCACGCGGTTCCCGCGGATGTTTTGAAGTTTGGGGTCTACCGCATGCTCAAGGACCGCTACGGGACCGGTATATTAAGAAAAGCGTTGCTGGGGTCGTGCGCGTCGGCGGTGGCCCTGACGGCGACGACACCGCTAGACGTCGTGAAGACGCGGAGCATGGAGGCGGACGCGGCCGAGGCGGGCGTCGTGCAACGCATACGACGCATTGTACAAACGGAGGGAGCCGGCGCCCTGTACGCGGGCCTCGCGCCGCGCGTGGCGCGCGCCCTCGTGTCCGGGGGGCTGCAGTTCGGGAGCTACGAGGCCGCGAAACGCTTTTTCAAGTGAGTCGGCTCTGTGATGTGTGGAGTAATGTGTGGTGTGCTTTAGACTCCGACTTCCCCGACGGCGCCGTCGCGACGGAGAGAGACCCGCACTTTTTGAAAAGGCTCTCCATCCGCACTCGGCTGCCCGCGACAGATTGCACGCACAACACCATGCTCTACCCGCAGCTCACGGCGACGCGCTGCGTCGTGTCCCTCAACGGCATCTGGGAGCTGGCCCGCGAGCACGAAGAAGCGGACCAGCACCGGGGGTTTAAGGCGGAAAAACAGGTCGCCGTGCCGGCGAGCTACAACGACCTGTATGCGGAAGAAGGGTTTAGGATGTGGATGGACGGCATGTGGTACCAGCGGACGTTCGTCGTACCGCGCACGCTCCGAGGCGAGCGGCTGGTCCTGCGCTTCGGCGCCGTCGCGCACCGCGCACGTATCTACGTGAACGGCACCGAGGTGGGCGGCCACGAGGGCAGCCACCTCCCCTTCGAGTGCGTCGTCACCGATCAAATAAAATGGGACGGCCCGAACCTGCTCTGCGTGCGGTGCGAGAACCGCTTGTCGGCGACGACGGTGCCCATGGGCGAGCTTAAAAACAAAGGCGAGAACGGCCAGTTCGCGGGCCAGTACCCCGACGTGCCCTTTGACTTCTTTCCCTACGCCGGCATTCAAAGAGACGTTTGTTTGTACACGACGTCTCCCAAAGCGCACCTCGCGAGCGTGCGCGTGACGACGACGCTACGCGATGGCATCGCGCGAGTCCGCGTCGCGGGGGTCATCCATTGCCGGCGCGGGACGTCGCCAGCCACGGCCGGCGGGTACCGCGTCGCTGTTCATTGCACGTCGCGGCAGCGCGGCACGTCTTCGTCGACCGAGACGGTGGCGTGCGAGTACGAAGAGCGGATCGAGGAGGGGAAGCGCTCCAAAATAGGGAAAGGCGGCTTAGTGGATGGCGCCTTCGCCTGCACCTTCGAGGTTGCCAATCCCGAGCTCTGGGGCGTCAATACGCCGAATTTATATGATGCCCACATTCAGCTACTAAGGGGCGCGGACGTCGTGGACGCCTACGCGCAGCGCTTCGGCATCCGAACAATAAGGGTGACGGGCAATAGACTTCTCCTGAACGACCAGCCGGTCTACCTCCAGGGCTTTGGGCGGCACGAGGACTTCCCCATTGTTGGAAGGGGTTTGTGCCACGCGGCCAACGTGAGGGACCACGAACTGCTGAAGTGGGTCCACGCCAACTCGTACCGCACGACGCACTACCCCTACTCGGAGGAGCTTGTTGCTTTAGCGGACGAGCAGGGCATTTTGCTGATTGCGGAGGCGCCCGCGGTGTCCGTGAACTTTGATCACTTGCAGGATGATCGAATGCGCCAGGAGTGCTACCAGAACCATGCTTCCGCGCTGACGGAGCTCATCACTAGGGACTGCAACGCGCCCTCGGTCATCGCGTGGAGCGTGGCCAACGAGGCCACCACTAACCGAATTGCGGCCAAAGAGTACTTTTCCAACTTGGCGGCGTTGGTGCGAAGCTTAGATAGTACGAGACCCGTGACCATGGTCACCTGCAAGGTGGAGGACGATCTGGTCATGGATTGTTTTGACATCGTGGGTGTGAACTTCTACCCGGGCTGGTACCACGCGCCCGGGTTGGGCTTGGACGAGTCCTTTTCGAGAGCTAAAGAGTCCATGCGGCACGCGTTACATACCTTACATGCCAAGTTCCACAAACCGATATTAGTGAGCGAGTTCGGCGCCGACTGCATTGCTGGCTTACACTCTCTACCAGCGGAGCAGTGGAGCGAGGAGTACCAGAGCGACCTGATCTTGACGTTGATAGGCGTGATCCGCGAATGTGATTTTGTTATAGGAGAACACGTTTGGAACTTCGCGGATTTTCGGACGGCCCAGAACTTCCCCCGGGTCGGCGGGAATAAGAAGGGCGCCTTCACGCGGGACCGGCAGCCGAAGATGGTCGCGCACTTGTTGCGGCGGCGCTGGGCGGTGCCGCGCTACGTCGACGCGCCGCCACCGGCGCCGCGATAGCATCGCCTAAAAGCCCCACGGCATTTGCCTCCGCGAGGGTCCAAGGCCTCGGGGGTCCCTTTGGCACACGTGGGTTGGGGTCGAGCACCACACGGGTTTTACGCTCTCAATTAACGCCATCTCTTTGCGCGCGCGCTCTCCGACCTCTACAACAGCAAACTAGCATCGCTGGACCCGTAGAAGGACCACAACAGTCAAACGTTGCCAAGGGCAGCCCAAGAGACGGGTAGCGGACACGGAAGCGCCGCGTAAAACATGCGGCCCGAGCCCGGCACGAACCCGGAGTGGGACGCCCGCGTGAATAATTTGAGGAAGAAGCGCGAGGACATCACCGAGCGCTTCCGGTGGCGGCGCCACCACAACCAGCGGCACGGGCAGCGCATCGGTTTGCCGAACGAGTGGCACTCTTCCGGAAGGCCGCCGGTACATGAGAAAGCTAGAGATCTCCCCAAAGAGACGCACGCCATCAAGGACTGGCGCTATTATAGAAGAAGGACGGGCTTCGGCATCTGGACGGACCTGTATAACACCCCTGCGCGCAACATCGCCAAGTTCGGCCTGGTCAACAAGAAGGTCCTAACCGAGGACATTCATGGACTAAAAGTGATTTGCGACAACGTGGCGAAGGAGCAGGACGCCCAACAAGACGCCAAGGACCGGTTGATGGCACAAGGCCAGGCCATTCGCAGTGAGTTCGCGCAGACCATCCAGGCGAACCGCTCGCGGTGCGGCGGGAAGGACTACGCCGCACGGTTAAGAGGGGAGGCGGTGCTGGAGCCTACGTTACTGTTACCGCCCCAAGTCTCTATGCGGACGCAGCGGTTATCACTCACGCAAAAGGGCGTGGACGCGCGGCGGCGGCACTTCGAGCGCCTCGGTTGCCAGGACATGCAGGGCCTACTAGTCTGCGACCGGGGCCTGGCGGAGCACATGCACCACCTCGCGCAGTTGGTGGATGTGGAGCTCCCCACGAACGCGTTCATCCCCAAGAAGGAAACGAGAGAAGGCGCGCGCGTGCGGGACTAAGTTTCTAAGACCAAGGACGACGCGCGCGCGTGCGGTGTTCATTAGGCGCAAGACGTATGAATATACTACGGACGACCTTACGCGAAATCACAGATACGGACCCTACTTCTTCTCCAGGGGCCACTTGTTGCCGTCGGGCCACAGGATGTACGTCGGCGCGGGCCGGCCGGGCTTGGAGGGCGTGAGGACGCCCACTAAATTGGACGGGCCGTTCTTGGGCGCCACACTAAAGTCCAAAACGATGCGGTTCGCGTCGATCAATCCGGGGAGCACGTACTTTGGGGGCTCGCCGCGGCCGCCGCCGCCCTCGACCTTGACCAGGCGGAACTCGCCCAGGTACGTGTCCGTTAAAGTAATGTCTCTCACGCCGCCCGGGTGGTTGATGGGGTCGGTATATCTCCCCACAAAAGCGTCCTCCTCCCAATCCTGTCTTTGCAGTTCGCCCGGCTTGCTCTTGTACGTCTTCTTGTTGTTCGACGCCGCCTTGTACAGGCTCCTTCTCGAAAAGTCCGCCGACGCGCCCAGCAACGTTTCGAAGTCGTCCGCCGCGTTCGCCGGCGCGACGATGAAGGGCGCCGCGACGACGGGCGCGGCGCGGAGCAGGGCGCGCCGCGACGGCGCGAGCGCAGAGCAGGCAGCTGCGGAGAGCACCAGGGTGGTGCGCAGCATGCTTGACCTGAGTGCTGCGGCACTGGTACGGGTAATCAAGTCCTCTCTCGCACGTGCGGAGTCGTCAAGTTGATGCTCGTTAGCACGGGTTTTATCGGTGTCGCACGGGTTTTTCGCCTGCGCGGCCGGCGTCCGCATCGAGATCTGTGCGCCGCCAGCCACGTTAGTACTGTCGCTGCGTGCGCTACGCGTCGTAGCGCACACTCGCGACGCCTAGCACGCCGAGGCACCGATGGAGCGCGTCGAGCCCGTGCCCTCGGGCGTGATCGAGGACGCCGTCGTCGTCGGCTGCCGGGCCTTCCGCGAGGATAGCCAGCCGCCGGCGCGGCGCCCCGTGGAAGTCCTGGAACGCCTGCCCGGCCGCGCCAGTGTCAACGGCGGTCGAGAGGGCGGGCCGCGGGCGCGGCTCCCGAATCGTCTGGAGTGGTTCTGCTTCCCCGAGGGCGACGTCCTGCCGGTGCGGCAGCGGCGCCGGCCGCCCGAGAGCGTGCACTGGTTCACGCTCCACGACGATGCGGTGCCGCTGCGCGGCTGCGCCCTGACGACGTGGCGGCGGTGCCGCGGGTCGTCTGCTGAAACCGGCGACATGCCGCCGCGCTGGCTGTGGGTCCCGACGGCCTTATGTGTGTTGAGCAGGGTCGGCGTGGGGCCCGCGCTCGAACTCTGGCTGCGGCAGGCGGCTGTGGTTTTGCGGGACGCGGATAAAGGCCGGGACGCTATCAACGGTGTGCCGGCGAAATTTTGTAAGGCGGTCCAAGCGAGGGACGTTTCACTGAGGAGGCGGCTCGTGCAGCTGGCCGACGAGGCGCCGAAGCCCGCGCGCGGCATCCTCGCGATCGACGTGACGGGGCCGCTCGGGCAGGTCGTGCGGGTGCGGGAGCACCGCTGCGGCACGCGCGGCAACGTGGGCGGCGCGGGCGCGTGCCCGCCCCCGCGGGGCGGCGGCGGGTCGATTCGTTTGGCCTGTTTGTTACTGGGCGTGGACGGGCTCAACGCCGCGCTCGCCGCGGTCTTACTCGAACGACCGTTAGTCCTACATTCGTGCGCGTGCTCGTCGCTGACGCGCGTCGCCGAGGCCCTGGTGTCGCTGATCGCCCCCTTGGAGGTCGCGGGCGCCTACGTGCCCGTGCTGCCCAAGCCGCTGTTAGACTTATTGGACGCCCCGCAAGCCTACGTCCTGGGAGCCAAGTCCGAGTGGCTGCCACGGGACGCCAAGGGGAAGGTCGCTTTGGCCAAGGGCGTGGTCTGCGTCGACCTCGACGCGCAAAGGATCGACACGGCCTACCCGGCGCTGCCGCCCCTCATGCGACAGGACATCGAACAAGCGACGCGAAACGTGCGGGCCCTGGCCCACGAGGCGCTCGGCGAGATCGTGGACGAGGACGCGGCGGCGCGGGATGTGGCTCTGGTCGCGGCCGAGGCGCGGCTGCAGGCGACCGTGGTGAGGCACCTCGTGGCGTTGCTGGACCCGCCGCGGCGGCCCGGCGAGCCCAAGGGGGTGTCGTTGGACCCGCGCACGCGGGGCGTCGCGGCCGTCGCGCGCTGCGCGCCCGAGGCCCGCCCCTTCGCGCGGCAGCTTGTCGACACGCAGCACGTGCAGCAGTTGTTCGAGACGCGGCCCAACGCCCTGGTCAAGGCGCGCGACGCGCTCTTCGAGGACTCGGACGAGCTCGAGGACCGCGACGTGGTCGCGCGGCTGCACGGGCCGCGCGCCGACGCCTACACGTACCGCGTGCCGCCGCCGCTGGCGGGCGGCGACGCGACCGACGACGGCGACACCGACGACGACGCGGGGGACGGCTTCGCGTGGCGGCCGCGGCGCCTCTTCGGCGCGTCGACGACGCCGCCGCCGACGCGCGTCTACCGCTACGGCGTGCTCGCGGACCTGTTGGGCGCGACGGTGGGAGACCTGCGGTGCGCGTTGGAGCCGCCGCCCGCGCCGCCCGTTCTGGTCGAGACGCCCCGGGCGCCAAACGTGCCGCCGCCGCCGGGGGCCGCGGGGACGCGGGACGCGGCGCCGACGAAGCCGCTGCGGGCGTTCACGCCCCCGAAGTCGCCCCGTGAGAACGGGAAGAAGTCGCCTTTTAAGAGGAGGTAGTTGCATTTGCCTTTACTGGGGGGTTTGGCGACCAGTTGATGTGACCGATAACCCGCGAGAGCGAGGCTGCGAAGCCATTTTTACAGCACGAGAGCGAGGCTGCGAAGCCATTTTTACAGCACGGGTTTCGCTACAGTCAAAACGGGTTTGCAAGCGTGGGCGAATGCGGCCAACGCGCGTCTTCGCCGATAAGCGCTCTGACGTGACCACTCGTTTGTTGGCCCTGGAACCGCCACAAATTTGCCGCGATTGAAAGCACTCAAAGTGTGGCACATGGAGTCCCTCACCAAAGCCTTCGACGGCGAGATTATTTCCTGGAACGGGAGCGAGTCCAAGCCGTCCAGCTTTGAGATGGTCGAGCAGTCCACGGCGCGCGCCGCGCCGCTCCTCGCGCTCCTCTTAGCCGAGGAGAGTGCCGACGGCGCGACGATAACCGCGAGCTATCCGGCGGCGCTCCCCGAGGACATCCAGCACGACCAGCTCCTGCAAATCTGCGGCTCTGGTGCGGCGTTCACGTTGGTGACCGGCAAAGGCGACGACGTCGAGGCGTCGCGGCGATTCACGTTTTGCCGCCGGTTCCGCCGCGTCAGCGCTGGCGGTCGCGACGTCGGGCGGCGGCGTATGAACGTGTTAGTGGCCATCGCGACGCAGCCGGTCTTCGCCCTGGCGCCGCAAGTCTTGGTCGCGGCGGAGGGCGCGTTACGCGTCACGGACGCGGCCGCAACCCCGGGCGGCGGCAAACCGGCGGCGGCCGCGCGCGCAGAGACGGGGCTCGCGGACATTTTCAAAAGCGTCGAGAGCGCGCCGGAACGCCTCGGCATCCGCTCGCCGCATAGGGAGCTGCGGCGGTCGGAGCGCGGCCGCTTGTCGCACTGCGGATTTCTATCGCGGGTTTCGATTTTGCGGCGCTGCACGATCAGGTGCGGTCGTCTTCCTCCCGCGGGTCCTCTGATCTCGCGCGCGGCGCGTCTCTGCTCGACATTGACGCCGGCGCCGCGTCGGCCGCTGCACCGCCGGCGGTCTCGCTCCTCGACCTCGAGCCGACATCCGGCGGCTCGGTCTCGTTCGATATATCTCAGGCGCCGACGACGCTCTCGCCCCGCGCCGACGACGGGTTCACTACGGACCTCCTGGGCCTTTCCGAGGGGTCGTCGTCGGAGAATCTCCTCGGCATAGAGGGGCGGCCGACCAGCCCGAGCGCCGACCTCTTTGATGCTCTTGCCGTGCCGCGGCCGCCGCCGCCACCGCTCCCCCCGCACCGACGGCCACCGCCTCCGCCGCCGCCGCCGCTCAACAGAGTTGTGGACGTGCTACCGCTACCGCTTGAACGGCCGGCGCCGCCGCCCTTGCCGGGGAGGCGTCCTCCGCCGCCGCCGCCGCCGCCCGCCGGTTCGCGCGGGCCGCCGCCGCCGCTTCCTTCGCAGGAGGGGATGGTTTAATTTGATCTGTGTTCCTAGTTATATGTATGGGTTGGGGTCGCGGGCGCGCTGGAAGTTGCATGAACGGTTTTTTGGGTGCTGATACCTCTCCTGCGGCGGAAGGAGGCGTATTGCGCTGTGTGCACAGGACGGGGGGGGATATTGAAGATGAGCGACGTGGCACATCCGCAGACCTTACTGGGATGACAGACCAAAAAAACGACGACCAGACGAACTTGACATCAGCAGAAAAACACATGTGCGGACCCGCGTCTGACGTCGCATTTCGCGCAGTACGTCCACTGTATACTCCTTCGCTCGCCCAGCAAGCCGCGCTGCGTTTCGCGAAGCATGCGCGGATATAAAGGAGCGACAACACACGCTGCCACATTATCCAGTGCTAACGCGCTGCGCGCCCAATGCAACTCGCTCGCGCGCTGCACATTGCACTGCGCGGAATGTGCGCATGCGAACGCCAGCTTTGCGCGGCGCTGCGGCGCGATTTCGCTTGCCCGCGGCCGCGCGCCGTCGGACACCGCACGTTGCAGCCACCACTCACGCCATCGTCGCGTGTGACCACGCACGCTACGCTGCCTCCCATCGCCGACAACTGACCCGCGCCTCCATCGCAGACCACTAACAAAATGGTTGCCAAGCTCGCCCTCGCCCTAGCCCTCGCGCCGGCCGCCGCGCTCGTCGCGCCGTCCCAGGCGCGCGCCTCCGTCCGCATGATGAAGGGCGACGGCAAGCTCGACGAGATCCCGGACTCGGGCGAGGCCAACCGCTTCACGAGCCGCCTGGAGAACCAGGAGGGCTTCTGCTTGGACCTCCCGGGCGCGCTCGCGCCCATGGGCCAGTGGGACCCCGCGGGCTTCACGTCCCAGGCCTCGGCCAACGACATCCGCCGCTACCGCGAGGCCGAGACGCAGCACGGCCGCGTCGCCATGCTCGCCGTGCTCGGCTTCCTCGTCGCCGAGTCGTACCACCCCCTGTTCGCGGACGTCAGTGGCCCGGCCATCGACCACCTCGGCCAGGTGCGCCAGGAGTACCCCGCCTTCTTCGAGATCGGCGCCCTGGCCATCGGTGGCCTCGAGATCAACCGCGCCCTCGTGGGCTGGGCGTTCCCGGACTCGCGCGAGAAGGCCGGCCTCCTCAACGAGGACTACTATCCTGGAGATGTCGGATTCGATCCGGCCGGGCTCCGCCCCAGCGATCCCGCAGAGTTCGCCGAGATGCAGACCAAGGAGCTCCAGAACGGCCGCTTGGCCATGCTCGCCGCGGCGGGCTTCATCGCCCAGGAGCTGGTCAACCACAAGCCCATCCTCGAGACGCTCCGCCTGTTGATCCTCCTCGACGACTCGGAGATTTCGAAGAACCTCGGCATCAACCTGCCGACGGGCGACATCCCCACCCTCGAGCTCGAGCTCGAGACGAAGGCGCCGGACACCTTCTTCCGCTAAACGCGAGACGAAAGCAGTGCTTGTCGACTGTGTGGCACGCCTCCGCCCCTACCGGCGGCGGCCAGCACCCGTCTCTTGTTCTCGCCCCGTAAAAGAAGTTTGTAATCTACTTCATACGAGTTCACGCGGGCTCCTCGATGTCGCGTCGGTGGCGTAGGGGTTGCCGCTCTCAAACGGAATGGACCGTTCGGCGCGCGACGGGCCAATGTCTAGTAATCGCATAGCCCCTAGGGCGGCGGCCGGTCGTCTTGCTCCTCGGTAGCGTAAAAGATGCAACTTTGAATTAATTCCTAGGCCAGAGACAAAACCCCGGCAAACGACCGCTGCGGACCGCAGGGCCAGATATGTTCATTTGAGCTCGTGCGCGGCCTCGACGTCCGGGTCCTCCTTGGTCTCCTCGCGCGAGGCGACAACGGGCGACGACGGGGCGACGCGTGACTCCGGGTCCGTCCAGCGCCGTTTATCCCACCACGGCGCGGCCAAAAACAAAATCGAGTAGATCAAGCAGTACGTGCACCACTTACTGCCCAGCGCCAGCGTGCCCTCCGTCGCCCAGAGGATCGTGATCACGCAGAGGAAGGGCACGACCAACAGCAGGAATGAAGGTGCGTCCTACATGCGAAGCTCGACGGAAATGAAATTCAATGGTGGGGGTGCCAGGTGCGCGTGGACAGACAAATGGCCCAGCCCCTCGATGTCCGCCTCGATGGTTAAGAACGTCGCATCCGCACCCACCGGCACCTCGCAGTTGCTACCGCCCGTGATAACACCATGATAGACGTTGCTGTCGCTGTCGGTGACAGTAACCTTGGAGTCGATCTCAAGTTCGGGCGCCAGTTGGCCCGTCGTGCTCACACAGCCCGTCGAGTTCGTGCCGGGCACGAGAGTCGTGGCGCATCTAGCGACCACCGGTGCGCAGAGATACTTCTCCTTGTCGTAGTACTGGTAGTCCCAGTGGGCGGAGAAGCTGATATCGACGACTTTGTTGAGCGGTGCTCCTAGACTGGCCTTAAACGTCGCTTTTAGCGCAAAAAGCCTGCGTCTTGGCCCACCGGTAGCGGTGCGATTTGGGAACAACCACCTAAAGACTGGAAGGTTGTTCCCTTGCCGACCGCGATGTAGTTCGTGGAGTCGCACTGGTTGGCGGAGGGCTCCTCGGGGCCGGTGCCGAAAGTCATGTGGCGCCCGACGGCGTCGTGCGTGAGCTCGGCCTGGCCTCGCGCGAGCAAGGAGAGGATAATTAAAGCGCGCTGCATGGTAGTCTTGCCTGCGAAGCGTGTCCGTTGATCACTCAGGTGGAGCGTAGAAATGCCTCTCGATCCATGGCGTCTGAGTCACGATTGCCGGCGGCCGCGCGCGCGTGGCACGCCGCATGAGAGGCACTCAGAACGGGCGAACGCGAGTGTTCCAGCGGCGGCGGCGTGCGATGGCGCGTATGAACACCGCGTTAGGTACGCGTATGTCCAGTGTCCACTGTATTTTTGAGAGCGATGCTATTTGCTCGCCGACGACGCGGCGTTTGGCGTCAATCTCTCGACACGCAGTGTACGTAGCAACGAGGAACGGCGCGCGCGCCGTTTTGTATCAGGACACCCGCGCAGGCGGTGCGTTATAGCGTATGAAATAACTATAGTTCTTGTGTATTTTGCTTCAGCTCGGCGAACTTCATCGGCAGGAGAGACATTCGAAAAGACAAGGCAACCCCCTAGCACGCGTCCCCCGTCTCTCACGTCGTAGTGCAAAATGCATTGGTTATGTGCGGGTTTTACCTCACGGGTTTCCGTACGTATTATACCCATGCCTGTACAGCTGTGCAGCGCCGCCAAATAGACGCAATCCGCACGACTGCTGTGCGCCGCAGAACGATTCCTTCGCAGCCGCACGACTCCAAGCCGCACGCACGACTGGCGTGCGCTGCAGCACGATTCGCTCCTTCGCAGCCATCATTGCTGCGTTGGCCGTCCGCCGCATGGCTGCGCTCAGCAGTGGAAAGGTGCGCGTCGCCATCTTTGGCGGCGCGTTCGACCCGCCGACGATGGACCACGTGCGCTGCTGCGCCCAGATCCTCCGGAGTCGGCGCGTGGACGAGGTCTGGCTCACGCCGTGCGGGCCGCGGCCGGACAAGCCCGCCCTCAAAACGCCGACGTTGAAGCGGTGGGCCATGTGCGAGCTCGCCGTGAACACGGCGCTGCCGCCGACGGCGCGCGTGCGCGTGTGCGACGTGGACGTGAACCGGGACCGGGCCCACTTCACTTATGATCTCCTGACGCACTTGAAGCACACGCGAGGTGCCACGCACGAGTTCGCTTTTGTGTTGGGGACGGACTGGCTCACGGAGGAGACCAATATACGGGCGTGGGAGTCCGACGTGAGCGGCGAGCGGGTCATCACGGGCCACAAACTCGTCGAGGAGTTCGACTTTTTAGTCTTGAAGCGGCCGGGCCACCCCGCCCACGGCCAATTGTCCGACTACGGCCCGCGCTTTTCGTACCTGGACGTGGACGGCGACGAGGACCGGTTCATCGAGGGCGCCGGTTCGTCGACGGACGTGCGCCGGTGCCTCGAGGCCACGCGCGACTACGACGCCGCCGCGGGGCTCGTGCCCGCCTCCGTGCTCGCGTTCATGCGCCGGCACCGGCTCTACGTCGGGCCGGAGGAAACGCGCGTTGCGCGCGCGTCGTCGGGCCTGTAATACTAATAATATCACTACGGCGACGGCGTTGGTTGGTCATCACACTGGTATCGCCCGTGCCACAGTGAACGGCGAGTCTTGCTTCGAATTTTACTTCGTCGGACGTAAACATATTTCAAACAATAGCGTTATGCAAACAGGTCCGCCAATTCGTCTGATGGTGCGGGCGCGACGGCCTCGCCCCCGGACCTGGCACCGGTCTCGACTGGCGCGTCCTTTTCCGCGGCGAGGCGCACCGGGAGCGCGGCGGCCTCGCCGAGCCGTTTCTCGAGGCGCGCGGCCGCGGCCTCGCCCCGCGCGACCACGTCGACGCCGCCGTCCGCTATCCGTCGCGGCGCGTCTGTGACGGACGCCGCGTCAAGCTCGTCTCGCAGACCCGCGCTAAACTCCGCGCGGTCGATGGCGCCCGAGCCGTCCGCATCCAGGCGCTGGAAGGTCTCCTCGACCCAGGCGCCGTCCGCGCCCGTGCCCGCGGCCAGCTCGTCTTTTGTGATGACGCCTGCGTGGACGATGTGTCGCGGCGATGGCGTCTTGATGAACGCCTCAAGTTGAAGGTGCATTTTCACGCCGAGTCCGCACCATCACCGTCCGTGTCCAGGCGCCGGAACTGCTCCTCGACCCACTCGCCCGTCGACGTCTCGACGAAGTCGGCCTCGCCGCGCCAGGCCTGCACGTCCGGCAGCGCGGCACTGGCCTTCTCGGCCAAATCGGCGAACGCGGCGAGCTCCCGCGCCCGCTCCACCGAGTTGCCACTACTAGGCCCGCGCCACTGGTCCCGCTCCTCCGCCGCTAAAGCGCGCGCCTGCTTAGCCAGGTCCTGCTGGGCCGTGATGCGCCGCTCCGCGGCCAACGCGAGCTGCTCCAGCCGCACGGACCGCTGCTCGGACGACTCCGCTCTTTTGGTAGCTGACGTCAGCTTGGACGTCAGGGAGTCCGCCCGGCTCCGCTCGAACTTGAGCTGCGTCCGGGCCTCGGTCGAGGCCTCGGCGAGTTCCGTGAAGTCGGCCTGCAGCGCGCTCCGCGCGGTCTCGAACTCCGAGCTTCGCCGCGCCACGTCCGCCTCGTACTCCGCCGTTAATTCCCGTTTCGTGTTGTCCACGGCCAGGCGCTTCGCGACGGCGCCCCGCTCCTGCTCTGCGGCTTTCACGGTGTCGAGCTTTCTTTCCAAGTCGGACTGGAACTGGTCGTTCATCGCTTGCGAGGACTGCTCGAACTCCACGTCCAAGTTAAAAATCTCGTCCTGCAGGGCTTCCGACGCTCTTTCAAATTTCTCGGACTTCTCCTCGAAGGAGTCGCGCTCCACTTGCAATTCGGCGACTTTGGCGCCCAGCGTGGTGATCTCCGACTCCAGGGACGAGGCCAGGGACTGCACGTCGAGTTCTAATTGAGTATTCAGCTCCGTGGCCTCCGACACCTTAATGGCGTTGGAATCGCGCTCCGTCGTCACCGTCGCCAGGTCCTGGCGGACCTGGCCCAGCTCTGTGGCATAGCTGGCCTGCACGGCCTCGACCTGCCGCCGCCGCTGCACCTGGGCCTCTGCCTGGGCCTGCACGATCTCGGCCCTTTGCATCACGATCGCTTCGGCCTTGGCCTCCCTTCTCGCCTCCTCCACTCGTGCGTCCGCTTCTCTTTTTACTTCGGCCCGCGCCTCGGCCACCGCTTTCCGTACGTCCTCCGCCTGCTGCTTCTCCTGCTTGAGTTTTCTCCGCTTGAGGACCTTCTTCGTCCGTCGGGCGCCGAGCGCCGCGCTGACACCTAAAGCGAGCCCCACGACGCCCGCCGGCAGGAACTCCACGGACACGTCGCGGTGCGGCGCGGCCTTGATCGGTGGTATCCGTTGGAAGGTCGTGGCTTGCTGCGCCAGAGCGAGCAGCAGTAGTCTCGCTGGCGCCATTTTTGGTGTGCGCGCTCTGTGCGTCGTGGCGTAACGTCGTATTGCAAGACGGCGCAGGTCTAACAGTGAGCAGCAGCTCTGCGCGTGAAACGGCCGCCTTTGCGTGTCTGTTACAGAGTTATGGCGGGCAAAACTTGTAGCAAACATGTGGAAACCCGTTTTAAATCCATTTCTTTGCCTTTGCGTATGCCGTTGTCACGGGCCTGTATATCGCTCGCCGGACTTTTAACGACCACTAGGGTCGCTTCTGACAAAAACAGGTTTCTAAGATTTTTGCGAAAGTTGGCTCAGCGCAGCGCCGAGAAGGCCAGAGCAGGCCAGCGTTCAAAAACGCTCCGTGCGGACCACGCGCCCAGCGAGCTGGCCAAGGGCAGCTTCTGCGTCTGCGGCGAGCACGTCTACGGTGGGAACACAAGGCAGCCCCCCATCACTGGTGGCAGTGGAATCTCTGATGGCGATGCGTTACCATCTTTGAGCTCTCGACGCACAAGAACGTTAAGCAATGGATGTCGTCCGCCGCTTGAAGAAGGCGCTCGGCAACCGACCCAGCGACCGGATGGCGTCGAGCAACGGCCTGGTAGAGGCCGACGCCGACGACATACAGTCGCTCGAGCGCCTGCGCGACGAGGCGCGGCGCGCTTGCTTAGAACAGATGGACTCGCACCTGACGCAATACCTGTTCGAAACCGGCGATAGGCTGCCCGCTCTGCACTACGAAGAGTGGGTTGCGGCGTTACATCCCGAGAACGTCACGGTGCAGGCAGGCGTCGTGACTAAACTCG
>Ga0302122_10001373_pt1 | contig 15483 bp, 10 predicted proteins | sample CB21_SCM_MG_FD_203115 | JGI IMG/M metagenome (GOLD analysis project Ga0302122, IMG submission 203115) | Marine microbial communities from Western Arctic Ocean, Canada - CB21_SCM | ecosystem: Environmental > Aquatic > Marine > Oceanic | place: Canada: Western Arctic Ocean | collected 2017-09-28
TCTGGTCCGCGCACCGCTTCAGGAAGTCGACCTTCTCGGCGGACGCCGAGAGGTGGGCCGCGAGCTCGTCCGTGCTGGCGTCCCTTCCTAAAGTTTGTTGGAGCGACTTCGAGGCTTTTCGTAAACCCGAGAGTTGGGAATGCACGTGGGCCGGGAGGCGAATGACTCTACTCTGCTCGGCTAATGCTCGTAAAGCCGCCTGCCTTATCCAGAAGGTGGCGTAGGTGGAAAACCGAAAGCCCCGTTCCGGGTCGAACCGCTCGACCGCTCTTGACAAACCGAACGCGCCCTCCTGTAATAAATCGTCCCGGTCCAGGCCGCAGAACTGGTACCGCTTGCTGATAGAGACCACTAATCTCAAGTTGGACTGCGTGAGCGTCGCCCGGGCCGCCGCTCCCCTTTGCTTCTCCGCGCTCAGCGCCTCCAGCTCCAGGTTGATGGAGTGGGCCCACTCCACGTCGGGCACCTGTTCCTCCGTCCGCCCCGTGCCGTGCGCCAGCGCGCTGCGCACGTCCTCGAGCCGCCGCAAGCGCTGCACGGACCGCGCCAACGCGACCTCCTCGTCCTTCGTCAACAAGCGGGGCGCGTTGGCCACGTTCTCCATGGCGTCGAAGTCGAAGCTAAACTCCGTGGGGGGCGGCGCGGGCGGGTAGTCCACGAGGCTGATCGTCGGCTTGATGGCGGCCTTTGGGCGCATTGAGAGCGTCGACGCGGCAGTTTTCGTGGCTAGGAGGGCGAGCAGGCCTGCTCGTCGTCTTTGTCTTGGCGGCGCCATGGTTTTTGAGCCTCAAGCGGTGCGGCGGGGGTACGCGCGGCGCTATTTAGCTGGGCGAAGGGGATCCGGCTTTTGCCAACAAACGAAGCGGCGCGCGGTGGCGCGGCGGAGCGCTGCTATCTCGGTTTAGGTGTTGGTGCTTGCGCAAGAGGCGCGGCGACCTGTGCAAAGCAGCAGGCGATCGGCTGATTGAGTTTGGCGTACGAGGAGCAGCTTGCACACGACGGTCACGCGTCGAAACGACCCCCTGCCGTAAGGCTCGTGCGTGACGCATACGCGCCCGTCCACCGAGTCGGAAGAAATTTCCGTTCTTGTCTTCTTCGGTCCTTAAAACCCGAACGAAAACAGGATTCGTCTTAGCAGGGACTTGGACCTCTACTGAATCCCTCCAACACGGGCAGGACAAGTGCATGGCACCTGCGGCGGGCAGTGGCAGGGCAAAACTCATACAGTGAATTACAAAATGGCGTGAAGCGCAGCGGTCTAGCTGTTATAGATCACGCGACGTGAAATATACGTTGTGCCGCTACCAAAGCCACTGCTGCGTAACGCAGCGCAAGCGTGCTTCAGCGCAGCACTGAGGCCCATTACAGGAGGCATCAGCCAAAAGCACCAAAACAAATGCACCGCCACGTTCTAGCACTGCTCATCATCGGACACGCGCATTCGCAGCGCTGCACCTCGCTCGCGGGCCCCGACTGCCTCCTGATCAACGGCCGCGCGCCGCAGCTCCCACCCAAGGACGCGGTGCAGGAGGCGAAGCCGTCCTCCTGGCGCGAGCGGCTCTTGGGCGTGGTGCGCTCCCACCTGGAGGAGGGCCGCGACTCGGACGACGCCGTACGGGGCGCGTTCGACGTGCGCGGCGAGCTGCCGGACGCCGAGGGCGCCTTCGAGCTCGTCCCCGGCGCCTGGCTCGACCAGCCCGCGGGCTGGATCACGGTCGGCCTACGAGGGAAGTTCGAGGACAACTGCACGCTGTCGGGGGAAATCACCGATACGGATGGGGACGTCATGGCCGCGTGTTCGCGCTTCACGCTGCAGCGCGTCGACGCCGACGAAGCAACGGGGGTGCCCCTCGCGGGGAGCTGGGAGGGCGTCTACGTGTGCGGCGGCACGCCGACGCGGCTCGTTTTAAAACTGGAGCCCGACCACGCGGTCCTGGCGCGCGAGGTGACCGGCGTGTTCACGTTCCGCGTACGTGCGCGGCGTCCGATGCGACGCGGCGATGGCGTGAGGTGGCGCATCATCGACGCGAACGCGCGCAGGTCCTGGGCGAAATGAACGAATACGAGCTGCGCGAGGTGACGCGGCTCGTGGGCGAGTCGCTCGTGGAGCTCGACGTCGAGGACGGCTCCGACGTGATTGTTGTCGACGGTCAGCTCTTGGACGCGCAGGAGGTCATCCTGGACTTCGACGACGGGGGGGGCGACGCCATGTAATGTAGTGTGTATTCAAAATTCCCAGACAATTACGTTGCCGTCGTCGCCCGCGGCGGCGAGCTGGCCCGGCCGCGCATCGACGCAGCGCACGGCGCTCAGGCCCGCGCCGAGGCCCCACGCGCAGGCCCCCGCGCCGCGCGCGTCGTGGCAGAGCACAGCGCCGTCGCCGGCGCCCGTGAAAATGAGCTCGCCGAGCGTCGCGAGGCAGTAGGGGAAGTCGCGGTGCTCGCGCCAGGCGTGGACGAGCGCCTGGGGCGCCCGGGGGTCGACGACGCAGACGCGCCGGTCGGCGCCGCACGTCGCAATGATTGTGTCCGAGAGCGCCGCGACGCACGAGGCCGCGCCGGCCCCATTTTGGCTCCGGTGCGCCGAGCAGGCCCAGGCGGGCCGGTCGTCGTGGGCGCGCGGGTCCCAGCCCCGCACACGGCCGTCCTGGTGGCCGCTCACCAGGAATTCCCCGAACGCGCAGAGCGCCACGCAGTGGCCCGCCGCGTCCTGGGGCCGGAGCAGCCGCGTCCGCGCGCAGGTAGTTAGGTCATACACATAAACGTTGCCGTCCCGGTCGCCCAGGCCGCACGCGTCCCGCTCCCACGCGGCGCAGAGGATTGGGGCGCGTGTACCACCGCCGCCCGGCGCCAGCTGGCCCACCTCGCGCGCCCGCCGGCCGCCCACGTCGAAGAACCGCGCCGTGCCGTCGTAGCCTGCCGCTAGTAATAATTGCGGCTTTTCAGAATCGGCCAGCAGCACGCTGAGTGACGAGGCGCCGTCCGCGCTCGCGAGCTCCTCGCACGCGAGCGGCGAGCGCCACAGGCAGAGCCGCCCGTCGACGCCGCACGTCGCGATGGCTTTATTACCGCAGTGCGCGACGCCCGTCACCCACTCGCGGTGGCCCTTGGTCTTCCCGTGGTACGAGCGCTGGGGCGTTGCGCCGATGCGCGGCACGTCGACGCCGTGGGCCGCGTGGTCCGCGCCGCAGGCCACGATATCCTTGCCGTCGTCGGACACGGACATCGCGAGGAGCGGCCGGTCGCTGCAGTCGACCAGCGACCCGCGCGGGTCCCGCGGGCCCCGCGCCATGGCGTCATTCATGGAAGCGCCGACGGGCCGGGCCCCCCAGGACGCGACGCGGGCGCGCGAGTACGTGCCCGCCGCGCCCTTAAGGCCGCCGGTCGGCTCGGCCGGCGCCTCGAGGCCGTACGCGTCGCGGAAGTCGGCCATGTAGCTGTCGTTCTCCCGATGCGACCCGCCCATCGCGTGCCGGGGCTGTCCCGGCGCGGGGCCCTGGCTGGCCGCGGCGCCGTTCCGCCGCCGCACGATGGCCTCGGCGTGGCGGTCGTTGAACTTCCGCGCGCGCCCGACCCGCGCGTTCTTCGTCTGCTGCGCCTTGGCGCGCGCGGCGGCGCCGCGCGCCCCGAGCGTGCCCGGCTGGTTCGACGAATAGAACGCGGGCGTCGCGCCCTCGAGGCGCCGCGCCTGGTGCTGCTGGAGCTGCTTGTCGTAGCCGCGGCGGCGCGTCTCGCAGTGCGGGTCCCACTTCTTCACGCGCAAACCACTCGCGTCCGTGTGCCAGCCCTCCGCCTGGTCGGCCATCTTGTCAAATTTGCGCGGGAGATCGACTGCAGATCGGACTTAACAACTGAGGCCGCGGGCGCGTCCCGCCGCGTGGTTTGGCAGCCTTTGGACTGCTTCCTTGCGTCGTAGGCTCGAACGATCCAAGTGCAGCGCCAAGATCAAATCACCGGCTCGAAACCCGTCCGACTAGCAATCGCGATAAAACCCGGCCCCCTAGGATAGGTAGTTCGGGAGTCCCCTTGAGAACCATAATCTACTACGAAGTTAAGTCCCCGGCCGCCGACGCAGGGCGTCTTTTTGCTTTTTTAAAGCAGCAATATCCGGAGACAGTATATCTCGCGTCATTTTGAGGAGTGCGTCACTGGGAAGCGCGCCGCGCTGTCGGTCGGTGATTGCCGACAATTGCTTCAGCGACGCATGGGCTGCGTGAACGTCCGCCGTATCAGAAATACTTGGCGTCCCGATCAAGTCGGCCGGCATTCTCGTGACGCTCCGGCGCCGCGACGCCGTGCGCCTCGCGTCGCGGATCGAATCTTCCCGCAGCGCTTTTGTAACGGAATCAAGTGCGGCGCTGTAGGGCCCGTCGTCGGCTCCGATGGCTCTCCTACCGTGACTTGCTGTTGAGTTCGGGCCGGTCAGACCGATGGCCCGCCTCGACATCTGCGAACGCTTCCAACACCCAGCCGTAGAAATGAGCCGCGCCGCAGTTTCCGAGCCCGGATTGGAAGCCACGGCGCCATGTTTGATCGGCGCCGTGCCCCATATTTTCGCCGAGTGCTCCAGTTCCTTCACGACGACGGCGCGTGAAGCCCCACCGTCGCGCCGGGCGGGTCGGCGAGCAAGCGCATTCTGCAACGCGGCGGCGGCCTCGGGCGGCGAGCGCGCATAGGACGTTTTCAGCGCCGTCGCGACGCGGCCTTCCAGCGCCGTCTCGAAGGCGTCGCAGATGCGCCCGTAGGCCGGCGGCGCCGCGCCGCCCTGCGTCGCTGCACCAGATCTAACAAGCGCGTCGAGCGCCGCCTTGGCCTGGACCTCGCGCCGGGCGTTCACGATGCGTTCAAAGTCCCGCCGCTGAATTGCGCCGTCATTCCGATCCAGTAGCGTTTCGAAGAATGCTCGCTCAATTTGCAGTACTACGCTCCGCCGCGTCGCCGTCACCGTCGCGAGGTGCCGGGGCAGGCCCTCCGAGATTTCGACGTCGCCGAGCATGGAGCCCGGGCCGAGCCGCAGCAGGTCAACGGTCTCCCGCCGGTCGCCGACCATGACGGCGCCCTCGAGCCTGAGCTCGCCCTGCAGCACGAACGCGATCGCGTCGCAGGCCGCGCCGCGCCACGCAACCACGGCGTGGGCGGGAATATTGCGTTTCGTCGCAATCTCAGCGAGCTGCATGAACGACTCGGGCCGCCACCGCTTGAACGGCCCTAACTCTCTGAAGAATTTGCGCGTCTGCATAATTTCAACGCGACGCAGGTGCTCGCCGCCAAACGCGCGGCGGTAATCTTCTCCCCGCACTTCCAGGACCACGCAGGGCTCGACGCAGGCCGCCGTGTTGACGTACGGCCCGCCGCCCGATGCGCCCGTCACGCCGACGCTTCGGAGCAGCGCGCCCTCGCCGAGGCCCGTGCCGGCCGCGACGTCCTTGGTCACGACGCCGAGCGTGTCCCACTCCGGCTCCGGCTCCGGCCGCGGTGGGCGCACCTCCGTGGCGGCCTCCGACGCCATCGACGCGACATCCTTCTCCTCCTCCTCGGCCTCCGCCTCCGCGGGCGCCGGAGCACCGGCGGCCGGCGCCGGCGCGTCAGCACTCACACGCGCCGGTGCTGGAGCGCCAGCGGCCGGAGCCGGTGCATCAGCAAGTCCACGCGCTGGCGCCGGCGCGTCAGCAAGCCCACGCGCTAGTGCCGGCGCGTCCGCAAGCCCGCGCGCCGGCGCCGGCGCTTCGGCGACGTGAGACGAGGGTGCCGGCGCCGGCGTCGGGGCCGGGGCCGGAGACTGCAGCGCGGGTGTCTCGTCGTCCCGCGCGGGCTCGTTGCCCGCGCCGAGCGCAGCGGCGTGCGCGAGGATTTCGTGCGGCCGCCGCCGCAGGACGGCGCGCCGGTCACCGTACAAGTCCCGGCACTCGCGCGTCATGATCGGCGTCGAGTGGCGGAGGAGCTTGATCGCGCCCGCGTGGAGAATGTAGTACGTGTCGGCGACGTCACCCTGGAGCCACAGCAAATCGCCCGGCGCGCGCTCGGTCACCGCCAGGTGCTGGCAGAGTCGGGACAGCGCCGCGGCGTCGGCGCCGGCGAACATGCTGGATGCCCACGCGACGAGCCCGGCGACGACGGCGGGATCCCGGTCGCCGGGCGCGTGCTCGCGGAGCGTCGCGAGCATCGCGTCGTGGCGGGCCCGCCGCGCGCGGGCGCGCCGCGTCTTTTTCTCTTCCTTGAACTTGTCCAGCCAGACGCGCCAGGCTCCATAAAGCTCCCGGTGGACCGCTTGGACCTGAAATCTCGTGAGGAAGCGCTTCAGGAAGGCTGCCCCCCGGGCGTCGAGGTCCCAGGCGGCCTCCTCCTCTTCTTCCGCCATCAATTCTCCTCTATCTGTGTTGAGTATGGGCTTTGCAGCCCGACGGCGTGGTGGCGGAGAGTGCCAAAGCTGCGCTGTGCTGAGAGCGCGAAACCCGCACGTTTAAGGAGAGTGCCGCCGATGAATAGGCGAAGCGCGGTCTCTCCCCTCCCGGGTCCCGCCTACTAGTCCTAGCACCGTAACAAAAGTCTCGAGAGCGCTAGGCGAATGCTCTTAAATTTTTAGTCCTCCTTGTCTGCACGCATCGCCTCGCGGTACCGACGCGTCTCCTTGAGACAGCCCATGATGAGCGGCGCCACGAGAGGCGCGACGATCGGCGCGTACACCGCCGCGAGGTGCTCGACGGGCATGCGCGCGGGCAGCGCGAGGGCCGGGTCGTCGAGGGCGGCCGCGAGCGCGTCCGCGGCGCCGCGGAGCGCGGTCGCGGCCGCGCGCGCGTCGCGCGCGGTCCGGGCGGCCTCCAGGAACCGCGCGGAACCGGCCGGCGCGTCGGACGGCCGCGCGAGCGGGCCGACGGCGCGGAGCTCCTCGAGGCGGTCGAACGCGTCGGCGAGCGCCGCGTCGGCGGCGGCGAGCGCCAGCGCGTCGGCGTCGGCGTCGGCGAGGCGGAAGACGTCCACGGATGCAGCGAGGCCCCACTCCGCGCGCAATCGCGCCGCGGCGTGGCGGAGGAACGCGTCGGCGCCGCCGGCCCCGGCGTACGCGAGGGCGGCGCCGCCCGAGTCCGCCGCGGCGCCGCGCGCGTCGGCGGCGACGGCCGTGCCGTTGCCCTCGATGGTCGCGCCCCGCGCGGCGGGGATCGCGACGAACCGGAGCGTCCGGTGCCGGCCGCGGAACGGCGCCTCGACGGCGTGCCGCGCGCGCCGCGCCTCGGCGAGGAGGAACCGCACGGTGTCGAGCGCGTAGTGCTCGCGCTCGCCGTTCACGAGCGCCGCGTCGACGAAGAGCTCACGCGTCGAGAGCGCCGCACGGACGCCGGTGCGCGCGTCGACGGCGCGCACGAGCGCGCCGAGCGTCGATTCGGCGTCCACGGCCGCGCCGTTCACCGAGACGACTTCGACGCTGTAGGCGCCGGCGACGGCGCTCTGCGCCGGTCGCCCGAAGCCCTCGAGCCGCGCGGCGATGTCCGCTCGCGCCCGCGCCGCGTCCGTCGGCGAGAGCAGCCCCGCGCCGGCGCCTCTCGGGACGTATTCGTGCCACGCACCAATCGGTATTGCCAATACGAGAATTGCGATTACAAAATAGGCCTGGACGGCGAGGCGCTCGCGTGCTTCGCGCTTCTCTGCGGCTGGCATGCTGCAGCAGCCGCTATGACGGCTTACTCGTATGATAATGTACTTACGCGGGCGGCTTACTCGTAGACTGTATAAACCCGTCAAAACCCGTCTAAATCGAATCCGCAACTAAAAATGAGCATTCATCCTAGCAGTCTGTAAATCAGTTCTAGCGGAAGCCCACGGCAGCATCTCGGCCCGCATTGCTGCGAGTGCACCACGATCGCAGAGATGCGGGTCAGCTACTAAATTGCGAGAAGTTATGATCAGCCTGGCCGTCGCCGCCTTGATCGCGACGTCGCCGGTGCCCGTCCTGGACGTCATACAAATTTACGGCCGCCTCGCGGGACCGGAATGCTTCGGGAAAACAGTGCCGCTGGCCTCGGGTGCGTCCTGTCAGCTCACGGCGGAGCAGCTGCGCGCGACGCTCAGCGGCGTAGATGAGGCGGCTTGCGGCGTCCTTCATTTAACGTGGCGCGTCTCGACGGTGTGGCATCACGCCGCCGCCGAAACTCACGGTTCGCGAACGCAGGCGTCGTTCTCGGCGCGGCTCGACACGCTGCCGTTTCGTTGGCCCCTGAAGCCTTTTGGCACTGCGGATTCGCCCTCCAACGTCAAGACCGCGGCCATTAATAAAAACGCCGAGACCGCGGTCTACATGCGCCAACTAGAGCAGCGACGGTTGTACAATCGAAACGAACCGACGGGGCCGCTTCCGACCTCGCTCCGACCGGCCCTCGACGACCAGCTCTCGCGCGAACCGATCAGTCCCGCGGCGTCGCGCCTCGCGTTCCGGGCCCTGCGCGACGCGGACGGGCCGCTGGACTGGTTCTCGTTCCTCAACCGGGTCGGCGCGGAGAAGGTAGAGTGGCCACCATACTAAATAAATAAATATTAACGCTCGTCGCGGCATTGCGCGAAGCAGCGCGCCGGCGAGGGCTGCGCGCGGCACCATGTCCCAACCTGCGTGTGCGCGGCGCGGAGGCGGCGGCAGGCGCGGGGGCGTGCCGCGAACGCGAGCGCGTGCGTCTCGGCCGACGCGCGGACGGCCGCGACGATCGCCGGCGGCGCGTAGCCCGGGTGGACCGCCAAGACGTTGCCGTTCGCGCAGCACCCGTCGCCCCCGTTCAGAAAGCTCGCCACCGGGAAGAAGTCGGGCGTGATGCGGAGCCAGCCCGTCGTCGCGACGAGGTAGAGCTCGTAGCCGGCGTCGTTCAGGTAGGAGGCTGCCCTTTCCTGGGACCAGTCGCCGCCGTGCCGCGGATCGTGGTGGCCCCACGTGCCCCCTAACTCGTATTGGAACAGGGGGAACCGCTTCGCATGACTCTCCAATTGCATGCCCCGCAAGACCTTGGGCTCGTGGCCTTCGACGTCGATGACCGCATACAGGATCGAGCTGTTCGCGAGCCGGTCCGCGACGTCCGCTAATGTTACGGCCGAGACACCGTCAGCAGCGTGCCGCGTCCAATCGCCGAAGCGGCCTGCGTGTTGAAATCGACCGGTGACCGCCTCTCGACGACGTTCCAAGGACACAGGTTTCACACCTTTCTCGTCCGCAACAAACAGCGAGGCGGTCTCGCCCTCGCCGCTGTAGGCTACCTTCGCCGCGGCGGTGTCCGACCACGCGCTGCGGTGCATCGCGACCCGCGCGCCGTGGTCTCGCCGGAGGCGCTTTTTGGCCCGCCGGAAGACGTCGCGCTGGATCTCGAAGCCATGGAAAGACGTGCCGCGGCAGACCTGGAGCACGACGTCCGAGAGTTGTCCCTCGTTTACATCACCCACAAGAATTGCCCGTGTTGCTGAGTCACAGAGGCCCGCTGCCCTCGCGACGGTGAGGAGCCGCTCGACGCCGCGAAAGTCTGCCTTGTTTGAAAAGCTCCTGATGTTGTCCTTGTAGTACGCTGCGGCCGATTCCCCCTCTGAGAGGCAGAGCGGGTCTTGCGACGCAAACCACCACGCGACCGCCAAGCACGCGGCGGCGACAAAACGCAGCTTCTTGCGAGCGAGCGGTCCGCGTCGCGGCGCACCCATGCTACGCTACGTTACGCGTCAAGTCGACCGCGCTCCGGCAGCTGCACTCTGCGGCTCTGCGCTCACCGGGCTGGCTCGACAGCTGGGCTGCCCCCCGATGTTGCGTGCACTGCGGGCAGCCGCGGTCAAGAGGACGGCTCCTGGCTATACGTACGACCAATAACCGCAAATACCAGCTGGCGCTGATCCTCAGGCGCCCCACGCAGTAGTGAGACGGAGAACTGACGGCAGATTGGCAGAGTTTCAGAGAGTGCGGGTATAGATGAGTACGCGCATCAGAGCAGCGCATAAGCGAGTTTGCGGCGCATCGAATAGCTCGGCAGCGTACATGGTGTGCATTTGTCACTGCTGTTGAGGGTGCATGGGTCGGGCGGGCTGCTCTCACCACACACACCACCATACACCGCCACACACTGCTGTCGATGCGCATCGCTTACCTCGTCGCGCTCCTGCTTCCCAGCGGCTGCCATGGCGCCGGCAAGGCCTCCAAGGCGCTGCTCAAACAGTTCTGCGACAGAGGCCTGCTCGCGGCGGACGATCGGCGCGGCGACGCGTGCGTGAATAAAGCCGGCAAGTTCAAGGGCTGTCCGCCGGGCTGCGCGGCGACGCGCGGCGGCGGCGCGCGCTGTGTCCACGCGGACGGCGGCCGGTGGCGCGGGCGCGTGCCGTGCGTGGCGCGGGCGCGGACGGCGTGCGCGCGCGACGGCTGGTGGCTCGAGCAGAGCGACGAGGATAGGCGCGGCGACGTGTGCCGCAAGCCCGGCGGCGGATGGGAGTGCCCCGCGGACTGCGCGAAGCGGAACGGGACGTGTTTGGGCGGCGACGATCGCATGTGCCGCTCGGCGGCGCGGCCGCCTCGAGGTGCGTGCGCTGCGTGCGCCGAAGCGTGGGACGCGCCGCTCACGGCGGGGCCGAAGATAGCGCGGCGCGTGGACGCCGAGTTCGTCGTGAGCCACTGCGGCTACGACCTGGCGTGGCTGGGGGACGCGATAACGGAGCTATCAGAATGCGGCGTCGACGTCCGGCGCACGACCGTCTACTCCAAGTGCGGCCGGCCGCCCTCGAGCGCGCCGAACGGGTCCATTCTGGAAACGCTACCGAACGTCGGGCGCTGCGACCACGCCTACGCCACGCACATGGTGCGGCGCTACGACCGTTTGGAACCGCTGGTCTTCTTCCTCAAGGACTCGTCGCGCCACGGGTCGCGCGCGGACTACCGGCGCCTCGGCGTCGCTATGTGCGATACGGCGCGCGCCGCGGCGGGCCCCGTCGGCTTCGGCTGCGGGCGAAGGCCCTACGTCGACGGCTCGGCGTACCACTGGGCGCCCGCTCTGCTCGCCTACACGCTTACTGAGGTGCACTCGCACGCGTGGGACCAGGCGGACACGGCGACGCGGGACTACTTCGGGCCGTTCCCAACGCTGGGCGCGCTATTGGAGGAGACGCCCGTCCTCCACGCGAATGAACTCGAACGACGCGCCGTCGTGCCCGTGTGCTACGGCGGCACGTTCGCCGCGCGGCGCGGCTCCGTCCGCCGCCGCGCCCGCGGCGCCTACGCGGCCCTCGCCGCGGGCCGCACGCGCGGCGACAACATCCTTGAGGGGTCTATGGTCGAGCGGCTCTGGGCGGCGCTCCTCGCGCCGCGACACCCCGACCCCCGGGCGCGGGCCCGGCACCTCTGCGCCGCCGCGCGCCACCTCGCCCGGCCCCACTCCTACGCCGGCATGCTCGTCGGCTGCGACTGCTCGGCGCCCCCGGGGGACGTGCGGAACTGTGCCACGAGGCATGCCGCGTGGCGACGTAGGACGTAGTTGTGTTTTGCTCGATTCACCAGTAGTGGGTTGTGTCCCTATATATTTCCTTGAATCGGCAGCAAGGAGCCGCCTGCAGGTAGCTATAGATACGTACGCGTTTGCAAGGCCCGGAAAAAATAATAGTTCACTAAACGGGTTTAATCAATGCTAATAATCGTCTTAGCGCGAGCAGCGCTGCGCATCGGACGTGTGCACGCAAAGCGAAGCCAGTGCATCCGCTTGTGCTGTCCGCGTGTGTGTGCGCTGCGCCTTTGTCCTTGGTGCATCATGCTTCGAACGATCGGCATCGTCGGCGCTGCGGTGCTTAGCGCTGCGCGCGCTGAGACCGATGAGTGTAAGACATGGGCAGCGGCCGGCGAATGTATCAATAACCCAACGCATATGCTCGTCGATTGCCGCGCCGCTTGCTCCGGCAATCGCCCGCCGCCGAATCCAGACTACGCCTGCGATAAGTGGGCCGAGGCCGACGAGTGCTCCAAGAATCCCAAGTTTATGAATCTGCACTGCGCGGATGCGTGCGGCCACCGCTGGCTCTGGGCGCCCGACGCGCGGCGCGCGATCGGCCTGCCGGACGCGTTGCCGGTGGCTCCACCGCGCCGGCCGGCCGAGGCGGCGCTGTTCGACGGCACGCGCATCGCTCTGGACGGGCGCGCGGCGCTCGAGGAGCGCGTAGCGGAATTCGAGGGCATCGTTCTGCGGGGAGAGCTGCCTGCCGATGTAGTTCTGCCCTCCGATAGCGAAGCGCAGGCGGTGTCCGCCGTCGCGGAGCAGTACGCGCTCTACGCGGCGCGCCTGCTACGCGCCATCGCGCCGCCCGACGACGCGAACGCTCGGCGCGCTGCAGACGACGTCGAGGCAAATGCCATCGGGGCGCTCGACGGGCATCGCGACCCGCGCCGCTTGGACTGGGCCCTACGCGAGCTTCCGCACATCGCGATAAACCTGCGTCGCGCCATAGCCGCCTTGCCGCCCAGCTGGGAGGGCAAGCTCGTCGTCGAGGCCGCGAAAGCGGAAACCGGCAGCTCCTGGTGGCGCAAGGCGGCGCCGAAGCGCGCGACGGTGCCGCTGCCGCGGGCGGGCATTGAGCTCCCGGCGCTGGGCCTCGGCACGTGCTGGCTCACCGAGCACGAGACCGAGGCGAGCGTGGGCGCGACACTGGCCTGGGCCGCGGCCCACCCGGCGGCGCCGCCAGTGCATATTGACAGCGCCGAGGCCTATCGCAACGAGGCCGCCGTCGGGCGCGCGATCGCGGCCGCCGGCGGGGCGGGCCGCGCCTTCCTCGCCTCGAAGCTCTCAGACCGCGCGAAGCTCTCGCACGCGGGCGCGGAAGGCGCGCGTCGCGGAGACGCTTCAATTGTTCGGCGTCGACACATTGGACCTCTACAGCCTGCACTCCGCCTTCAACTTCCTGCACGACGCGGCCGCGCGCGCGTACCTCGTCGGGGCGTGGCGCGCGCTCGTCGAGCTGCAGAAGGACGGCACTCTTCGCGCGCTCGGCGTGTCGAACTTTGACGCGCAAGAGCTGCGGGCCTTCGCCGCGGACCCGGCCCTCGGCGGCATTTGGCTCCCCGACTGTCTACAGAACAAAGTTGACGCGCGGTGTCTCGGAGACAACTTTCAAAGGGTCGCGTCGTCTGGGGCGCCACTCACTCAATACGCACACAGGTCGACGTGTACCGAAGGGGCGAGCAGAGCCCGGCCGACGACGACGTGCTCGCGACCGCAAAGGACCTCGGTATTGCAGTCGTCGCCTACAGCTCCCTGAGCGGCTGGCCGCGGGGCGTTGGCGCGCGCGCGGACCCGCTCCTGCGCCAGCTCGCCGCGCGGCGCGGCGTGGACGTGCCGACGTTGATTCTGCAATGGCACGTCGACGCTGGCCACGCCGCGATCCCGCGGTCGCGCGACGCCGCCCACGTCGCCGCGAACCTGGACGCGCTCGCCCGCTCGCGCGAGCCGCTGGCGCCCGCCGAACGCGCCGCCATCGACGCCCTCCCGCACCTCGTCGCCGGGCCGAGCAACCGGCCGGCGACGGCGGACGCCTTCGGAGTCAGCGAGGCACGGCCGGGGCTGTGAAGAGCGCCTGTGTGATATTTTTAGAACACTATCGGGGAGTTTAGAAGACGGCCAACTTAGACTTTTCTTACTTGGATTCAGCATTGGAGCGCAGCGCCCGGCGTCGTCGTCGCGCGAGGAGTGCGCACGCGCCGACCAGGCCGGCGGCGCACGCTGCGCCGCGGGCTCGCGAGGAGACCGTCGGTCGGTCTCCATTGTGGCGGATATAGGCCATGACCTCGTCGCCGCGCCGCTTGGACGCGAGGTCGCAGAGGGCCGAATTTTTGCGACCCCGTTCGTACTTCCGCGACCGCGTGATATGCGCGAATTGGGCGCCGGCGTCGGCGTCGGCGAGGAAAATGGCGCTCGGCGTCGTCGCCGCCTGCTCGTCCGGGCCGCGCAGCGTCCAGGCGGCGTAGGGGAAGGCGAGCTGGTCGCGGCGGTGGTCCCAGCGGCGGTACTCGTCGAACCAGGCGCAGCCGAGGGCCGCGCTCTCGTTCCGGGAGAGGTCGCGGAGGTGCCATTCGCCCTCGGCGAGCGGCGCGTTGCGCGGCAGGCCCGCCGCAGCGTACGCGCGGAGCTGGCTCAGCGCGGCGTCGGAAGCGAGGCCCAGCAGGTGGACGCACCGCGCCTCCTCGTGCGGCGTCCCGCGCGCCGGGTGCCGCGGCGACGTCCACGCGGCGCCCCGATCTAGGAGTTCGTCGTGCAGCAGGCGCCACGTCCACTCGAGTCGTTGCGGGTGGAGCTTGGCGTCGAAGTACAATAAATACCGCGCGTTCGGGACGAAGCGGTGCGCGAGCATTTTGGGGACGCGGGCGTTCTGGCCGGCCGTCGCGAATGATTGGAGGGCCTTCGGGACGCGGACGACGCGCCACGGGCCGTGGTCGACGCTGTGGCACCGCCGGGCACCGTGCATCGCGGCGATGCGGCGGGCCGCCGCATAGTCGACGAGCGCGAGCCAGCAGCTCGCCGCGCCCAGCCTATTCTCGAAGGCGAGCAGCCGCGCGTGCTTGGGTTGCAGCGTCCTGAGGCGCTCGAGCGCGTCGATCGCCCCGAAGAGCGCCGTGACGACGGCGAGCGTGCAGCGCCGCCCGCCCGCGGCCGCCGGCGCGTCGAGCGGCGGGTCGAGCGACGCGAAGGGGAGGCCCGCCGCGCACTCGCCGTTCCGCGCGCCCTGGCCGACGTCGCCGAGTTTCGCCTTGAGCGACGCGACCAGCTCCCCCGTGTCCGTGACGTCCTGGACGACGTAGATCTCCCCGGTCGCCGGATCCCGGTGCACGCCGCGCTCCTTCACGACCTGGACCACGCGCGCGCAGGAGATGCGCCGGTAGCCGCGCGACACGACCGCTGCCAGGCCTTTGGATGCGACGAACGCCGCGTGCCGCGCGTCCGCGCCTTCGGTATCGAGGCAGACGCTCGGCATGAGGTGCGAGCAGTCCTCGCAGTGGCCGAAGCTTTGAATTGCCAAGGAGGTGCCCGGGCGCGGCCGCGGGAGGCACGCGGCCAGCCCCGCGCTGAAGGCGGCGTGCGCCGCGACGACGTCGCGGCACAGGCTGGAAAGCGCCGCGTCCGTCCGGCGCATGGGGTCGTGGGGGAACGTGAGCGCGAAGATCCGGCCGAGCCGGTCCTCGACGTCGACGTCGAGCATGAGCGAGGCGCGGCCCTCGGCGCGGCGCGCGAGCGCGATTAACACCGAGAAGGACGAGAACTGCGAGCCGACGAACGCGGCGGCGCGGAGACCGAGCTCGAAGTCGACCTGGCCCTTGACGTCGTCGCCGCCGTTGGGGCCGCTGGCCAGCGCCGCGTCCTCGGTCCCCAGCGTCGTCTTGGCGTGCAAGCGGAGGCGCGGGCAGCTCCGGTGCCTCCGGAGGTCGGCATCAATTTGCCTGATGCGCGCGCGGTCCGCGTCGCCCAGCACGAAGACGTCGAGCGTCTTCATTTGTGACCGGCCGCGC
>Ga0302122_10001374_pt1 | contig 15476 bp, 30 predicted proteins | sample CB21_SCM_MG_FD_203115 | JGI IMG/M metagenome (GOLD analysis project Ga0302122, IMG submission 203115) | Marine microbial communities from Western Arctic Ocean, Canada - CB21_SCM | ecosystem: Environmental > Aquatic > Marine > Oceanic | place: Canada: Western Arctic Ocean | collected 2017-09-28
TCACCAAATCACCTACTTTCATTGTTTTCTTTCCTTTCTATACATATAATATAGCACCCAAACGGATGTTGGTCAACCTCTAAGTTGTCAAGTGAATGTTAGGAGATAAGGTGGGGTAACAATCTTTCCTTCATTTTCTCTCTGCTATAATCGTTGGTGTCACCAAAACATTCGGCTTCGATCTCATCGCATATTTTGTTAAGCAAGTTTTCTTCTTCGTTGCCGGTAGCCACCTTAGCCAGCGGGCCAAGAGCCTTGAGGCGAGCGGTTGTGCATCTGACGCAGTTGCATGACACGATTTTGTCTTTATTCATTTGTTTTCTTTTTCCAAAATGTCATACCGGACTGATAACTTTTAGCTTTGAGTATTGCCACCATCCAGTAGGGTTGTTATCTGATGACCACTGAACCTTGCAGTCGAACGACTGCACCTCCACGACTATCCCAACGCAAGAAATGTCGCGTAGCTCATCGTAGAGTGCGATAACAAGATCGCCAACGCTGGGTGCTCCGCTATCTTTCATCAATAAGCTGCAAATCCGTGACTGGAATTGTTCTCGTAGCCCCGTTGACGAGCACAACCGCGTGAGGCTCGGGATCGATCGTGGCCCAACTGATCAGTTTGCCATGGACATCTGTACGCCAGCACTTCTTTTCAATAAACTCAACAATAAGTCCAGCGTGGAACGATACTCTGCCCAATCCAAAAGACGAAAGTTTAACTAAGTCACCTATCTTCATTTATGATCTCCAATCTTTGTGCCTGTTCTTTAGTATAATGCCATTGGCCAGGAATGTCAATCCACTTGACAATAATATAACCATCGGTGGTTATCTTTTCAATCTCGCCTGTGGCTTCTTCATATTTCCACATCGGAGACATTTTAACTAAGTCACCTACTTTCATGGTATTCTCTCCCTTCTAAACCTATAATATAACGCCTGAGTGGGGAACGTCAACGAAGTCGGTGAGGCATCCGATGCTTGGCTTTACTAACCACCTCTAAAGTATTGATAGCGACGGGAGATAGAAAAATACATGCGTCAGGCTTACGAAACCTTACCTCCATATCTCCAAGGTGGGCTGAAATATCTATCACAACTCCATGGCCGTAATATGAATCATAAACGAGGTCACCCACACAAAAGTTTTTAACTGATGCCAATCCTTTGAATAGCATTACCTTGCGCTCGATCGCAGTGGAATAACCCCCGGAGGTACATCACCCTCAACCATCCCGCCATGTCTGGCGATGACATTTGTTACGACCTGCACAGGGACGTAAGGATAAACCGTATCGGTGGGCTTTCCTTCACTTTCTATATATTCCATCAGCAGAGGTTCTTCGATACTTGGGAAGCCGACTTCTACTTCTTTGTATTTGTCTGCGTTGTTCATCCGGGGAGTACAGTATGCACCCTTGTTCGCCTGCACACTCATTTCAAAGCCATCGGCACAAATAACTTTTGCGTTTCTATTCATTTTGTCTAATATCTCATTCATTTTTTTTCTGGTTCTCGATCGCAAATGATCATTGAGTCTTGGTTTTCTTGAAGCTTTACAACAAAAAACCTTTTGCCTTCGTATATCTCGCATGGAAATGCGTTCACTGGCATCACAGCGATGGAAGCCCCACCATTTGTAGCAGGGTTAGTATTTAGTTCGACCGTCGCAAAACGAGCATCAAAAGAATCGACTATACCGATTAAAACAAATGTCTTCAATACTGTCACTCTTTACCTCTCACATATTTTAAGTCATTTCTATAAAAACATCCAGGGGATCTACCATAGTTATACCTCCCATGTCTGCCGGCCGGGGCGTTGCCGGCGGCCCAGTTAACATAAAACTGGGTGCGTTCATTTTTTGAGTAATACTTGTATTTCGGATCACTCTCATCCATGACGTTAACCCTCACGACAATACCAACGAGAGGTTGCATGCCATGGCTCTTTCGTTTCCACTGAGCCCAAGGCCGCAGGCTATCTGTGCTTGTTGCATACGCCGACAGTGTGACTAAACTACCCTCTCTCATTCAACTGGCTCCATGCTTCTCCAACATTCCGATGCCACCCGCACCTCTCCACCAAAAAACGGTACAAATACACGGTGGCGGTATTCATATGAATTTTGAGTACCAGACCTGGGAGCCTTTCCAAGATAAATGATAGGTGACTTAAAAGATTTAGGGATCTTACGCCATGACCTCGGCACATGACATTCAAGATGCGCTGGCAGGTCGTGGATGCTCCACATATGGAACACCGCATTATCCTTGGGTCTTAAAAGCATCCCGATCTTAAGGTCTTTTACAAGCATTTCTTCTCTCCTTTCTATACATATACTATAACACATTCTCTCTCTATGTCAAGTAAGCCACATCATCGTTTCTTTCGTTGACCATATACTTGCCATTATCGATCCACACAACCCATATCAAGTCGTTCCACCCTCCCTCCTGTCGATCATCGTGTTGATAGCTATCCAACACGATGCCGGGGTTTGACCAGTCATCGTCGCCGAATAATTTTGGCTTGAACGATATTAGATCACCTACTTTCACTGACTACCTCCAGCCAAGATTCGGGTTCCCAGTCAACTTTGCCTGAACCCTTGAACCATTTTATACCTATTTGAATGGAGCTACGATGGTAGTCTCTGTCAACAACAATGCCGACGAGTCCCGTTTCGTGGGTTTTCATTCTCACCAGATCGCCTACTTTAACGCTATTCACTGATCACCTCCAAGTCTGCTTCACGCATATAGCTTAACTCACTTCCAAACAGTACGCGCCAGTATGTACCAAGCCCAACACCGCGAGGATCACCTTGACATTCAATAATAACGCCAACGCCATCCCAACTAACTTGCTTCACCAGATCACCGACTTGCACTGAGCACCTCTGGATCATTTTCGATTTGCCTGCCGAGGTTGATGTACTTGCCATCGACAAGAACCTTCCAGTCGTATTCCAACCTGTCGTTTCTCGGCAACTTTGCAATCAAGAGGGCAACACCTGTTGGCAGTTCCCAATGATTGCGACATCCTTCGCGCAGCTTTATCATATCACCTACTTTCATTGTTCTTCTCCTTTCTATACTTATATTATAACGCGGCGGAACAGAGATTACAAGGACGATCGTGTCAAAGAAATGTCAGGAGTCGCCATTATCTTTCATCCTTCGCCGTATGGAAGCAGAAACGCAGTCCACTCGTCAGTTATTATGCCACTATGCCACCGAACTGAAAACATGCGAGAAGTCGTGCCTTTTTGTGCTATTTCTTCAATAAGAATACCGGGTGCCGCTGGGATCATGGGGCTTTTCTTTTTCCACTTATATCTATCGGTTTTTCGTGGGCCACGGACATACACCACTAGATCACCTACTTTCATAACTTTCAACAATTTTTAGTAGTTCTGCACCACAAATACCGGCTGCACCTCGTTGTGCTCCGGTCAGTGCATTGTTAAAGTCTTCGTTTATCCACTCAATAACTGACTTTGTTAGATAGCTAACATCTTGTGTCGCCTCTGCAACCAATGTTAGTGTGTTTGCATAGCGTTTATGGATTAAGCCGTATTCCTTTCTGAATGGGTCTTCATTGTGTTGAAGACATATATCTGAAACGTGGAGTAAACGTTTATCAATATACATTCTCAGCGCGTTTCTGAGGTCTGGCGCGCTACGAACATCGCGTGGGAGGCCGGCTTTACCGTAGTGAAACTCATTCATATTCGTTTAATACTTTTGTGATCTGTAAACGTAACTCTGTAACATCCATATCTTTTTCGATCGATTCTGCCAAAAGTTTTCTGATCTTTAATATCTTCTTTTCATTCTGAATCAGCGGACTTATAACAGAAATACCTGTGCTTGGGTACGAATGGTAGCCATCGTGGTAACTCATTTTTCTTTCTTTTCTCCAAAAGGGTGGGTATCTGTATCATCAACGATGCTTTCTATATCTATTATACCCTTTTCAGCACACATTGTCAAGGCGTTTTCTTTGGTTTCGGCCCCAAGCCAACAAGTTAGCACTACACCATCGGGCGCCTTGACTTGAGTGTGGCGGCCTGTAATCTTAAACAACTTCATTCTTTTTCTTCCCAAATCTCTCGCATGCGTCAATGACATTATCTGGCAGGGCTTCAACCTCAACGTGATCCCAATACTCTATGTAGTCGTCAACCACACTACCGTCGTCGAGCCAAACAGAGATAGACTCGACCTGCCCTTCGTCATCAAACATAAGCCCAAGCACCTCACCACACCAACTTTCTTCTGTCACGTGTTCAACGTGTGAGCCTATTTGGATATTTGGATCGGCCATTAGATATAACTCGTATTCCTCAGTTATCAAACGCGCAAACGAATCTGATACTCTGTTCATAAATAGCATCTTTTCCAATAAGTTCCTCAACCGTGCCAGCCCATTTAATAATTTGTGTATTGCCCAGGCCATGAACATATTTGTATCCTGTAATAAGTTTGTAGACCTCAACGGTTAGTCGTGGTATAAAATTGTTATTAAAATGGTAGGCTCTGTCGGACTTGAACCGACGACCGATCCGTTATGAGCGGAATGCTCTGACCAACTGAGCTAAGAGCCTAAAAAAATGGTACGGGCGGTGGGACTTGAACCCACACTCTCTGCTTTATAAGAACAGTGCATTCACCGTCATATGCTACGCCCGTAAATATATGGTACACCCTGTTGGATTCGAACCAACGACCCTCGGCTTAGAAGGCCGATGCTCTATCCAACTGAGCTAAGGATGCGCGCTACTTCTCCTCCTTACTATCTTAGTATAGCATTATATCGGAGTGCTGTCAAGGGTGGAGTTGTTAAGGAAATGTAATTTAAAGTGGAGCGGGTGACTGGATTCGAACCAGCGACAACCACGTTGGCAACGTAGGACTCTACCACTGAGTTACACCCGCTTACAGGTGGTGCCGACGATGGGACTCGAACCCGCAACCTACGGTTTACAAAACCGTTGCTCTACCAATTGAGCTACGTCGGCATGTTCGTTATGTTCTTATATCCTTCTCTGAATAGATAATCTGATCTCCTGGTGCAAGCAGATGAATTGTGTCTCCTTCCCCAAGATATTGCTGAACATCCGTCCAAGCTACATGTCTATCGTGAGAGGAAACGCAAGTCGTTGTCTTCCAGTTTCCTTCTGCATCTGTGTAAATAATAGTATATTTCATTTGTCTTTTTAGTAAAAATATGTGGTAGTTGATACGGGACTCGAACCCGTAAGCCCGATCGGGCGTCAGATTTTAAGTCTGATGCGTATACCAATTCCGCCAATCAACCATAACAATAATATATCTTATTCTCGGGGCTTTGTCAAGGGGTTTCTGTCGAAGAACTATAAACTAATTCCATTTCATCTTCCAAAAAGAACCGGTATTGTCCATCCAAGCAATAAACTTGGTATACTGATTCTCCATAAAAACCCTGGTCACTCACGATGTCCACTACCACCCCGTGAAACGGCATGAGGCTATTCTCTTCATCATACCAGGATGAAAAAAAATGGTAAAAGTCATAGGCGCACCTAACAAACGTCCCCATCTTGAATGATGGCGTGGTTCTTTCTATCTCATCGTCATCCATGCTATTAAGTAGCAAACGAACGCAACTATTTGCTTTTCTTTCCTGCTTTCAAGAAGCGTTCCTCAACAATAATAGGTGTTGTTTCACCGATAGGAAGCAACTTATACCTTTTGGCGCCCTTTGCGGCCGACAGAATCTCTGGCATTATCCCGATAACAAACGCTCCGCGCTTCTTAAAGTTATGAATGACTTTATTTTGGTGGGTCCACACCATATCTGTCTGGAACTCTATATCTTTATATGAGTCAAACATAGCTCTCGGGACAACGTAATTATCAACTTCAAAACGCGGATCTCTTTCTGCTTCGTGGAGAACTTTCTTAGAATACTTGTTATCTCGCATACGCATGTATTTATTGCGCGCCGGAACTAATCCGAGTAAGATATCTTTTGACATTTCACGGTAGTACGGCTGCCGTGAATGATAGTTTGCAAGAATCGTGGCTGTGGCCTGGTGCTCTTTATTGTACTCAACTGCCCAGTTTGCATGCTTCAAGTTTGCTTCGGGTGTATTGCGAGCTAACACCATGCCGAGTGTCTGGCGTTGCTTCACAGACAACTGACGGCTTTTTTGTATTTGTGATAATACTGATTCTAAGAAACTACGATCCCACCCCCCACACACTCCGAGAGACAAGGCCGCTTCGATTTTCTTGATAGTGTTCATAAAATTATCTCTCCTATCACTAATAATATAGGGTATCCTATAATAAAAGTCAAGAAGTTTTCGCTCTAAAAACGACATTAGTCGTTATTCATCGTTCTTAAGATGTATACAATCTATATATCCGGGAGGTACTTTCATTATAACAGTGCGCCAGCCGCCCCACTCTGGAATGATATCAAAAAGTGGTGGGAAGCTATGAACCTGTTCCTCGAAACTCTGGCTTGGCTCAGGGACTTCTATCATTAACTCTAGCACAGCCCCTCCGTCGTCACTCGTTAAGAAAGCATCATAGCGGCCGTCACAATATTCTGATACCTTTAGGATCAGGGAGTTGATAGCCTCCTGCTTGGGTAATTTTTCACTTGAAGAAAAATTACCCATCAGATACACCATTTAAAACTTCAAGTTCATCGTGAATTAAATCAAGTATCATCCAATTGCTCTCCTTTCTTTTTTTGCAGTTATAACAGTAAACCATCACCGCGTTAGCATCTTTGTGCGAAACCTCCATAATGATCCCGTGTCTATAATTAGGACAAACGCCAACCAAAACATCACCACTGGACTCGTAGATCTCATGGTCTATCACCCACCGCACTAAATCTCCACGTTTAAGTTCCACATAAGTAACTATTGTTGTTGTTTTTATTTAGCACAAACTGTGCTATTAAAGTGTTCAGTTATCCCGTAGATGAGGTACACTATTCTTTCAACTTGGTTTTGAGGATCTTAGCGGTGTGCCGGCCGGAGCGAAATACAATTATTGTATCAAACTTTCCTTTAAAAAGATTTCTTAGGTTTGTTAAAGATGTCTCTTCCCAGCCGGCTGGAGCTAACATGTGTACGTGGCCCGGGCCCTTGTTTGTAAGGTGCAGGGCGTCACGGTATACCGATTTTAAAGACGAGTAAACTCCAAAAAAAGTATCTTCGCCATCAAATAAACAATATGTGTATATCTTTGTCACTATAAATTTCTTTGGCGGAGAATTTTAACTGCCGCACCCCTTACAGCGAGAAATATAATTTCTTCTTCCACTTCTTTCTTCTCTATCAAGATTTATTTTTTTAAAGTTCGCGACTTTATCCTCTATCAAAGCGCCGTTGTCTAAAGCACGAATTATATCGCCCGTATATGCCCCACACAGAACAATAGTGTTTCGTGGCACATATAATAAGTATTCTCCAGGGAAGACCTTAGAGCTTCCTGTTATTTCTTCAAAATCCATTAGTCATCCATAGTCATTGTTTTGTCGTATGCATCATATTTTAAATTTGATAATTTACTAAGCGCTTTTGATCTTCGTAGTATCTTGAAAGCGATGTTCTCCGACGACTGTTCTGATGTATCTGACTCAAGTCCGCTAGCGCGCATAGACCGAATCTTAGATTTAATCCGATCAACATTTCGAGTTACCTTTTCATATTCCTCGTTATCATACATGCTCTGAATAGATATTATCTGTTCATCAATATCGTTGGCTTTTTTAAGCGCGGTTTCAATATCAATTGTCCTGTTTACATGTTGGGGGTGGGTTATCCAGTCACTGTTCATAAGAGAGAATATCCCGGTTGAGTGGTGTGTCTCTGCTGCGTCCTCTATATAAATCTCAACATCAAAATCTTTTATTTTTATGTCGTGTATATCGTTCCAACGCATCCTTTGGGCATCAAAGAAACCTTTTATTAGTTCTCTGTTTTCACCTATTTTATCAAAATCAACAACTATATGTAAGTCGGCATCAGAATATTTTGACCAATTATAGTTTGCTAAAGAGCCGGTTAAAACTATATCATCAATGTCTATGACAACCGGTAATCCTTCAACAAAGTCATTGGCTATCTCCAATAACTTAACACGAATTTCTTCACGGGCTTTGTTGCCTTCCCAAATTTCAGGATTGAGTTCATCGTGTATTTTAAATCCTTCTTTGTCTACTTCAATATCTTCGCCGATATTATTTGTCTGTTTGTCAAACGTGACATGAGAGCCCATTTTCTTAGTATAGGGGGGGGTATTCTTTTGACCTCCCTTATCCAACATAGCGTTACGATCGGTCACGTAGCTACGTATTCGTTCCTGATATCCACGACGGCGGGATTCATTCAGTAGTTTAAACCACTTGTCCATATTAATAAATAGTTCCTAGTTTTCTTATAGTGATCATGGCGCTTTAATGTATTCCGCTACTTTCCACCAGCCTGAGCCGTCTGATTGAAGTACAATCGAAGACATCCCCGGAACACTTGCCGAGTCTGTGGAACCTTCAATCTCTTCAGAACCATTAGAACTTATGTTAGCTGCGTTCGCGCTGTCATCAATGCGCTTAATTATATACATTCTGCCGGTGCAACCAGTCGCAGTTGGAAGGGTGAGGGTTACATTCCCGGCGGCACAGTCTACTAAGATGGTGTGCTGGAAGGCTGATATAGTAGCGTTGGCCGATTTGGTGATGATGGCCGTCGCGAAAGAAGTATTAACATGAAGTCCGCTGGTCGGTGTCGTCTGGCGAATGCCGACTTTGTTTGCACTACCGTCAACATACAGCATGTGGGTGTAGGAGGTTGATTCTACTCTGAAGTCTACTAAAGATTCGGAACCTTCGTTCACCACTACTTCAGCAACATCTCCATTGATCCTCAATGCTTCACGTTCAGTGCTGTCGTCTTTAACATTAAAGATAATATCTTTGTCTGCTGTCTCGTTGGTTATTACCATATTGCCGCCAGAGCCCTGCTTGATATAGGATTTCAGGGTGCCGCCTTGTCCAAATCGAAGAAAGGCATCGGTGTTGGCGGCGCCGTCAATAAAGGTAACAGCAGAGGATGCGCCGGCGATGTGCAAGTTATAACCCGGAACAGCAGTACCAACACCGACGTTAGAGCCAGATACTACTAACACTTGGTTGCCGCCGGTCTTCAGTGCAACAAAGTCGTCCTCAAAATCAATTTGAGTTTCAGCAGGATCTCCTTCATATTTAATGTCCCCTAGCTCGCGAGGGCCAGTCGAGTATTTATAAGCCATGTGTATTATCCTCCATCATAAGTAGCTTGTTCGCCGTCTTCAAACGTGATAATAGTTCTATTTGTTGGGTGAGGCTTGATATGAATTTTTAAGAAGTCGTCGTACGCATCAAAGAATGCTATACTGCCGCGTGGCGCGGGGGTCAGCCAATGGATAACGGTGTGGCCAGTTGCGAAGGTAGCACCCTCAATGACAACGCCTTCTCCACTTACACCAGTCTCATCACTCTGCCTACACACAGTGAATGTTCTAATTCCTTCTGGTGCTCTGTTAGATGGTTTTTTTGGTTTTAAATCTTCGGGCTCTGTGGACATGGGCTCAGTGGCTACCGGTGATATTTCAAGACCTATTACATTGTTTTCAGACACTAAATCTCTCCCTCGGCTTCTGCCAGTAGTATTGCTTCTTGCTCTAAACATATTTCCTCTGTGGTTCTTTTTTTGGTGTGTTCTCCAGCACCTGTTATTAATTTTCTAAGTTCTTCTATCTGATCTTTTACTCGAATAATTTGAGTATCTAGCGAGTTAAGTTTCCATAGCAAAGTGGAGTAACAACGCTTTTCTTTTTTATCTTCCATAACAAATTCCTCTAGTTAACTAGTTTAAGACTGTGCTCCAATCAATTTTATATGCCGGTGTCACAATGACGATATTTTCTAGCACTGCGGGGCCAACCTCGTTCTCCCCAACATCGATGGCCATTATCATTCCTATGTACTTCCCATCAGTGGAAAATACACCTGAACCCGATGAGCCACTGTATGCATAGGAGAATACATATATAAGCTCCTCTCCAGCATATCCTACCACATCTCCCTTTAAAGTTAAAGGGCCCCTTGAGTTTGGATACCCGGTGTATATTATTTTATTTAATATGGAGTATGATTTTCTCCATTCATTCCCAAGTGGCAAGTCTTGTGGTATCTGTATCGGTGTTCTGTCGGTCATTTCTTTTTCTAATCTCATTATAATATAATCCGATTCTCTATCAACCACTATAAATTCATCGCAGCTTACTGTGGTGTCTTTATGAGATGCAACCACTAAAAAGCATGGGCCGACAATGCCGTGGGCGGTAGTAATAACATACGGTGTGTTATCCACAACAAAATAAGTTCCTGATGATGTCGCGATCGCACCCATAAAAAGATCAGCTGACATAAGCTGTATAGAGCTGTTCCTTGACTTTAATATTGCCTCTTGGTAACCACCGGAGTACTCCGTGCTAATATTTGTTGGATGTCGCATTTCAAATTGTGTTGGGAAACGGTATCGCTCGTACGCTACAACAGTTATAACCGTGGAAGCTATCAAAATGCATAGACTCCACCAAAATAATATTCTAGTGCACTTTAAAAATCTTATCATACATAATAAGTATGCTATATTTGTCTTTGATAGCTAAAAAATACCGGAACGTCTTCTAATCCACTCCGCTCAGCATAACGAACGATATCCTCGTTCCCTGTTATTTTGACCTTCCCATCCATACCAATAGCAATATAGATTGGCATCTGTGCACCATTCGCAATAAAATCTTGATACATTCCATCATCAATATCTTCTGGGGCGCGCGTTTGGCGGCTACATAAAGGTATTAATTCTTCTACTGGCATCATCACATGATAACGCATGCTGTTGGCATCCATGGGGGCGTCGTAGGCCATCACACCGCCTTCTGCCCAATCTGCTACAATACTGTTTAACGAATCTCTTGGTGTGTTAAAAGAACGGCTGCTTGGGTGTGAGGATCTCACGACGGCAGCTTCTTGAATTTTTGTGGAGCGGCCGGGTGTTATCTCTTGTGGAACAGACCAGTCGCTTCCCCTTACGGATCCGATATCTAGTCCACTAATTTTATTCATCCGTGGTATCAATTCTTGAATAACATAAATTTCCCTTGCGTCTTGGCCAAGAAGTTTAAATTTGAGGCTAATACGGATGTGTTGACGGCCATGAGGTAAATCAGTTCTAGATTGTACGGTGACTGTGGTGACACCGACGATCCCACGGATCTCATCTGTTAGGAGCTTAAACTGCCCTATACGATCACGATCGACTTTACCGGATAGTTCCATACTATAAAGTCTTACATCGGTATCTTCTGACAGCATCCTATCAATCCGCTCAATCTGCTGTTCTACGCTCTCTGTCATCCTTTGACCGCGCGCGTTTCTAACGACGGGTCCACCTGCATCCCGGGGTTCTCCGAGGCTGGCTCCTATCGAGGCGGCCTGCGGGATTCCACCATAAGCGCTCACGGTGGTGCTCGATGCACGCATCGCCTTCAGCTGTTCACGCACCTTATCGTCCCAAGCCTGGGGCTTGCCGAAGTCAGGACTCCCGGAGTACCTGTCGGTTTCGATGGGGTTCTGGTGTGGTCTAAAAACGCCGCGCTTCATTGGACTCAGATATTTGTACCAAGCCACCCACTTTTCGGGCTCGGACATGTCGTCGAAGTTGTTTTTGAGCCATGTAGTGAGCAAGATGATGTGCCTCGCATCAGTGCCGGTACCGCCAAGCTCGGTATCGGTGACGGATGCGGCGCCGTACCTGCTATCAATATCGCGGATAGCCGCTTGGGGGAGTCTGCCTGATACCACATCTTCTTTCTTGGTGCGCGCTAATGCCACCGAACCTCCAAGCGCGTCGTCGATAACCTTTTGTGCGGCGGCTTGAACCATATCAGGGTGCGCGTTAAAGTATTTGACAATGCTCTTGACTGTTTCTATTTCCTCGGCACTTGCACTGCTACCTACACCGATAGTATAGCGCCAACTAATCGGCATCTTTGGGTATGCTCCGACGCCTCGTCCGTGGTAACTTGAGCCGCCCTCAATAATAAAGCGTGAGTCTTTCGCTAAAACAATTGGTACAAACTTGGCAGCATATTTATCGCCGAAAGGAAGTTGCCCCTGACTGTCAGTTGCCGCAGCATCATTGGATACATCTCGGTAGGCTGCCTCTAAGTTTCTCGCCATGTTGCGGTTGAGATCATCGGAGGTATATTTGTCGCGACCATCACTTCGAGTGCCGAATGCCTGAGTGTACAAGTGATCTATGTGTTCTCCTCTGGTGAGATCAAGACCCCACATCATGAGTTCCATAGGTATTTCGCCGGCTTCTACGAGACTATCAGATTCGGCGGTGGGCTTGAACCAGAACTCTAGTCCGGGGCCCTCACTATATACCTTCCAGTGCTCTAGATCATATACACTCATCTCAGCACGATCACGGTCGTAAGCAGTCTTGGTGGAGTATCCTTCTGCGGCTATCTTGATTCTCACTGCTTCTAAATTCTCGGCATAGTCTTCCTCGAAGTTGTCATAAACCTCTTTGCCGAAGTATTCCATATTCTGCTTCGCGTCGTCCTCGTTTTCGGCGGATTCTTGTTCGGTGCAAGTGATCTCGATAACAAGGTGTGCGGTTGCTGGATAATCTGGATCCATGTCTTCGCCGTCTGGTTGTGCGCCTGTCAACATCTGCACATTCCAGTCGATCTCTGACTCGCCAGGGAGATTATAAGAAATGTCGTCCACACCTATTTCCGATATAAAGTCTCTTGCTTCGCCGCCCCAACTGTTTGTTGGCACATGCTCAAACTCTGCTTCGTTTGTATCGCCGGGAGCTATTGTAGCTTTATACATACCGCTGTCTTCTTTAAACCCTCTCCAGCCAAGATTGATCTGTATGTTGCAATATCCGTTCATATAAATATAGACGCCGTCACCACCGTGCTCATCTGGTCCCTGTGCTTCGCCGGCGATGGACGAGTTCTCGCCCTCATAGTCATTGACGACCTCGTCTATCGCCTCTTGGATCGCCGCTTCGTCGATGGCGCCATTGAAGTTGACATCGCGGTTGCGGCCTTGGAGATATTCATTCATCTCTTGGAAGCCTTCGTGATCGTTAGAGTGTTCACCTGTTTCCTCGACGCTGCTGATCTCCATATTTCTGATGAACCACTCGATGTGATCCCACATTTCTTCAGGGGGTGCGTCGTTGCTGCGTCCTTTGATTTGGTAGAGGGTCTCGCCATCCCAAGTCATCGTGACATATGACGATGATGCCTTGCGGCTTCCTTGGCGCTTACGGAGCGACACTAAGACACCGCGATTGTCGCCACCACAGTGTCCCATACGCTCGCCTTCTACGGGGCAGTTAGATACATCGAGGTTGTACCAATAGGATCCATCCTCAAATGTGTGCATAATGTTGTCAGGATCTTCTTTGTTGTTTAAGTCTTCTTGCGCTATATTAAGGGCATCCTGAAGCGAGTACTCACTCTTGATCATTTCGTAGTTCGTTGGCTCGTCGTTGAGCCACGCGAACAAGGCATCATATCGGTTCCAGAATTGTCGGAATTCGCCTATTGTAATACGGTCCAGTTCGTTTTTGACTACCTCCACCTTTTCCGAGGGTATTCCAGCTTTGCTTAAAGCTTTAAGTGCCTTCGCGAATGCTTTGCGCCAGTTGCCCATGGGCTTAGAAAGTACATTGTCAATATTCCCTACAACAAACGCAACCATCTTGTTCTGTTTGACGGTTTCTTCGTCATACCTTACGCGCTTCTCGGGTGGTCCGCCTTCCATTCCGTTCTCATCGTATACGGCAGCGATGCGCGCTACAAAATATGAGTCCCTATGCTGGGGCTCAAGGGGAGTAACTTGAAGCTGATTGCGAAAGTTGCGCTCCATAAACTTGTGCCAAACTTCATCAACATACCGATCGCGATACTCGGGGTTCAGTGTATTCTTCTTCCACTCGTTGCCCACATATGTCTTTGACTTCTCGGGGGAGTTAGCCATGGCGTTTTCAATAAAGTCAATCACCGACTCCGGAAGCCCGATGTCTCGGAGACCCTCTGTTAAAACTTCTTCTCGAAGATATTTAAACCAACTGCCTGTAGAAATGTCCATTAATTTTCCTCTTAGTACTATAAATAGTTGCCATTTCTACTATCAACTAGTAAATGGTGGAGTCTTAAGTAGTTTGGCGGGTGTCAGTGTGCCGTCAACATCGAACAAGTATATAGTTTTCATCTATCGTAGTCATCCGCCAAGCGAACGACGTCATCTAAGTGTGGTGTGGAGACTTCTATTATTTCGACAAATTCGTTTAGCGCGCCAAACCGATGTACCTGGCCTGGCTTCACGTGAAAGGATTGACCGGTCGGTATTTCTTGCGGTGGCGTCTCTTCATCTATATAATTTAGTAGTGTACCCTCAACAACAAACACTGTCTCCTCTTTATCATTATGATATTGTAAGGACAGTCTCTGTTTTGGATTAATGTGTATCATCTTTCCAACATAATTGTTTGTCTTAGCCCAAATAAGCTCAAATCCCCACGGTTTTTCTATAACTTCCATATTATCTCCAAAATAGCTGTACTATAATTATCATAAGTGAAAGAAAAACGCACACCATTGTTTTTGTAGTGAACATTGTTTCATTTAATAGCCACCATGTTAAAATAGGAAAGGTCATATATGACATACCAAATCCTAGCATTCTTGCTGACCAGGCCGCGTTGGTGGCAGCGATCGCCAGGCGAGTGCCGTACCAAAAACATATACTAGCCGGTATACCGTATAACAAAGCAGCATGAAGCGGCTTCCCTTCCCACCAACTCCAGATATATTGTGAATATAACTGGAACCATACCAGCGTTTGGGCTGCGGCAAACAAAGTGCATGCGCCAAGTAAATTAGAAATTGGCAATTATAACCTCTTTTGCTTTTTCTTTGTTATCTGTTTTTCTACCATAATCATCTATCAAGATTATGGATTTATAATCGCTATACATATTCAATACATGTTGATGATATTTATAATTTATCACAACTTGGGCGTCAACTTTATCAATTTTATCTTTTAAGGTTTTATGAAAAAAAATAGACTCTTCGGGGCCGCGGTTTACACCTTCAGTTAACAGGTCATAGCTAAATTTTCCAACTGGGATCAGAATAAAATCCGTCTCTTTTTTTATTTCTGTCAACATTTCTGAAAAATCTTCGCACTGATCATACACAACCTCAAAATTAACTTGTTTGAACCGTCTTATATACGATAAAGCTAGCGGGTTGTAACCTTCTTGTTTTATCGCTCCACGCGAAATCATACCGTTAGCTGAACAACGGTTCAGTAAAAAGAAG
>Ga0302122_10001380_pt1 | contig 15447 bp, 14 predicted proteins | sample CB21_SCM_MG_FD_203115 | JGI IMG/M metagenome (GOLD analysis project Ga0302122, IMG submission 203115) | Marine microbial communities from Western Arctic Ocean, Canada - CB21_SCM | ecosystem: Environmental > Aquatic > Marine > Oceanic | place: Canada: Western Arctic Ocean | collected 2017-09-28
ACGAAACATGATTTGGCGCTCCGGCTCGATGAGGCGCTCCAAAATGGAGGAAGTTTCGATTTCAGGGGTTTCTTCGATAATCGGTCCCAAGCAATCGAGTAACTCGGTGTCCGCCTGCAGAAATAGAGGCTGGGAGGCGCTTTTTTTTTCGGCATCATTTAGAACGCGAGTGATGTAAGGATTCATTGAAAAGAGATCGGGTTGATAGGGCCTTGATATTGAGGGGGATCTGCATGCTGGCAAAGAGAAAGGAACTTTGTTTCCTATCATTTTTTGGTGGGGATATAACCGCGGACCGAGGGAGGACTTTGAATGTAGGGTTTTGGCAGCGGAATTGGAGCGTTTGCGGCTTTCCTGGTGGATCCTTATCGAAAAATCTACCTATCAATAGATTGCGGCTTGCTAGAAACGGAGAAATCGAAAGTCTATGAGAACCGATTTACCCTGTGAATCTCGTTCGCCAATTCATGAGAGGCTCTCTTCACTATTTCGACAACTCAACTGGTTCGGTTTTCCATCGAGCGAGTAAACGCGAGCTTCTACTTTTTTTGTTCGCAGGAGGCATGTTTTTGTTTGGGTGTTATCGAATGGGAAAGGCAGGTTTGCCTGAGGATTTCGAAAATGTTTCCGAATTTCTTATCGGAGCTGGAATTGCTTCGTTTGGCTTTTTCGCGAGTTGGTTTAATGGGAAACGATGGGCTGGTTTGATGCTGGCGGTTGCGATGGTTGCTCGGTTGCTTCTACTGCCCATGGATGTTTCGGAGGATCTGACTCGTCGCCTGTGGGAGGGCGAAGTATTGAACTTGAGCTACAACCCCTATGAAGTTGCTCCAGATGCTGAGGACCTCAAGCCGCTAAGGGACCGGGATTGGGAACGCATTCAAGAAAAAGGCGCGACTTCGGAGCAGACGCCGTTGAGCTTGGCGGTGTTTAGACTGTGCTCTGCTATGGGTTTTAATGAATGGGGCTTGAAGGCAATCTTCGTCGTATGCGATTTTTGGATATGTATTATGTTGGTGATGCGGTATGGCTCTAGAAAGGCTATACTTTATGCTTGGAATCCTTTGGTTGTCTATAGTGTGGCTGGTGGTGGGCACATGGAGAGCATGATGTTGTTGCCTGCTCTGGGCGGGTTTTTGATTTGGGATGCCTGGGTGGACCGGAAGGGCGGTACGGTTGTGATCAATAACAATGGCGGCCTTGGAGGCGGCTTGGGGCAAATGGTAAGCTTCGCTGCTCTATTGATCGGACTTGCGGCGGCTTTGAATCTCGTTTTCTTGCCGATAATCGTTTGGATGGCTTGGCAAGTATTGATCAAGTCGGGGCTCAAATCCGGAATGGCGATTTTGTTCATCGGGTTGATCCCATTGCTTGCGTTTAGCGGTTGGGCGCTGCTTAGCCTGAAGGTGGAATTGACGAATATTTTGCCTTATCCGATCGAGCCGAAAGAAGGTTCCTTATCCCTGGTTTCCGGAACCTTGAATGGGTTGGGGTTAGAGGTGGAGAGCAGTTATGTCTTTGGAGCTGCTTTGGTTGTGTCAGTTTTGCTTATGTTTCGAAACGAGAGTTTGGAGCGCTATGCAAACTTGTATATTGGAACTTTGATTTTACTGGGGGTAGCGGTTTATCCGTGGCAATTCTTGTGGATGGCGCCGTTTGCGATTGGAGTTATGCATTTGGGTTTTCGGCTTATTGGAATATCGGCTTTCGTTTATTTTCTTGGCGCGAGTGGAGGCGATAGCGTTTGGAGTCTCGGGCCGTGGCAGAATGCGATTCTGTGGATACCGTTTACGCTTGGGTTTATTGTGTATGCCCTAACCCAGAGATCGAAGAGAGACGGTTTTTATGTGCGTTCGTACTAAGGCGCTGCTTATGTACAAGGCTCCAGTCGAGGGGCAGGCTAAGACACGATTGGGGAAATCAATTGGGGACGATAAGGCTGTGGCTTTGTATCGTTGGTTAGGGGCGAGACAGCTTTCTATTGTGCCTGAAAATTGGTCGAGGGAAGTTAGGTATGCTCCGGAAGAGATGAAGGGTTTGGTACGGGATTGGTTGGGCGACGACCTCTCGTTGACTTCGCAAGGCGAGGGAGATTTGGGGGATAGAATGTATCGGGCGATTGACGATGCGCTTGGAGGGGCTGGAACGGAGAAGGCTATTGTCCTCGGGGCGGATTGTCCTTCGATCGATCGAGCTTTGTTGTTGGAGGCAGAGGCGATGCTTGATAAGGCGGATGTAGTGATCGGAGCGTCAGTGGATGGCGGCTATTATTTGATCGGTATGAAAGCTCCTCATGAGGAGCTTTTTCGTGGGATTACTTGGAGCGCTGATTCGGTTTACCAAGTAACGAAGAATCGAATACAACAGCTCGGATTGAGCGTTGCGTGTTTGGAGGTGCGTGAGGATATTGATAATTTGGACTCGCTCCGTTCTCAGCGTGCTTTTATCGACCCAAGTGTTTGGGCGGAAGCTGGACTTGAGTGAGGCTGCTTAGTCAACGGTGCGGAGCTGTACGCTGTCGATCACGCGATCGCTCGCGAGGATGTCGGAGACGAGAACGATTTTGTCGCCTTTCTTTAGATATCCTCGTTTGACGAGTTGTTTCATCGATCGAGCAACGGTGGCTTCGGGCTCCGTGCAGAAGATCATTTGAAAAGGAATGACTCCGTGGTGAAGGCGTAGTTGGCGGACGGTATCAGTTGAATTGGTGAAGGCGAAGATCGGAGAAGTGCGAGGACGCTGGGCGGAGACGCCTCGGGCCATGGAGCCGCTACGGGTGAAGCATAGGATGGCGGCTGCTTCTAGTTCGTTGGCCATTATAACGGCAGTATGTTGGATACGGGCCTTGTCGTTGGTGAGGACTAGCTCTTTGGCGAAGGAGAATTTTTTGCCGTGTTGGTCGATGGCCTTGGAAATCTTAGTTAAGGCGTCCACACATTCGAGAGGGTATTTCCCGATGGTCGTTTCTCCGGATAGCATAACGCAATCGGCCTCTTCTTCGACGGCGATCGCTACGTCTGAAACTTCTGCCCGGGTGGGCATTGGGCTAGAGATCATCGACTCGAGCATGTGAGTGGCAATAATGACTGGCTTGCCGTGCGTGAGACAGGTTTTGACGGCTCGGTGTTGGATGATTGGAAGCATCTCGAATGGGCATTCGATTCCAAGGTCGCCGCGAGCAACCATGAGACCATCGTCTTCCTGGATGATAGAGTCCAAGTTGGAGATAGCGGTTTGGTCTTCGATTTTGGCAATGATTCGGGCATTGTGGCCATCGTTCTCGTCGAGGAAATTTCGGAGGATCGTGAGATCGTTTTCTTCGCGGACGAATGAGAGCGCGAATAGGTCGATGCCTTCTTCGATCCCGACGAGCGTGTCGCCTTTGTCCTTTTCGGTCAGCGGTGGTAGGCTAATTTTGACACCGGGTAGGTTGATGTGTCGGCGGCTAGTCAATTCTCCGGGGATGATGACTTTGCAGCGGATTCGGGCGGAATCTATTTCCAAGACTTCAAATTGGATAAGGCCGTTGTCTACAAGTACGGTGCTACCAACTTCGATATCGTTTACTAGGTTGGCGTAGTTGACGCCAACGGAGCGGATTTCTTCGGAATTGGTTGCGTCAGGTTTGACGGTGAAATCAAATATTTCGTCGGCTTCTAGGATAATTGGGTGGTCGACGTCTCCGGTCCGAATTTCGGGGCCTTTGACGTCCATCATAATGGAGATAGGTCGATTTAGCTTTTCGCCGATTTGATGGATTCGACGGGCGACGGTTCGCACGTAGTCATGGTTGGCGTGGGCCATGTTGATACGGCAAATGTCGACAAAATATTCGGACATGAGCTTCTCGAGCATTTCTTCGCTATCGGTTGCGGGACCGATGGTGAAGATGATTTTAGTGCGTCGTGGCTTTCTTTGTTGATCCAGTTCCATGGTGGTCAGCGTTGAGGTGTGGTGTAGTTGATCTTTAAATTACTATACGGCTCGCAAGGTTGATCCGCCGCCGGCTTCGATGGTGTCGATTGGGAAGGAGGAGCGTTCTCGAAGTCCGGAAAAGACGTTTTGGATGGCGTCGGAGCTGTTGCAGTCGCGGCTAAGGTGAGCGAGAAAAACTTGGCTCCAGTCGGGATTCTCTACGGATTCAAGCAAGTCGCAGGCGGCTTGATTGGAGAGGTGTCCGTGGCGTCCGCAGATGCGTTGTTTGATGGACCAAGGTCGGCGTTCGTCGCGTTCCAGCAATTGCGGGCAGTAGTTGGATTCGACTATGAGCGTGTCGACGTCGCGGATACGTTCGCCGATTTTTGGAGGGGCAAAGCCAAGGTCGGTGAGCCAGGCAAGTTTTTTGATAGGGGAGAATAGATCGTCGCCTCGTCCGCTGATGAACTTGAAGCCGACAGGATCGTGGGCGTCGTGCGGGAGGGAGAAGCTTTCGACCGTCAGATCGCGAAAGGTGAAAGTTGAGCCAGTGTTGAAGATTTTCCATTGCGGTTTGTTCTTCAGTTTGGGCTGCAGGGCCTTGGCCGTCATCATATTCGCGAAGACAACTGGGTTGTGCTTCTTGGCGAAAGTGGAGATTCCAGCAGTGTGATCGCTGTGTTCGTGAGTGATGAAAATGGCATCGATCTCGTCAGGTTTGACGTCTCTTTCTTCGAGCATGCCGCAAATCCGTTTGCAGCTAAAACCCACATCAATGAGCACTGTGCTGTTTTCCGTGATAAGGAGTCCGCTATTGCCGGAACTGCTACTGCCGAGGATGGAAAACTGCATGGACATCGTTCCGGGATAATGGCGAGCGAGTTCCTGTGAACTCAATGGCGAAATCGAGAAATCTGAATTCTATCGATTAACGCTTTGGTCGAGGACTTTCCTGGCCTCTTTGATTTTTAGTTCAAGTCTCTCGAATGTTTCCAAAAGCTTGCTCGGTTGGAGAGGGATTACTGAATAGTACTGCCGTCCCAGTGAATTTCGCAGGTGTAATCGTTCTGATAATGCTGAGTATTTTTCGTATTGCTCGTTCGCCGCTTTTCGTTTGCCTGCCCTTAGGAGTTTGAAGTGATCATGATAGTAGCTGGCCAATTGGTTCATGGAATCATTTGGCATTACGTTGAGAGCTCCCCAAAGATTTCTACCATCGCTTCGTTGTGTTTTTTTCGGAGACGAGCAAAAGGGCTTTGTAATTATAGACACGGGTCAAATTGCGAATGGCCAGGTAATCGAATCTTCGATCAGTTAGAGAGTAGCTAAGCGGGTCCAAATCCGCAATGGATTCAAAGCGGTGCACTTGGTCGAGAATCCGTCGGTTGGATTCCATGCCTTCCCAAAGCATGTTCACGAATTCTTTGTGCTCGGAGACAATCCGGAGTTTTTCACCGAGACTGTATTCGGGCGTTTCTTCTAGCGGTTCTTTTTCCGATTCGGATGGCTTTGGGTCGAGTGCCGTTTCCAGAGCATAAATCAATTTGCGATTCTTCTGGTATTCGCTTTCAGGATCGTCCGATTTCGAAGAATCCAATCGTAACAACACTGAATAGGATTCCTCTGCGTCGACGGGCAGCGGATACCTCTCAGTGTGATCTAGCGGAAATAGCAAATCTCGATCGTCGATGTAGAGGTAGGAAATGAGGAGATAGACAAGGAACGTAGCACCAGAAATAGCTAGGCCAAGTCCCAGGGTTTTGAGGTTGGTGGAGCTGCGATTTGAAATGCGATTGGCTCGAGTCATCGATATTCCTAATTGCCGACACTATCAAAATTGAGGCGCATGTGAGCGGACTAATCTTGTTGAGTAATCAATGATCGCTGGAGGCGTTCTTTGCGTTGGACGAAGTAGTAGATGATGGCTCCGAGTATTTGAGCGAAGATGATCACGAGTACCCAGATCAGTCGGTTGTTTCCTTCGTTGCTTTCGTATTTGATGCAGTCGACCAGCATCCATATCCAGAAGGCAAATAGGGCAAGTATGATTCCGCCCATGAAGAGTATTAGGAGAAAAGGAATCAATAGGGCGATGATGCTAGTAGCGGTCTCAGTTTCGGACATTCTTGCGAGTTAGTTGGAAGTTGGAATTTTTGTCGTTCGGTCTTGGTCAAAACAATCGGACGATGGATTCATCGTAATTGGGCGAAATAGTTGCGCGAGTGTAGGTTGGAATCAAGGCGAACGTTTTTGGAGGAGAAGCGCGAACCGCGGGGGATTGATCGATGAATCAGGCTGGGCTTGCCTTTTTTTTTAGGGACTATCTAGTGCGGATTGCTAATTTTTGATCGTTGTCGTTTGGCGTTTTGCAGTGTTTGAGCTCGGTTGATCGTCTTTTGGACGACTTCAAGTGGGCTCGCGTAAGGGTCCGTTATTAGCTTTTTTCTATAAGTCCATGTCTACCAAAGATAAGCCAAAGATGTATTTGCATAAGGTCGAAGCCGATTCGGAGGCTCCGATTGCTCGCTCCTATGACGACGCGTTTCGTCCTACGGAGGAATATCGCGAGTCTATGCCCGATATTATGGATTCGGTAGAATCGATGCAGGGCGCGGCGGTTCCTATTCAGCAGGTGGGCGTATCGAATTTTCGCCTGCCGTTGAAGTATCGTCGGGCTAACGGGGAAATCGTGCTTTTGGAGACGAGCGTGGTGGGGACTGTATCCTTGGAGGCGAGTTTGAAGGGGATTAATATGTCTCGTATCATGCGTTCGTTTTACGAGTTGAAGGAAGAGGTGTTCACGCCGGATACGATCAGACGCGTGCTGGATGCATTTTGCGAAAAGGTCGTGAGCTTGGATGCCCGTGTCGCTTTGAAATTCAATTATCCGATTGTTCAGGAGAGCCTGCGAAGCGGATTGGAGGGGTATCAATACTACCAAAGCTCGTATGAAGGCCGATTGACGGCTGCGGGCGTGTTCGAAAAATTTATTGTTTTCGACTTCGTGTATTCGTCGGCTTGTCCGTGTTCTGCGGAGTTGGCTGAACATGCACGGGATTTGCGAGATGCTTACTCGATTCCTCATTCGCAGCGAAGCAAGGCTCGCATTTGGGTAAAAATAGCCGAAGGAGCGAACATCTCTATCGAGGATTTGCAGGAACATTGCGCGAACGGTTTGAAGACGGAAACGCAGGTCATGGTGAAGCGTGAAGACGAACAGGCTTTTGCGGAATTGAATGGCGTTTACATTAAGTTCGTTGAAGACGCGGCACGTTCGATTTTCAAGGAATTGAATGGCGATGCGCGTATCGCTGATTTCCAAGTGGCTTGTTCGCATTTGGAATCCTTGCATTCGCACGATGCGGTTTCGGTTATCTGTAAAGGCGTGCCCGGCGGTTTCCAAGCTGATTTCACCGATTTTAAAGACTTGGTTTGCTAGACATGCTGAGAGATCTCGGTGACAGTGGCCAAACGGATCCCTTCATTTCCCCCAATAATCCTATCAGATTGAATTAGAGATGTCCTCCCAGACGATAGAGAATCCTTTTACGGAGACCGAAATCGATATCGAAGCGGAGCGTTTGCTCTCACGATTGATGCATGTCGAATGCGATACTCGACGAACGTGGAATATCGAGGCGTGTCGCGAGATTGCGCCGCTAACGCTAGAGATCAATCAGCTCAAGAAAGAGAAAGGCGCGGTTATCCTGGCTCACTCTTATGTCGAGCCGGAGATAATCTACGGAGTGGCCGATCACATGGGCGATTCCTACTCGCTTTCGCTGAAGGCGAAGGAGACGAATGCGAAGAAGATCGTTTTCGCTGGCGTAGTGTTCATGGCGGAGACGGCGAAAATCCTTTCACCCGATGCGGAGGTCTTGGCGCCGGATCGGAATTCCGGGTGTTCTTTGGCGGATTCGCTAAGCGGCGAGCAATTGCGGGAGCTGAAAGCGGCTTATCCGGATGCCGGGGTGGTTTGCTACATTAACAGTACGGCCGAAGTTAAAGCCGAATGCGATGTCTGCGTGACGTCGAGCAATGTTTACAAGATCGTCGCGGCGATGCCTCAGAAGCAGATCCTGTTCGTTCCGGATCGCTTGATGGCGGATAACATTCGCGTGGAGATGGAGAAGCTTGGGATCGACAAGGAAATCGTATCTTCAGATGGCACTTGCATCGTGCATGATCAATTCGACCCGAATTTGATTGCCGAATCGCGCGCGAAGTTTCCGGGATTGAAAGTCGTTTCTCATCCGGAATGCACGATGGATATCACCGCCCTCAGCGACTATGTCGGTAGTACGGGCGGAATGATGGAGTATGTGAAGAAAACTGAAGCGCCCTACTTTATGATGCTGACCGAGTGTGGCTTAGTTGAGCGGATCGAAGTGGAGAGCCCGGATAAGCGCTTCATATCCGGTTGTAAGCTTTGTCCGTTCATGAAAATGAATTCGTTGGGAAAAATCCGAGAATCGCTAATCGCTCCACGCGCAGATCAAGTGATCGAATTGGAAGAAGGATTGCGATTGAGGGCATTGGGCGCGATCGAGCGGATGTTCGAAATGGCCTAGGGAGTATTCCGTTGTATTTGCTTACGATTTCCTAGATCTTCGTTTTTCGATTAATCAGTGGATACGATTCGAACAGATTGTTTGGTTATTGGCGCAGGACTCGCAGGGTGTTCCTATGCGCATTACGCGTCGAAGCTTGGGATGTCGGTGACCTTGGTTTGTTCGGACGAACTTTCCAAAGGCGCGAATAGTCAATGGGCTCAGGGCGGTATCATTTTCGATACTACGATTAATGCGGATCAGTTGAAACAGGATATTCGATTAGCATCGGATGGCACTTCGAATCCGGAGGCGGTTGATTCGCTAGTCGAGCACGGACAAGAAGTGGTGCAGTCGCTGCTCTTGGATGAACTTAATGTGGCCTTCGATCGTTACGAGTCAGGAGATCTTAAATACACGCGTGAGGGCGGGCATTCGGACAAGCGGATCATCTTTGCAAAGGATCTTACGGGACGCGCTATTCTGACGAATATGCACAAACATGTATTGGGTTTGGAGGGAGTATCCGTGATGACCAATACAGTCGCTGTGGATTTGCTGACGCTTTCGCACAACTCGGTTGATGCTTTGGACAAGTACAAGCCGATCACCTGTATTGGCGCTTATGTCTTGGATACGCAAAGCGGAGAAATTCGAGCGATTATCGCTAAGAAGACAATTTTGGCGACCGGTGGAGTTGGTCAGATTTATCAAAACACAACGAACCGAAATGGCGTTGTGGGTCATGGTATATCGATGGCGAAACGTCTCGGCGCGCGTGTAATCGATTTAGAATATATTCAATTTCACCCGACCGTTTTTCTGAAAAAAGGGAGTCCTGTGTTTCTTGTTTCTGAAGCAGTTCGCGGTGAGGGAGGCGTGTTAGTTAATGCGGAAGGCGAAGCATTTATGGACAAGCAGCATCCGATGAAGTCTTTGGCGCCGCGCGATATCGTGGCGCGAGCGATTCATCACGAGTTGATTGCTTCCGGCGAAAATTGCGTTTATATCGATTTGTCGTCAATGACTGCGGATTTCCTTAAGGATCGTTTTCCTTCGATTTATCGGCGGTGCCTTGAGAATGGGGTAGACATAACGAAGGAACCAATTCCGGTAGCTCCGGCTGCTCATTATTGCTGTGGCGGAGTGTTTACGGATTTAGATGGGCGTTCTTCGGTTACTAATTTGAATGCGATTGGAGAAACGGCGTGCACGGGTTTGCATGGCGCGAATCGCTTGGCGAGCACTTCCTTGCTCGAGTGTTTGGTTTCGGCTAAATTGGCAGCGGAAGCGGACAGTCGGGACTTCGAGAATGTTAGTTTCCATTTGCCGGACGTTCGGCCGTGGCAGAGCCCGGAAGAGAACCCGGACGAGGTTTTGATTCAACAAGACATGCGGCTCATTCGGAGTACGATGTGGAATTACGTGGGACTGATCCGTTCGTCGCGACGCCTTCACCGCGCTCGACGTATCTTGTTGGAATTGGATCAGGAGATAAGCGATTTTTATTCGGGCAATCGGTTGACAAGGTCATTGGTAGATCTTCGCAATGCAGTGAAAACGGCTTTATTGGTCGTGCATGCGGCTGGCTTGAATACCACGAGTAAGGGCAGCCACTACATCGCGCTTGATGACGAAGAAATCGATTTACCAATGAGCTCGGCGGATGAGTTAAAATAGCGTTTTTCGCGCGATAATTGCAGTTGCGCGTAGCGGGAGAACACTTATTTCTCGCCGGTATTATGGCTACCGTTTCACAAGAGGATTTGCTCCAGCAATTGAATTGGCGATACGCCGTTAAGATCTTCGATGATTCGAAGCGCATTCCGGAATCGACTTTGGAAACCTTGGAAGACGTGTTGGTTCTGTCGCCGTCGTCTTTCGGTTTACAGCCTTGGAAATTCGTGGTGATTGGAGATCAATCTCTTAAGGACCAGTTGCCTGAAGTTTCCTGGAATCAGTCTCAGCCGAAGGATTGCTCTCACATGGTGGTCTTGGCGATTAAGCGGAATTTCGCGGAAGCGGATGTGACTCGTTTCATCGAATGCTTGGCAGAGAGTCGCGGCGTTTCGGTGGAGGAGTTGGAGGGCTATAAGAAATTTGCTGGCGGCTTCGTTGCTCAAGGAGTTAGCGAAGGTTGGATTGAGCATTGGGCGACGCATCAGGTTTATATCGCCTTGGGGCAATTGATGGCGAGCGCGGCGGCGCTTGGAGTCGATGCTTGTCCGATGGAAGGTATCCAAGCCGACGACTATGATCGATTGCTTGGTTTAGGGGAACAAGGCTATCACACGGTTTTGGGATGCGCTTTAGGGTATCGGTCAGCGGATGACAAATACGCGACTATGCCAAAAGCACGTTATGCGAAATCCGAAGTAATCGAGCGCCGGTAGATTAAGTGCTGCTAGCTTTTTTAGGCTCCGGGTTGAGGTAGCCTGGGGTTTGCTTGGCTCATGTATTGAATGCGATGCGGGATGACTTGGCCGAAGAGCTATAAGGCCCGTAAGGCGAGGGGAAGTTGCGAATTTGAAGAACTGACGATTCGAAGCTCCTTTATTGACACTTTGGATTCTTTTCTGAGGCTGAAGGGAGTAATCCATCTTAACGAATTATGATCCGTATTAACGAACACTACTTGAAGCTGAAGGCTTCTTACCTTTTTTCAGATATCGCCAAGCGCGTTTCAACTTACGTCGAAGCGAATCCAGAGAGTTCGATTATTAAGCTAGGCATCGGCGACGTGACGGAACCGTTGCCGGTCGCTTGTCGCGAAGCTTTTCACAAGGCGATCGATGAAATGGGGACTCGGGAAGGTTTTCATGGCTATGGCCCGGAGCAAGGTTATGCGTTTTTGCGCGAAGCGATTGCGAAGAATGATTTTCAGTCGCGCGGAGCGGGTATATCCGCGGACGAAGTTTTCGTGAGCGATGGCGCCAAGTGCGACAGTGGTAATTTTCAGGAGATTTTCGGCGATGGAATTAAGATCGCCGTACCGGATCCTGTTTATCCGGTTTATGTCGACACGAACGTTATGGCAGGTCGCACGGGTGAAAGCGTGAATGATCGCTATGAAGGATTCGTGTACTTGGATTCGACTCCGGAGAATGGTTATGTGCCTTCGATCCCGGACGAAAAGGTGGATTTGATCTACTTGTGCTTTCCTAACAATCCGACTGGGGCGACAGCTACCAGGGAGCAATTGACCGCTTGGGTTAGTTACGCCAAGGAATGCGGAGCATTGATTTTGTTTGATGCGGCCTACGTGGGTTTTGTTCGCGACGAGTCGTTGCCGCAGAGCATTTTCGAAATCGATGGCGCTAAAGACGTAGCTGTGGAATTTCGCAGTTTTTCTAAGAATGGCGGGTTCACTGGTACGCGTTGCGCTTACACGGTGGTTCCTAAGGGATTGAAGGCCGTGGATGCGGCAGGCAATGAACATTCAGTGCATGCATTGTGGAATCGCCGTCACTGCACCAAGTTCAACGGCGTATCCTATCCTGTGCAAAAAGCGGCGGAAGCTTTGTACAGCGATGCTGGAAAGGCGGAGGTTAAGGCTTTGACTGACTTTTATTTGGAGAATGCGAAGATTGTCCGTTCTGCAATCGAAGCTCTTGGGCTCCCTTGTATCGGTGGTGATAATTCGCCGTACATATGGATAAACGTAGAGCGATCTTCTTGGGATTTCTTCGATACTCTCTTAAATGAAGCGGGAGTTGTTTGTACGCCAGGAGCGGGATTCGGCACCTGCGGGGAGGGACATATTCGAATCAGCGCCTTCAATTCTCGCGAAAATGTAGTGGAAGCGATGGAGCGGATTAAGACTGCTTTGAGCGAGAACGGCTCGTTAGCCGGAGCTTAAGCTGAGCGGTTGCGACACTCTTTAGAATTTTGACGCTTCGACGGTCTAGGCCTCGAAGCGTTTTTCGTCGCTATCGGCGCTTGACAAGGGGAGATCGATTTTCGACTGTCTCCGACTCCTATGAGCATTTTGGCAGACATTCTAACAATAGTTTTAGCACTACTATCAGTATTTCTCATCCTTATTGTATTGTTACAAAAAGGAAGCGCTAATGGTGGCATGGGCGCTGCGATGGGCGGCGGAATGGCCGAAGCGGCTTTGGGAGCGGAAACAAGCAGTGTTCTGACTAAGCTGACGCGTAATACGGCGATCATCTTTTTCGTGATGGTTTTCGGACTTGGACTAGCTCGCATTTGGCTGCACAGTGCAGAGCAGGCGGCTGATGGAGATGCATTGCCGGAATTCGCCGCGTCGGATGTCGATACAGCCGCGTTGCCGGAATCGCTTTCCGAATTTGAGTCGACTGCCGATCAAGCTGCGGAAGCTCTTGGCGAACAAGTGGAATCAGCGGCTACGGAAGCCGACGCGCCGAAAAGCGAGTAAACGCTAAACAATTTTAAGATGGCCGGGTCTATTCGCTCTATGCGCAGGATACCGGCTTTTTTTTGGCTCCTTTCCCTGGGAGTCTTTTTTGTTTTCTCCAGTCATGCTCAGCGTCGCCTGTCGAATGACAGTCCTCTGGATACGCTTGGCAAGAACCCAAGTCAGGAGACGGGCTGGGAGATCCTGAAGACGTTTCGAGCAATGGGATGGGATGGTGGCTATCGTTGGCGAATACAGCTTAAGATCATGCCTCGTCGTGAAAAGACGCGTACCTTGAACGGTCTAATGTATGGAGATCGTTCGGAAAATGGCCCGGTTAGTCGGATTGATTTGATCGAGCGCCCTGCGGATGTGGATGCCAACGGGGAGTTGATCGAGGCAGAGGCATTACGATTGCTTTTTCAGAGTGGCAAGGAAGCGTTTGCCATGAGGAAGTGGAGTGGGACGGACGGACCTCCGGAAGTCGTTGATTCAGGTCAGATGATGGAGTCGATAGCCGGTTCGGAGTATACGCTGTTCGATTTGATGGCTCCGTATGTTTTCTGGCCGAGTTTTAAGTATGAAGGCCGAACGACTTTTCGCGGTAGCCCAACACATTTATTTTGGATGAATCCTCCCGAGGATGATTCGCTTTTGAAAGAGCATGTCAGCGGAGTTCGACTCTATATCAACGATCAGTTTAATGTGCTTGTACAAACGGAGGTTTTCGACGCGGAGGGAAAGAAGGCTAAGACACTATCTATTGTTGGAATCGAAAAAGTGGATGGTCAGGTGATTTTTAAGGAGATGGATGTTCGGAACGACAAGACGCGCGATAAGACGCGCCTTAAAATTGTCGATGCCGAAATGGGATTGCGCCTACCTTCGAAACTCTTCGAGCCACAGTCTTTGATAGATGATTTGCAGCGCAGCGCAATCAATGTCGGACGATCTGAGACGTTTGAAGCAGTTGAATAGAATCGTATTGGAAACGGGTGGCTTGGCTGCGTAGCGTTTGTTCAATGACATAGTCGGTTTGTGTATCTAGGAGCGTTGCTAACTTACTTACAGCAATGTGGATACAAAACGATTTGGACGAGCTTTTAATATGCTTTCAGGCTCTGGAGGATGGGGTTTAGGTGGTTTGATTCAAAGGAATGTATCATGATCTCAGATGTTATGAATCGCCATTTTTCGTTTTGAGGAACTATCGATTTTATTCTCTTTGCGTCTAATACCCCTAAGTTCTTGACGGGCGTAGCCCCTTGTGGGCGAAGACTGTTGCTTCGGCTTTTAAAGCGAGTCGGGACGCCTCGCACCACCTTCAGTACTTGCAGGACAAATAGGGTGGTACGAGGCGTCCCGAATCGTATTCTCAGTCTCTCCAATGCCGCGCTGCCGCTTCGGCAGGCGACGAAGTCGAGAGCCTGCCACGGGGTGGCAAACAAAGGGCGCAGATATTCACTTATGCACCCGTTTTGACATTTTCAGAACGGATCTTTCTGACTTTTAGATAGCGGAAATTACGTTCGTTTCATTGTGCGTCAGAGATGCTGTAGTCTTATTGATAGATTACCGGAATGCTCTGTTTCGTATATTTCTCTCGTTTGTTCTTGGGGAGAGTGTTTAGGCAGGTGACCTGTAGATTCTGGTCGAGATGCTTAAAATCATCTATATGCGTGGGCGAATAGGTGTATCCAGGATGGCACGCTTCTTTGATCACACGATTGGTGGTTTGCGCAATAACGGATCAACTACAGGAGTTTTGCGACCTGAGTTTATTGAATTGAATCGTATTCAATTAGGAAAACCCTTCGTAGAATTTTAATGGATACTAGTTCGAATTTATACCATCGTAGGGCCGAAATTGTTACAAAATGAAGTAATTTTTATTGGTATCCACATATTTATGGCTCCAAAAAATGGCGGTTTTGACTGTATTTTTGAGTTGGGTACTAACGTTAAGAGGCTCTGTTATACCTGTTTGTAGGCTAAATGTAGCGGTTTTGACAAGATTTTAGAGGACTGTGCCTTGAAATGGAAGATTGGAGACAAAATGTGATGTAACCAGATTATGATAACGCGAATAAGATTGAAAATTACCGCTGTGTCTGCAACGTGGTTAAAATCGGTTGATGTCTTTTCGACCGAATTTATAATCGTTAACAATATATAACCACATAAAAGCAATGGCCGCAAAGAAAAGTGCCGAGAGTTCACCTCTCACGTTCGATCTGAAGGCAGATCTCATCCAAGTTCTAGATAAATATCAATCTAAGCTTGGTGGTGTATCCAAAAGCGAAATCATTCGTCATGCGATTTCGGGTTTTGACTACAATACCTTCAAACCAGTAGTTGAGTCGCATCGTCAGATTTCGGTGCGTTTGCCGCTGAAGCAAAAGAATGCTCTCGTTAAGCTAGCGAAGGGTAAGAAAGTAAGCATCGGAGAACTTCTTCGCGCTGCTTTAGAGAGTCTCCCAACGAATCCAGGTAACTCTGGCATCGAAAAGGCGGAAAAGAAAAAGCCAGCAGCTAAGAAGAAGCCAGCAGCTAAGAAGAAGCCAGCAGCTCCTAAGAAAGCAGCAAAGAAAGCAGCAAAGA
>Ga0302122_10001381_pt1 | contig 15445 bp, 13 predicted proteins | sample CB21_SCM_MG_FD_203115 | JGI IMG/M metagenome (GOLD analysis project Ga0302122, IMG submission 203115) | Marine microbial communities from Western Arctic Ocean, Canada - CB21_SCM | ecosystem: Environmental > Aquatic > Marine > Oceanic | place: Canada: Western Arctic Ocean | collected 2017-09-28
TTCGCCGACGAGTGTCGGACCGACGCTTCGTGGGGCCTCAACCCCGAGACCACGCATGACTGTGGTAACCCGAAGAACGGGTACCTCAAGCTCGGTGTGTGGTCCGGCTTCCCGGACAAGTGGCCGACCGCGTATGTCGCCGTCCAGAAGATGAACTTCACCAACCTGGACATTGCCCAGTTGGCCATGTACGTCGACATCGACGGCATGGAGCCCGAAGATGCCGCAGCCCTGTGGCTCGCCGACAACTGCGCCCGCTGGACCGGATGGGCCAGCGCCGACGCAAGTGCCTGCCCCGAAGCTCCCGAAGCTCCTGCAGCAGCGCCTGAGCCGGAGTCATTTGATATACGAATCGCTATTGGCCCAGAGATCCAAGATGTGGACCCACAGCGAAGTAACGCCGTTTGGAATACCGTCATGCTGTGGGGCAACGTCACGGAAGCGTTGGTAACAACTGACGACAACGGTGTACTTGTTCCTGAGCTTGCAGAGTCCATCGAGGTGCTGAATGACGGCCTGACGTGGCGCATCACTCTGAAGGAAGGAGTCTCGTTCCACAACGGTGAGCCATTTAACGCTGAAGCTGTCAAGTACAGCCTCGACCGCATCACCAGCGAGGAGTTCGCTTCTCTCATTCTTGACTATTTCAAGGACTATGAGGCCACCAATGTCATTGACGAGTTCACCCTTGACATCCTGACGAAAAAGACGTCGCCAGACTTCCTGGATGCCCTGACCTATGTGGCGATGCTTCCGCCAGTGTTCACGGAGAGCGATCCGAGCGCACAGAACGACCACCCCACAGGTACAGGTCCGTATACGTTCACGTCAAAGACGGCTGATGCCCTTGTGATCACCAAGAATGCGGATTATCACGGTGGTGCTGTGCCCGGACCGCAGACGGTCACGGGTATGGCTCGTCCGGAGATCTCGTCACGAGTTGCCGGCCTCTCAGCTGGGAACGAGTTCGAGATTGCTCTAGATATCCCTGCTGAACTCATTGGTGAAGTACCCGCTGTTTCTTTCAACGCTCCGAGCGGCACAATGATGCTCTGGATGAATGGTTACAACGGAATCACGCAGGATCCGCGAGTCCGGGAGGCCATCGTTCTCGGAGTAGACCAAGAAGGCATTCGTAAGGCCCTGATTGGTGAGGCCAACTCGCAGAGCGGCCAGTGTCAGTTCGGTGTACCCGGCTCTTCTGGTTACAACCCAGCTCTTGAAGAGCAGAGTTATGACCCTGAACGGGCCAGAGAGCTCATCGAGGAGGCCGGTGTTGTCGGAGAGTCGATTCGCTTTGCTGTTCCGACCGCTCGATATGTCGCCGGTGAGGAGATTGCCGAGGTCGTGATCGAGCAACTAGAGGCGATCGGACTCGTTATCGAATACGACCTGGCTCCCTATCAGACCTGGTTGGACAGCCTTTTCGAGCCACGAGACTCTCGCGCCGAGTTGTTCTTTACGAGAGCAGGCGGTGTCACGCCGAGTCTTTCAAAGGCTTGGGGCCTGTTCGTGGTCAGCGAGGGCTATCTGGAGATGATCGGCCACGACGACTATCCAGGTCTCAACGACAAGGTCCTTAGCGCCCTGGGTGAGATGGACCCTGACACAAGGACAGGGTTGTTTGTCGACGCCACAGAAGGTGTATGCGATACCAACGGATTTGCTTTCCTCTACAAAGAGAATGGCATCGTCGGTCACCTTGAGAGCGTTGGGGTTCCTGAGCGCGCTGATCCCCGTATTTACTGGTCAAATGTGACAATGGCAGGCTAAATCGAGACATAAGAAATTACCTGACAGGGCCTGGAGGCGAGATACGTGCAGTTCTATCTAGCTGATGGATCTATCCTCCGGGCCCTGGACGGGAGCTGGTGAGCCGGTATCTCATCGGACGGGTTGCACAACTCGCCGTTGTCATCGGTGGAGCGCTGGTAGCCACATTCCTTGCATTGCATCTTGTGGCAGATCCGGCAGTTCTCGGCCTTCCAATAGGTACGCCGATAGAGTCAATCGAAGCGTTTAACGAAGTCAACGGCTTTAACGATGACTTTTTTACACAACTTGGGCGCTTCTTTTGGAACGCGCTTCATGGCGATCTTGGGGAGTCCCTTTGGCTTGGTGGGAGCGCCCTCGGCCACGTGTTCTCGCGACTCCCAGCCACCCTGATGCTTACCGTACCTGCTGTGCTCGGTGGGGGATTGTTGGGAGTGATTCTAGGTTCCGTGTCAGCTCGTCGCCCAGATTCATGGCTCTCAAGCGGTCTAAACGTTGTTTCGTATTCGGTTATCTCAATAGCAGAGTTCTGGCTTGCAATCATGCTAGTTCTGGTATTTGCCGTGAATATCGTATGGCTTCCAACGGCAGGGTATGACCCGAAGCCACAGGTCATGATTTTGCCGATATTAGTGTTGGCGCTTCGGCCTTTTGCACAAAATTTCCAGTTAACACAAGCAACTATGTCGGCGGAGTATGGCAAGCCCTATATTCTTGCGGCGCGAGCCAAGGGTCTGAGTGAAGGTCAGGTGGCACGTCGTCATGTGCTGAGGAATGTTTCTGTGCCAGTAGTGACACTGTTGCTTTTTGAACTGAGTCGCGTTTTCGTGGGTACAGCTATCATTATCGAGATCGTATTTGCGTGGCCCGGCATAGGTCGTTTGGCTGCGAGCGCCCTGTTCCGAGGCGATATCTTTCTTGTTCAGGCGATCGTCATGGTGGCGGCAACAGCCACGGCTATGTTGAATCTGCTTGCCGATCTCTTCTACTTTGCGATTGATCCCCGGACTCGCCACTTAGTGAAGGGTCCGCGACGGTGACCCGAGAACGTCTATTGGCAGAGCTGCGCCATCAACCAGTAATTGTCCTAGCACTAGTTGTTGCTGCGTTTCTTATCGTCTCATCCTTACTAGTGCCACTCATGTCAGATCTAGACGCGTCTGCACCACGGTTGGGTAAGAGATTAGAGGGGCCATCGTGGGCAGGAGGCGAAGGAGGGTTGCTCGGTACTGACTCGCTAGGAAGAGATCTCTTGCTCCGAATCATGTATGGAATGCGTACATCATTTCTTGTCGGGGCTCTTGCTGCACTGATTGGTGCAGTATTTGGAACTTTGGTTGGACTTGTTTCCGGTTACTTTGGGGGCATCGGTGATGCTGTCCTCATGCGCCTGACTGATATCGAACTGGCGTTTCCCGGCATCCTGTTGGTCATGGTTCTTGTGACCGCAACCGGTGGAGGCGTTGGAACACTTATCGTGGTCCTGGGTTCAATTTCGTGGATGCTGTACGCGCGAGTTGTTCGAGGAGCGGTCTTGACGCTACGAACGACGGACTTGATCACTGCGACAACCGGACTCGGAGCGTCGACCTGGCGAATAATATTTGTGCATGTGTTGCCGAATGTGGCTGCAGCGGCGATGTCGTTATTGGCGGTGACATTCGCCTCGTTGATGCTTGCGGAGGCGAGTCTTAGCTTTATCGGTTTCGGTGTGAAGCCACCGCGCATCTCGCTTGGAGCTATTTTGTCCTCAGGCCGAGATTATCTTTCAACAAGTTGGTGGGTCTCCACCTTTTCGGGCCTGTTCCTACTTATGGGCGTGCTCAGCACGAATCTGATTGGGAGTTGGCTGCACCGGATAACTGATCCTCTAACAATCAGGTCTGGGTCGTGATGACGCCGCTGCTCCAGGTTCGCGATCTCGAAGTCTCGTTTTCTCATCGGCACTCGTCCAAGCCAATCACGCCTGTGGAACAGGTCAGCTTCGATATGCAACCGGGCGAGAGGGTTGGATTGGTTGGAGAGTCGGGGAGCGGGAAGAGCCTGACTGCCCTTGCTGTTATGGGCCTCATCCATCGTGTGGGTGGCACGGTCGGACGAGGCGCATCGATCGCACTGAATGGCGAAGACTTGCTTGCAATGAGCGAGAAAGAATTGCGCTGGATTCGCGGGGGCCAGATAGCGATGATTTTCCAAGATCCGCTCTCATCTCTCAATCCGGTTCTCAAGACTGGCCGACAAGTAATGGAGGCGCTTGAGTTGCATCGTCCGGATCTTGACCGGCGTGAGATTAGAAGTACGGCTATCGATCTGCTGGGCCAGGTTCAGCTGCCAAGGCCAGATCGCCTCATGGATTCCTACCCACATGAGTTATCAGGCGGGATGCGCCAGCGAGTGATGATCGCCACTGCTCTGGCTGGTAACCCTGCCTTGCTGATCGCTGATGAGCCGACAACTGCACTTGATGTCACGATTCAAGCTGAGGTTCTTGATTTGCTGTATGAGCTTGGGGAGGCCCGCGGACTCGCAGTCCTGCTGATAACCCACGACCTGAGCATCATCGCTGGCTTTACCCACCGGGTGCTGGTGATGTATGGCGGTCGGGTTGTTGAACGTGCCGAAACTAGCGAGCTCTACTCAGATCCGCACCACCCATACACGGGCCTACTTATGCGGTCGATTCCAACACTTGACCGAACCGAGGATCGACTTATCGCAATTTCAGGGTCGCCCCCGGAACCTGGCTCTCGTCCCAACGGGTGCGGATTCCATCCGCGGTGCCCCTTTTCTGAAGATCCAGTCTGTACGACGACACAACCACCACTGCTCGAGATCAGTGTTGGCGAAGGTCCATCTCGTGCAACGGCCTGTGCACGAATTGACGAGATCGACCCAGCGGAGTTCCTCGCCAGTTCACCTTCCAGCAAGGCGGAGCCGGCGACGGTTCAAGATGATGTTTTTGTTGAACTTGAGCACCTCACGAAGAGTTTCAAGATCAAGGGTGAGGGTCTTGTCGGTAGGGATACCGTCATTGCTGTCGACGATGTCACACTGCAGTTGAAGCGGGGGGCGGCGCTCGGCATTGTTGGTGAATCTGGTAGCGGCAAATCAACTCTCGCACGATGCCTGCTCCATCTGATAGTTCCGACGAGCGGTACTGTGCGTGTTGAAGGCCAGAACCTGGCCGAGCTAAACTCACGGGAACTACGTCGGCTGCGACCCCAGATGCAGATGATTTTTCAGGATCCAGCCTCGTCTCTTGACCCAAGGATGAGCGTTGGCCGCATCTTGGCGGAACCCCTCCGGATTCATGGTCTTTGGGGCACTCCGAGTTATGACGAGCAAGCTCTGGAAGATCTACTCGACCTAGTTCAGCTGCCCCAAGACTCCCTAGCGCGATTTCCCCACGAGTTCTCGGGTGGTCAGCGGCAGCGCATCGCTATTGCCAGGGCGCTTGCTGTCCGGCCATCTCTGTTGGTCTGTGACGAGGCGGTATCCGCTCTGGATGTGTCAGTGCGCTCATCAATCCTGAACCTGTTGGCTGACCTTCGGGCCGAGTTTGGACTCACAATGGTTTTCATAGCGCACGATTTAGCTCTTGTTCGATTCCTGTGCGACAGTATAGGCGTTATGTACCAGGGTCGCCTTGTGGAACTTAAGGCCACAGAAGAACTCTTCAGTAACCCGACTCATCGCCATACGCGCGAACTGCTCGCCTCTCAACCTACTCCTAACCCGGTTGAGGAGCATGAGCGCCGCGATCTTCGCCAGCGCCTTGCCCGGTCGGCGCATTGAGTCCGGAACCAAATACCGGTCATGGAGTAGGGCAGGGTTCAGTTTCTCGCGGATCTTCGGTGAAGAACCAATCAACCACAAAACTGAGGGGTCGCCCACCTGGCTATACAAGCAGCGAGACAAAGAAAACACTATTGCATTCTGCTCGGGAGGTGTTTGCCGAGTACGGCTACCACGGTGGCACAATTGCTGAAATCGTACGTAGAGCAGGCGTTAGCACGCCCGTGCTCTACCACCATTTTGGCAGCAAGTCGGGACTGTTCCGTGCAGCGGTTGACGACATATCGGAACTACTCCTAGAGGCGAGGGGCCAGACGGTCGGGAGTCCTGGGACTCTTCGCGAGAATCTCGACGAGATGCTCAGGTCCGCTATTGTCATTCACGATACTGATCCGCAGCTCGCACGATTTCTTCTTACAGCCCGCGTTGAATCCGCTCGAGATTCTGAACTTGGTGCCAGCACTGAAGTGAATGAGTACAACAGTGCGAGACTGGAGGGGTTCCGAATACTCGCTTGTGAGTCCGGCGTTCCTCCAGAACGAGCTGAAGCGGTAGCGCATGCCTGTGTTGCCATTTTTGGTGGGCTGACTGTCGTCGCTTTCTCGTCGCCATTTGATTACGACCGGACCGTTCAGTCAGCGCGACTCGTCCTCGATAGCAACCTATTTGATAGCTGACAGCTCTGCGGTCGAATCTGACCCCCCCCGTGTCGCATGGAGCGCCTCTTCGTGCCCTGGCAGAGCTCTTCTTTACAATCAATCGATCTATCCAGGTGAAGTCCAGTGTCGTCCGCATTGCGGTCTAATGTGTTATACGCTATATTGCAGTAGGTAGTATCAAGCTTGGACGTCAACCAACTCGGGCGGCTTAAATACGCATGGATTACAGCATCATCAGCGCGGACTCTCACCTTGAAATACCGGTTGACCGCTGGGTCCACCGGGTGCCGGATGAGTATCGAGAACGAGCACCAAGAGGCATCCGACTTGCCAATGGCGGTGATGCTTGGCTGGTTGAGGGACGTCCGTTGTGGGCGGTTGGGCTTGAGCTCTCGGGTCGACCCCCTGAGGAATACCAGCCGACTGGCCTGAGTTACGAAGGATCCGCCGGGGCGGGTTCCCCCGAGCAGCGCCTCCTTGAAATGGAACGTGATGGAGTCGACGCTGAGGTGCTTTTTCCGGGCGTTGGGGGCGCTAACTTTTGGCGAGGGATCGGTGAAGACGATGCGTACAGGGCAGTTATTCACGCTTATAACGAATTTCTCGTTGAGGATTACGTTGCTGTAGATCCGCAGCGACTCCTCGGCCTGGGGTTGATTCCCGAGACTGGAATTGATGCCGCTCTTGATGAGTTGCGTTACTGCGCGAAGGGTGGCTTGAAGGGGGTCTGTTTAAACGGTTGGCCGTGTGGTCGGAGCTACCCGACCGAAGAGGACGATGCCTTCTGGCGAGAGGCCATGGAACTCGATATTGCTGTGACGGTTCACATCCAACTCCGCTATCGGGGAGCGACTGACGGTCCCGCGTACCCTTATCCAAAGGTACCGCCACCCGATATTCACCCCCAGGCTGCGGACCCTCTTCGTCACCTAGCTGCGTTTGATCGTCGGGGTGGACTTAACGCACTCCAGCTCGTGTTTGCAGGAACGTTTGACCGTCTGCCGGACTTTCGCATTTTCTTCGCGGAGACCTATGTGGGCTGGTTGCCGATCTTCTTTGAACAAGTCGACATGCTCTATGAACGAACCATTCACTGGGCAAATGAGTATGTCGGTCTTCCCATACTTGATCACAATCCGAGCGAGTACTTGCGGCACCACATCTATTGGGGGTTCGTGAACGACCCCTTTGGTGTGAAAGTTCGTGATGACGTCGGCATCGATCGTGCCATGTGGTCAAGCGACTTCCCTCATAGCGTGACGACCTGGCCTGATTCGAGCGCTGCAATCGACGCGATGTTCGCCGGAGTGGCACCGGAGGAAAAGGCAAAGATGGTGTGCGGCAACGCGATGGAGTTCTTTGGCCTCCGGAGGTAGGAGGCACACCGATTCTGTTTGACCGCTATGGACAAACAGCGTGAGAGTATGACTAATATAGCGATGCAAACAATATTACTGGGAGATGAGATGGTGCAAGACCAAGCAATTGAAGACCAAACGAGTCAGGCCAACGAGCGGTACATGATGATCTCTTCTGATACTCATGCAGGGCCTGACTTTGAGGACTATGGCGCATATGTCGAAAAGCGACATATGGCGGCCTTCCAGGCGGAACTAGATGTCAGACGCTCGCGACTTCAATCGGCCATCGGCAAAGACCAAGGCAAGTCGAGCGAGATGAACGAACTGCAGGAGGAGCAAGGGCACGGCCCAGGTACTCGGGATCCTGAGGCAAAGGCTAGACATGAGGAAGCCGACGGTGTTGTCGGTTGTGTCATCTACTCGAATGGCCCCCGGCCGTTTAGTCCAGAGTTTCGCGAGCGGACCCCGCTTGGCCTTCCTTCGCTTTCGATTGAACAGCGTGTTGCCGGTGCGCGAATCTACAACCGGTGGTTGTCGGACTTTTGTTCTGCCTATCCGGATCGTTTCTTCGGTATTGCACAGATCGAGATCCAAGACATCGACTCAGCGGTCCGAGAAGTGGAGTGGGCTGCCAATAACGGTTTGAGGGGAGGGATTTCCTTTCCTGGAGTCGCTCCATCTGGTGAATACCCCGGCCTTCATGATGAGTCCTATGAGCCCCTATGGGCGGCGTGCCAAGACCTCAACATGCCGCTTAACACCCATGGTGTCGATGCGATCCCGGCCCAGCAATACCCCTTCGGGCACGTATCAAACATTCTGCTTACCCTGACCGAGGCGCCATTCTTTAGCACGCGCCATCTTTGGTGGCTGATGTGGACAGGGGTGTTTGATCGCTACCCCGGACTGAAACTTGCATTCGCGGAGTTGCTCGCAGATTGGATACCTCGCACTTTGAGCGACCTTGACAGCACTCTCGCGAGCAATCTCGGCGCTGAGGGACGAACCGCACTCAAGTTGACTCCTACCGAGTACTGGAACAAGCACTGTTTCGTCGGTGCCAGCTTCATGTCTAGGACGGAAGCAGATGCGCGGCACGACGTTGGTCTCGGCAGCGTTATGTGGGGATCGGACTACCCGCACGTCGAGGGCACCTGGCCACACACCAGGGAGAGCCTTCGCAATACGCTTGCGGGACTCCCTGTCGAAGATATTCGTAAGATGCTTGGTGAGAATGCCCTTAATTGTTACGACTTCGATGAGGCCAAGATGCGTGCACTAGCTGACCAGTTTGGGCCAACAGTTGAGGAGCTTGACACTCCCCTTGATGAAGTTCCCGACACGCCTCAAGCACGGTTGGGTATGGCGTTTCGCGATGGCGACCACTGGACCTGAGGTTCTGAATGTTAACGAATTGGTCACGCATTGAATGCGATTCTGTCGCCTGGGAGAGTTTCGAAGAGGGTCTCGCTGATGAGACAACGACAGACGTTCGCTGGCTACAGGCACATGATCCATGGATCGTAGAGGCCAAGCATCCGCCAGCATCCGTATCTCCGGCGCATTATCACCCGTTTGATGTTGTCTATTTGTATACAGGCGGATCAGTCTCCATGTCGGCGGAGCCAGGACAAGTAGGAGCAGCAAGACAGTCGACGTCGTACCGGGCTGGTGACGTGCGATTTGTCAAAGCCGGGACTGTTTACGGACCCGAGACGACCGGGCCAAACGGATCACGGTTCTATACGTTTACCTTTGGTGGAAGGCCAAGTGTCGCCTATGCCAACGATGAACAGAAAAACGCAGGTACAGACGCTTTAACACCACCAGGCTCAGATGTTTGGTGGCGAGATCGGTGGGACGGCTCGGAGTGGATAGAAGTTTCAGTCCCTGTAGACGGGACCACCAGACAAGTATCTGGTCAGATCTTGTCAACGTTTGGAGTCCACGCAGCGATGATCCAACTCAATCCAAATGAGAAGCTCGGTTCACTATCTCATGACAGCGACTGGATTCTCATGCCCGTAGTCGGCTCGATTGAGATTGGCAGCGAGGAGAGCTATGGGCTGCACTGTTTTCGTTGGACCGCCGGGGGAGAGCGTTGCGGCCCGATTACCGGTGGGCCAACGGGAGGCGTGATGCTCCTCCTTAGCGCCCTCCAACCAGTTGCATCTGCGCTTTGAGTCAACCGTATTGTCGGCGATAGGTGTCGACGACCGTAAATAGATAGTGATCAATTCACGGAGGCCAAATGATCGATATGAGCGAAGCCTTCCATGTGGGTGTTCGCGTAGTGGATCTTGATGCTGCGATAAGCAATCTCAGCGCTTCTCTCGGCATTCGGTGGGCTTCCCCGAGGACCCATGAATCACAACCGATCTGGACTCCAACGGCTGGGACCGAGAGCGTGCCACTTCGATACTGCTACTCCGTTGAAGGTCCCCTCCACATCGAATTAGTCGAGAGTTCAGGCGGATCGTTCTGGGATGGCAGTGATCAGCCAGGCAACCATCACGTGGGTGTCTGGGTAGACGACGTTGCTGCGGAGGCTGATCGACTGATCTCTCAAGGGTGGACACTTGAAGCTTGCCGGACAGCTCCAGCTAGCAAAGATAGATATGGCATGTTCGCCTACTTGCAGCCTCCCAGTGGAATGCTTGTAGAGATTGTGAGCCGGGAACTCCTGCCAAAGTTTCAAGCCTGGTGGGCAGGCGAGTGAATAGGTTGACTCGATGAGTTCCGTCTTCTAGGGGCTCCAGATAGAGCGTGTCGACTCAGGAGGAGAGATGCAGTCATAACTGCCAACGATGTTCCGGTCCGTCTTCCTTGTAGGCACCGCTGCAGATTTGCTCATCACAGATCACGGCATGACACTGAACTCGATCGCTCCCTATCGTCGAGATTCGGGCGGCAGTAGTCCACAGAGGGTGAAGGTGGATACATATTACCAAATATGTTCTATACGCTATATTGTTGTTGTGCCGTGATGTCACTGTTCCACTTGCCGATTATCGACTGGGAGTCACCCGTGATGCTGGCCAACAAACTTCTCCAAGAAATTCACCGCCGAATGGTCCGTATTCGCCTGTTTGAGGAGGCTGCTGGCCGACTCTTCGAAGGTTCGAAGATGCCCGGCTTCATTCACCTCTATGTGGGTCAGGAAGCGGTGGCGGCAGGCGTGTGCCTGGCGTTAGGCCCGAGCGACCAGATCAGTTCAACCCATCGTGGACACGGGCATCTTGTAGCCAGAGGAGGAGATCTAAGGCGCATGATGGCTGAACTAATGGGAAAGGCCACCGGGTACTGCAACGGTAAGGGAGGGTCGATGCATATCTGTGATTTTGACCTAAACATGCTCGGGGCAAACGGGATTGTGGGAGGGGGAATTCCAATCGCCGTCGGGGCAGGCTTCGCCAACGCCTATCGATCCGACGGACGGGTGTCTGTCGTTTTCTTTGGTGATGGCGCTACCAACATCGGCGCGTTTCACGAAGCAGCCAACATGGCAGCCGCCCTCCGACTCCCTGTGGTGTTTGTATGCGAAAACAACGAATACGCCGAGTACACCCGCCGTGAACAGACGATGGCTATCACTGACGTCGTAGAAAGAGCGGCGGCCTATGGCATGCCTGGTTCGATAGTGGATGGAATGGACGCTGTGGCTATTTACGAAGCGGCGACGGAGGCCTTGGAACGTGCCAGACGGGGCGAAGGGCCGACGTTCTTGGAATGCAAGACCTACCGCTACTACAACCACCACGGGGTTCAGACACTTGGTGCAAAGTACCGCTCTGATGAAGAAGTAGAAAGCGCACGGCAGAGAGACCCGATCGACCGCCACGAGAACCTACTAATCGACGGTGGCGTCATGACTGCAGAAGCCCTTCAGGCAGTTCGGGAGCAGATTCAGGAGGAGGTAGACGATGCGGTGCAGTTTGGTGAAAATAGTCCAATGCCGGATACATCGACCCTCCTGGACGATGTATACAGCCTGCCAAAGGGTGAGATTCTATGACGTCCCCTGAGACCTCCACTAGGGAACTCACCTACCTGGGAGCATTCAACGAGGGTTTGCGGCAGGTCATGCAGGAGGATCCAGACGTGTTTGTTGCAGGTGAGGACATCGGAGCAGCAGGTGGCGTATTTGGGGCGTATGCAGGAATTGCTGCCGAGTTTGGTGAACGCCGGGCGGTTGATACCCCAATCAGCGAGCAGGCCATCGTTGGTCTTGGAATCGGGGCAGCGGTGGTTGGTCTGCGGCCAGTAGTCGACTTGATGTTTATGGATTTCGTCCTTGTGGCCATGGACCAAATTGCAAATCAGGCCGCCAAACTGAAGTACATGTTCGGCGGGGCTGCACAAGTGCCACTGACCATCGTTACGACAGGTGGAGCAGGACTTTCAGCTGCTGCACAGCACAGCCAGAGCTTAGAAGCAGTTCTCGCCCATATCCCGGGCCTGAAGGTGATCATGCCCGCCACGCCGTATGACATGAAAGGACTGACGGTTAGCTGTCTACGAGACAACAATCCGACAATCCTAGTAATTCATAAGCGGATGTTTGGTTACAAGGGCGAGGTGCCTGAGGAAATCTATGAAGTTCCGCTCGGGGCAGCCCGAGTTGCCAGACCCGGCACCGATATAACCATTGTTTCCTATAGTCGAATGACGGACGAGTCCCTAAAGGCAGCAGAGCTTCTCTCCAATGACGGAGTTGATTGTGAAGTTATAGACCTACGGACTGTCTCACCGTTTGATATACAAACTGTGGTTCAATCGGTTATGAAGACGAGCCGAGCAGTCGTGGTCCATGAGGCAGTACGGTTTAGTGGTTTGGGAGCTGAGATAACTGCACAAATTCAGGAGTTAGCTTTCGACTACTTGGACGCTCCTGTTGGGCGGGTGGGTGCCCCATATTCGCCGGTTCCATTTAGTCCTATTTTGGAGTCCCACTATGTACCCGATGCTGAACAAATCATTTCGGCAGTCCGTAAGACCATCGAAAGCTAATTGAGATTCATATTTTACTAACCTAATGCCGACTAGGTGTGTTTAGTACAGCAGATAGACTTCCTGCATGCTGATTTAGAAAAGTTATTGTGTGGAGTCATAAATAAGATATGCACTGAGCTGATGAGACTTATTTCCAGATGGGAATACGACTCCAAATGTTCCAGGCGTCAACTGATGTCATTTGTAGGTCAATCGGAAGGAGCTCAGATGTCTACCGAGTTTAAGATGCCGAAACTCGGCCTGACCATGGAGGCTGGGATAATCCTTGAGTGGCTAGTAGCCGATGGCGACGAGGTGAGGCAAGGTCAGCCGGTGCTTCTAATCGAGACCGATAAGGTCGAAAGTGAGGTTGAGTCGTCGGGTAGCGGACGGCTTCAGCAGGTGGGTGCTATCGGGGAAAGTTATTCTTGCGGAGCCGTGATCGGCTGGCTCTTAGATCCCGGGGAAGAAGAGGCGACTGACGCTCCACCGGCTGAAAGCGCCGCAATAGCGGATGTCGCCGTGGCTTCAGTGGCGGGGGTTGCTATTAGGAATCTGGACCTTGCTACCGACAAACGGATCATCATTTCCCCAAACGCTCGCCGGTTGGCCAAGGAACTCGGGGTCGATCTTGCGAGGGTTTCTGGCTCTGGTAGCGGTGGCCGGATCGTGGCCAAAGACATTGAATTGGTGGCTGGTTTAGAAAAAGGCCAACAGCCGGCGCCGGCGCTATCAAGCGACGTCGTTGTCGAAGCGTTACTGACCGAATCGCCCGAGGGCCTGCTGCAGAGACCCTCGGCGGTGTTTCCCATGCGTGGTATGCGGGGCACCATCGCTAAGCGGATGCACGCTTCGTTACACGAAATGGCCCAACTAACGCTGACCGTAGAAGTGATGATGGATGCCGTGGTGAAGGACCGAGAACAGCGAAAGGCCGGTGGCCCACCTCCTAGCTACACCGACTACGTGATCGCCGTTGTAGCTATCGCTTTGACCCGTCACCCGATCATTAATAGTCAGGTAACGGAGGAAGGGGTTGCCTTGTTGCCAGGTGTCAATGTGGGTATGGCCGTAGCTGTTGATGACGGTCTCATTGTTCCGGTTGTTCATGACGCCCCTGCCCTTGCGCTGTCAGACCTAGCGGCGGAAACCAGTCGGCTGACCAAAGCAGCGCGCGACTCCAAGCTGAGTCTTTTGGACCTCGAAGGTGGAACGTTCTCTGTTACCTCGCTGGGAATGTTCGGCGTTGACGCATTCACACCGGTGATAAACCCTCCCAATACAGCCATCCTGGGCATTGGCGGTCTGCGCGACGCTATTGCCTGGAGCAATGGTGGGGAACCGCTTCAACGCAGTGCGCTCACTCTTAGTCTCACATGGGATCATCGGGCCTTCGATGGTGTCCCGGCGGCCAGTTTCGCCGCCGAGGTCCGTGACCTGCTTGAGGTTGGCATATTCTTAGGGTGAACAGTTAAGGGCATTGTTGCTACGAGTCCGACCTGGCGGTGTGGGAGGGTGGAATCCTTGACGTGAGCGACATGCGATCCGGCGTCCTGACGGTAAGTCCGCCTCCATGATTGGAGATCTCGTGTCGGGGGGATAACCATGGAATGTGCTCACCAAGAGGACCTGAGGGTCTTGGCGAACGTTCGGTCATTCAAACCCCGGGTGGTCAATCGCCGCGAGTGCCTGGAACACCCTTGCCGTGTCGCCCTCGATTGACAAGTCGCCTGAGTCCACAGAGTTACGAACGTCACTCGAACCGGTCAGGATCTGATTCCAGACGTCCCTGCGTCCCGTAAGCACAGCCTCGGCATCGACTCCCTCCGTTGGGCAGGCAATGTGGTTACGAAAGTGGATGCCCGTACGTTCACCGTCGAGCACCACCGCCAGGTGTAGATCGACACCGGTAAGCCGGTCGGGCTCAACGAGAACCCGGAGCACGGATACCGCTGCCTCAAGAGACCACCGTGCTATCTGTCGCCGACTGAATCGATGCGTTCTGAGCCTCGACATGTCGATGCTGCCATCGAGGTCGAGAGCTCTTGTGAGGCACCAGTTGCGAACGTTTGCTGAGGTCGTGCGCCGAGCCGTGGTCCGAAGCGCGTCAGCGAGTAGCCGTTGGTCCTGTTGCGTCGCACCCGGCCGGTGCGCGAGACGGGCAGTTAGTGACAGAGCCCAACGGCGATCGTTGTCGGTTCCGGCGAGTGCCTCGACGCAGAGCGTCCTCACCTTCTCTTCTCCGCCCATTGCTGAAACCATTCGTTCTGCTTCGTCGGTTGTGTCAAGTGGAAGTAGGCCTACCGGACCGACGATGCTCGAAACCGAACGGAGGCCGATTCAGGTCGCAAGGAAGGCGATGGGCCGAGGGTGATGACCATTCATGGATCACCAGGCGTGTTCGATCCGCAAGCCGGCTGGTGATCTTCGACTAGACCCTTCTGACATACAGCGTGCAGGCCACGAGACGTCGCGAAACAGCAAGAAATGACGCGAACTGTTGATCAATCAAAACGGCAGTTCAGAGACAGTTTCCGAGTGTTTAAGCAGGTAAACGGATTGAGCTTCATGAATCTGGGGGACGAACGCTGGGAGTTCAAATCTCGGCAGCCCGACAACAAATAGCCAGTTCGAACAGGCATTTCGTCGTTCTGGGGTATTGAGGTGCGGCCGACAGCCCCCCCTACGTAGTTGAGCACCGACATGCTGATGTCATACCGGCCTGAAACAATGGGGAGATGGCACCAGAGGACTTGGCCGGGGGCGTTCAAGTCCCCCCTCCGACACCACTAGAACCGCTATTCCATAGGGTTCGCTGCGCGTTTACGGGCAGTGTTGGAAGGGAATCGGAAGGTCTCCCCAGCG